>Ga0209526_10003797_pt1 | contig 10291 bp, 12 predicted proteins | sample JacPinW_OM2H0_M1_FD_188566 | JGI IMG/M metagenome (GOLD analysis project Ga0209526, IMG submission 188566) | Forest soil microbial communities from Algoma, Ontario, Canada - Jack Pine, Ontario site 1_JW_OM2H0_M1 (SPAdes) (version 2) | ecosystem: Environmental > Terrestrial > Soil > Boreal... | reverse complement strand
CCTCGCCGGCGATGCCTGTCATCTCGTGATCCCGACCGGTGGGCTCGGCATGAATACCGGCGTGGGTGACGCGACCGATCTTTCCTGGAAGCTCGCCGCCACACTGCAGGGCTGGGGCGGGCCTAATCTCCTTGCCGCGTATGAAGCCGAACGCCGGCCCATTGGCGCGCAGAACATCAAGGCGTCCGGGCAGGGAGCCAGCGGACGTGCCACCTGGCGCGCCGCCTACGAGCCGGGCATCGACCAGGCCACGCCCGAGGCGAAGGCGGCACTGGCCCATCTCCTCGCTATCGCGAAGGTAGAGGCGCCCAAAACTTTCCGAGTGGTCGGCGCGGAGCTTGGGTATCGCTATGCCAACTCGCCCATCATTTTCGACGAGCCCGGTGGACCGGAGCCCAATGTTGCCGAATACATCCCGACGTCTTGGCCGGGTGCGAGATTGCCGCACGTTTGGATCGAGCCTGGGAAGGTCTCCGTGCACGATCGCATCAGGAACGACTGCTTTACGCTCCTCTGTCTGGGACAGGTTCCAGCGCAAGCTCAGGCATTCGTATCCGCTTTCGAGGCCCGTCGCATACCGATTGATGCGATCAGCCTGGATGTGCAGGCCGCCAAGCAAGTGTACGGCTTTCCCTATTTCCTGCTCCGGCCCGATCTCCACGTCGCCTGGCGCGGTCATCAACTGCCGGCCCACGCCGACGGGATCGCGGCGAGAGTGAGCGGCCATTGAGCACGCAATGATACGCCCAGCTGACGGTATTCGTCCTGGATAACGGTGCTCGATGCTGCAAAACTATCCAATCGTGATCGTGGGCGGAGGGCCGGTCGGGCTTGGTCTGGCAGTCATGCTCGGGCTGCGCGGCATCGCTTGCGCACTTGTTGAGCCGCGCACGGCGCTGAGCCGAATTCCAAAAGGGCAGAATCTTACGCAACGAACGCTCGAACACTTTGCCAATTGGGGCATCGAAAAGGAACTCCGGGCGGCGAGGTTGATGCCCAAGGGATATCCGATCGGAGAGCTCACTGCCTATGGCAATCTGATGAGCAAATATTGGCATGCGCCCGCCGGGCGAGAGATCGTGCGGCCTTTTTATTCCCAGGACAACGAGCGCCTGCCCCAATATCAGATGGAAAGCGTGTTGCGGGAAAAACTCGCTACATTGCCCGTGGTGCACGCGCTGTTTGGCTGGCGAGCCGAACGGATGGAGCAGGAGAAGGAAACAGTTCGTGTTTCGATCCGCAGCGAGGATGGCTCGGCGGTAAGGACGCTCACTTGTGACTATCTGGTTGGGTGCGACGGCGCGCACTCCTTGCTGCGCGCGCAGATCGGGATTGAGCGCAGCAAGCAGGACTATGAGCAGACGATGCTGCTCGCTGTTTTCCGCTCAAGCGATCTTGAGGAAAGGCTCAAACGCTTTCCCATGCGATCGACCTATCGTGTGTTGCGTCCCGAGCTGAAGGGATTTTGGCAGTTTTTCGGCCGCATATCGGTACCGGACCACTGGTTTTTTCATGCGCCGGTGCCGCCTGATGCGAAAATCGAGACCTTCGACTCTCTCGGCCTCATTCAGCAGGCCGCCGGCTTCCCGTGTGTCTGCGAGTTCGAGCATCTCTCATTCTGGAACATGCGGGTCGCAGTCGCGGAAAATTACCAGAATGGCCGTGTGTTCATTGCGGGCGATGCAGCCCACAGTCATCCGCCCTACGGCGGCTTCGGGCTCAACAACGGGCTTGAGGATATCGTCAACCTGGGATGGAAATTGACGGCGCGGTTGCAAGGCTGGGGCACAGACGGTTTGCTGCAAAGCTACAGCATTGAGCGGCGCCCCGTCTTTTGGGAGACGGCCGACGATTTCATCACCTCGCGGATCAAGCGCGACGCCGATTTTCTGGAACGATACAATCCAGAGCGCGACTTGCAGGAATTTGAAGCTGCGTGGCGGGCGCGCGAAAGCGACATTGGCTCCCGCTTCCAACAATACGAGCCCAATTATGAGGGATCGCCCGTGGTGTTCGGCCCGCCCGGAGGTGTCACCAGCGCGCACGGCGTGCATTTCTTCAAAGCACGGCCGGGACACCATCTCGCCCCCGCGCCGCTGTCGCAGGGCAAAAGCACGTTCGAGGCGCTGGGAAGCGGGTTCACTCTTCTGGCCTTCGATGCGCCCGAAGACTCAGTAGCCGAATTTAAGCATGGTGCGCACAAACTCGGGATTCCGCTTACGGTCGTTTCCGATTCCAGAAGCGGCGGCCGGGAGGTGTACGAATCCGGCCTGATCCTTGTTCGGCCGGATCAATACGTCGTGTGGGTTGGCGAGAATGCAGGCGCGCAGGCCGAGGCAATTCTGCGCCGCGTGATCGGTGCTGGCTGTGCCGGAGAAACGCTCAGCGCAGAGGCTAAGACTTGAAACAGGTGCATGTCAGACCGTCATCTGATATGAATCAATGTGCGAGCTTGTTCCTTATTTGAATTTCCGGAATTAAAGGATTAACCCAGGAGAACCATGGCGAACGCATCGATCCGCAGTGTTGCATTGACCGCGGTGAACGAAGCCGAGAAAACGCAATGAGCACAACAGCCCCGCAAGCCTCAGGCAAGCCACGACGCGCAAGCTTGTGGGTGAGGGAGCTGCCATTCACTGTCGTGTTGGCTCTGACAATACTGGGCGTCGCTTATACCAGTGTTTCAAAGCAGCCAATCATCGTTTATTGGGAGATTCTGGCGCCGATCATCGGCGTAGTGTGTGTCACATATGGGTGGCATTCCGCAAACGATAAAGCCGGCCGAGTCCGGCTGATAAGCACCCAGTTGCTTCACTGGTTGGCGTTCTTGGTGGTGATCAATCTCGTATTGTTGCCGAGTGTTCAGAAGATTTTGACGGCCAATGCTACCGGGATTGCGATTTTTACGCTGCTGACGCTTGGCACGTTTACCGCCGGCGTACATGTCCTTTCCTGGCAGGTCTGCCTGCTCGGTCTGATCATGGCGTTCGGCATCCCGGCAATTGCGTGGATCGAGAATTCGGCATTGATTTTCGTGCTCATCGCTGCCGGCGTCCTTGGAGTTGTGGCCGTGTTTTGGTGGCATTGGCGCGAGAGGCCCTCCGAAACCGGCCTAAGTTGACTTTTTCTTCGATCTTCTAGTGGATTGATGTGATTGTAGCAGCGGCATGTGCGAGCGCAAATTGCGCGGGCGGCATGCGAAGCGCAGAGTGAATGCGTTCGTTATTGTAGCAGTGGATCGTTCGTAGATCGCAGCGGTAAGTTCGCCGAGCGATGTGAAGCGCTTCGGATCGCCCAAGTCGACCTTGAATTTTCCGTAGAACGACTCCTGGTAACCGTTCTCCCACGGACAGCCTTTCTGTGAACCAGAGATTGTATGATTCACCAAACCTCCTGAACACTTTTGAGCGGCGAAATGAGGGAACCACTCAGAAAGAGGTCGCGGCTAATAAAAAAGAATACGAGGAAAAAATGAACGTCAAACCTGGCGATCGGGACGCCAAGCCGCCAATGCCAATTCTCGGTGGCGTACTGGCCTTTGAAAGCGATTGGAAGCCGCCACTCGGGCACGCACTACAAAAGGCCCTATCGGACGGTGATGCAGCCTCACGCTTGGACATCGGGTGCGTCGCCGCGCATGGGATTTTTCTGTCGAAGCGAGGATAACTTTTTTGTTGTGGCCGAAAAGAAACCCGCAACCGCTTTTGGAACTTATCGCTCGCCTGCAAGAGCTTGCGACCGTTCCCATGATTGATATTCGTGCATACGCAGAATGGCTTGAAAAATGATTCGAACAGAACCAGGATCATCTCTGTGTACTAAGCTCAAGGTTTGACACTGCCTGCTATTTGTTCAGACAGCTCACAGAAGACCCGCCAAAACATTTTCGCATCTGCTGTGTTTACGAGCACATCTGTTTTCAATTCCATCATCAATGCCAATTCCTTCACCGGATGAATAACATTCCGATAGTCGCGCAGCACCGTACTGATGTCCTTCAGAAGTTTCCTAATCCATCCCATTTCATGACTTACCTCAATAAAATCGTTCAACCCCCATTCCTTAAGTTCACGGGCCTTGCCCGACTTGTCGCGCGGAGTAGATTTTAGCAAAAATAACGGGCGCTTTTCTGGCAAAACGTTTATGCGGGCTAGGAACAAGGCTTCAAGCAGAGCACCCATCATTATCGAAGCAGCAAGTGGCGCCCTATCGAGCATCTCGACCACCTCGTGTGCCCGCCTTTGAATGAGCCCGGCCATTTCGGCGTTCTGAACCAACTTTGAGAAATCAGGTATCTTCAAGCCTGATAACGGGTTTGGCTTTGCAAGGGCTTGGCTTTGGAGTTGAAGCAGTTCTTCTCGCAGACCCTTTAGGAGTCCCATATAGGCGACGCGGCTGGTTGCTCGATAGGTCGCCGTGTGAAGCTTTTCGTAAAGAGCATCGTCTTGCGCGAATTGTTTGACAGAAAGAACGTCTTTAATCTGGCCCTTGTGATTGTGCGTCCACGCGAGCGAATAAGCTCGAACAAGATCGCAATCCGCGCTAGCGGTTATTTGATTGGCACCAGGTTTGCTGAGATGCTTGCGAAGTTTATCTATTTCCCGAATTGCTTCGTCGAGCGGGCCAGCTGATCGCTGCATATTGGCCGGGCGCTATTTCCTGCGCGCTGAGAGTTTTCTCTTCGATGCCTTTGGCTTACGCGTCTTCGCCGGAGCTGCTTTGCCATCTCCGGGCAAGACGAGAGCGACCAAATTCTCGCCAACCGTGTTTACACGGTACTGGCCTCGACCAACCTTATCGAGCAGACCGGATGCTGATGCGTTTATCATTGTCTGAGCTGGATTTTGCAACCTTGGTCGTCCGACCAGGCGAGTGGCCTCTTGCAAATCCTCCGCGCCAATTGCCTCTTTCTTCTCCGGCGCCATGAAACGGTGGAAAAATGCGACGACAGTTGCAAAATTCATATCGGAAAGCGGATTCTTTTCTTCGACGAAGGATTTTATGTTGGTACCGGTCGCCTGTGTGTGAGGGTGAACCGCTGCCGTTGGGCATGTGTTGAATGCGGCGCCACAGATGCTGGCCCCAAAGGGGAATCGATGCCCAGTTTCTCGCAGGCCCATTTAATGACCTGACGCTGATCATCTGGTCCAAGTCCTTTGAGCTGATCGACAATGCTTCGAAGCACGTCAAATTCGTCTGTACCGGTGTTGCTATACCTAGTCCGTGATCAGTTGGCCTTGGTAACCCCCATGAGGCGGCGCGAGTTCATCACTCTCATTGGCGGTGCGGCGGCCGCTTGGCCGCTTGCGGCTCACGCACAGGCGAAGGTGCCAACCATTGGTTTTCTCGGCACTGCGTCTGCGTCAGCCTGGAGCGCCTGGACAGCGGCTTTTGCAGAGCGGCTGCGCGAGCTGGGCTGGATCGAGGGCCGCACGGTCGCGATCCAGTATCGCTGGGCGGATGGCTTGATGCGACGCCAAGGGTCATCACTCGCGACGTGCCCCGATTTCCACGCGTGGTTCAACGCCGATTTCAGGACCGTCAGAATTCGGTTAGCGGTGGCGCGCCGCTTGCGAATACCGTCCGCGCTCTTGTCGGCCGTGCGCACCGTCTTGGCTACGTGACCTAATGTTCTCATTGAAGATCAGGCACCCTGAAAAAACGTCGACGACGGCCTCAGGCAGTCACACCTGAAGCAGCACCTCGCGCCGCGCTAGGATCCGGCTAAGATTGTAAAAAGGCGACTTTGGAAATATTTGTTCACCTCCTCAACCGTGTCATAAACAGGCCAACTGAAATGTTGGTCTAACTCTGCTCCTGTGATGCTAAATGGCTTTGGTATTGAACATTTGCCGTAGTAGAAAATAACATGGCTAAATGCGCTGTTGGGGTCGTGACCGCGCTGCTTACCGTAGGATTTTAGCAAGACTTGTACGCATAGCGCGTCTGTGAGCATCTGACGCCGTTTCCCGGAATCGTGTAGCCCGGACCCACGCTTAATTTCATACGCGCCTAATATTCCCGTATTTTTGTTAAAGACGATTGCGTCAACCTGTAACGTCCGTTGACCTGAGGAGTATGGATAGTCTGTGCCGATTAATTTTGTTGGTTCAGTAATAGAGCCTTCAACAATATGACCGACGGCGGGGGGAACTTGAAAAAGGGGGTCGCGCCAGACTTCAAAATGGGGACACAGCCTGAGCGACTCTAAAACCGCGCGCTCAAGAATGTATCCATGCCGCTTATAAGCGGAACTCATGACACTGGTTATTTTAGAAAAATGTGATCCTGCAATGGGGTCAGGGTCAAAGCGCTTTGTATCGAGCCGTTTTATAGTTTTCTCAATTTCCGGCTTCATTAGGTCGAGGACAACCCCCATTTAGTCCCTCGCCAAAAAGGTCGCTCTCTCTTGCTTTACGCATTGGGAGGATGGTTGCAGGTTGCAAATTCGGCATGCGCGGCGCTTGCTGATAATCACCCTCGCGTTCGAGCATTTTGCGACAAGCGGGTATCCACACGAGTTCAGTACCACTGCCGAGCCGGTCCTTCTCCCACACGAGCCAAGCGTAGCCTGTGGCGGTTGATGCCTTTTTGTCAACACGCCCTTTTACCATCGGAACGCGTTCGGTGAACTGTGCAAATCGCGATGGCGGGTTTGATTTAAACAAACGCTCATATCGGCCGACGCTCTCAATAAAGACGGTACGCGTCAGCACTGCTACCCCATGCCGAGCAATTTTCATCGAGCGACCGATAAATTCCTCGCCGAGTCGAAACGGTGGGTTGGTAATGACCCAATCAAATGACTGGTCAGGGCGTTTGACCTTCAAGAAATCGGAGATGCCACCAAAACTGTAATCGAAGACATCGAACGACGCGACCTCGCGAAAATAGTGAGCAAGGGTGACGGACATGTGCCCCCGACCGCAGGCGGGTTCGAGGCACGTCATTGAACCGAGGGAGTCCTTGCGAGTTATCACGTGCTCGACGAGCGCCCGCGTCGCCCAAGGGGGCGTAGGAAAGTCGTCGAGGCTATTTTTTAACTCGGCTCTTTGCGCCATTACGGCATGGGATGTGTTTTGCATTTGGGTGCTCAAATGGCTTGTGGCTGCCTGAGAGTTGTTCTGCATATGTTCTGATTCGCTCAAGTTTGACAATGGCCCGATTCGGCGCCAGCGCGCACCCGGTGGAGCAATTCCACCACAGGGTTTTTGCCCCGCGAGGAAACAGGAAGGACGCGGGGCCATGAAGGTTCCCGCGCGTCCTGCTTTATGGGGATTCCTATTTTAAAGGAATGGTGCTAAGGACATGCGCCAGCGGGCCACGTCCAAGGGCGGTTACCCAAGGACGCGACCGGCTGGACTATCTAAATGTCATGCGGTCTGTATCTCTCCTGCAAGAGAGACTAGGTTAGCGGTCACCAACCGCGCCGAATACCGGGAAGGACGTGCCAGAATTGAACTGACCCCTGCTTGGGCTGACATACGGCGCGCCGTATGAGAGGGAGCCCCAAGCCGTGACACCAGTACACTACCGTCCTAAGTCATTGAATCGGCTGGGTGATAACCCAGCCGATTCCTTATTTCGGGATTGGTTTGTCGGCGTACCACCACGCTCGACGCCCATCCCAGGGCACACTCTTGAATCTCTTGTCTTTGCTCAGAGAGGACTGAATGACAATCTTCGCCTTAGCAGGGTCGTCACCCGACAGCGGACGATGCTGGGCGATGTAATCCACGATTTTATCGGTGGGGATTGGCTTGCCAGTCTCCGAGAGAGCCTGATCGGCGAGGCTCATGTACGACGGCGGCACGCCATTAGGCCGTACTCTGATTCGGAGGGGTTTTGGAATGATTTTGAGCGTCGGTGAGTCCTCCGGCTGCTCTGCTTCAAGCGCCAACAAGGCTCGGTCGAGATGACGAAAAGCCTGCCATTCGGGCATATGTCCGATCTTGGCATCGAGCGCTGCGGCGATGGCTTCGTGCGCCTGCATCATCTCGATCTTGGCAGTCTTGGCGGTCATGGCATTTACCTCTGCCATAACCCCATAGTGGATTAACCCATGCTTGGCAATGGGGATCTTGTGCCAAGAAGCGCTCGCAGACACAAGACGCGGAATTATTTGCCCCAACGGGCCTTGGCGGCCTTGCGGCTGGCCATTCCGCTCGTGAGCGGTCCTGACAGCATGTGTGTCCCGGGTCCACAGAGCCTGCCAACAAACATCTCCGCGCAACCACGGGTGCGGTCGCGCGCCGAAACCGCCAAGTCGCGGATAAATTCGCAAGCGCGGTTGCGAAGTTCTTATCGCACCCGTGTAAACATCCGATATTCTCAAGTGGCGGTTGCCTAGCGGCAGTAGTTCGCGCCCCTTGCCGGCATCACTGGCCACGCCCGCGGTGGATCTCCGAGATCGTTCTGCTCATCATTGAATCGGCCGCCTTGGATCAAACGCCAGACACTCGCCGACGCCGCTGCCAACGACAAGGCGCGTACCGTCATCAACCCAATGAGCCAGAGCCTCCCCTAATGTCCGCTGCTCGATATTTCAAAATATCTGACGACGGACAGTTTCTCTTCATCCATAGGATGCTGCTTTCCAATCAGGCACCTTACTAATCTCCCTCACATCATTGGGTCTTAGGTTATTCCAAACAATCTCTTTATCACTTCTTTGTCGCTTTTGCCCTCTAGGGAATCCAGCATCGGTCGGATCTTCAGTCTATCCTTTCCGCCCCTGTCTAGGTATTGATTGAGCAGGTTCCGCTGAAATCTTAACCAAGGAGAGCCCTCTCGCGCCTCTCTTTGCTTTTGCTTCTTCTTAGCGCTCTGATATTCCCTCCAGCTGCTTGTCCTCGCAAGAGAAACATTAAACGCACTATCATTCCACAACTGGCCTGGAGACTTTTTAGCAATGCTGTATATCGTATTGAGCTCCGTCCAGTAGGCTTTCTCGCTCGCCAGACCCTGGACTAAAAACTCTTCCTCGACACTGGCTCCATCCTTTACAGCTTCAGTTAGGTTTCGCTGACACTTCGGCCATACGTTCTTGAGCTTGAAGTCCCTGGTCAATCTCTCCCGTACTTCCTTCATATGGAAGTATACCCTATTTCCCTTGCCCTTACCTATGTAGCGGACTACGCCATCAACTTTGATGGCGTACACATAGTATATACGTTTGTTCATATTCTTTTCCCCAAGGCCTGTTTACGGAGCTAACACATTGCGAATACCGTGCCAATCTTTGACATGTGTTCGATGATGCGCGGCTGCGGCTTGGGCTAAGGACGATCGGCTTTATGCACTCTGACCAGCGGAACGTCGAATTTCATTTCAGACTTGAGGTAAACGGCGCGGGCCGCATCGACCAGGGGAGCCGGCGTCCTGTTCAATCTCAAGCCAAACGGCGGCCATCTGACGGTGAGGGCCAACCCGCTCGAAAATAATCTCGTGCTTTGGAATTCGAAGGGCAACGAGGTGATCGACGCAATATCAGCGATTGCCGACGAGGAATGCGCGGTATTGCTTGGGCGAACCGCTCGGTCCGGATCGGTACTGGCCGATGCAGCCCTCGCAGAATAGCGAGCATGCCGTGCCGTTGCCATTCCGGCTGCAATCCGGCACCTGCGATCGCCAGGGCAACCGCTCGGTCCGGATCGGTACTGGCCGATGCAGCCCTCGCTAGAATAGCGAGCATGCCGTGCCGTTGCCATTCCGGCTGCAATCCGGCGCCTGCGATCGCCAGGGCAGATCGCGGATCATGACGAGGGCGCCTTGCAGCAACCCCGCTCGAATTGAAATTCGCCCTGCGAAAAATGCCAAGCGTGCGCTCAAGTCCGCTGAACACCGATATGAGCGCCACTGCCATGTGCGAGACTGGAGGGTTCATGCTGATACGTTTTGCGCGTTATCGCAAACACCGCAAGCTTGTGAAGGAAAGGCGCTGGAAAATCGACGATAAGCCACTATTCGCATGTGATGATTGCACTTTTCTCGATCAAATTCGTCGCGCCGGCAGCGCCCGTGCGTGCTGGCAAGGACTGAATCATCACGCACCCAATCGGGCAACGATATAGGGTGGACCACGGCACGATCAGTGGGCGAAGTTGGGCTAATTCGGTACACTATAAGCCACTATTCGCCTGTGATGATTGCACTTTTCTCGATCAATTCGTCGCGCCGGCGGCGAGAAAAAAAGATTGAGCCCGCCAGATGGAAATAATTGACAGACGAGCGAGGGCTTTTGACAAATCACAACGCGCGGAGGGTCGATGCGTTCCTGTTCGGGTTGCCG
>Ga0209526_10003794_pt1 | contig 10296 bp, 10 predicted proteins | sample JacPinW_OM2H0_M1_FD_188566 | JGI IMG/M metagenome (GOLD analysis project Ga0209526, IMG submission 188566) | Forest soil microbial communities from Algoma, Ontario, Canada - Jack Pine, Ontario site 1_JW_OM2H0_M1 (SPAdes) (version 2) | ecosystem: Environmental > Terrestrial > Soil > Boreal... | reverse complement strand
ACTACGCGCAGAACTTCACGGGAATAATCTGACGGTGACGGCCGACGGCAATGTGGCGTGGTATGGCAGCCTCGGAAACGAACCGCTGTCGCTGCAAGGACCGACGGGTTTTCGCACCGACAACGCGCGCTTCGAATTTCAATATTTTGCCGACCGTCCCACAAATGCACAGACGCGACGCGGCGCGCCCGGTCCCGAGCATTGCGCGATATCCGAAGGCGACTGATTGACGCCGCCGTAACACCCAGGCGGGCCGCGCTGGAGCTCAAGGCTCATATCAAAGAGCCCTTCACATGAACGCGATCGTAAGCCCCATTCCGACCAAGGCGTATAAGCCTGCAACGGTTACGCCGAGACAAAGATCGGTCATGATGCTCTCGGGCTGGAGCTTGATCTGTCTGCCTGGCACTGCACTTCTCCTTGGCTATTATTGTCCAACCCACGCCCACATAGAACACGCGGGAGGTCGAAAATTGTTCCGGTTCCATGTACAAAAGCGCACAGACGGAGAAATGGGAACTTCACGAAGTCTCGCCCGCGCTCGACATCGGGCGGTCCGAGCAGTGTCTTCTCTGCCCCCGGGAACGGACCTGCTCACGACAACAGTGTTGGACACATTGGCCCCCAAATATGCCGCACAAACACAAGCGCTAAGGGCTGAGCTGCCAAAAGCCGGTATCGAGGCGAACGGTCCAAAGATCGCCATGAACGCCGGCGAGTTTGAGGGAGTGCAACCGGACCACCATGGCCTCTAGCTCCAGTATCGCCAGGAAAGCTCGCTCCAAGGCCGAAGCGGATTTTGCCACTTGGCTCATGATGGCCAAGCTCGGCAGCTTCGATGACCTGCCATCAAACGCACAGAGCTTTCTGACTAATTATCGAGCCCGACTCGACACGATGAGCGAAGCCGAGTCCACGGCGCTGGCCGTTCGCGAGGTCTACGGCGCTTATTACAGCGAGATGGGAGGCGTGGGCGCGGCGCCGGAACCGAAAGCTCGCACACCAACGACAGCGGACAAGGCCGCGCGGTTCCAGAAACGGCCTCAACGCCAGCCCGCTGCGTCGGCTGCAGGCCATTCGACCTGGCTCCGAAAATCGCTCCCCGCCTTGCTGATTTTCGCGGGCATGGTGGCTCTGATTGTCACATACAGATTTCTAATGGAGTAACCTTCATGCCCCCGGAGGGTGGACGTTTGGGCGCATTTTTTAGCTGTGACGTCGCGCGGTGCTGCCCGTTGTGAAAACTCCGGTCACAAGACTCGCGGCGGACGGCGTGTTGCGAGAGCACGGATTGCAACCGCGATGGCGAGCGCGCCGACGATCAGAACAGCCGCGACCGCGAACGTGATGCTCATACCGGTGGCAACGGCCTCGGGGCGCGCGGTCGTGATGTCGAGCGTCGCCGAAGCGGCTGCGAACACCGCACCCATGACGGATGCGCCGGTGATCAGCCCGAGATTGCGCGACAGGCTGAGCATGCCGGAAATGACACCCCGCTGGTCCGGGCAAACATTCATCATGACGGCGGTGTTGTTGGCGGCCCGGAACAGCTGATAACCGGGGCTCAAGACGACGACGGCGGCAATGTAGCCCGCAATGCCGAACATCGCCGGAATCATCGCCAGAGCAAATGCGCCAGCCGCCATCTGGATGAGTCCTATGATGATCATGAATGGCGCGCCCAAACGATCGACCATACGGCCAGCCAGGACACCGCTCAGCGCGGACATCATTGGGCCAATCGACATGACGATTCCAACAAGAGCCTCGTTGAACCCGAGCGCGCGCGCGAGATAGAACGGCCCGACCACGAGCGTCGCCATCATCACCGTCGAGACCAGCGCGTTCATGGTAAGGCTCGCACTCAGCGCCGGATCGCGGAACATCGCCAACCGCATCAAAGGCGATGCCGTTCTCGTCTCGGCGAGCCCGAACAGGCCCAGTCCGAAGCCCGCCGCCAACAGCAGAACGATGTTGAGCGGACCGAAACGGCCGCGCCCAAGCGTCATGGCAAGAGCATAGGCCGCGAGCGTCAGCACCAGCAGCAGCGTTCCCACGGTGTCGAAGCCGGCGCGCTCGGTCTTCGGCCTCTTGATATCGATGGGCAGGGTGCGATGGGCGAGAACAAACGTCAGGATACCAAGCGGCACATTGACGAGGAAGATGGCCCGCCAACCGAGCCCGGCGATCAGAACGCCGCCGAGCGATGGACCGAGCGCGGTACCGATCGCGGACATCGTTCCGAGCAGCCCCATGGCGCTGCCGGTCTTTTCCTTCGGAACCGTCTCGCCGACCAGCGCGACGGCGAGAGCCATCATGATGGCCGCGCCAAGACCCTGCGCCGCCCGGGCGGCAATCAGCAGCCAGAGCGCGGGCGCGACGCCGCACAGGCTTGATGCCACCGTGAACAGCAAGATTCCGGCCAGCAGCAGCCGCCGGCGGCCGGTAATGTCGCCGAGCCGTCCGACGCTGACGATCAGGGTGGTGATGGCGAGGAGATATGCAAGGACGATCCACTGGGCTTCCTGGAAGGAGGCGTCGAACGCCTGTGCCAGGGTCGGCAGCGCAACATTGGCGATGCTGGTGCCGAGCGAGGACAACAGCATGGATAGCGAAAGGCCGGCGAGCGCCCACCGGACCGAAGGTGCCGGCTCCGTACTTCCAGCGGCCGCACCAGAGCATTGTTTGCCGTTGCGCAGAGGCTGAAGGTCGTCGCAGTCGTCGCGCGCGATCGTCAATTCGAGCCTGGTCACGCAGCCATCACGGTCCAAACGCCGTCCCGCTCGACGTACCTCGTCACCTTTCGTTCTTCCTTGTCCTCCTTTTTCAAATCGCGTTCCGTAAAGCGGAACAGCAGTGCCGGGCCTGTCATGCACCGCGTGTCATGAATGCCGCCGGGCAAAAACACCTTGACCTGTCCGGGGCGCACCAGGGTCGCATCCCGTTTCACGAGTCGCACCCCGCCCTCCGGGTCCTGTACCCGGAGATATGTCCCCATCTCGATTTCCCCTTGCTGAACCGCGTAGATCACCCACCCCCGACCGTGGTCGTGGGGTGGCCTGTAGAGCCCTGCGTATTCAGCGTGCGCCAAAAGCACGAACCCATGCGTCGGATCCCGGTACAGCTCTGCATATGCGGGAGCATCCCTGTGCAGCGCTGCCAACCACTCCTCCGTGGCCGGCGCCTTGAGGAACTCCTCCAGATGATGGCGACAACCAGCGACTACTTCGGAGGAAAGAGGTCCCCACGTCGGCGTGACCCTTTCAATGAACGTTTGCAGCGAATTCCTGGCCATAATTTTTTCCTTCAGGTCGGCGCGGATGCGGACGGTTTCAAACTCGTCAGAAACGTAGGCGTTTGCCTGACATGGCGGAACACGCACCATTTGCACCTTATTCGTGCGTCTGACGCCACATCACGATCAAGCTGTGCTACGGTCGAGGCATGTCGAAACCCGATCTCAACCTGCTCGTCACCCTTGATGTGCTGCTCGCGGAAGGCAGCGTTGCGCGCGCTGCCCAACGGTTGCGGCTTAGCCCATCGGCGATGAGCCGGGCGCTGGCGCGGTTGCGCCAGACGACGGGCGATCCGCTGTTGGTCAGGGCCGGACGCGGTCTCGTTCCCACACCCCGGGCGCTCGAACTCCGTGAGCGTGTTGGGCAGCTCGTGCAGGACGGAGAAGCGGTTCTGCGCCCAGCCGAGAAGCTCGACCTCAAACGGCTGGTCCGGACGTTCACGCTGCGGACCAGCGAGGGCTTTGTGGAGAATTTCGCACCGGACCTCATTGCTCGCGTCGCCGAGGAGGCTCCCGGCGTGCGGTTGCGCTTTGTGCAGAAGCCAAACAAGGACAGCTCGCCACTTCGCGACGGCACCGTCGATCTGGAAACCGGCGTTGTGGGCAAGGCGACCGGTCCGGAGGTGCGTGCGCAGGCATTGTTCCGGGACCGCTTCATTGGCGTCGTGCGAATCGGGCACCCGCTGAGCCAGGGCAAGATCACGCCCTCCCGTTATGCGACCGGCAGGCACATCTCGGTTTCGCGGCGGGGTCTCGACAAGGGACCGATTGATGAAGCCTTGAAGCCGCTGGGGCTGGAACGCGAGATCGTCACGATTGTCGGCGGCTTTTCGACCGCGCTGGCGCTGGCTCGGGCCTCCGACCTGATCGCCAGCGTTCCGGAACGACACACCGGAAACCTGCGCGCCGGAATGCACAGCTTTCCTCTTCCGGTTTCCACGCCGGAGATCACGGTTTCATTGCTCTGGCACCCGCGACTGGATGCCGATCCGGCGCATCGCTGGCTGCGCGGGTGGGTTCGGGAAGTTTGCGCCGAGCGGACTCGGCGCACGCGGAAGAGCCGCCGAAGGCTGCAGTGATTTCGCGGTGCGCGGTCAGCGACTATCCAACAGGCCGATCCGCGCGCCAGCCCATCTCCCAGAAGTCGGCTTCGAGCCGGGTGGCCTCCTTGAAGATCACGATCAGCTCTGCCTCGCGGGCCGGCGTGGCGTAGAGATCGGCGAGAGCTTCGAGGTGCGCCCGCGCCTTCGCCGCGACCTCCTGGTAGGGTGCACCGGCATACTCGGCGATCCAGACGCGATACGGGTTGGTTGCAGCGTAAGCGTCAGGGCGCGAGGCGAGCCGCGTCGCGATCTCCGCGTAGCCGATCACGCACGGCGCAAGCGCCACCTTGAGCGCCAGCAGATCACCGCGCATGCCCGCATCGAGCACGTAGCGGGTATAGGCCAGCATCTCCATCGCCGGAGCGGCCTTTTCAAGATCGCCGGGCGACAGGCCCCAGCCGGCGCAGAGTTTTACATGCAGGTTCATCTCGACGTCGAGAATGGCCGAGAGGCCGGCCGCCGCGTCGCGCATGTCGGCGAGCCTGGGCGACTTATAGACACCGAGCGCGTAGGCGCGGGCGAACTCGATCAGGAACAGATAGTCCTGAACGAGGTAGTGACGAAACGCCGCCTCAGGGAGCGAACCGTCGGCCAGCCCATTGGTGAAGGAGTGCTCGGTGTAGGCCCGCCACTCGGCGGATGCCGCGGTCTTCAGACGCTCGAAGAAACTCATGATGTTTTCGCAGGGTTTGCATCTCAATTGCGTGGCTCTTCCCCCAAAAGCAGACACCCGTCAAGGCAGCGGTCAGCTATTCCGAGGAGCCAAGCCGGCTGTGCCGGATCCCATAGGCAAAATAGATCACCAGCCCGATCGCAAGCCACACCGCCAACCTCACCCAGGTATCGATCGGCAGGCCGAACATCAAGAAGATCGACGTCGCGGCGCCGGCCGGCGCAACGATCCAGATCGCCGGCGCCCGGAACGGACGATCGAGTCCCGGCTGCGCGATGCGCAGCGCCAGAACGCCGAGTGACACCACGGCGAATGCAAACAGCGTTCCGATGCTGACCAGTTCGCCGACCAGATCGATCGGCAACAGCGCGGCGAGGATGGCCACGACCACGCCGGTCGAGATCGTCGAGACATAGGGTGTGCGAAGCCGCGGATGGATTTTGGCAAAGGCCGGCGGCAGCAAGCCGTCATGCGCCATGCTGCGAAAAATTCTCGGCTGGCCGAGCAGCGAGACCAGAATCACCGACGTCAGGCCGAAGATAATTCCGAGCTTGATGAACGGCGAAAGCCAGCCCACGCCGGCCGCGTCGATGCCGACCGCAATCGGATCGGCAACGTTCAATTTGTCGAAGCGAACAATGCCGGTGAGCACGAAGCCGACCACGGCATAGAGCACCGTGCAGATGACCAGCGAGCCCAGAATGCCGATCGGCACATCCCGCTTCGGATTCTTCGCCTCCTGGGCCGTGGTCGACACCGCATCGAAGCCAATATAGGCAAAAAACACCACGGCCGCGCCGCGCACCAGGCCCGACCAGCCATAAACCCCGGGACCTGCATTGGGCGGGATGAACGCACCTTGCGGATTAGCGGGTGCGATCCAGTTCGCGGTGTTGAAAGCCGACACGGTACTTGCGACGAACAGCACGATCACGACAAGCTTCACCACCACCAGAAAACCGTTGAAGCGCGCCGTCTCGCGAACGCCCGCCACCAGGAGCGCTGTCATCAGGATGATCACGGCTGCCGCGGGCAGATTCAGCACGGCTCCCGTCAATGTCCAGGCATGCGTGGCCGCGTCGAAGTCCAATGGCGACGAAACAAATCGGGCTGGAAGCACCAGTCCAAAGTCCTTTGCAAAACTGACAACATATCCGGACCAGCCGATGGCGACCGTGGTGGCCCCCACGGCATATTCGAGGATCAGGTCCCACCCGATGATCCAGGCGATCAACTCACCCAGCGTGGCATAGGCGTAGGTGTAGGCACTGCCGCTGATCGGGACCGCCGATGACAGTTCGGCGTAGCACAATCCTGCGAACGCACAGGCGACCGCGCCGAGCATGAACGAAAGCGCTACCGCCGGCCCGGCATTGGCCGCGGCAGCATGCCCCGTCAGCACGAAAATGCCGGCGCCGATGATGCCGCCGATCCCGAGCGTCACGAGGTTAAGTGCCGACAGCGCTCGCCTCAGCGGCCGCGCGCGGCCGTCCGCGCCGTCGCCTTGCGCAATTTCGCTCAACAATTCGGCGGGCGATTTCCGGGCCCAAATGTCTGCCATCGGGATGGTGATCTCCAATGCTGAATTGGTTCGAAAAGTCTTGGAACGGCTGGCTGATATCCGGCTGCGGCGCGCGGCCGAGCCCACCTTGTCAAATATCAGCTGTGCTCCCGACCTTCTTCCGCGGTGAGTTCAGAGCGGCAGATTTTTCTCAATGTCGGCAAATCGGCTTGCACCAGCTTCCACAGGACGGGGGCGGCGATGCTCTCGTAGTTGTGGCGCAGTATGTTGCCGATCCCCGCAACTTTCTGCCAAGGGATTTCCGGATTGCGCGCTTTCAGGTCATCCGGACGATGACGACTGGCCTCGGAAATTATCTCAACACCGCGCTCGACGAGCCATTGCCGCTGCCAGTCGTTTTCGAATGCTTCGAGCGACACATCCGCCAGTACGCCATTGACGCGTTCGATCGCCTCGATGATATCAGTCAAACGAGGGATGAGCGAACGTGCGATCACTAAAACACGCGGACGGCTGTTGCTTCTATGGCTTCCCGCAGGGTCTTGTGCAGGCTGTCGCGCGTCATGATGTCAGTCTTACGGCCGAGGATGCTGGCGGCGTATGCCTTCACGTCCATGAGTTCGTACACGCCGAGCTTGCCCTTTTGATAGTCGAAAAACAGGTCCACGTCGGAATCGTTGTTCGCCTCGCCACGCGCCGTCGAGCCGAACATGTAGAGATGTTCGACGCCGAGCCGCTTCAAATCGGCTTCGTGCTGCTGCAATGTCGTCATGGCTTCATCGCGTTCCATAACAACATGATAGCAAATCCGAGCGGCCGGTTCCACGTCTTTCGGTTTCGCCGAGGCCTCTTCGGTGCAGAGACAGGAAGGCGAACCGGCCATCAATTAAGCTTCTCACAAACAGGTCACGCGCTCGGCGGCGAGATAGCCGAACAGCAGGCCGACCCCGAACAGCAGCACGAGGCCAGCCGCGCCGAATTCCACGCCGCGCATCACCAGCGTGCCGCCGCCTTCCGTCCCGGCGCTCAAACGCCGCGCCAGGTCTTTCGCGGACACCGCGATCACGGCGATGGCCGCCACCGTGATGGCGGTGCCGAGCCCCATCACGAAGGTCGCGGCGATTCCCGCCCAGAACAGCCCCTGCGCCAGTGCGAACACCAGAACCAGGATCGCGCCCGAACAGGGCCTGACGCCGACGGCGAAAATCGCGCCAAATCCGCGCCGCCACCCGCCGGGTCCGGCGAGTTCACCGGGCTCAGGACCGTGGGAGTGGCCGCAATGCTCGTCATGGACATGCTGATCAGGGCCATGGTCATGGTCGTGATGATGGTGGTCATGATGGTGGTGATCATGGCCGTGACTATGGCCACGACCCGCCATCGCGAGCGCCGGCCGCGGCGCCTGCAGCGCGCGGATGAATCCGCCGCCCTTGGTCCAGACCAGCCGGGCGCCGAACGCCGCGATCAGCGCGTAGCTTACAATCTCGACCGCCTTTTCAGCGCCGCACATGGTTTTGGCGGTAGCGTTGAGCAGAAGAGCGCAAATCGCGACAATCACCACCGCGACCAGCGACTGCATCAGCGCCGACGCGAACGACAGCACGATGCCGCGCCGTGCGGTTTCCTGGTTGGCGACCAGATAGGACGAGATCACCGCCTTGCCGTGGCCGGGGCCGGCGGCGTGAAAGATGCCATAAGCGAACGAAATCGCGAGCAGTGTCCAAACCGCCGACCCGTCGGACTTCGCGGCGCGAATGTTCGCGGACATCTCGCGATAAAATTCCGATTGTCTGGCGAGCAGCCATCCGATAATGCCGCCGACCTGCGGCTCGGCGCTCGGGCGCGGACCGCCGAACGGCGTCTGCGCCATCAACACATGCATGGCGCCGTCGAATACCAGAATGGCACCCGCCGCCGTGGCGCAGATCGCCAGACCGCGCGCGAAAGCTTGCCGGGATTCTTGCCGAGATTTTTGGGGGGATTTCGGCGTCACGGACACGCCACCGTGATCTTGTTGGCGAACATCATGCCGTAATTCGAGTTCTGGCCGCTCAGAAAAGTCTGCTCGTCGAGTTTTTGGGCATTGGCCGAGCCGTCATTCGGGCGCTGGAATTTCATCTGGCAGGCGGCGGGGGCTCCGACCAGTTTGACCGGGTCCTTGTCGGCGAATCTGAAGTCGATGAAAAACGCCGGATCGAACACTTCCAGCGCGAGCTCCTTCGATTTCAGCGGCGTCTTGAGCGGAAGCGTGAAATGCAGCGTCAGCGCGGCATCCTTGTATTCGAGGAAATAGTCGACCGGCTCCTCGAATTTCTCCTTCTTGCCGTCGGCCTTGGCGAAGGTGAAGAATTTGAATTCCTTCAGCGATTCGACATTGGTCTGGGCCAGCGAGCTGAGTTCCTCGCGGCTATAGACGCCCTTGGTCTTGGTCTCGATGCCCTGCAGCGCGTAGGTGGAGAACATGTCATCAAACGTCCAGGCGTGACGCACGCCGGTGATCGCGCCATCGGGCGCGTAGATCAACTCGCTGGTTGCCGTGATCCAGACATGCGGATGGGCCTGTGCCGTGCCGGCGACGAGCACAAGCGCGCCGGCAAGCCACAAAACACCAAGTAGGCGGCGCGCAATATTCACCTCAGGCCGCCTCCGACGTTTCCAGCAGGCCGCGCCGGCGCAGCAGCGCGTCGGGCTCGGGCTCGCGGCCGCGGAACGCGACATAGGCGTCTTCGGGATCGCGTGAGCCGCCCGACGAATAGATGTCGTCGTGCAGGCGCTTCGCCGTCGCGGGGTCGAAAATGTCGCCGGCCTCCTCGAACGCGCCGAAGGCGTCGGCATCCATCACCTCGGACCACATGTAGCTGTAATAGCCCGACGCATAGTGATCGCCGGAAAAGATATGGCCGAATTGCTGCGGCCGGTGCCGCAGCGAGATTTCCGCGGGCATGCCGATCTTTTCCAGCTCCTGGCGCTCGAACGCCCGCACGTCCCGGCTGGCGGAGGCCGGCTGGGTGTGGAATTCCAGATCGATCAGCGCCGAGGAGACGAATTCCACGGTGGCAAAGCCCTGGTTGAATTTGCGCGCGGCGATGAAGCGCTGCAACAGATCATCCGGCAGCGGTTCGCCGGTCTGGTAGTGCCGCGCGAATTGCCGCAGCACCTGCGGCTGCTCCTGCCAGTGCTCGTAAAGCTGCGACGGCAGCTCGACGAAATCAGTAAACACACTGGTGCCGGACAGCGAGGGATAGAACACGTCCGACAGCATCCCGTGCAGGCCGTGGCCGAACTCGTGAAACAGCGTCCGCGCGTCATCCGGCGACAACAGCGACGGCTGGCCGTCGGCGCCCTTGGCGAAATTGCAGACGTTGATGATCAAAGGGGCGACGGCGCCATCGAGCTTCTGCTGGTCGCGCAGCGAGGTCATCCAGGCGCCGGAGCGCTTCGAGGCGCGGGCGAAGTAGTCGCCATAGAACAGCGCCTTGTGCCGGCCCGCCGCATCCTTCACCTCCCAGACCCGGACGTCCGGATGCCAGACCGGAATATCCTTGCGCTCGCTGAAGGTGACGCCGAACAGGCGGGTGGCGCAGTCGAAGGCGGCGTCAATCATGTGGTCGAGCACCAGATACGGCTTGATCGCGGCGTCGTCGAAATTGGCGCGGCGCTGCCGCAGCTTTTCGGCGTAGTAGCGCCAGTCCCACGGCGCCAG
>Ga0209526_10003793_pt1 | contig 10296 bp, 14 predicted proteins | sample JacPinW_OM2H0_M1_FD_188566 | JGI IMG/M metagenome (GOLD analysis project Ga0209526, IMG submission 188566) | Forest soil microbial communities from Algoma, Ontario, Canada - Jack Pine, Ontario site 1_JW_OM2H0_M1 (SPAdes) (version 2) | ecosystem: Environmental > Terrestrial > Soil > Boreal... | reverse complement strand
AAGCCTCGGCGACACGATCCAGATCGGCGCGGCCGAGCTGATCTTGCGCACCACCGTGCCGCGTCAGTTCACCAACGGACAACACCCCTTCGATTACTGCAACGTCGCGAACAACTGGATGCGCACGGGCAACAATCCTTACCAGCCGCGGATCCTCTATCTGATGGCCAGCTTCATCAACGACGTGGCCTATGAGAACAAGCTCCAGAGCCCGGTGCTGGAGAAAGAGGGAGCCGGTTATGATTTCGCGGGCCGCGTCGCGGAAGCACTGCTGCGCCAGCTGGACGAAGCGATTATGGCGCTCGACTTCCCACGGGCGACGGCTCTGGCCAACGCCTACCTGAAATCGGGTGCGGACCGCAAAGCCTACCAGGCCACCGTGGCGCTTGCGGCGTGCCGGTTCCAGGACGATCCGCACAACCAGAAGATCACGATCTCGACGTTCGAGGAATACGCGCACAACTCGACCCATCTTCGCGATCGCCTGCTGCTTGCGACGACGCGTCTGCTGGCGGGCTGGCTCAAGATGCCGGGTGAGCGTGATTGCTTTGCCAGGTTCGAGAAGGATTGGATCTACAACTGAAGGAGGAGACCGCCGATGGCCCGCACCTACCATGTGATCGATTCTGACGGCCACATACTGGAGCCGCTCACGCTGTGGAAGGACTATCTCGATCCGGCCTACCGCGACCGCGCGCCAAAGCTGGTCATCGACAGCGACGGCAAGGAGCGGCTACTCGTCGAGGAGCAGGTGCTGGGGAGCCAGCAGGGCATGGGCGGGATCGGCGGGGTCGGCGCGCGCCAGGGCGTCGTATCTTCCGAAACCATGAAATACGAAGAAGGCCGCCCCGGCGGGTTCGACCCGCATAAGCGCATACCCGACATGGATTTCGACGGCATCGACGCGGCGTTCCTCTATCCGAGCATGGGGCTCTTCGCCGGCGCTGTGCACGATCCCGATCTCGCTGCCGCGCTGTGTCGCGCCTACAACCGCTGGCTCGCCGACTATTGCAAGCCCTATCCGGATCGGCTGTTCGGCATCGCCATGCTGCCGATGCAGTCGGTCGACCACGGAATCCAGGAGATGAAGTTCGCGCGCAAGGAACTCGGCATGCGCGGCGGGTTTATGCGGCCCAATCCGTACAACGACCGGCTGATCCACGACCCGGCATACGAGCCGTTCTGGAGTGCCGCCGAGGATCTCGATTTCTCGATCGGCTTCCACGAGGGCGGCAGCAGCGGCATGCCGACCGTCGGCATCGACCGTTTCGAAGGCCGTGCCGCCAAGCACATCATTTCGCATACGATGGAGATGATGCTGGCGTGCCTCAGCATGATCTGGGGCGGCGTCGTCGAACGTCACCCGAAATTGCGTGTCGGCTTCCTCGAGTCGGGCGGCGGCTGGGTGGCGCCGTGGCTCGACCGCATGGACCGCCATTTCGACGACCAAGGGTTTAACGATTCCGGGTTGAAGACGCGGCCTAGTGAACTCTTCAAGCGCAATTGCTGGATCTCGTTTGAGCCGGTCGAGGGCAGCCTCAGGGTGCTCGCCGACTATATCGGGCCGCAGAAGATCCTATGGGCGACCGACTATCCGCATCGCGACGGGTTCTTCCCCGGGGCACCGGACATGGTTCGCCAGCGGCTCGAGGGGACCTCGCCCGAGACCAAGCATCAGGTGCTCGCTGGCGGCGCGATGGGGTTCTACGGCCTGAATTAAGCCTTCCTTCACGCGACTCCACGGCGTCATTGCGAGGAGCGAAGCGACGGGGCAATCTCGATCCGGGCGAGACCCGTCGGTCCGGATTGCTTCGCTGCGCTCGCAATGACGGCGCAGGAACCTCCAGCGCCGATCGGCTGTTTAGGCGCGCGGAAAATTCAGCTCGACCATGACATTGTTGTTGTCGGGGAAGAACAGCTGGTCGATCGGCGGTTTGGCGATGTGGTTTTCGCGATATTTGACGCCCTTCTTGTCCAGCGTCGACTTGATCCCCTGAAAGTCGGAAGCCAGAAAGGCAAAGTGGTCGAAGGCTCCGGTATCAGGCGACGGGCCGCCACCGATCGCGTTGTCCTTTGGCACCAGATGAACGACCGGAACATCCCCGCAATAGAGCCAATAGCCCGGGAAGTTCAGATCCGGCCGAAAGCCGACCTCGAGACCAAGAACATCGCGATAGAAGTCCCGCGTCGCTTCGAGGTCGTCGGTCTGAACGGTGATGTGGTGCAGAGCGTTGAGCGGCATGGATCGGTTCCTTTCGTCCAACTTTCAGTCGTCGCCAAACTAGCGCCTCCGGGCCGCCGCGTCGAATGATGGAAACGACTCGCCGTCCGTATCGGCAACGGGTAGGCGAGCCCCAACTCACGTCGCGGCAAGCTCGATCTGCGGCGATCGGACGTGTTCAGACGCAGCGGCGAACATTACAATCCCGTTTATGCGGGTTCTCTATCACCTCTGGCTTTCCCCCTGCGCGCGCAAGGTGCGCATCGTGCTCCGGGAGAAGAACCTCGATTTTACTCTGAAGACCGAGAAGGTCTGGGAGCGGCGGCCGGAATTCCTCGCCCTCAACCCGGCCGGCGAGGTGCCGGTGCTGATCGAGCCGGACGGGACCGTGCTCGCCGATACCGGCGCGATCGTCGAATATCTCGACGAGGTCTATCGCGAGAAGATCCTGATCGGCATCAACCCGGTGGATCGCGCCGAGGTGCGCCGCCTGACCGCCTGGTTCGATATCAAGATGAACCTCGAAGTGACCGAGAACCTGCTCGGCGAGAAAATGATGAAACGTTATCTCGGCCAGGGGCAGCCGAATTCGCAGGCGATTCGCGCCGGGCACGCCAACTTGCCGCACCATCTCGACTACATCGGCTATCTCGTGGAACGCCGGCGATGGCTCGCCGGCGACCATTTCTCGATCGCCGACATCACCGCCGCGGCACAGCTGTCGAGCCTCGATTATCTCGGTGACGTGCCGTGGGACGCCCACGAGCCCGCCAAGGAATGGTATGCGCGGATCAAGTCGCGGCCGAGCTTTCGTCCGATCCTGGCCGACCACCTTCCGGGCGTCCCACCGCCGGCGCACTACGCCGATCTCGATTTTTAGGCCGCCCACGGGTCGGTTGAGATCATGCCGGATTTCAACTTTGCCTTCCGTTACGGCGCTTAACCCTGAAGCAACGGCTGGGGATTAGATGCGCTCGCTCGGCTTCTGCGTCGTTCTTCTAAGCGGTCTCTGGGTCGCCTGCGCCGCGGCGCAGGATAATGCTGCCGAGGAGGCGGCACACCGCGCGGCCGTGCTCGCGCGTCTGCCGGCCGACGCGGCCCAGCGCGCGTTCGGCGGCAAAACGACGCCGACGCCCGGGCCGCCGGGGGCGATCGGCGCCTACGAACGTGGCTGCATGGAGGGTGCCGTGATGCTGCCCTTCGACGGGCCGAATTGGCAGGTCATGCGGCCGTCGCGCAATCGCGCCTGGGGCCATCCGGTGTTGATCCAGTTGATCGGGCGCCTGGCGGAGAAGCTGCCGGTGGCAGGCTGGCCCGGGCTCCTTGTCGGCGACATCGCCCAACCGCGCGGCGGGCCCATGCTGACCGGGCACGGGTCGCATCAGATCGGGCTCGATGCCGACATCTGGCTGACGCCGATGCCGCAGCGGCGGCTGAGCCTCGCCGAACGCGACGAAATGCGGGCGACCAATGTCGTCGCTGCGGATGGCGATGACATCGATGAGGCGACATGGACGCCGCAGCATCGGCGCGTGCTCGAGGCGTTCGCGCGCGAGCCTGCGGTCGCACGCATTTTCGTCAACCCGGCGATCAAGCGCGCGCTGTGCCGCGAGACCGGTCCCGACCGGGACTGGCTGACCAAAATCCGGGCATGGTGGGGCCACAACTATCATTTCCACATTCGCCTCGCCTGCCCCTACGGCCAAACGGAATGCCGCAATCAGGTCCTTCCGCCGCCTGGCGACGGCTGCGGCAAGGAGCTTGATTGGTGGTTCACTCCGGAGGCTCACCGTCCATCGGTGGGGCCTCCCGGCAAGCCGCTGTTGATGACCGACTTGCCGGCCGCCTGCGCCAGGCTGGCCGCGGCGCCATGAAAGTCTCTTCGCACCGGCGCTTCGGAGCGAGGTTCACTTGGCTCGCTCTCTTTGCATTGCTGAGCAATGCTCTGTTGCCGGCGGTCTTGGTGGCCGCTGTCGGAGGGTTGAACCCGGCCTACGACAGCTTGCGGCTGGGCTTGTGCAGGGCCTCTCCCGATGAAGAAAGTCCTGGGAAGGCAAAACCCGGATTGTTGGTGCACCATTGCGCCCTATGCACCGCGGCACCGAACATTCTGTCGCCGGGGGGCTCAGCCGCCGCCGCAATCCTGATAATAGCCGCCGACGAACCGTTCGCCCGGAGCCGCACGATGGCGCTCGGCGATGGTTTGCGAAATTACCGGACGCAACCGCGAGCACCCCCGACTAGGGCCTGACCCCTCCGTTCGCACGTCCGAGCCGGTCGGCTGCCCGTCCGGCTGCCGCCCCTTAAAAAAGGACTTACAATGTTGTTCAGGTTTCTCGCTTTCGCCGCGGCCCTCGCCGCCGCCAACACCGCGCTGGCGCAGAGCAACCAGCTCGAGGTCAGCAATGCCTGGGCCCGCGCGACCCCAGGCAAGGCAGAAAACGGTGCCGCTTATGTGACGATCCTCTCCCCGACCCCCGACCGGCTCCTCTCCGCCTCCTCGCCGGCGGCAAAGAAGGCGGAACTCCACACGATGGAGATGGCGGGCATGGTCATGAAGATGCGCCCCGTCGCCGGCCTCGACATTCCTGCGGGCCAGCCGGTTGCTTTAAAGCCCGGCGGCGAGCACATCATGTTGATCGGGCTCCAACAGCCCTTGCGCGAGGGTCAGTCGTTTACCCTGACCTTGAACTTTGAAAAGGCCGGAGCGCGTACCGTATCCGTGGCAGTCGAGAAAGCAGGCGCGATGTCGGGGATGCACCACTGAACGAGGATCGGTGATGGCTCGCAATCTACCGGGCCGCGCGTCCCGAGCCGGCGCGCCGACCAATTCGCGTCGCTTCGTCCTGGCCGCGGTCTTGCTAGGTGGCTTGGTGATTATGGGCGCCGGCGCCCTGCTCGCCCTGGCTCACCGGGATACCCCGCGGGGTGTTGCCGGAACATTGCTCGCCAGTGCCATCGGCGGCCCGTTCCGCCTTGTCGACCAGAACGGCAACACGGTCACCGACGCCGATCTCAAGGGCAAGTGGTCGCTCGTCTATTTCGGCTACACCCACTGCCCCGACGCCTGCCCGACTGCGCTCAACGACATCGCGATCGCGCTCGACCAGCTCGGACCGAAGCGCGAGGCGGTCCGCGCGGTGTTCATCACCGTCGATCCCGAGCGCGACACACCCGAGGTGCTCAAAGATTATGTCACGAGCTTCGACGCCCCGATCCTGGCACTGAGCGGGAGCCCGGAGGAGATCGCTCGGGCGGCGAAGGTCTACCGCGTCTATTACGCGAAGCATCCCGAACCGGGCGGCGACTACTCGATGGATCACAGCTCGGTCATCTATGTGATGGATCCAGAGGGGCGCTTCACCGCGAGCTTCACCCATCAGAGCACACCCGAGGAGATAGCCGAGCGGCTGAAGAAGCTGCTCGCTTGAAGCACCGCTTTGCCGAGATGCGGGCATTGCGAGGTGCGGATCGCCCAGTAATGGCTTTGTTGCGGCAGCGATGATCATAAAATTGCCAAAATAGCATTGCATACTCCCGATCGATCGCGGCTTTGAGATCTGCCGGCGAGAGCGAGGAGATGCAAATGGCTGATGGGCTTTCACCAAAACCGCCGGGGCGGGCGCGCGGACGGCCGTTCGAAAAAGGTCGATCGGGGAATCCCGCCGGCCGCCGGATCGGCTCCCGCAACAAGGCGACGAGCGTCGCTGCGGCGCTGCTCGAAGGCGAATCCGAGGCCTTGACCCGCAAAGCCGTCGAGCTCGCGCTCGCGGGCGACCCAACGGCAATGCGGCTCTGCCTCGAGCGCATTTTGGCCCCGTGCCGCGAGCGAACGGTCAAATTCCAGCTGCCGCCGATCGAGAGTGCGGCGGACATCGCCCCCGCGATGAAGGCGGTCACCTCGGCGTTGGCCGGTGGTGCCATCACGCCGGGCGAGGCGGGCACGATAGCGGCGGTCGTCGACACCTTTGTGCGGGCGATCGAGACGAGCGATTTCGAGCGGCGTTTGCGGCAGGTCGAGGCAGAAGTGACTGCGGAGCCGAGCGGGTAATTCAACCCATAGGCGAGCATTTTGCTGCAGATGTGCTGCAGGTGCAGCGATGAGCGATTGAGGATGCAATTTGTGATTGCAGCTAGTGCACCGAGCCTAACGCTTGATGCTCGAGACCCCTCGGAGGGACTCCCGATCACCGCCCGCGAAAGCGCTTGTAGAAGTCGATCACCTCGGGGCTTTGCTGAAAGCCGACGACGATGTTGAGATCCGCGCCCTGGCGGCCGCCGAGCGGGATCGCTTCCTCGATGTGATCGGTGACGCCGGAGCGCTTTCCCGATCCGTCGAAGACGATCCGTACCGGAAACGGCTTTTTGCTGAGGATCGCTTGATCGGGGCCGGTGACGGCGACGAAATATTGGAAGTCCACCGAATCGGCCTTCGCCGCCGGGCCGCGCTCGGCGACGACGACGATGTCGAGGACCAAACGCACTCCGTCGCCGCTGTACACGCACTTGGCGTCGGCCTCGCTCAACAGACCGTAGAAGGCGACGTTGTCCGGGCGACGCTCGGGAGCAGGGCCGAACACGGCGGTGTTAGCGAGCGGCCGCAGGATCACTGTGCTCGGACAGGCTTCGGTCGGTTTGGATGCCGAAGACGACCCGAACCAACCGCATCCCGAGAGAGCGCAAAGGCCAATCAGCACCGCGCTCGGCGCGGCGCGCGGTTGCCTCACAGGCTCTCGTGCGTACCGTCGCAGAACGGCTTGCCGCCGGTCGACTTGCAGCCGCACAGCCAGACCTCCTCGGTCGCCGCGGCGGTGAACGGCACGGGGGTGAGGCCGGTCCCCTGGTGCGAGCCGTCGCAGAAGGGCTGGTTGGCGCTGCGTCCGCACGCACACCAAAAATACCTCTTGCCGGCCTCGACATTGACGCCGTAGGGCTCTTTCTGCGCGGGTATGGGTTCGGCCATTGTTTCTTTCCTGCCACAAGCCTTGCTAGTGTCCGCACGATCCGGCTGCGGTTCGCCACGGCGCGGACTGTATGCGAGGCGCGCCGGGCAAACAAGCCGGGTGGGCGGGCGGTGGATCCGGCGGCCCGGTCCGGCGGGTAGCGGCCCTACAGCGAAAAGCCGGAGAAAGTAGCCCATATGGCCGTCTACACCGAGGTCTCCGACGACGAGCTCAGAGCCTTCGCAACGCTCTACGACATCGGCGAGGTGCTGTCCTGCAAGGGGATCGCCGAGGGAGTGGAGAACTCGAATTACCTGGTGACGACCGAGCGCGGCAATTTCATCCTGACCCTTTACGAAAAGCGGGTCGCTCCGCGGGATTTGCCGTTTTTCATTGCGCTGATGGAGCATCTGGCGCGGCAGGGGGTCGCCTGCCCGACGCCCGTGCGGGGGCGCGACGGCATCGCCCTGCGCGAGCTGTGCGGACGCCCCGCTGCGATCGTGACGTTTCTTGCCGGAATGTGGCCCCGGCGCATCCAGCCGCACCATTGCGCCGCCCTCGGCCGGGCACTCGCCGGGCTGCATCTAGCCGGCGCCTCTTTTGCGATGGCTCGCCCGAATGATCTTTCCGTTGCCGGCTGGCGCCGTCTCTTCGAATCCTGTCGTTGCCGCGCTGACGAGGTGCAGCCCGGCCTCGCGACAGAGCTGGAGGCTGAACTTGGGCTGCTCGAAAGCGCGTGGCCGCACGAGCTTCCCACCGGGGTCATCCACGCTGACCTCTTTCCGGACAATACCTTCTTTCGCGACGGTGAGCTCTCGGGCTTGATCGACTTCTATTTTGCCTGCACCGATTTTCTTGCCTATGACTTGGCGATCTGCCTCAACGCATGGTGTTTCGAGGCCGATGGCAGCCTCAATGTGACCAAGGCCCGGCTGCTGCTCGATAGCTATCGGCGGGAGCGGCCGCTGGCCTCCGAGGAATGCGCGGCGCTGCCGCTGCTGGCGCGCGGTGCCGCGCTGCGCTTTCTTTTGACTCGGCTCTTCGATTGGCTCAACCAGCCGGCGGGGGCGCTGGTCCGCCCGAAGGACCCGCGCGAGTATCTCCGCAAGCTGCGGTTTCACCGCGGGATTGCTGACCCGCGCGGCTATGGCCTCGATGCCTGAACTGCCCGAGGTCGATATATTTACCGACGGCGCCTGCCGCGGGAACCCGGGCCCCGGCGGGTGGGCTGCCATCCTGCGTTATCGCGGGACCGAGAAGGAATTGAGCGGCTTTGCCGCCGTTACCACCAACAACCGCATGGAGATGACCGCGGCAATTGAGGGATTGGAGGCGCTAAAGCGGCCGTGCCGGGTACGGCTCTACAGCGACAGCCAATACCTCCGCGACGGCATCACCAAGTGGATCGACGTCTGGAAGCGCCGCGGCTGGCGCACCGCCGACCGCCAGCCGGTCAAGAATATCGATCTATGGCAACGGCTCGACGCGGCGGCGGCCCGCCATGAGGTCTCGTGGATCTGGGTGCGCGGTCACTCCGGCCATCCCGAAAACGAACGGGCCGATGCTTTGGCACGGGCCCGCATCGCCGAAGCCGTTGAAAAGGCGCCTTAGAGAGCCTTGAGCATCGCCTCGGCGCCAGAGAGGTCCACCTGGCCCGGCTGCTGCTCGACGTTGAGCGATTTGACGACCCCATCATCGACCAGCATCGAATAGCGCTTCGAGCGCATGCCGAGGCCGCCCTTGCTGAGATCGAGCTCGAGGCCAAGGGCGCGGGTGAAGTCGCCGCTGCCGTCGGCGAGCATTCGGACCTTCCCTTCGGCCTTCTGATCTCTGCCCCAGGCCCCCATGACGAAGGCGTCGTTGACCGCCACGCAGGCGATCTCATCGATCCCCTTGGCCTTCATGTCCGCAGCCTTGTCGACATAGCCGGGCAGATGGCGCTGGGAGCAGGCTGGCGTAAACGCACCGGGAACGGCGATCAGAACGACGCGCTTGCCGCGAAAGATCTCGTCGGTGGTGAACTCTTTTACGCCGTCCGGGGTCAGTTGCTTCAGGGTGGCCGATGGTATCCTGTCACCGACATTGATGGTCATGGTGTCCCTCCGGGTATGCGAGATCGAGAGCCTCACCGTGCTTGCGTCTCTGTCGCGCAGGGGTGCGACGGCAGATCGATAGCACAGGGCGGGTCGCTCGGCAAACAACGACAGCAACGGGGCGTCGGTTGTTCGTGCACCGAGAGGAAACGAAATCCGCGTATAGGCGTATAACTCGGGGGGCGTCCACAGGGCGCAATCGTCGGTCGGAGGATGCAATGGAATCGCTTGCGGGCCAGCTCTTGGTGGCGATGCCACAAATGTCCGACCCTCGGTTCGCGCGCTCCGTCATCTATCTCTGCGCACACAGCGGCGAAGCTGGGGCGATGGGCCTCGTCGTCAACAAGCTGCTGGGCTCGTTGACCATGGGTGAGCTGTTTGCCCAGCTCGAGATTGAGCAGAGCGGCGCCGCCGGCGGGCATCCGGTACATTTCGGAGGCCCGGTCGACGCCGGACGCGGCTTTGTGCTGCACACGGCCGACTATCGCGAGGAGGCCACGCTGCATGTCGACGGCGACATCGCGGTGACCGCCACTCTGGAGGTCCTGCGCGCGATCGGCGAAGGCCGTGGGCCGCACCAAAGCCTCTTCGCCCTCGGCTATGCCGGCTGGGCGCCCGGTCAGCTCGACGCCGAGATCCAGGCCAATGGCTGGCTTTCCGTCGCCGCTGACTCCGACATTGTCTTCTTCGGCGACGACGACGCGAAATGGGGCCGTGCGCTGGCAAAGCTCGGCGTGGATTTGACGATGCTGTCGAGCGACGCAGGACACGCGTGAGAGCCGTCCCTAGCTGCCCTCAGGACGAGGACCCTCCCCAATCCTCACGTAGGATGGCGAAGAGAAGATGGTCCTGCCATTTGCCCTCGATGCACAGATATTGCCGAGCATAGCCCTCTTGCTGAAAGCCGGCTCTGACCAGCAGCGATCGGCTGGGAATATTGCGCGGCAGGCAGGCGGCCTCGACGCGATGGAGGCGGAGACGATCGAAAGAAAAATCGAGGACGAGCGGTAGTGCGCCAGTCATGTAGCCCTGCCGCGCG
>Ga0209526_10003792_pt1 | contig 10296 bp, 9 predicted proteins | sample JacPinW_OM2H0_M1_FD_188566 | JGI IMG/M metagenome (GOLD analysis project Ga0209526, IMG submission 188566) | Forest soil microbial communities from Algoma, Ontario, Canada - Jack Pine, Ontario site 1_JW_OM2H0_M1 (SPAdes) (version 2) | ecosystem: Environmental > Terrestrial > Soil > Boreal... | reverse complement strand
GCGCGCAGCCTCGTCGCGGCGCTATCGATGGGCGCCGCCGGCATGAACATGGGAACCCGCTTTATCGCAACCAAGGAAGCACCGGTCCACCCCAACGTCAAAAAGGCGCTGGTCGAGGCCTCCGAACTCGACACGGTGCTGGTGATGCGCGCGCTGCGCAATACCGAGCGCGTGCTGAAGAACAAGGGTGTCGATCACCTCCTCGAGATCGAGCGCGAGAAGGGCGCGAGCCTGAAGATCGCGGATATCCACGAGCAGGTCGCGGGCGTTTATCCGAAGGTGATGCTCGACGGCGAAATGGATGCTGGCGCCTGGAGCTGCGGCATGGTGGTCGGGCTGATCCACGATATCCCAACCGTGAAGGAATTGATCGACCGTATCATGGTCGAAGCTGAGCAAATCATTCGCCAGCGGCTGACCGGATTCCTCGACGGCGTCGAACCGTCAAAGGCGAAGAGGGTCGCATGAAGTAAGCCGTTCGGCGTTTGGTTGAACGGCGACTAACCGACTTTTCGAAACAACCAGCCGACAGGCAAAGCGTGCGGCTCGAACCGGCGAAAAGGGAGAGAGACATGGGTATCAAATTCGGCTTCGCAGCCGCATGTTTGGTTACATCGCTGCTCGCATCGCCCGCTCTGGCCACCGACGAACCCGGCGTGACCGCGACGGAAATCAAGATCGGCGGAATATTCCCGTTCAGCGGTCCCGCGTCCTCGATCGGCCTGGTTGGCAAGGGCGTGATGGCCTATGTGCAATCGATCAACGACCGGGGCGGCATCAACGGCCGCAAGATAAATTACATCGCGATGGACGATGCCTATAGTCCGCCGAAGGCGGTAGAACACGCCCGCAGGCTGGTCGAAAGCGACGAAGTATCATTCATCTTCGGCCAACTCGGAACCCCCGGCAATTCGGCGACGGCAAAATACCTCAAAAGCAAGGGCGTACCCTCGATCGCGATCGTCAGCGGCTCCAGCAAATTCACCGACATAGCCGAATATCCGCTGACGACGACCGGTCTGGTCAGCTACCAGACCGAGGGAAGAATTTACGCAAAATTCCTTGACAAGACATTGCCCGGGGCAAAATACGCGATCCTTTTCCAGAACGACGACCTCGGCAAGGATTACGTCAGCGCCTTCAAATCGTTCCTGAAGGCGGAGTTCGACAAGCGCGTTGTCACCGCAGCCTATGAGGTGACCGAGCCGACCGTGGACTCCCAGGTCGTCAATCTCAAGAGCTCGGGCGCCGAGGCGCTGTTCATTGCCGGCACGCCGAAATTCGCTGCGCAGGCCATCCGCAAGGCGGCCGAGATCGGCTGGAAGGCCAAGATCATCATCAACTTTCCGTCGGGTTCGATCGGCGGCACGCTAAAACCTGCCGGACTGGAGAATTCCGTTGGCGTCATCGTCGGCACCATCAACAAGGACCCGACCGATGCGAAGTGGAACGACGATGAGGGCGTGCGAGGTTACAAGGCGTTCTTTGCCAAGTACCTGCAGGGTGCGGACTTCGAGAACACCAGCTATCTCACCGGCTACATGCAGGGCATGATCCTTGAAGCGATACTCAAGCAGTGCAGCGATGACCTTTCGCGGAAAAACATCGTCAAGCAGGCGAAGTCGCTGAGCCGTGTCGTGCTTCCCACGGCGTTTCCCGGCATCGAGGTGAATACCAGCGCATCCAGCAACATGATCTGGAGCCAGATGCAGTTGCAGCGATGGAGCGGCAGTGCCTGGGAGCCGTTCGGCGGGATTCTGGACGCAAGTTCCGAATGATGCGTGAGAGGAGACGTTCGTCGAGCTGCCTCGAAGCGACGTCTTGCAACTGATATCACCATGGAGAATGAGCATGACGAAAGTCGGTTTTCATCAGTATCCGCCGATGGATCAGGTGATCTTTGGAAAGCCAGCGGGCCAGGCGTTGTGCGAGGAGGCGGGACGGCGTGATGCCAAGCGCGTCTTCCTCATCGTCAGCAGAACGCTGAACACGCAGACCGATGAGATTGAGAAGATCCGCAACGCGCTGGGTAGCAGATATGCCGGCACCTTCGATGGCGTTCCGCAGCATACGACGCGAGCGTCTGCGGTGGAGGCAACCGCGCACGCGGCAGAGGCGAAAGCGGATTTGGTCGTCGCCGTGGGAGGCGGATCGGTCGTCGATGCGGCCAAGATCGTCTTGATGTGCCTTGAACACGATATCACCGACGAATCCGGCCTCGATGGCTTCGAACTGGTTTCGACACCGGAAGGGCCGCGGCCCGGCCCATTTCGCGCCCCGAAGGTGAGGATGATCGCGGTCCCGAGCACGCTCTCGGGTGGAGAATATAACTCCGGAACCCTCGTTACGGACTCGCGCAGGAAGTTGAAGCAGATATTCAGCCATCCGTTGATGATGCCGCTGTCGATCATCCTGGATCCGGAAATCACGCGGCACACCCCGCAAACTCTGTGGCTCGGATCAGGCACCCGCGCGATGGACCACGGGATCGAAGCGGTCTGCTCTCCGAGAGGCAATCCGCTGGTGGAAAGCGTGTGCCTGCGCGGCCTGCGCTACCTGTACGATGGCCTGCAGGCCACCAAGGAAAATCCGGACGATCTGGAGGGTCGGCAGTTTTGCCAGCTCGGCTCCTGGATGTCCGCTTTCGGGCTGCAATGCCGCGTCCCGATGGGGGCCAGCCATGCGATCGGACACGTGCTGGGCGGCACTTGCGATGTTCCGCACTATCTGTGCACGGCGGTGATGATGCCGAGCGTGCTGAAATACAATCAGCCGGTGACGGACGAGGCCCAAAAGAAAATTGCAGAGGCCTGGCGCGCGCCGGATACCAGGGCCAGCGACATCTTCGCGCAGTTCATCGGACGATTGGGATTACCCGGCCATCTCTCGGAAGTCGGTGTGACCAAGGAGAAGTTCGAACTGATCGGCCGCAACGCGATGCTGTCGATCTTCACCCGGGCCAATCCGCGGGTCATCAAGGGCCCGGAGGATATCGTTGAGATTCTTCAGCTTGCCGCATAACGGCCGCTGGGCAGATACGCGTACCCCTCGGAACGGACAGTACGGATGTCGCATAGGAGCAATGACCGCATGACTCGTCACGAAATTCCATCTTCTCTTGCGGAAGGTCCTCGATTTGCGCCACGAGAAGTCCGGATCGAGAAGCGCCCTGACGGGACGCTCGTGCTGCGGTCTCCGATCGAGTTCGAGACCCCCAAATGGTCGATCCTGGATTTCATCCCGGAATGGGCGGAGAAGGCGCCGCAGCGCGCATTTCTGGCCCAGCGCGGCCGCGACGGCGAGTGGCAGAGGATTGCTTACGGCGAACTCTGGCAAAGGGTGCGGTCGGTCGGACAGGCCATAATCGATCTGGGCGCCAAACGCGGCGACCGGCTGGCCATTCTCTCCGGCAATTCGATCGAGCAGGCCATCGTCATGTTTGCGGCGATGTCGGTCGGGGTCGTCGTAGCCCCGATATCTCCGAACTACTCGCTGATGCCGGGCGGCCTGGCTCGGTTGCAGGACATTGCGACGTTGCTTCGGCCCGCCTTCGTTTTCGTGCAGGACAGCGAGACCTATTCGGGTGCGCGCACGATTCCGGAGCTTGCGTCCGCGACATGGATTACGGCGGATCAGAAGGCTGGGTCCGTGTCGATACAGTCTCTTTATTCGACGCGCCCCGGCGCCGAGTTCGAGCAGGCCTTTCGTTCGATCGATAAGGAAGCAGCCGCCAAGATCCTGTTCACCTCGGGCTCGACCGGGCTGCCCAAGGGCGTGATCAACACCCACAAGATGATGGCAAGTTCGCTGCAGATGGGGGCGCTGCTGGTGGCGCCTCGTGAAGCGCCGGTGCAGGTGGAATGGCTTCCGTGGCATCACACCATGGGAAGCAACGTCATCCTGCACGGCATTCTGAAGCATGGCGGCACGCTCTACATCGATGATGGGCGTCCGGTTCCCCAATTGTTTCACAAGACAATCGCCAATTTGAAGGAAGTATCACCGACGGCCATGTTCAACGTGCCGGCGGGATATACCTTGTTGTGCGAGGCGCTGGAAGCCGACCCGGATCTGCGAGCCAATTTTTTCCGGCAGCTCGACCGGATGAGTTACGCAGGCGCTGCGATCTCACGGACCACGCTGGATAAGCTCTATCATCTGGCGCAGGCATCGACGGGCAGGCCCATTCCGGTGATGGCTGGCTACGGCACCACCGAAACGGCACCCACCATCGCCACCACGCATTGGGCCACCGACACGCCGGGCGAGCTTGGACTCCCGGCACCGGGGGTGGAATTGAAGCTGATCCCTGCCGGCGACACCTATGAGGCTCGCGTGCGCGGCCCCAATGTGACACCCGGCTATCTTGGCCGGCCGGATTTGACGTCGGCGGCCTTCGATGAAGAGGGTTTCTATCGGGTCGGTGACACCATCTCGTTCATCGATCCTGCCAACCCGAGCCGCGGGCTGCGTTTCACCGGCCGGGTTTCCGAAAATTTCAAGCTCGCGAACGGGACGTGGGTGGCCGTCGGCAACCTGCGCGCCGCGGCACTGGCGGCCACCCAGGGTGTGTTGCATGACGCCGTCATTGCCGGCGAAAACCGTCAATCTTGCGCCGTGCTCGGCTGGCTGAATCCCGTCATGGCCAGGAAGCACGCCACCAATCCTGACGGCAATCTGAATTGCGACTCCGGCGTGATCGCGTTTCTTGAGCACTGCCTCCGGCTCTACAATGCCGGTGTCGGAAGCAGCGAACGCATCTGCGCCTTCACGCTCCTCGAGGAGCCGCCGTCGCTGGCGGCGGGCGAGATCACCGACAAGGCTTACATCAATCAACGCGCCGTCCTGATCAACCGGGCGGCGCAGATGGAACTGATCTATTCGTCCGAGCCATGCGGGCAGGTGATCGTCATTTAGGAGATTGTGTGAGATCGCAACTGCGGTGGACTCAAAACGGGAGTGATTGAGATGGCGGAAGGTCGGATCGAAATCGACACCGGAACCGGCGAGCTGTTGTGCGAAATCTGCGAACGCGTCGCGCTGATCACGCTCAACCGTCCCGAGGCGCGCAACGCGCTCTCTGATCATCTCACACCGGCGCTGCGGCGGATGATCAAGCAATGCGGCGATGACCCTGGCGTCGGCGCGCTGCTGATCACCGGTGCAGGCACGGCCTTTTGCGCCGGCGGTGACGTCAAGGGCATGGGTGGCAATTCAAACAAAGCCGAAATGACGTTTGAAGATCGCGTTGCCGATCTGCGGACCAAGCAACGCACCCTGACCGGCGCGCTGGTGGCGGTGAGGAAGCCGACGATTGCCGCACTTCCGGGACCCGCGGCCGGCGCCGGGATGGCGCTTGCGCTCGCCTGTGATATCCGCATTGCCGGCGAGTCCGCGATCATGTCCACGGGATACGCCCGGATCGGGTTGACCGGGGATTACGGCATCGCCTGGATGCTGACCCGGCTGGTCGGAACATCGCGGGCGCGGGAACTGATGTTCCTGTCGGAGCGGATAGACGCGCGCCGCTGCGAGACACTGGGTCTCGTGAACCGCGTGGTGCCCGACGCCGAATTGCGCGAGACGGCCTTTGCGCTCGCAAGGTCACTGGCGGAGGGACCGTCGATCGCGCTGGCCCACATCAAGGACAATCTCGACCACGCCCTGAAATCGGATTTTCTGGATTCAATGGATCAGGAAGCCGAGAACATGGTCCGGTCGTCGCGGACCAGCGATCACAAGGAGGCGGTGCGTGCGTTCATCGACAAACGCAAGCCGACGTTTGCAGGGCATTAGGCCGCATTGAACAGGTCACGCCAACTAGGACGAGGGGTCGATGTCTGACAAGCCGATTGCTATCGTTACAGGTGTCGGGCCCGGCACCGGTTCCGCGATCGTCCGGCGCTTCGCAGCGGAGGGATTTCGTGTCATCGCCATGGCGCGCTCGCCGGACCGCATCCGCGCGCTGGAAGCAGAACTCCCCGATACGCATGCAATGATCTGCGACGTCTCCAGCGAAGCCGAGGTCACGGACGCCATCGCCAGCATTCGCAAAACATACGGCTCCCCGAATGTCCTCATCCACAACGCCGTCGGGGGCGGGTGGGGGACGTTTCTCGAGATCGAACCGAAGATGCTCGACCGGAACTTTCAGGTAAACGTGATGGGCCTGCTGTATCTGGCGCGCGAAGTGGCGCCTGACATGATCAAAGCAGACAGCGGCACCATCCTCGTCACCGGCAATACCTCCGCTATTCGCGGCAAGGCGAATTTTGCCGGCTTTGCCCCGACCAAGGCTGCGCAGCGCATTCTGTCGGAATCGATCGCGCGAGATCTCGGGCCACGCGGCATCCACGTCGCCTACGTCCTGATCGATGCCGTGATCGATGTGCCGCGAATGCGCGAACGCCTGCCGGAAGCACCCGACGAATTCTTTATCAAGCCATCCGCGATCGCCGACGAACTGTGGCACCTCTTTGGGCAGGACCGCTCGGCATGGTCTTTTCTTACCGAGCTTCGCCCGTTCGCGGAAAAATGGTGAAAAGAATGCCTGAGAGCCGGCCATGCGCTACATGAAGGGCCACGGGCTTCACACCCGGAACCGGATTGTCGAAGAAGCGTCCTACGGTCTGCGTCAAGCAGGCGCCAACGGCATCAGCGTGTCCGATTTGATGAAGCTTGCAGGTCTCACGCATGGCGGCTTCTACGCTCATTTCGAATCGCGCGAAGCGCTGATTATCGAAGCGTTCGCTGCGGCCATGGATCGAACCATCGCGCAGTGGCGGAATCACACGAACGGAATGCCCGCCGAGGAGCGGTTCAGCGCCCTCGTCGCAATATATCTGAGGTCTGGCCACCGGGACGATCGCGCACGCGGTTGTGTGCTGCCGGCGTTAGGTACCGATATTGCCCGCTCCAGCCCGAAGGCGCGACGCGCGTTTGCAAGCAAGCTCGACGAAATGGTTGACGTGATCGCCGGGTTATTGCCGGGAAAATCACCGAAACAGGCGCGCCAGATCGCGACAAGCGCGCTTGCGACCATGATGGGTTCGATCGCACTCGCGCGTGCGGTTGGCAACAAGGACTTGTCCGACCAAATTCTTGAAGCCGGACGGCAGGCTCTCAGTGGTCAATCCGCGAGACGAAAAGCACCGGTCGCGTCCGATGTCCCGCGACCGAACGATAACTTCAAGGAGAACGATCATGACTGAGCATGTGAAAACCGAGATCGACGCCGGCATCATGACCCTGACACTGGCGCGCGCTGACAAGAAGAACGCTCTGAGTAACGCCATGTACAGCGCCATGTCAGATGGCTTGGAGCGCGCGGAGAAGGACCCGGCTGTTCGCGTGGTCCTGTTTCAGGGTGAGGGCGACAGTTTTACGGCTGGCAATGACCTGGCCGATTTCAGCGCCCAGGCCAGTGGCCAAGTCACGGGCGAGCCTCAGGCCCATCGGTTCATCAGTAACCTCGGCAAAGCCACCCGTCCGCTAATTGCCGCCGTTCAAGGCAATGCAGTCGGCGTTGGCACCACGATGCTGCTGCATTGCGATCTGGTATTCCTAGCTGACACCGCAAAGCTGATAACGCCGTTCGTCAATCTGGCGCTGGTTCCGGAAGCGGCCTCGAGCTGGCTGCTGCCGGCGCGGATCGGGCACGTCCGGGCGTATGCGATGTTCGCGCTCGGAGAACCGCTCGATGCCGCCACCGCATTGGCCTGCGGCTTAGCCAACGCCGTGGTGCCGGTCGCGGACTTGCGTGCCCGGGCGCGGGCAGCGGCCGAAGCCCTTACAAAACGGCCGGCCGGCTCACTCAACCACACCAAGGCGTTGATGCGCGACATGGACAAGATCGCCGCTCAAATCAACCGGGAAAGCGCGTTGTTTCGCGAGCGCCTGCAGACCGGCGAAGCTCGCGAGGCATTCGCGGCGTTCGCCGAACATCGCAAGCCCGATTTTTCGAAGGTCGCGGGATAAATCGCGTTCGTTCGATCACAAGAAAAAGGGTTCGTCGGAAGGACGATCATCGTTGCGGGCATCACCTGACCCTTGGTGGCTGAGAGTCCAAGCTACCTCCTTCGGGCGATGTACCGATGTATTGCGGCGATCCCGTTTCAGCAGAGATTTGTTAGCCATTGGGTGGCCGCTCCTGGCGCAAAGCGGCCCCTAGCGGGTAGCTTGCCGATGTCTGCTCTCGGGGGCCCGCACTGCTCTCGCGCCGGTTCTTGAAGGCCTCTCGCCGATGCCGGAAATACCGGGGATCGCTTAGGCGCGGCTGCTGTTGGGTCCTTAGCGTAGGTCTGCCGCCGCGTCGGCGCGGTGACGATGCCGCCCGGTCTCAGCCAGCGTCGATTGACTTAAGGCCCACAGCTTCGACGAGGCGCCAGAGGGAAAGCATTGAGCGGGATTTTCAGGTAACGGCGCCCATCACTTTCCGGACTCGGCAAACGACCTGCCGCGATATTCACTTGCAGCGCCAGCAACATTTGACTGGGTAGGGGAAGGCTCCGATCCCGCTCGTTGCGAAACTTGACGAATGTGCTCTCGTCATGATCCTTCAGATGGGAATTGTGCGCCTTCTGCTCAGCAACGGTGCTTTCCCAGCGCGCTTCTCGGCCGTTTGGACGGTAGTCATGGCCGATAAACAGGCGCGTGTCGTCCGGCAGTTGCAGAATCCGTTGAATGCTCCGCCAGAGCTGCCGCGCGTCGCCTCCGGGAAAATCGGCGCGCGCCGTACCTGAATCCGGCATGAACACAGTATCGTGCACAAAGGCCGCGTCTCCCATGACGTAGGTCATGGAGCACAACGTGTGGCCAGGGGACAGCAGCGCCCGCGCCTCGAATGCGCCGACCGCGAATGGTTCTCTATCTGCAAACAAATGATCCCATTGCGACCCATCGGTCGGGAAGGTCTCCGGCAGATTGTAGAGTTTTTTCCAGATTTTCTGGACCTCCGCCACCCGCTCGCCAATGGCGGTGGGCGCCCCGGTCATATCCTTGAGATAGCGGGCAGCTGAAAGATGGTCCGCATGCGGATGCGTATCGAGAATCCATTCCAGGGTGAGTCCCTGTGCTTCGATATGCTGCAATAATCGATCGGCGGAAGTCGTTCGCACAGCGCCTGAAGTTGGATCAAAGTCGAGCACCGGATCGATGATCGCGCAGCGCTGCATCATCGGGTCCGCGACGACGTATTGCACGCTTCCCGTCGCTTTGTCGTAGAAGCCGGTAACCTCGGGCTCGAGGCCGACACGCGCGCGCGGGACGGACGCCGCCGAGGGATAGAGCGCGGCCGACCTGGCGGAAGCTGTCTCACTCATTGTTTCAATCTCCAGGCCAAAGCGCGGACGCTTCTCTGGAAAGAGAGCGCCGCGCCGGCGCATGGCGGTAGACCCGCTCCGCCAGATATCCGCACAATGCGGCTTAGCCGCGCGGTTGCGGCACTATGCGAAGGTATGGGCGCGGGGCCTTCCAACCTTCTGGATAGGCTTCGTGAGCTGCGGCGTCGGTGACCGAGCCAGCGATGATCACATCCTCGCCCTGCTTCCAGTTCACCGGCGTGGCCACTTTGTGCTTCGCGGTGAGCTGGAGCGAGTCGACCACGCGCAGCACCTCGTCGAAGTTGCGGCCGGTGGTCATTGGATAGACGAGAATGAGCTTGATCTTCTTGTCGGGCGCGACGACGAAGACATTGCGGACGGTTTGATTGTCAGAAGCGGTGCGCTTCGAGGCGTCCCCGTCAGCCGCGGCGGGGAGCATGCCCCATGCTTTCGAAACGCTGAGGTCCGGGTCGCCGATCATCGGGTAGTTCGGCGCGTAGCCTTGCGTCTCCTCGATGTCGTTCGCCCATTTCGCATGCTGCTCGACCGGGTCGACGGAAAGCCCGATGATTTTGACGTTGCGCCTGTCGAACTCAGGCTTGAGCCTCGCCATATAGCCAAGCTCGGTGGTGCACACCGGGGTGAAATTCTTGGGGTGCGAGAACAACACGGCCCAAGAATTGCCCATCCACTTGTGAAAATGGATACGGCCTTCTGTTGTGTCGGCTTCGAAATCAGGGGCGGTGTCGCCGAGTTGCAATGTCACGGTCTTTCTTCCTTTCAATTTAAACGTCCGCTGCGGAGACGTTACTCATCGATGGCGGCCCAACAATGCCTGATCCGAATGGTTCGACTGCAGTAGATAGCTCTTCCAGAAACAAGCCGACAAGCTTGGGGTAAAGCTCTTCTACTCCACCTGGTGAAAAGAAGGTCGACATGCGGATCGGAGAGTTCGAACGATTCCTCCACGCGTGAT
>Ga0209526_10003791_pt1 | contig 10296 bp, 6 predicted proteins | sample JacPinW_OM2H0_M1_FD_188566 | JGI IMG/M metagenome (GOLD analysis project Ga0209526, IMG submission 188566) | Forest soil microbial communities from Algoma, Ontario, Canada - Jack Pine, Ontario site 1_JW_OM2H0_M1 (SPAdes) (version 2) | ecosystem: Environmental > Terrestrial > Soil > Boreal... | reverse complement strand
AATAGCACGCACACTGCCTCTGTTTTCGCCGGAACCATATTTCCCCCTCCGAAATCCCCTCGCTGACAGGCAGTCTGCCCAGTCGCTGGCGCTACTCTTATCAATTTCAACTTAATCTTTGCGCAAAGTTATGCCGCCCGGCCCTCGCGTGTCAAGATCGGAGGGCGCCGGGCGCCTCGCCGACCGCGCAGATCCACGAAATGAACTGACGATGCGTCAGGGCACTCGCCGGAAGCCATGTGGCGTGGCCTAAGGTAACCGTTAAGAACGAACGCGCGTGATAACCGTTTGGTTATATTGCGCGCTAAGCGGCGGTTCTCTATATTCTGTGTCGATGTTTGGGAAAATCCATTGATGCGCTTTTTTGCATTCCTTTTTGCCGGCATCGTGTTGCTCGGTCTTTCCAGCTCTCTGTATTTGCGGCGGATGGGGCTCGACAATAAAGGCACAACCATCTCGCAAAGCATCACTCTTGCGTTCGTTCAAAGAAACATGTATCGAATTGCCGATGCTGAACGCGAACAGCTAACGACGCAAAGTGAATGTTTTTCAGTGGATCAGCTGATTTCCATTGGGAAAGTCGATCCAGGCGACCAGGAACGTGGCGGCTATTCGTTCTCCATTGAATGCGACGGCGGCGGTACGGATTTCACCGTGACCGCCAGGCACGCGCAAGTGCTACCCGGCTCGCCCCTTCGCTGGCCCGTACTGGTCGTCAACCAGTCTATGACCTTTAGCGAACTCAATTGATGCTTGCCGACGAGAGTTCCCTGGCAGCGATCTCTCCGTAGTTATTCCATGATTTCACGAAGAAGGCCATTGCTTACGTCATAAACGAAGCCGCGGACAGCGACAGTCTTGGGAATCCAGGGATGCGTGCGCAGCTTCTGCAATTGGTGGCGGACATTTTCATCAATGTTTTGGAAGGTGTAAAAGAACGCGGGAACTACGGCGGCGGTTCCGGTGCGATTCTGGATTCTGGTGCGCAAATCCTGTTCGCTGGTATGCATCAATCCACAATCGGTGTGATTGATGACCATGATTTCCTCGGTGCCCAGCAGGTAGTGCGATACGACCAGGGAGCGCAGAGTATCGTCCGTAACGATGCCGCCTGCATTACGGACGATGTGCGCGTCTCCCGTTTTCAGACCCAGCGTGCGAATCGAAAGCCGGGTATCCATGCAGGTCAGGACCGCAAGCTTGCGCTCAGGACGCGGGGTCAATCTGCGCAATTCATGCGCGCGCGAATATATTTCGTTTGCGGCGACGATTTCATCGATGACGCTCATGGCCGGGCACAGTTTAACCCAGCCTCATCCTAATTCGCACGGTTAAGACGGACGATGTGATGGAGGCATCGAGGAGGGGAGTACCGGCGTGACGGAAATCGCCAAGAGCTTCTTGCTACTCGGCGCGCTTGCTGGCAGTTGACGCGCGTTCCTTGATCTGCTTGATCTTCTCGATCGCCCAATCCGGCCATTGGGCCTCGATCGATGCCAGGCGGGTCTGGAGCGCCGGGCTTCGAAACTTGTTGCGAAGCAGATCCGGATCATCAATCTTTTCCAATCGACTTACATACTTGTGGGCAAGCCTCTGAGATTTACTTTGATGAACCTGCGCTCTACAAGAGGCTGAACAGAATTGTTTCGGGCTTCGTTCCCGCACGTAAAACTTCCCGCATTTAGGTCGTCTGCAGATTCGAATCGGTAACCCCTCGGCGGGTGGCGGATCGATTTCTTCGAAAATGAATTTACAAATCGGCGCCATGATCGAGTCGTATTCGACTCTTTTCGTGAAATAAACGATGGGATCTTTATGTTCATCAAAATCCAATCTTGTCCAATCGTCATCGAAGTCAATATGCCAGTGCTCACCGTGGGCGTTGGCCTCTAAGAATTGGAGGGCCGGTACTCTTAGTTCAGAGTTCGACTTTGGCTCGCACAGCCACGCAAACAAGTTTCGGAGATCATCTTGATAACGACTCGCATCAGAGCGGAATGAAACATCCTCGCTCCCATTCAATATGAACTTAGCGTTGTGAGTAACGCGGGTATGCAGCAGCAACCGACGTAAGGCGGTGTGCAGTTCCTCAAATCCCTTTCCGTCCGCCATCAAGTCTGCATTAGCGTACCCAGCCAGGTTCTTCCATAAAAGCCGGGCGCGCTGAGACTCCGACAAGCGCGAGACCGCGCTGACCTCCTCCTGACAATCTTCGGGCTCTCGGACCAGGCTACGGTCGTCGGCAGTCAATTCCTCCCAGATGTCGTGAGGGCTTTTCACAATAATATATATAGATCGCTTATTTAACGATAATGATTAAAGATTGTTGTCGAGTGGTGCGACGGTCTGGGCAACCTGGAACTGGCTACGTTTTCTGGAATCTGCGTTCGCTAGACACCAGGTATAGACAAGAGAGATGGGCCCACGCCGACCATGACGGAAATGGCACGTGAGGTACCAGACCGTTGAAATCTGCATCGTAGAGAAAACATTGAAGATACCTATTCCTCGCGTTCACCGCAGTGGCGGGCGGGCGGCACTTTGCCACCCTTGGACCATCCAAGGTGTCGCACTTTGCCGCCCACTTCCGGTGTAACGCAGAAGCAGAAACGGCCGAGTCGTGAAAACGGGATACTTTTTCGGTCACCTGAAGAGCGGCATAGGTAGCGGACAACGCTCGAAAAAAAATAGCAGAGCGATTTTGGGAGTGCCTAGCGATTGTATCTTAGTGTTCAGGCAGGCGAATACTATACCGAATCAAAAACAAATTATTGGGTTTTGGATCGTCAAAGTTGATAGAAAAAACATATTCCGCCATTAAATTCTTCGTAAACCGCCAGCCAGCCCCGAACTCAGAGTAACGGTTTATGTCCTGCCCTCGCGCTAAGCCATTTGACGGAACTCCGGCATCGGCCGTGAGAAACCGTCCGAAACGGTCCGGAAAAAGGGTGAGGTCTGAGACGATTTTCTGATGCACCAAAAGGAACGAGGCATTGGCGAATAACTTCTTCGAGATTTCTGCTTGGACGGCTTCATGCACCGCCACGAAAGGACTGCTCCTGTTGCTGATCTCCAGGAGTTTTCTCGTCTCACTTTCCTTCCGGATCGTGCTTGCGTTGGTGAATCCGCCGGCCAAATCCAAGGTGAACACAAGGCGTGGCGTGAGGGAATAGCCCAAGCCGATTGCAAAATTTGAGCCGGCCGTCCGATCGTGTTCACGGGACTTCACGGTTCCCGTTAGATTCAAATGCTCACGGACTGCCAGTGAAAACCAAGACGCCTGTGCACCGTAGAACAAGCGCTTGGTTAGCCCACCCCGGAACCGCATGCCTATTTCGGACGTTCGGCCCTCACTATGCGTCGCGTCGAGGGGCTGAGGCTTGCCGTTGAGTGTGTGGGAAAGGATGTCAAAACCATCTGACACGAATCCGTAACTGTAATATATTCCGAGTTTCCGGCCGCCGTGAAAATCGCGAGAAATACCGACCTTTATCCGGGTTTGTGAGAGAGCCGATCTTGAATTCGCTTCTTCTTTTGCTACTGTCCCCTGCGAGTTCTGCTGCGCTGTTGAGTCAAGAATCGATTCCCGACCCTCCACCCGGTCTAAACCCAGACCCAAGCTAGTGCTTCTCTCCGCGCCGAATGCGTGAGCCACAACCAAAGAACCGGAGAGAAAGGAGGTGGCTGTTGAAACAGAAGACGCACGCGTACCGATGGTTCCCGGCAAAAATACAGAGCCCGAGAGCGTTGCGTTATTAGCCAATGTAACTGGCTGAGCCCCGCCCCGAAACGCTGCTATGCTTCCCCCGATTGCGGTGCGGGAATCTGGAAGGGGAGTAAAAAAGGAGGCCTGTGGAGACAGGCTGTAGTCTGTCGAACCTCCAGAATTGGGAACGAGATTTTGATTCGCGGGAGGCCCATAGTTCCCAGAGAAGGAGGGCATGAGGAGTACACGTCCTTCAGGCGCTGAAAACTCTGTCGCATAGGCAGGATTCTGCAGCCCATCCAAAAATGCATCAGGATACGCGTTAAACCGCAGGAACAGCGGGCTTATCTGTGCCGACAGTAGATTCTCTTCGAGGCGATCGTAAAATCTGGCGGAATTCAAGGGAGAGTCTAAGTTGAGTTGATCGTCCACATCGGTGGAAACGTCCGCACCAAGGATCCGCCATTTTCCCGCAAAATTCATACCGCCGCCGAGCCCGCCAATCTCGGTCACGGGACTCGGCACATAGAAATAAATACTCTTATTCGGACTAACGATGGCACCCCTTCCAGGAAAGACATACACCTTGTCGTCTGGGTTCGCACGGCTGGCGACTTCAACCAGGCCATTCGAAACCGCTACCTGCGTTTCGCCTCTTGCATCGACATCGACACTGAACTCCGTGCCCCGCACCGCGATCGAAGCCGTCGGGGTATTGATCCGATAGGGGTTCGGCCGGCCTCCGAAATAGTCGATCTTCACCTGCACGCGTCCAACGAGGATTTCGAACAGTTCACGAAGAGTGCTGGCAGTGTGGAAATCTTTAAGCAGAATGAGAGAACCGGGACCTACGACCACAAGACTTCCGTCGTTAAGCTCGATCGCAATGCGTCCCCCGCCCCGCGTATCGATCGCTTCACCAGGCCGGAGGACATCGCCGCGTTGGACGTCAGCCGACGCGTGTTTCTCACTGATCAGTAATGTGGGGCCGCTCACGCTGGCGATTCGTGCTTCGACCGGAGCCGTCTGCGCGCTGGCCAACTCGGTCGCCAGACTCAGTGCCACGACAAACAGCAGCAAGATTGTTTTCACGCAGCGAATACTAGTTGCCGAAACATGTTCTCGAACCACTAACTTTCTCCGTCTGCATCATGCGTGATTTCTGTGTGGGTGCTCTCTTCGAGGTCCCCATCGGAAACAGCGCGGAGCCGATCCTTGGCGACGAGACGCTGTACCGTTCGTCGATCTAGCCCAAGAATCGCCGCCGCCCGTCGCCTATTCCCCTGATTCTCATCGAGGATTAGTTGTAGGTATCGCCGTTGGAGTTCATCCATCTTAGGGCGGTCGGCGATGATTGTCTGCTCATTCTGATACCGCGCAGACTCCGTATCCATGCAGATTCCAGAAGCAATTTCGGGAGGCAGGCAATCCAAGGTAATCATGTCATTGGGGCTAAGCGCCACCGCCCGCCGCACCGCGTTTTCAAGTTCGCGGACGTTTCCCGGATACGCGTAGGAACGCAGCCTCAACGAGGCTTCTCGAGTGAGGCGCAAGTGTTGCTTTGTTTCTGCCGCCGCAACACGCAAGAAATGGTTCACTAGTATATCGATATCTCCATCGCGATCCCGCAACGGTGGCAATTCCAGTGCAATAACGCTCAAGCGATAGAACAGATCGGGCCGGAATTGAGATGTAGCAGCCATCTGGCGCAAAGAGGCGTTGCTTGCGCCGATGATTCTAACATCCACGCGCCTGGTTTGGGTCGAGCCCACTCTCCTTATCTCCCCGGATTGCAATACCCTTAAGAGACTGGCTTGAAAACTGGCGCTCGTGGAAGCAAGTTCATCAAGAAAAATTGTACCCCCGTGCGCCGCCTCAAACAGCCCCGATCGCTCCCCTACAGCCCCGGTAAAGGCGCCTTTCGCATGGCCGAACAGTTCTGATTCTAGCAGCGTATCCGTCAGGCCGGAGCAGTTGACGGCTACGAAAGGATTCTTTTCGCGAGGGCTGAAATCATGAATGGCTCTCGCCACCAATTCCTTTCCCGTCCCGGATTCTCCGATGACGAGTACAGGTGCGTCGCTTCGTGCCGCGCATGCGATGATGCGATAGACTGCGACCATCGCCGGACTCTGTCCGAGCAGTCCTGAACGCGAAATATCATTCACGAGGGCTGAGACTTCGTCGTCGCCATCCGAAGCCTCCCGAGCGGCGAAAAGATGTCGCCTTACTAAGGCCGCGACCGAACTTACATCGAGCGGCTTAGCAATAAAATCCGTCGCGCCCTCTTCAATCGCTCGGACCGCCAATTCAACAGAACCCTGGGCAGTCATGAGAATGATTGGTAATGATGGCCGCAGTGCACGCAATCCTTTAACCACACTGAGTCCGTCACCGTCTGGCATATAAATATCGGTGATGACCGCGTCAAACGTTTGCGTGCCGGCCGCGGCCAGCGCTTCGCGACCATTCCGAGCGCAGCTCACGTCGAAGCCGTTGAGAGACAATCCGGTTTCCAGCATGAGCCGGATAGAGTGGTGGTCATCGACAACTAAGATATGGGGTAGCCTGGGGGAAAAAGGCGTTTCCGCCCTACTCAACGGCGTTGCGCGCTGCGGCACCGCGTGCGCACTCTCTTGCTTTAGACTTCCTACGCTGCGGCTGTCGCTAGAGTCGGCCTTCATCTCGCTCCGTTCGTCCAGGCAAATCCTTGGTGGTTCCACGAGCAACCTCGCCCATAGGACGGGTATCTTCCCGCTCGACAACAAGTTCATGAATGGTATTTTTGTCTCTCACAGGGGATGCCGGAAGGCGGAAACCCGAATCCACGTTTGTATCCACGCATTTGCCATTGTTTCACTATGGTTCAACTTATTTGATTTCGCAAGACGGTGTCCTTGGTAAGATAACCCTGCAAAATAGCGCAATAGGCTTAATGTCCATACGAATCTCCGTCTGACGACATTGCAAAGGTTCGTGAGCGCGGGCTCTGCAGCGATTTCAACGCATTGTTTTCAGAAAGCCCCGCGGCGCCAACAGCGATGGAAATAGAGAACAATTCGGGTGCAGTTCGCCGATCCCACCAAATCGCGTGGATTGTCGGTCTACTGCTAGTTTCGACTGTCTGTGCCATGTCCGTGACTTTAAGAGCGCCAGAGCTTGATCTCCACGTACACAATTGGTTGATCAGGACTCGGGGCCCGCTGCCCGTACCGAATGACATCGCGATTGTCGCTATTGACGAAGCGAGCCTAGCCCGCTTTGGGCGCTATCCTTGGCGCCGCAACCTGATGGCCCAGATGCTCACCCAGCTTGCAGAGACACACCCCAAAGCGGTCGCCCTTGATGTTCTGTTCAGTGAAACGACAAACAACATCGACGACACGGCGCTCACCGCCGCGATTGAAAAATCGGGAAACGTGATCACCGCGGCGCAATTGATCCGAACCGACGCTGGTGGCGTCGTTTGGTTGCGGCCTCTTCCCTCCATTGAAAAAGCAGCAGCAGCGGTGGGTCACGTGCAGGTATCAACGGAAGTAGACGGAATCGCGGGGTCATTTCTTGTTCGCCAGGCGGATGATGCAGGACGAGCGGAGTGGGCGATGGCGCTGGAAACCATTTGTGTCGGAGATGGCGCGAGGAGTTGCTCTGTCCAAGAAATCCCTGGAGCCGTTGTCTTAGGTGCTCGGACATTTCCGGTGCGAACGGAAACCCACTCCATCGAAATCGAAGCGAGCCATCCGCAGAGCGCGCAGCGCCTCAATGCGGATTGGATTCCAATCGAATACGTGGGGCCAGCTGGCTCCTTCGCACCATACACCTTCAGTTTTGGAGACGTACTGGACGGACGTGTGCCTGCGTCTGCGCTACGCGGAAAATATGTCATTGTGGGCGCGACGGCGGCTTCCTTAGGGGACCGCTTCACATCTCCGTTCGTTCACTTCAACGGTCCTGATGGCCAGCAATATGGGGTATTCATGCCCGGTGCTGAGGTCCTTGCCAATTCTTTGAATACCATATTGCGTGGCAGGTTCTACTCGGAAACCCCAGATTGGCTTGCAGCAGCCAGCGCTGCGATGGTCGCACTGCTCACACTGGCCGGACTTTCTTTTACTCAAGGCAAGCAGGAGACCTTGAAACAGGCAGGAATGATTGTTCTTTTGGCCGGTCTGATTGTGGGTCTCTGCTATATGGCGTTCGCCGATTGGCTGGTGTTCCCTCCCCTCATACCGGCCAGCGTCTCCTTCGTGGCGACCATCCCTCTAGTTCTTCTTCGTCGATCTTTTGTTGCAAGCCGCGAACTGGACAGTCAAATCCAACGGATGGTCAGTGCGGAATCCCGACTGTGGCCTTCGGTAGGGGATTTAAAAGCGAATCCAGCTGACCTCATTGGCCGTCTAACTGGAGCGATCGGAGTTGCGATCCTCTCTCGAACAGCATCAGATAAGTATCGCCTCGCCGCAAGTTCTGGGATTCCCGTGTTGCCTGCAGTGACGAAGAAGAGTGCTTTGCTGATCAAGATTCCCCCTGCCTCCCGCGAAGACAATATGGAAAACGTTCTTACTCCAATACCTGACCCGGAAGTGCTCCACTTCTTTTTTGAAAAGCAGAACCCTAGCGCGCAACAAGTGGCCGCAATAAAATGCTTTTTGGGAAGCGCCAACCCGCCAGTTGGAATACTCATCCTTTTGCATCAGATTGAACGAAGCATCCCCCCGGAAAAGCTGCGAATCGGCACGGAGTTGGCTACCGGTTTTGTGACTGCAATGGGAACTGATCCAGCCCAGAAGGCAGCAGCAGGAAAACCATTCCCGTTCGGGTCTTGGAGACTCCTGCCCCGCGGGATCACCTGGAAGACTCGTGAACTCGGTACGTTGGGCCAGCGACTGCTTGAGGATTCGCGGTTTGTCGATCAGTCGTTACGATCAGTGGGCGATGGGTTGCTAATTGCCGGGACTGCGGGGCAGATTGTCTTCCTCAACCGGCGAGTGACGGAGAGTCTTGGAATGACCGAACGCTCCCTGCTGGGAAGCAATCTTTTGTCACGGCTGGGCCTGAAAGACCAGGATGCGTTTGAAACGCTGGAGAAGCTGTTGGTCGATCGTGCAGCCGTGGAGAGGGAAGTGACTTTTGGGGGCTCCTCACCGCGACATTACATCCTCAGATTGTCACCTGTATGTGACAACAGCCCAAACCGCGGCGCGGTTTTCGGAATCGTTGCGTCCCTATCTGATATCACGAAACAACGCAAACTGCAGCAGTTGAAAACAGAAGTTATGGCTCTGGTGACCCACGAGCTTCGGACGCCGCTCACGGCAATTCAAGGCATGAGCGAAGTCCTGGCACAATTCGATGTAGAAACAGGGCGCCGCCGAGAGATGAACACGGCCATCAATGATGAGGCCAAGCGCCTGGGACGGATGATCGATGATTATTTGGACATCACTAGGCTTGAAGCCGGCGCGCGGCCGCTTCGGAAGGCTCCGCTGCACGTGGACGCCCTTGTTGAGCGTATTCTCTTGCTGCTCGACCCATTGGCTGCGTCACGAGGTATCCGGATAACCTGCCTCTTTGATCGACCTCTACCTGTACTGCTCGCTGACTCTGACTTGCTTGCTCGTGCCGTGACAAATGTTATCGACAACGCGATCAAGTACAGCCCATCGAGCGGAGAGGCCCGAATCTCAGTTCGAGTCGTTGACCAAGCCGTGCTGATTGAAGTGGCAGACGGAGGCTGCGGAATTCCCGGCGAAGATCTGAAGCGCATTTTTGAAAAATTCTATCGTGTTCCGAGGGCAGAAAACGCAGACGAAGCTGGTACGGGGCTGGGGCTGGCGTTTGTGCATGAAATCATGGAAATGCACGGTGGTCGGGTTGATGTCGAAAGCGAACTCGGCAAGGGCTCAACCTTTACCCTACGACTGCCTCTTCAAGCAACGTAGAGCTGCACTCAGAAGTTGTCGGCACCCGCCGTCAACAAAAGTAAAGGCCGAAGATATTTTTCCCATATTTGCTGTAAAACAAAGAAAACTTCTCCAGTTAGCGTAATCTGCCAATGGTTCCAAGTTAGGAAGGAACCCGGCGCATACGAGAACCTCAATTTTTTCTCGCGGCGCCGAATTCCGCCTATTCATTGCCTTGCAGCAAAGACAAATTTTCCCTTTCAGTTAAATTGGCCAAGTCCCGGATATGGGAAGCGCTCCTGATTGCGAGTGCTACCTAAACGGGGGAATTCCTGGGTAGCTGCTTGCGAGGGCAGGGCAGCGAGGAGGCAGACTGTCATGAAAAAGTTGTGCCAGATTTGTTTGTCAGTATTGTTGATGGGCGTCGCGGCGGGGGCCGCGAGCGCTCAGACTTTTCGCGTTCAATGTCCTACTGCCACGACCCTTCACTCTAACCCGTCGAAAATTACCGACCAGGGCGCCATCAAGTGCCAGCAGATTTCGGGCGGTGACGGCTTTTCGACGATGGCGGACGGGACCCAGACGTATATGTTTTCGTTCGGTCCCCTCTCTGGTTTGGCGGATATCCAGGCCGGCTTGCCAGGAACGGAGCCCGTCTCGATCTTTAACAGCCTGGTCGATCCGAAC
>Ga0209526_10003789_pt1 | contig 10300 bp, 8 predicted proteins | sample JacPinW_OM2H0_M1_FD_188566 | JGI IMG/M metagenome (GOLD analysis project Ga0209526, IMG submission 188566) | Forest soil microbial communities from Algoma, Ontario, Canada - Jack Pine, Ontario site 1_JW_OM2H0_M1 (SPAdes) (version 2) | ecosystem: Environmental > Terrestrial > Soil > Boreal... | reverse complement strand
CGGATGTCGCTCTGCGGAATGCCGGTCAGATACGCCGTCATGGCGCGCACCATGAACTGGCCCTGGCTCGAGCTCCAGATCGTGGTCTTGTTGTCGGCGGCGACGCTGATCAGACAGGCGTGCGGCTCGATATAGCCCTGATGCACCGGGCGCGTGGTGAAGGAGCGCTCGACCACCACTTCGGCTTGCTTGAAGCCCTCCGCGATGTCGCCTTTCTTGACCTCGAGCTTGCCTGCGATGTTGGACGGTTTTCCTTCGAACTTGTTGAACTCGTCCAGGATCGGCGCGTCAGGCTTCAACGCGTCGTCGATCTCGATCGCCCACGGCAGCACCTCATAGTCGACCTCGATCAGCTCGCAGGCTTTTGCTGCGATCGCTTCGGTGGTGGCGGCGACCGCTGCGACCGGGTGGCCGGGGAACAGCGCCTTCTCGCGCGCCATCACGTTGCGGCACATCCAGCGCATGTCCTGAATGCCGAGCATCACCGACTTGTCGATCGGAAAGTTCACAATGTCCTTTGCGGTGACCACCGCTTTCACCCCCGGCAGCGCCTCGGCTTTCGAGGTGTCGATGCCGCGGATGCGCGCGTGCGGATGCGGGCTGCGCAGGACCTTGCCCCAGATCATGCCGGGCATGGTGGTGTCGGCAGCAAAGGCCGCGCGTCCCGTGACCTTGTCGACGCCGTCGGGGCGAATGGTACGCTGGCCGATCCACTTGTTGTTGGTGATGACGTTCATTGCGCTGCCTCCCGCATTTCGGCGGCGGTCTCCAGAACCGCGCGGACAATCTTGTCGTAACCGGTGCACCGGCAGAGATTGCCGGCGAGCCAGAATCTCACCTCTTCCTCGCTTGGGCGCGGATTCTTCCGGAGCAGCGCTTCGGAAGCGACCAGCATACCCGAGGTGCAGATGCCACACTGCAGCGCCGCCATTTCCAGGAATTTCTGCTGCAGCGGATGCAGCCGCTCGCCATGGGCCATGCCTTCGATGGTTCTGAGATCACGGCCTTCGGCTTCGGCGGCGAGCATCAGGCAGGAACAGACCAGGCGATCGTCGAGCGTGATCGAGCAGGCGCCGCAATCCCCTGACGCGCAGCCTTCCTTCGAGCCGGTCAAGGCCAGCGGCCCGCGCAGCGCGTCGAGCATGGTGTCGTTTGGCTCGCACAGAAACTCCATCGGCTCGCCGTTGATGGTGGTGGAAACATGCAGTTTCGCCATGGTGTTCAATTCCTTCCGGCGCGTTGGGCCGCAATAGTCGCCGTGCGCTTCAACAGCACGCCTGCAATCTTGGTGCGGTAGGCAATGGTGCCGCGCTTGTCGTCGATCGGACGGCAGGCGGCGGAGCAGGCGGCCGCTGCAGCGTTCAGCGCGGCGTCGTCGAGCTTGCTGCCTACAAGCGCTTTGGCCGCCGCCTCGACCAGCAGCACGGTCGGCGCCACCGCGCCGAGCCCCACTCTGGCCGCGGTGCAGACGCCGTCCTTGAGCGTCAGACTGACGCCGCAGCCGACCACGGCGATATCCATTTCGGTACGCGGAATCATCCGCAAGTAAGCATCGCCAGAGCCGGGCGGCCGCGGCGGCAAAGCGAAACTGACCAGGATCTCGCCGGGTTTCAGATTAGTCCGGCCGGGGCCGGCCGGCACTTGCTCGACCGGCATCTCGCGGCGACCGCTCGGCCCGGCCACCGTGACGATGGCGCCGGCCGCGATCATCGCGGGCACGCTATCGGCGGCCGGCGAAGAGTTGCAGAGATTGCCGCCCGCCGACGCCCGCCCCTGGACCTGGGTGGAACCGATCAAGTTGACCGCCTCAAGCACCCCGGGCCAGACTTTTCCGAAGCGCGGATGCTCGGCCAGCACCGCGCCCGGGACGGCGGCGCCGATCCGGAAGCCGCCGCCGGCGGTTTCCTCGATCGTGGTCATTTCCGAGATTCTCTTGATGTCGACGATCACGCCGGGCTTCACGCTGCCTGCGCGCATCTGCACCAGCAAATCAGTGCCGCCGGCGAGGATGCGCGCGGCACTCCCGGCGGCGGCGAAGGCCGAAATCGCTTCATCGAGCGTGGCCGGGCTTAAATATCGGATGTCCGTCATGGTCGCTTTCCGCCGTTTCCCTCTATTGGGTGATGTTGCCTCACCTTTCAGGCCTCTGAGATGACGAAGTCTACACGGACGGATGCCATTGGAACAGCCGCCTAGCCCGGTGCCAGCAGCAGGCTCCCATGCGCAGGGCGGGCTTGCGGCGCGCAATCGGCTTCGCGCGATCATTTAACGGCCTTCGCCGGGCATGCCCCCGGAACCCGTTCCGGCGACGAACCTCCCCATTCGAAGGAGACAAGGACGGAGCCACTGTTATAGGCTTGCAACAATCGGTTCTTTCGGAAGAGCGGTCTTATGGCCGAAGAGCGCCTCCAAAGAAGGCTCGCAGCGATATTGTCAGCCGACGTAGTCGGCTACTCCCGTCTGATGGGGCTGGACGAGGCGAGGACGCTTTCGCGCTTGAATGCCCTAAGACGCAAGGTTTTCGATCCAACGGTCGCGGCTCATTCCGGCCGTATCGTCAAACTTATGGGCGATGGCGCGCTAGTGGAGTTTGCGAGCGCGGTAAACGCGGTCAGCTGCGCCATCGAAATTCAAAGGCTGGTCGGGGATCACGATGCCGGCGACTCCCAAGTCGATCCGATCCTCCTGCGGATCGGGATCAACGTCGGCGATATCATCATCGAAGGTGAGGATATCTATGGCGACGGCGTCAACATCGCGGCGCGACTCGAGGGAATCGCCGAACCCGGCGGCATTTGCCTGTCTCGCGCCGTCCACGAACAGGTGGCCGGGAAGGTCGCGGCGGCATTCACGGAGGTGGGCGTATGTAACCTGAAGAACATCGATACTCCCATCCATGTCTTTCAGGTCGGTGAGCGGGCCGAAGGATCGCAAGCGTCCACTTTGCCGCCGCTCATTTCGGACCGGCCATCGATAGCAGTGTTGCCTTTTAATAGCCTGTCAGAAAATCGTAACATCGAGTTGCTCGCCGACGGTCTAGTTGAAGACGTAATCGCATTACTGGCACGCGTGCCTGGCTTTTTCGTCATCTCTCGCTCATCGAGTTTTGCTTACCGCAACGCAACTAGGGACGTTCGCGACGTGGGTCGTGAACTGGGCGTTCGGTATGTCGTCGAGGGCAGCATCCGTGCTTCGGACAAACGCGCCCGAATTTCGACTCAGCTCGTCGAAGCCGAAAACGGAAAACAAATCTGGACGCAACGATTTGACGTGGAGCTGGCCGATACATTCGATCTTCAGGATGAGATCGCACATCAGATCACCCGAGAGCTTGAGCCGGAGTTGACCCGAGCGGAATTGACGCTCATCCAGCGCCAGCGGCCGGACAATCTGGATGCCTGGAGCCGGTACCGTCAGGCATTTGGAGCTATCGCCCTAAACGGCTGGAACGAAGAATCTTTGGCCAAAGCCATCAAACATCTGCGTGCGGCGATTGCACTCGATGCAAATTTTGCCTTGGCGCACGCCCTGGCGGCGTTGTTGGGCGCGATCAATGCGAACATGTCTTTCGCAGAGGATAGGTTCGAAGCACATCAGCAAGCATCGCGCGACGCCGAAGCAGCGGTCTCGCTCGATCCGAATGCATCGGAGGTGCTCGGCTACGCGGGTTGCGCTTTATCCGATATCGGTGAGTTTGCGCGGGGCCGTGAGTGGCTGGAGCGCGCCATCGAGATAGATCCGAGCAACGCGCAAGCACACGTCGCGCTGGGTGCAACCCAGGTTCAGCTTCGTGAACTCGAAGCTGGTATCAAAACCATGCAACATGGAATCCGGCTGAGTCCGCGCGATGCCAAATTGCCCTTCTGGGGCATGGTTCTCGCCGCCGGCCTTGCCCGCGCCGACCGTTTGCAGGAAGCCCTGGCCGAAAGCCTGAACTCTTGCCGGCGGGACGGACGACTTTACGGAGCGCGCGTGATCGCCGCCTTCGTCCTCTTGCGGCTTGGGCGCGAGCGGGAGGCTCACGCGATGATGACCGAAGCCCGCCGAATTCGCGCCACCCTGAGCATAGAGGAAATTCAACATTTCTTCGGCCGGTATGTTGCGCGGGACCTGGTTGCGATATGGTCCGACCGGGCGCTTTAAGGACACACCCGTTAGTAGCCAGCCAAATCTGTACCTCCCGTTCGTGGCAGGGTAAGCAACCATGCGCCGTGTGTTCGTCGTGCTCCTGGACCGGTGACCGCATGCAACGCTTTTCGATGACGCGATTTCTTGCTGGCGCAGTTATGCTGGCGCTTTCGTGGGGGCCGCAGCCGGCACCGGCTCAACAGCTGTTTCCAGCTCCCGCTAGGCCGACCGCGCCGACCAAATCGCCGGCCGCCCCCTCGCCCCGCGCCGCCTCCTGCCATAATGGCGCGAGCTTTGACCGTTTCCTCGCCGACCTCAAGCAACAAGCGGCCGCCGCCGGCGTCTCGCAGAGCGCGCTCTCCGAGGCCGCGCCCTACCTCGTCTACGACCAGGGCATCGTCAACCGCGATCGCGGCCAGCGCGTATTCGGCCAGATTTTTACCGAGTTCGCCGGCCGCATGGCCGCGCCCTACCGGATGCAGCAGGGCCAGGCGCGGATCAAAACCTATTCCGCGGCGTTTGCGCGCGCCGAGAAGGAATACGGCGTGCCGCCGGCGGTGATCGCCGCGTTCTGGGGCCTTGAAAGCGACTTTGGCGCCAACATGGGCAATCTGCCGACGCTGCGCTCGCTGGTGTCGCTGGCCTATGATTGCCGCCGTTCCGAGATGTTCCAGAACGAGACCATCGCGGCGTTGAAGATCATCGACCGCGGCGATCTCTCACCCGAAGAGATGATCGGCTCCTGGGCCGGCGAGCTCGGCCAGACGCAATTTCTGCCGACGCATTATTTCAACTATGCCGTCGACTATGACGGCGACGGCCGCCGCAATCTGTTGAGCAGCCCGCCCGACGTGATCGGCTCGACCGCGAACTATATCGCCACCGGCTTGAAATGGCGGCGCGGCGAGCCGTGGCTGGAAGAGGTGCGTGTGCCGCAAAACCTCCCGTGGGATCAAGCGGACCTCACCATCCAGTTGCCGCGTTCGAAATGGGTGCAGTTCGGCGTGACGTATGCCGACGGCCGCGCGCTGCCGAACGACAATCTGCCGGCATCGCTGCTGTTGCCGATGGGCCGGATGGGGCCGGCTTTTCTGGCCTATGCCAATTTCGCCGCCTACACCGAATGGAATAATTCGTTGATCTATTCGACCACCGCGGGCTATCTCGCCAGCCGCATCGCGGGGGCTGCGCCCATGCACCGCCCGGCGGCGCCGGTCGCGCAACTGCCGTTCAACGCGATCAAGGAATTGCAAGGCTTTTTGGTACGCGCGGGCTTCAATGTCGGCAAGGTCGACGGCGTGCTCGGCCAGCAGAGCCGAACTGCCGTGAAAGCGATGCAGATCAAATACGGCCTGCCGGCCGATTCCTGGCCGACCGCAGAACTATTGGCACGGATGCGCGGCGGACCGCGTGCGCAGTCCCAGCCCGCCGAGGCGGCATTGCCGGTCGCGCGCTAGAGGTGGCTTTTTCCTTAGCGCGGCACTATGTGAGTTCAACTTTACCGTTCCCGCCACGAAAAGAGCATCACATGTCCTTTTACGACGCTACCGTTCCCGTTTTCCTGCAGACGCTCGGCGCGCTTTCGGGCCTGCTCACCAAAGCCGAAGCCCATTGCAAGGCCAGGAAAATCGAGCCCGAGGTGTTGCTCGGCGCGCGGCTCTATCCGGACATGCTGCCGCTGACAAAGCAGATTCAGCTCGCCTGCGATTTCGCCGCAAAGGGCTGCGCCCGCCTCACCCACAGCGAGGTGCCGTCCACGCCCGACACCGAAAAGACTTTTGACGAATTGAAGCAGCGGATCGCCAGGACCGTCGACTATGTGAAGACGTTCAAGCCTGCGCAATTCGAAGGCGCCGACAGGAAGGACGTCACCTTCCCGGCAGGACCCAACAATGCCATAACGCTGAAGGGTCAGGAATTCGTGAACCGTTTCTCCTTCCCGAATTTTTATTTCCATGCCGCGACCACCCATGGAATTTTGCGCCACAACGGCGTCGAAATCGGGAAAAGAGATTTTCTTGGGATAGCCTAGTCGCTGGTGCGGGTGACCTGCGCGCGGGTCACCCGCAAAATCCGATGGCTCGCGGCATTGCAGAGTTTGCGGCAATGCACAAATGTCCTTTACCTGTCATCTGCCGAAAGCAACAACATGAGCACGCCTGCCAAACTCTTCGAGCCTTTCAAGCTCGGCCCTATCACGCTGCCTAACCGTTTCGTCATGGCGCCGCTGACGCGCAACCGCGCCGTCCCGCCCGGCATGGTGCCGAGCCCGCTGGCGATCGACTATTACGGCCAGCGCGCATCCGCCGGCCTGCTCGTCACCGAGGCCAGCCAGGTCTCGCGGCAAGGCCAGGGCTATCAGGACACGCCCGGCATCTACTCGAAGGAACAGGTCGCCGGCTGGCGCAAGGTGACCGACCGCGTACACGAGCGCGGCGGGCGCATCTTCATCCAGATCTGGCATGTCGGGCGCGTCTCGCACACCTCGCTGCAGCCGGGCGGCGGCGCGCCGGTCGCCCCGTCGGCGATCCGCGCCAAGGGCAAGACCTTCGTCAACGGCACTTTCACCGACATCTCCGAACCGCGCGCGCTGACGCTGGAAGAAATTCCAGGCATCATCGAAGATTTCAAGCGCGGCACCGTGAATGCGCTGGCCGCAGGCTTTGACGGCGTCGAAATCCACGGCGCCAATGGCTATCTGCTCGACCAGTTCGCCAAAGACGGCACCAACAAGCGAACAGATGCTTACGGCGGATCAATCGAGAACCGTGCCAGATTGATGCTAGAGGTTGCCAAGGTCGTGGCCGCCGAGGCCGGCGCTGAACGAACCGGCATCCGCATCTCGCCGGTGACGCCGGCCAACGATGTCTCCGACAGCAACCCGCAGCCGCTGTTCGACCATATCGTCGATCGTCTCAACGCGCTGAAGCTGACGTACATCCACGTCATCGAAGGCGCGACCGGCGGCCCGCGCGACATCGCGCCGTTCGACTACGGATCCTTGCGCAAGCGTTTTAAGGGCGCCTATGTCGCCAACAACGGCTATGACTTCGAACTCGCCTCCAAAGTGCTCGCGGCGGGTGCGGCCGATCTGATCGCGTTCGGCAAGCCGTTCATCTCCAACCCCGATCTGGTCGAGCGCCTGAAGAAGGGCGCGCCGCTCAACGGGTGGGACAAGGCGACCTTCTACGGCGGCGGCGCCAAGGGCTATACGGATTATCCGACGCTGGAAGCCGCGGAAGCGGCGCAATAAGGAACACTTCCTCCCCATCGTCATTCCGGGATGCGCCTTCTTGGGCGCAGGCCCGGAATCCACACTCACGATGGTGGTTATGGATTCCGGGCTCGCGACTTCGTCGCGCCCCGGAATGACGAATTATAGTAGTGTCCTCGGCATGACCAAGCCCACCGCCGAGGACATCGTTCGCCGCGCGACCGCCGCTTTCAATTCCGGCCAACGCGAGGAGGCGGGCCGGCTGTGCGAGGAGGGTTTGAGCCGCGAGCCCGGCGAACCCATGCTCAACCATCTCCTGGCCGCCGTGCTGTTTTCCCAAGGCGAAATTCAGCCGGCCCGCGCGCATGTCGAGAGGAGTCTCGCAAACCGCCCCGGCAACGCCGCGGCGCATCTGCTCGCCGCGCGCATCGCGCGTGCGGCAAAGGATTTTGATGCGGCGCTGGCGAATCTGGATCGCGCGATCGCGCTTGCGCCGCAACGCGAAATGTTTCTCGAAAAAGCCCGCATGCTCGACCAGGCCGGCCTGCGGCCGCAGGCCCGCGAGGCGTGGCGCGCCATTCTCGATGTCGTCCCGCAAAACACCGAAGCCGCGGCCCGGCTCGGACGACTGGCATGGGAGGACGGCGACCACGCCATCGCCGTCTCCCTGCTAGAGCGCGCCGTATCGGGCGATGCGCCCGCCTCCGCCTGGTTCGATCTCGGCCTCGCCCGCCAGGATTTGCGCGACTATGACGGCGCCGCCGCCGCATACCGCAATGCGATTGAACTAAAACCCGATCACGCCGAGGCCGCGCTCAATCTCGGCACCGTGCTGCAGGAGTTGGGCGACATGGACCACGCAATGCGTGCCTACGCGCAAGCCTATCGCCTGCGTCCGCAAACCTTCGGCACGATCGCGATGGCGCTCACCTCAGCATCTCATGGCCGGTTGTGGCTCGATGAAGCCGCGCTGCGCCGCGCGCTTGGCGGCTAGAGCGGGATGACTTTTCTTCGAATCGTCATCCCTCTCTGACTTTCTGTCTGAGCATGATCTCCGCGCAAACGCGTTCCGCGTTTGTCGCGGGGAAAACCGGTATCCACTTTTCCGGATCATGCTCTAGCGATCATGCCCGCCCTCTTCGGGCGCGAAAATGCTTGCGATAGACGTTGGGCGCGGCCAGCACCTCGGCGACGGTTTTTGAATAGGCCGCTCGGTGCGCCTCATCAAAGCTCTCGAACACGAGCTGCGGCGCTTCGCGCGGGACCGCAAAGCACTGCGCCACCGGCGTGCCTTTTTTCAATACGCCGGAGAAATCGGGCGCGGTCCAGATCGCCGGAAAGTTGATGCCGCCGTCGTGGAAGCGATCGGCGTCGACCAGGCCCGAGATCAGGCGAAACGGCAACTCGTCCCTGTTCACCGGGTGCGTGGCGAACAACGACCAGCCGGGCTCGAGCTCGATGGTCCAAAAGCTGTTGAATTTGATCGCGGCCTGGCCATCCCTCGCAAACGGCGCATCCGGAAATTGCGCCGCGACATGAAAGCTGAGCGGCGCGCGCGGATGGCCCGATGTCACGGGCTCCGGGATGTCCCAGTCCCACGAAAAGGCGCCGCGATCCACCGTGACGTCGCAGGGCAAGAGGATCATGACGCCATAGGCCATCGCGTCGACAAAGGGCGGGCATTGTTTCACGGTGCGGATGTCGCGCCCGTGAATTTCGGAAGCCGCCTTCGAAGGCATGGCGCGGAGCCAATCCGGCAGCGCGCCGCGCGCCAGTACCGGCTGCGGCAAATGATCCGAAAGCTGCGGATCGCAACGAAAGATCATGCGCATGGGCGGCTCCTGAAGTAACGGCCGGTGTCGTCATGGCCGCGAAAGCGGGCATTCAGTAATCGCGGCCGCCAGGGATGGAATCGAGAAGGCGCGGAGTACTGGATCGTCCGCCTTCGCGGACGATGACGGAAGTATAGTAGGCGGCGCGAAAACAAAAAGGCCGGGATCGCTCCCGGCCTCTTCTCTTTCTTCTCGTCATGCCCCGCGAAAGCGGGGCATCCAGTAGTCGCCGGCGTCAGCGATTGAACCCGAGAGGCCGCGGCGTACTGGATCGTCCGGTCAAGCCGGACGATGACAGCGAGCTCAATTCGACGCGCGCTTCGGCGGCGAGGCGGGCCACGACTTGATCAGGGTGTCGTAGTCCACCGTTTCGCCCTTCGGCTTCTCGTTGGCGAGCTTGCGCTGCGGCGCGATGTTGCCGTCCTTGGCCGACTTGTTGAACCAGTACTCGGCCGACTCCTTCTTGTTCATCTTCGGTCCGCAGGCGCCCTGCACGCCGGATTTCTCCAGACGCTCCATCACCGAGTCCTGCGCGGCCGCGAGCGAGTCCATCGCCGCCTGCGGCGTCTTCGATCCCGACGACGCATCGCCGATGTTCTGCCACCACAATTGCGCCAGCTTCGGATAATCCGGCACGTTGTTGCCGGTCGGGGTCCACTGCACGCGCGCCGGCGAGCGGTAGAACTCGATCAGCCCGCCGAGTTTCGGCGCACGTTCCGTGAACGACTTGTCCCAGATATCGGACTCACGGATGAAGGTGAGACCGACATGGCTCTTCTTCAAGCTCACCGTCTTAGAGACGATGAATTGTAGATAGAGCCAGGCCGCCTTGCGGCGGTCGGCCGGCGTCGACTTGAGCAGCGTCGCCGAGCCGACGTCCTGGTAGCCGAGCTTCATGCCGTCCTTCCAGTAGGAGCCGTGCGGCGACGGCGCCATGCGCCACTTCGGCGTGCCGTCCGCATTCATCACCGGCAGGCCGGGCTTGACCATGTCGGCGGTAAACGCGGTATACCAGAAGATCTGCTGGGCGATATTGCCTTGCGAGGGCACCGGGCCCGACTCGGAGAAGGTCATGCCTTGCGCCTGCGGCGGGGCATATTTCTTCATCCAGTCGAGATATTTGACG
>Ga0209526_10003788_pt1 | contig 10304 bp, 10 predicted proteins | sample JacPinW_OM2H0_M1_FD_188566 | JGI IMG/M metagenome (GOLD analysis project Ga0209526, IMG submission 188566) | Forest soil microbial communities from Algoma, Ontario, Canada - Jack Pine, Ontario site 1_JW_OM2H0_M1 (SPAdes) (version 2) | ecosystem: Environmental > Terrestrial > Soil > Boreal... | reverse complement strand
ATCGCCGATCAAATCGGTCTGCATTTACGCAGCGTCTACGATGACGTCTTGGCGCAACCTGTGCCAGGGCGTTTTCTTGAACTTTTGCGGCAGCTCGAAAGCGCCTCAAGCTCCCGGTTAAGCAAGGACGGCATGTGACAGCCGCGCATAAGGAAAAGGCGGAAATCCCGGCGGCGAACGAGCCCTCGCGGGAACCCGCGGCAAGCTCGCAAATCACTGCCGACCTCCTTTCGGTCATCCCCAATCTGCGCGCTTTCGCGGTGTCCCTATGCGGCAATCTCGATCGCGCCGACGATCTCGTCCAGGAAACCTTGGTGAAGGCCTGGAGCAACATCGGCTCTTTCGTCGAAGGGACTAATCTTCGCGCCTGGCTGTTTACGATTTTGCGCAACATTTATTATTCGGAATATCGCAAGCGGCGGCGCGAAGTCGCCGATCCTGACGGCACATTTGCCGCCAAGCTCGCGACGGCACCGGCGCAAAGCGGCCATATGGACCTGCTCGACTTTCGCGCCGCGCTCCAGCAACTGCCGAGCGATCAGCGCGAAGCCTTGATTCTGATTGGCGCCTCGGGCCTGTCCTACGAAGAAGCGGCGGGGATTTGCGGCGCCGCGATCGGGACCATGAAAAGCCGCGTCAATCGCGCCAGAAGCCGTCTCGCCGAGATGTTGTCGATCACTTCCGGTATGGAATTCGGACATGATGGCGAGTGGCAGGCGATCGATCCCACGATCGCCGCTCAGCGCTATGTGCGCGGCGACGGCGAGTGACCAGGGTTTTCCTGTTTCCGTCCTCGCGCCGCCCCGCGCTTCAAATGCCTTTGCGAGCGACGGCGGAGAATTGCATGGATGAACGCTAACAAGAAGCGGATCGAGACCGACAGTTTCGGGCCCGTTGAAGTGCCCGCAAAGCGTTATTGGGGGCGCGCAGACGCAACGCTCCCTCGTGCATTTCCCGATCGCTCGCAAACCATGCCGTCGGCGATCGCAGGGCCATTTCGAGCTCAACGTCTATAAGCCCGTCATCGCATTCGCGTTTCTCGAAAGCCTCGCCCTCCTCGCGGACGCCGTGGACAGTTTCCGGCGCCATTGCGTCGAAGGGCTTGCCGCGAACAGGAAGCGGATCGACGAATTGATGCGGCAATCCTTGATGCTTGTCACCGCGCTTGCGCCAAGGGATCGGCTACGACAATGCGGCGAGGATCGCCAAGGCCGCGCATCTTCATGGAACGAGCTTGCGGGAAGAGACGCTCGCCTCTGGGCTCGTCAGCGCCGGGGAGTTCGATGCGCTGGTTCGCCCGGAAGCCATGCTGGCGCCATACGATTGAATTCAATTTTGCAGCCAGCCGAAGTAAACGCAGACAAGCAGGAAAACTCCCATCAAGCCTCGATAGACAACGAAGGGCCATGCCGAGAAACGTTCAAGAATGCGCAACAAGCCCCAGATCGCGGCAAAAGCCGACAGCGAGGCGACAAGAAGACCGAAGCTCAAGACCGCCCAGCCATGCGCGTCGAGATGGGCTTTATGTAACTCCCAGAATTCGAGTAAACCAGCGGCGGCAATCGCGGGCAGGCCGAGAAGGAACGAAAAACGTGCTGCTTCGTCGCGTCTGAAATCAAGGGACAAGGCCGCGGTCAGCGTCGCGCCTGATCGCGAAACTCCAGGAATGAGCGCCCCGATTTGCGCAAGTCCAATGATCATCGCATCTTTCAGCGTCGCGTGATCGAGGGTCCGTTTATGTCTGGAGTAGATTTCGGCGAGCGCCAGAAGCGCGGCCATGACAACGCAGGCGATGGCGATCACGGTGAGGCTGCGCAGTGGCGAATGACAGGCGTTGAGGACTGGTGACAACAGCAGTCCGGCGGCGACGATCGGGAGCGTGGCCAGCACAATCCATACGGCGAAACGGAAATTCCAATCCTGGAAATCGCGGCGGCGCATGGCGCGGAGCGAACCCAAGGCAATACCGCGCACATCGGCCCAAAAATAGCTGACAACGGCGGCGAGCGCCGCGACCTGCATCGCCGCCGAAAACGCCGATCCCGGATCCCGCCAGCCGAGGAAAGCCGGGACGATCCGCATATGCGCCGTGGAGGAAATCGGCAACAGCTCGGTAATCCCTTGAACGATGCCGAGAAAACCGACTTTGGCGTAGCCGAGAGCGACAAAGCCGGTATCGAGCCCTTCGGTGCAGGCAACGGCCATGACTCATCCTGGAGTTTGCGCGGCGCGACCGCATCTCGATCACCTTGCGCAGATTGGCCACTAAAGATCAACGGCGGAAACCTTGCGAGGCCGGCAAGGGAAGGGCGCGGCGGCCTTCCGGCTCCATCCTTCTGCGGCCCGCATAGGACATAAATTATTAAATATATTTCTAAATTTAGTTCCATGCGTATTAACTATCTATTCATGTTAATAAAAAATTAGATACTTATAAGCCGATAATTATGCGTCACGATAACCTTCATATAAAGTTGTAAATCTACTAGAATCTATCACAAACACGCGAAATTTCCCAATTTCGGCCAAGATTCACGTCGCTTGCTTCGCGAAGTTACATAGTTCCGCTGGAAATGGAACTTCTGAAAGGGACCAAACCATGATGCGCAAATTTCTCGTCCCGGTGGCAGCACTGGCCGCCGCCGCGCCGGCCTTCGCAGCCGACCTTCCCCCCGCCGAGGCGCCGCCGGTCTACCCCGCTGCCGTTCCATTGTTCACCTGGACCGGCCTCTACCTCGGCGCCCAGATCGGCTACGCCTGGGGCACCGACACGCTCACCGTCTTTCCGTTCGGCTTTGGCACCAACTTCACCCCCAACGGCATCGTCGGCGGCGCCCATATCGGCTATAATCTGCAACTGAACCAATTCGTCGCCGGGCTGGAAGGCGACGTCGAGGGAACCGGCATCAGCAGGTCCTTCAGCCCCGGCGGCGCGCTCTTCCATACGCGCATCCCGGTGCAGGGATCGATTCGCGGCCGTCTCGGCGTCGCATTCGACCGGGCACTTCTCTATGCGACGGGTGGCGCCGAATTCGCAGGCTTCGACACCACCTATAACGGGATCGGAACTTTCGATCAGGGGTCTCACACCCGCACCGGCTGGACTATCGGCGGCGGCATTGAATATGCCGTCACCGGCAATTGGTCGGTCCGGGCCGAATACCGCTACGCGGATTTCGGCCACTTCGCGGACGCGACGCCCTTCACCTTCGGCTTCGGCTCCTTCGTCAATCATCACGAGACCGAAAACGCCGTTCGCGCTGGCTTCAGCTACAAATTCAATTCGTTCGGCGCCGCGCAGTATTGAATATGTCGCGGCGTGCAAACGATCCCGGCGCGAAGCAGAAACCGGGTCGAGATTTTGGCGGCACCTTCTGTTGCGGATAAGTCACGGGGCGGGAAATACGGCGCTTTTGACGCGGATTTCATCTTCTAAGCGACAGGGAGGGCGTATTCTTCCCAAAGCTTTAATCGCCCGAAAGGACAAAGCCTATGAATCGTAAACTCCTCCTGGCATCGGTTGGTGTCATCGCTCTCACCGGATCGGCGGCGTTCGCGGCCGATCTTCCTTCCCGCGCGCCGCCACCGGTTTATCTGCCGCCGCCGCCGATCTTCACCTGGACCGGTATTTATATCGGCGGTCAGGTCGGCTACGCTTGGGGCACCGGAGCCAATAACTTCACTGGATTTGATCCAGTGACGGGCACCTTTATCGATACCTCCGTCGGCGGTACGCCGAACGGGGTAATCGGTGGCGGCCATGTTGGCTACAATTTGCAGATCAACCAGTGGGTGCTTGGTCTCGAAGGAACGGTCGACGGCACTAGCCTAAGCAATACCTCCGTGGTCGCCTTCCCTGTTGCCTTTGGCGGCAGCACTCTGACGGCGCACACGACCGCCGACATCCAGGGTTCGATTCGCGGCCGCCTCGGTGTCGCCTGGGACCGCGCCCTGATCTACGCCACCGGCGGTGTCGCCTTCGGCGGCTTCAACACCAACGTCTCGCTTAGCGGCGTCGACGTAGCAGGCGTGCCCTTCTTCGTGTCAGCCAGCCGTTCGAACACCCGCGTCGGCTGGACGGTCGGCGGCGGAATCGAATACGCCGTCACCAACAATTGGTCGATCGGGGCCGAATACCGCTTTACCGATTTCGGCACTATCAGGAATGGGGATTTGGCTGGGCTACCCGTGGGCGGTTTCTTCAACGGGCACCGTCGCCTGCAGCAAAACCAGGTCCAGGCCCGGTTCACCTACAAGTTCGACACTTACGCTCCCCCTCCGGTCGTCGCCAAATATTAAGTCGCGTGCTTCGACCCCGGCTTCCACAAAAACAAAACCCGGCCTCGCGGCCGGGTTTTTCGCTGCGGCTTTACAAGCTTTAATTCCGCTCGACGGCGTTCCGTGGCATTCCCGCCACAGTCACTGGAATAACGCCGCACACGAGCCAATAATGGTTGCAGGCGCGTCACAACGGCGTAGTTGTTTTGAAATTGATTTTTGCAACGGAGAAAACCCCATGCGCCGTCAAATCCTCCTGGCATCGGTTGGCGCCGCCGCCATCGCCGGTTCGGCCTTCGCGGCCGATCTACCTTACCGCGGGCCGCCGCCGGCCTATCTGCCGCCGCCGCCGATCTTCACCTGGTCCGGCCTCTATGTCGGCGGCCAGATCGGCTACGCCTGGGGCAACGATCCCATCAATATGAGTGTGCTTGGTATTCCCACTGACTTTTTCGACGATAGGCCGCGGGGGGTGATCGGCGGCGCCCATGTCGGCTACAATCTGCAGATCGCCCAATGGGTCGTTGGCCTCGAAGGATCGGTCGACGGCAGCAGCCTCAAAGGGACAGCCACAGCGGCGGGGGGGCTAGCGCTGGACACGTTCGCGGACGTGCAGGGTTCGATCCGCGCCCGCGCAGGTATCGCGTTCGACCGTGTCCTCATCTACGCTACCGGCGGCGCCGCTTTCGCCGGCATCACCAATCACTATTTCGACACACTCGGAGCCGTTACCGGCTTTCCGGGAACCACTGAGAGCATTTCGAAGACCCGCGCGGGCTGGACGGTCGGTGGCGGCCTCGAATATGCCGTCACCAACAACTGGTCCATCCGGGCCGAATACCGCTACTCCGATTTCGGCCGTTACAACGACTTCCCCTTCCCCTTTGCCACCCTCACCACGGTGGTATTCCAACATCATCTGACCGAAAACCAGGTTCAAGCCGGCGTCAGCTACAAATTCAATTCCTGGGGTCCTGGTCCGGTCGTCGCCAAATATTGATTCGGCCTTTTCCGGCTCCGGCTTTTCTCCTGCATGACAAAACAAAACCCGGCCTCGCGGCCGGGTTTTTGTTGCTCGCGCGAAAAGCAATATGCGGCCTGCCCGATTTGCGTTGCGTTTCCGCCACAGTGGCCGGGATAGTGCGGTGCATTGGCCAACAACGGTTGAACACCGGCGCAAATCGCGTAACCTGCCGGAGTGCTAACTTTTAACGTCACTTGAGGAGACAAAACATGTTCCGCCGCACTCTCTTGGCATCGGTTGGTGCCATCGCGCTCACTGGGGCGGCCCTTGCGGCCGATCTTCCCTCGCGCGCCCCGCCGCCGGTCTATCTTCCCCCGCCACCGGTCTTCACCTGGACCGGCTTCTACGCCGGTCTGAATGCCGGCTACACCTTCGGAGGCAGCAATTCGGTCGATGTGGATACCGTGCCCGCCTTCGCCGATCCCGCTACCTTTGGTGCGATCGCGACTGACCTAGCCACTGCGACTGCCGCAAGCGCTACCGGCGTTTTGCCCGGCCACAATGAGGGATTCATCGGCGGCGGTCAGGTCGGCTACAATCTTCAATTTGCTAACTCGTTTGTCGTCGGCATTGAAGCGGACATCCAAGGCACGGGTGCTAGACATTCGGCCCAAGCAGTTGGACTTGCACCGCTTGCTACTGTTGCTGGAGCTAGCGCGCAATCGAATCTGTTTGTCGCGAGCGCTGTCGATTATCTCGGCACCGTGCGTGGCCGTCTCGGCTTCCTCTTGACGCCGGCCCTTCTGATCTTTGGAGACGGCGGTTTCGCTTACGGTGGCGTTCATCAGGACGTTAACGTTGCTACGTTCTTCCCTCCAACAGGCATTGGCACCGCTCCCGCTTTCGGAAGTTTCACGAACACCCGCACGGGCTGGACGGCCGGTGGTGGCCTCGAATGGATGTTCGCGCCGAACTGGAGCCTCAAGGCCGAGTATCTCTACTACGATCTCGGTACGGTTACCTTCGGTGTCGGTGCGTTGACCGTCGCGACTGCCGCCGGGACCGTTTTCACGGATCCCGTGGCGGCTTCGACGCGCTGGAATGGCCACATCGTCCGCGCCGGCTTGAACTATCACTTCAATTGGGGCTATCCGGCGCCAGTCGTCGCGAAATACTAAGTTCGAACCAAAGCAATTCCGTTGGGGCAAACTTAAAACCCGGCCTCGCGGCCGGGTTTTTGTTGCTCTCGCACAAAGCAATATCGCGGGTCCGTTGCCTTTCCGCCACAGTGCTCCGGATAATGCGGTGCAAAGGCCAACAACGGTTGAACACCGGCGCAAATCGCGTAACCTGCCAAAAGTTAACTTTTAACGTCCCTTGAGGAGACAAAACATGTTCCGCCGCACTCTCTTGGCATCGGCCGGCGCCCTCGCGCTCACTGGGGCGGCCCTCGCGGCTGACCTTCCCTCGCGCACCCCGCCGCCGGTCTATCTACCACCGCCGCCGGTCTTCACCTGGACCGGCCTCTATATCGGCTTGAATGCCGGTTATATTTGGAGCAACAGCAATACGGTCGATACGGCTACGACTAACCTGGACCCTGGTAACGGCCTCGGTGGGGAAACGGCGGCTAATATAGCGTCGGCCGCGCTCGCGACCGCCAGCGTCCCCTTGAGAAACGATGGTTTTATTGGCGGCGGCCAGATCGGCTACAACTTCCAGTTCGCCAATAACTTCGTCGCCGGCCTCGAAGCGGATTTCCAGGGCGTGGCCGCCAACGGGTCAACCACCAGGTTTAGCCAGGCGCCGATCGCTGGTTTCCCAACCAATCCGATTGATCAGATCTTGTCTTCCAGCAGACGACTCGATTACCTCGGCACCGTGCGCGGCCGGTTGGGCTTTACCATCACGCCAACTCTGCTTGTCTACGGAACCGGCGGTCTGGCTTATGGTCAGACGAGGGCGAGCACCAGTATCACGCAGTTCATCGAAAACGCTGCAGCCCTGCCCAACGCCTATAGCTCGTTTGGCAGCTTTTCCAATGCGCGCGTCGGCTGGACGGCGGGCGGCGGCGTCGAATGGTTGTTTCTTCCCAATTGGAGCGTCAAGGCCGAATATCTGTACTACGATCTCGGCAGCGTGACGTTCGGCCTCAGCCCGTTGCAGAATTTCAACATCGCGGGCGTTCTCTTTACCAACGGCGCTCCCGTCTCTAGGACAAGCTTCAGGGGCAATATCGTCCGCGCCGGCCTCAACTATCACTTTAACTTGTGGGGTCCGGCTCCGGTCGTCGCCAAATACTAACATCGAAGCGAGGCAAATCCTTTCGGGCAAACTTAAAGCCCGGCCCTCGCGGCCGGGTTTTTTGTTGCGCGCGCAAAAAGCAATGCGTTTCCGCAACAAGGCTCCGGATAACGCGGTGCATAAGCCAACAACGGGTTGAAGACCGGCGCAAATCGCGTAGCCTGCAAAAGGGTTAACTTAACGTCCTTTGCAGAGGCAAAACATGGTCCGCCGCACTCTCTTGGCATCGGCCGGCGCCATGGCGCTCACTAGCGCGGCCGTCGCGGCCGACCTTCCCTCGCGCACCCCGCCGCCGGTCTTTCTGCCGCCGCCGCCGGTCTTCACTTGGACCGGACTCTATCTTGGCGGCCAGATCGGTTACGCCTGGGCCAACGACCCCTCCGCATAATGGCCGCGCCTACAGCCGCGATTTTGGGCGCGCCACCTTGACATACGACAGCGCCGCCTCCTGTTTTCGGGGCGCTGGAGGGCGCGATCGTCAAGGCGAGGCGGCAAATGGACCGGTTGCACGAACTCCTTTCCGCGCATGGAAAGGCCTTGTCGGTTGGCGTCTATCCATGGCGACACCGAGAATTCGCGGCAAACGCGGATTTGGCGCGACTGGTGCGCTGGAAAATGCAAGCAATTTTTCGATCATTTTCCCACGTTCTTTCGCTACAAGGAAAAAGATCCCGATTTCGTGAGAAGTTTGTTCATTTGGGGGACTGTCACTACAATACTCACGGCAACCAGATTCTAGCGGACGATTTTATCGAGAAATACCGATCAACCCTGCCCAGCACAACATGGGACAAAACAACTAGTGCTTGTTCTCGCCGCCAGTCTCGTCGCCCCGGCTCCGGCGGCGCGCGCCAATCCGGCCGGCCTGTGGTGGACCAAGAACAATGGATCGATCATTAAGGTCGCGCCATGCGCGGCCTTTTATCAGACGCCCGAAGGCGTAGCCTGGAAGATGAACGAGGCATGCCGGTGCCTGGGAACAGGGTGTTTAGATGATGATACGAGCGCAGCAAAACGTGGGGTCACGCCACGCGGAGGCGCACTCCTGGCATTGACCCAAGTCTTGGCGTGGCTTGTTTTGGCCGCTGCTCAACTCGCCCTCCGGCCCGCGTTCGCGCTGGATGCGGCAGAAAAACCAAACCCATCGTTCATGGCGCCGCTGCCCCCGGTACGTCCGGCGGGTCCGGCGGGGGCGCGCGCGACAATTGACGGGCCTCAGGCGCCGACACCTTCCGCCGCGCCAATCGCGGCGCCAACGCCTCAGCGACACCCCCCGCCGCCGCCGCGAAATTTGCCGCCGGCATCTCGCGCGCGGATGCACGCGTGCGGACTGGAGTGGCAAAAGATGAAGGAAACGGGGGCAGCGGCGGACAAAATCTGGCTAGATTTCGCCCGGATCTGCCTAGCGAAATGAACCTTCAATTGCTTCCGGCAGACGATTACCGACGGGGCGCGGTGGCGGCGCGGACTCCCGATGCCTTTTGCTTCCACGCGGTTTTGTCGCCGCTACATGCCGCGAGCCAATCTTCGTCGCGGGCCGCGAGGATTTGGCCGCCCTTGCGGCGAAACCGTTCGCGCCCTTCCGGCCGAATGACACGTCTTGTGACAGCAAGAGGAGGACAACCGGCGACGCGAGATAATCCTCTCGCGCAAACAAGGCGCCCGAGAGCCGCGGCCGGCCGTCTCCATTCCTCTTGTGAAGTCGTCAAGCGGTCTCCGGAGGGCCCGGCGGCGGCGGCGGCGGAGGTTTGCGGGCGGCCGGTTTGCGCATTACCTTCTTGGTGGTGACCTTCCTTGCCGGTGCCTTCCTGACGATCTTTTTCGCCGCCGTCTTCTTGACGGATCCTTTCTTGGCCGCGGCCTTCTTCATCGGCCTTTTCTTGGCCATTGCCTTCCGCGCGGTTTTTTTGACGGCGCCCTTTTTTACCGTGGATTTCTTCGCGACACTCTTCTTCTTCGCCGCGGCTTTCCTTGCTGGCTTTTTGGTGGTTGCCTTCACCATGTTCAAAGTTCCTCTGCTGTTTTTAGCCGACTGATTCGAAATGCCGACTAAAGGCTTGCATAGCGTACCGTTGTTAATGAGCCGTGCAAGAGGCGTTGCTTCGCAAGCAACGCAAATGAGAGCGAATAACGCGTCGCCCGCGCCTCCAAAAATGCTTTTGGCCGCGTTCGCTTCGATGAACTAGCAACTGTTTGTTTAGACGCGATCGTCGCGCGCGAAGGGCCGACCGCCAGCAAAACATGGACGCCAACAAGATGCGATCAAGCGCGTCTAGCGGGCGTGACCCGGCTCTTGTCAAGTACGTACGCTGATTCAAAAACCTGTTATATTTAAAGGCTCTATTCTATTTTTCGAGGCCTCGGAACGGGCACGCATCGAGGCTTCCCGCAACTGCTTTCGTAATTTCTCGCGATGCTTTCGCAAGGCGCGGTTTCGATCGGCAGAAACGGTTTGGCAGGATCGATTTCACGCGCGGCAAGCGGTCTTCGAGCAAATCGCGCGGCGCCAATTGAAAGCGTGGACCAGACGCAAAAAAATTTCGTTGGACGAAAAAAAATGCGGTGGGAAATGCCGCGGCCATCGTGCAAATCGATACGCATCGCGCGAATCACCCGAATCAAACGGTGATTCGCTATCGCTTTTCAGACCCCAAGTTTCGTTTTTAAGAGCTCGTTGACGGTTCGCGGATTGGCCTTGCCGCCAGTGTCTTTCATGACCTGACCGACAAACCAGCCGAGCATCGAAGGCTTGGCCCGT
>Ga0209526_10003787_pt1 | contig 10309 bp, 8 predicted proteins | sample JacPinW_OM2H0_M1_FD_188566 | JGI IMG/M metagenome (GOLD analysis project Ga0209526, IMG submission 188566) | Forest soil microbial communities from Algoma, Ontario, Canada - Jack Pine, Ontario site 1_JW_OM2H0_M1 (SPAdes) (version 2) | ecosystem: Environmental > Terrestrial > Soil > Boreal... | reverse complement strand
GCCGGCGACCGCAACCGACATCTGCCGCAACGTCCATAAGCGCGCGACCAGGCGGCCCAGGATGGCGCTGGCGCGCTTGGCGGGCTGGCGGCCCAGCACGCGCACCAGCTCGCGCAGGATGTAGAAATTCTGCATGAAGCGTTCAGGCCCCGAACGCTCAAAGGCGAGCTCGCTCGTCACCTGCAGCCAGCCGTCACCCTCGTTGCCTATAAGGCAGCTCTCGGGGATGAAGGCGTCGTTGAACGTCACCTCGTTCCAGTCGTGGCGGCCGGCCAGATTAATGATGGGCCGGATGGTGACGCCGGGCGTCTTGAGATCGACCAGGATCTGGCTCAGGCCCTTGTGGCGATCGCCGTGCTGGCCCGAAGTGCGCACCAGCGCGATGCAGTAGTGGTTGTGATGGGCGCCCGAGGTCCAAACCTTGGTGCCGTTGACGCGAAAGCCGCCCGGCACCGGCTCGGCGCGGGTGCGCACCGAGGCGAGGTCGGAGCCCGAATCGGGCTCGCTCATGCCGATCGAGAAATAGCATTCGCCCGCGGTGATTTTAGGCAGGATGGCCTGGCGCTGCTCCTCGCTGCCGAAGCGCAGCAAGAGCGGGCCCGACTGGCGGTCGGCCACCCAGTGCGCGCCCGCGGGCGCGCTGTTGCCCAAAAGCTCCTCGGTGATGACGTAGCGGTCGAGGAAGGTCCGCTCGCTGCCACCGTATTGCCTGGGCCAGGTGATGCCGATCCAGCCCTTCTTGCCCATCGCCTTGCTGAACTCCGACGAGCGTGTGTTCCAGCTCGCGAAGCGGTCCTCGGTCTTCACCCTGGGCAGCGTCTCCTTGAGGAAGGCGCGGACCTCGCCCCGCAGCGCTTCGGCCTCGGGCGGCAGATGGAACGGCGGGAATTCGAGCTTGGGGATGGACATCGTCATCTCGACAGTTGGATGCCCCTTCTCTGTCGGCTAATCCTAGACCGCGCAACCAGGGAGTTTCGAGGGACGAATGCCCCGCCGTGCGACCCGCCCACCGCCGCTCCTGGCGGAATTCGACGACGAGGAGCGCGAGGCCGTGCTTTCAGCCAACCGCGCCTTCTACCGCGCCTTCAGCGAACGCGACGCCGAGGCGATGGACCAGATCTGGGCGCCGACCGGCGCCGTGGTCTGCCTGCATCCCGGCCGTGCGGCACTGCACGAGCGCGCGGAGATCATGGCGAGCTGGCGTGCCATCCTGCGCCACCCTCAGGCCCCCAAGGTGCGTTGCCTGGGCGAATGGATCGTCGGGCGGCCGGGGCTTGCCGTCGTGGTGTGCCGCGAGATCCTGCCCGAGGGCCAGCTCATGGCGACCAACACTTTCGCGCGACTGAGCGAAGGCTGGCGCATGATCGGCCATCATTCCGGGCAGGTGCCGCCGATCGAGACCGGACAGACGACGACGGCGTCCGTCTCGGCGCCGACGCGCGACCGGCGCAAGCTGCACTAGTTAGAGGATCATCGAGTGATCGGCCCGTCCTTGCGCAGGAGCGGCGCGAGCCGCTCGTACGGGACATAGACCTCGAACGGACCTGACACGTAGGGTCCGACTTCGTAGGCGTTGAAGATCACCTCCAGCCGGCTGGCGTGCCAGCAATAGTGGCCGGGCTCGCGCAGGAGCTTGGCGAGACTGGCGGGCTCCAGCGCTTCGTCGAAGCCGGGCTTCTCGACGAACTGCTTCTTGAGGTCGGCGCCGACGATCTCGACCATGGTTTTTAGCCATTTGTCGCCCGCCGCGAACACGCCGCCGGGGCCCTCGATCTTGCCCGTGCGTAGATCGACCAGGGTGCAGGTGGTGGCGCCGAAGCCGTGCGCGCCGCCGCTATAGCCGTAGAAATTCACCGCGACGGTGACGGCATTGGCGCCCGGCCGATGGATCGTGAAGCCCTGCTCGTAGGTCCACCCCTGCTCGCGGTCGAGCCCGGAATCGGCCTGCGGCGTGGCGTCGGCAATGGCCTTCTTCGCAGCATTGGCGAAGCGCGCATTGACGGCTGCGAAGTCGGCGGTCGTGCCCTCGAATTTCGGATAGCTGATGTCGTAGGAATAGGTGATCTTGCCGAGCTTGGCGTTCTTGGAGAGCGACTGCTCGCTGATGAAAGGATAGATGCCCTCGGCCGACGCCAGCAGATTCGTCGTGCGTGCGGCGTAGCGCCTCGTCAGGCAAGGAGCGATGCCGTCGGTGTCGGCGGTGCAGCCGCGGTTGCGATCGCCGATCCAGCGCACCTGCTCCTTCTCGAGGTTTTCCTTGGCAGCGCCGCTCAACTTGGCGGCAACTGCGGCATAGGCCGCTGCCATCTCGCGGTCGGCCTTGGCGAGCTCGGGATCCTTGCAGATCGTCCGCTCGACATCGTTCGAGGCCTTGGCGCAATCGAAGCTCGGCCGCTCCTGGGCGAGCGCCGCAGGCGCGGCGAGCAAGACAAGCGCCATCACAAGCAGCCTCATGCCCGCCTCCATGCCTTCAACCGCCGTACCGCCTCTTCCATTTCAGCAGTCGAGCCGGCGAAGGAGATGCGCAAGGTACCAGAGCCCCGCGCCCGATCGAAGTCGACGCCCGGCGTCGTCGCCACGCCGGCCTCGCTCAGCATACGCCGGCAGAAGTCGCGGCTGTCGTTGGTGAGATGCGCCACGTCGCAATAGAGATAGAACGCCCCTTCGGCCGGCGCGAAGCGGTCGAAGCCCGCCGACGGCAGGCCGGCCAGCAGCAGGTCGCGGTTGGTGCGGTAGCGCCGGACGTGGCCGTCGAGCTCGTCCCTTCCGTCGAAGGCCGCGAGGGCGGCATGCTGGCTGAGGGTCGGCACGGAAATGAAGAAGTTCTGTGCGAGCCGCTCGATCGGTCGCACGAGGTCGGTTGGCACGATCAGCCAGCCGATCCGCCAGCCGGTCATGGAGAAGTATTTCGAGAAGCTGTTGACTACGATGGCCGAGTCGGAGACCTCGACCGCCGACACGGTGTCACCCTCATACACAATGCCGTGATAGATCTCGTCGGAGATCAGCCGCACGCCATTTTCGCTGCACCAGCTGGCCAGCGCCTTCATCTCGGCATGGCCTACCATGGTGCCCGTGGGGTTGGACGGGCTGGCGACGATCAGCCCGTCGAGGCGGCCCGCCTTCTTCAAGGCCTCGACCGTGGGCTGAAAGCGGTCGGCTGCCGAGGTCGGCAGGTCGACCGCCTCGAGATTGAGCGCTGCCAGGATGTTGCGGTAGGCGGGATAGCCGGGCGCCGCCAGCGCCACCCGGTCGCCGGCATCGAAGCTCGCGAGAAACGCCAGCGGGAAGCCGCCCGATGAACCGGTCGTGACGATCACGCGGTCGGGCGAGATCTCGACGCCGTAGGCTTCGCGGTAATGGCGCGCGATGCGCTGGCGCAGCGCGGGGATGCCCAGCGCCGCGACGTAGCCGATGCGGTCGGTATCGAGGGCGGCGTGGGCGGCGGCCAGCGCCGCCTTTGGTGCGGGCGTGCTGGGCTGGCCGACCTCGAGATGGATGACGGTATCGCCGGCTGCTTCCTTCTCGGCAGCAGCCGCCATCACATCCATGACGATGAACGGATCGACCGCGCCGCCGCGGCGCGAGAGCTTGCCCGACATCGGCCGCGCCTAGCGGGTGACGGCGAGCAGCGCGAGCCCCGTACCGGCCGGATCGATCGCACTTCGGCAAGTCGCGGCGCTGCTGCGCAGCCCCGACGGGCAGACGATGGCGTTGACGGTGCCGCCCTGCCCGCCGCGGGCGTTCAGCACGGCAACGAGGCTCTTTTCTTCCTCGACAGTCGCGCGAGCGACCGCGCCGGTCGCCTGGGCCGCCGTCGGGGCGCCGCCGCCAGCGCCGGCAAAGGTGAACTCGCCGTTGTTGGCGCTGGCGATGATCATCGGACTGACCGATCCAGCATCGGGAGTCGCCGCGCCGAGCAGCACGCCCGTGCCGGCCACGATCACGCGCGCGCCGAAGAGCTGGCCCATCGACAGGCTACACGCGGCGGCCCCCGCCTTGCTGTCGACGGCAACCAGGCCGGAAAATCCGCCGGAATTGGTCGGCACCGGGCCGCCCAGCGCCTGGCCTTTCCAGCCGGCCAACGCCGCGGCGCCGGCGGCGGGTGGCGGCGCGACATAGACCTTTCTGCGACCATACGATTCGGTGGTCGGCGGCCCGGACTGCGGCACGGCGTTGCGCAACGCTTCGAGCGGCAGGTTGCCGCCCATTTGCGACACCTGTTCGGACAGGGTGCGCGCCAGCGCGCCCTGGAAGAATTCGCCGCCGCCGCGCTGGCGGATCGCACCCAGCGTCCCCGCGAGATCGCCCTGCGTCCAGATATCGCCTTCCGTCACCGTGCCTCCGGAACCCTTGCCGAAGACACGCCGCGTCTCGCGGTCGTTGCCCAGCAGGGCAGCGCCAGCCTGCAGGTCACGCGACAGCGCGCGCGACACCGGCACGCCGAAGCGGGCCAGCCGCTCGGCCGGCGCAACCGTCTGTTCCCAGCGCAATTGGCCATGGCGGATGTGCATCAACATGACGCCACGGACGCCCGACGGCACGCTGAACGGCTGACCATTGACCGCGCCCGGCGCGGCGATCGGCGGGAAGACGAAAGCCTCGGCGGCCTTGGTCTTGTCGTCATGCACGATGCAGGCGCCGGAAGCGCCCAGTCCCGCCGCCGACGGCAAGGTTACCGCGAGTGCAAAATACATGGCGGTCGCAGCGTCAGTGGCATTGCCGCCACTCTGCAGGATGTCGCGCCCGATCTCGGCCGCCCGGCTTTCGTCGGCCGAGACGGCTGCGAACGCACCGCTGGTGATGACGGCTGACAGGCCTACGTGGGGGGACGAGAACCCGGCAGGATTGGCCGCGTTGGCGGCGGCATCGCTCTCCCGGTCCGTCTCACTTTGGCCACAAGCACCCAGCAAAAGCACGCCCGCCAGCGCCAGGTTGCGCAATTGACGCGGCCGCTCGGCGTTTCTAGCCTGCCAGGACCCTGTGCCGACCGTGTTCAGACGCATCATCACCCTCTTCAGTCTTGCGCTCCTCGCGCTGGCGCCGCTTCGTGCCGCGAGCGCGCAGCAAGGTCAACGACTCAATCTCATCCGCGACGCCGAGATCGAGAACTCGATTCGCACCATGGTCATACCGATCTGGAAGGCGGCCGGTCTCGACCCCAACGGCGTCGAGATCATGATCGTCCAGGACAACACGCTCAACGCTTTCGTGGCGGGCGGCCAGCGGATCTTCATCAATACCGGCCTGATCATGCGGACCGAGACGCCCAACCAGCTGATCGGCGTGCTGGCGCACGAAAGCGGCCACATCGCCGGCGGCCATCTGGCACGCATGCAGGAGGAACTGCGCGCCCTCACCACCTTGCAGATTCTCGAGATGATCCTGGCGGGCGGCGCCATGGCGGGCGGCGCCGCGTCGGGCGGCGGCATGGGCAGAGGCGGTCCGACGACGGGTGTCGGCACCACCAACGCGCCAGGGTCGCTGCTGTCGTTCCTTCATTATACGCAGACCCAGGAGAACTCGGCGGACCAGGCAGCCATCACCTTCCTGCAGCGCACCGGCCAGTCGCCCAAGGGCGCGGTCGAGTTCATGCGCGTGCTGCAGAGGGAAGAGCGCATGGCGATCAGCCAGCGCGACCCCTATCTGTCGACTCATCCGCTGACCCCGGACCGCATTGCGGCGTTCGAGGAGGCGGCGGCGCATTCGCCTTACGTCAACAAGCCGGATTCGCCGGAATTCCTGGCGATGCACCACCGCGTCGTGGCCAAGCTGATGGGCTTCATCACCCCCGATTCGGCGCTGCAGCACTTCGCCGAAGCCGACCGGTCGGTGCCGGCGCGCTACGCGCGCGCCATCGCCTGGTATCGCAAGGGCGCCCTGGGCTCGGCGCTGCTCGGGATCGACGGCCTTCTCAAGGAATATCCGAGCGATCCCTACTTCCACGAAGTGCGCGGCCAGATGCTGTACGAGAACGGCCGCGCTGCCGAGGCCGTGCTCTCCTACCGCCGCGCCGTTCAGCTTCTGCCGAGCTCGGCGATCATCAAGATCGACTTTGCCCGCGCCCTTCTTGACACCAACACTCCCGACAACGACCGCGAGGCGGTACGCAATCTCGAACTGGCAAGGCAGCAGGAATCGGGCACATTCGACCTGTGGCGGTTGATGGCATCCGGCTATTCCAAGCTCAACGACCCGGGTATGACGTCCCTCGCCCGCGCCGAGATGGCGGTCCTGCGCGGCCAGCGCGCCGAGGCACAGTCCCATGCCGACGCCGCCGTGCGGCAGTTGCAATCCGGCACGCCCGCCTGGCAGCGCGCCCAAGACATCAAGGCTTATGTCAACACGCGGCCGGGCAAGAACCGGTAGCTTTGGAGATCAGCACAATGCGTTCCGTCCTTTTTGTCATCTGCGCCGGCCTTCTCGCCGCCGGTGCACTGCTCGCCGTCGGCACCGTCAAGCCTGGCCAACTCGCCGCTGCATCGACCGCCGTTCCCGGCGACAAGGCTGCGCTCGGCAAGAACATCCGCGAATACCTGCTCGCCAACCCCGAAGTGCTGGTCGAGGCGATGCAGGAGCTGGAGCGCAAGCAGGACGGCCAACAGAGCGCCGCCGCGCAGAAAGGCGTCCAAGAGAACCAGGCTGAGCTGTTCCGCGACGCCGACAGCCCGGTCGGCGGCAACCCGAACGGCGACGTCGTCATCGTCGACTTCAACGACTACCAGTGCCCGTACTGCAAGAAAGCCCACAAGGCGATGAATTCGGTGGTCGGCGCCGACGGCAAGGTGAAGATCATCTACAAGGACCTGCCGATCCTGGGCGAAGCCTCGAAGATCGCCGCCGTCGCCGCCCTCGCGTCGGTCAAGCAGGGCAAGCACACGGCGTTCCACAACGCGCTGATGGAATTCACCGGCAAGCTCGATCGCGACAAGATCTTCGAGATCGCGGCCTCGGTCGGGCTCGACCGCGCCCAGCTCGAGAAGGATATGGAAGATCCCAAACTGAAGCAGCTCATCGAGCGCAACCTCGAGCTGGCGAGCGCGCTTGGCATACGCGGCACGCCCGCCTTCGTGATCGGCACGCAGTTCGTGCCCGGCGCCGTCGATGCCGCGGCGCTCAAGCAGCTGATCGCCGACGCCCGCAAGAGCTAGCGCGGCGGCGACCAGGTCGCTGAAAGGCCGAGCAGGCGCACGAGATCGGCGCCGGGCTTCATGAGGGGCTGGAACCTTTCGATGTCGATCGGCGGGTCCGGCTTGGCGTCGAGCGTGAGCGTGCCGCCGCGCTCGACGAAGCGCGCGACGGTGTCGAGCAGCTTCGTCATGTCCTCCGATATCAGAATGCCGGTCGGCTGGTAGCGGCGTATCTCGCTCGCCAGGTTGGATCTCGTTTCCGAGACCGGCTTGCCGGTCACCGCCGACAGTGCCTTCAGGCTGCGCTCGAGCAAGCTCTTGTCGGCGAGGATCAGCTGCATTTCACCCAAGCCTGCATGCGACTCGTTGAACGCGAGAAGGTCGCCGTCATCGACCGCACGCCGGAAAGGCGGGTCGACATCGACGACCCTGGCGGTGAGATCGATTTCTCCCAGGTCCGGCCCTACCAGCGCGCAACGGTCGAGGGTGAGCTCGCCCTTGGCGCGGTCGTCGGTGCCGGCGCAATCGAGGTCGAGCTTCACGTCCTTGAGGCCCATTGACTGCAGGGCGAGGCGCGTCTGCAGGCCTTGCAGGCCGCGCAGCGGCGGCGCCAGCACGAAGCCTTCGACGCGGGTGCGCGAGCGGCTAAGCTTGTCGCCCTCGCGTACCGTGTCGAGACTGACGCTGCCGAGCGAGATGCCGTAGCGCGTGAGCATCTCGCCGGAGAAACCCGAGGCGTTGAAACTGTCGGCATGGACCCGGCCGATCGGCGCGCCAGGTTGCCATTTGTCCGATGAAAGGGCCGCGATCACGCGCGTGATATCGATACCGGCCGACTTGAGGTCGGCGATCTTGTAGAGCGGCGCCGGGTCGTCCTTCGCTGTGGCCTCGAGGCTGCTCACCGTCACCGAGGCGATACGGCCCCGCTCATAGCGATCGACGATAGCTGAGGCCGCACCGAATGTGTCGTTCGAGCCAGGCAGCGAGAACAGGACGTTGCGCTCCTCGAGACGACGTATCGTGAGCGCCCCCAGCGCGCGGGCGACCAGAGCCTGAAACTTGTAGCCGCCCTGGTACTGCGCGTCGTAGCGCGCCAGATCAAGCCCCTCCATGACGAGCGAGCCCATGCTCCAGCCGCTGGCGGTCGCGCTGTCGACCATATGGACGTCGCGGAGTTCGATGCGGTCGGCCTGCAGCGGATCGCCCCAGTCGAAGCCGACCAGCGGCGTGCGGCCGCGTAAAAGCTCGCCGAGCGGCCAGGCAAGCCCCGACGCTTCCCAGCGGCCGACGCTGAGCGCCGCGCCGCTGGTCGACTTGAGGTCGAGCAGCGTGACGCGGCGCTCGAACAGTCCGACCTCGACGCTGCCGACCTTGGTCGCGCCGTCGCGTTCGATCTCCGTCTTGATGCGGCCGGCCGCGTGGCTCTCCACGATCGGCACGGCGGCGACAGCCGCGCCGGCGAGTGCGACGACGGCGAGGGCCGCTATGATCTTCTTCTTCACGCTTCGGCGTCCGGTTGCTTGGCGGGTTGGGCGGCATCGAAGGCCGGGTGCTTCATGCAGGTGGCGTAGATGCGCTGGATCGTCGGGTATCTCGTCATGTCGACCTTGAAGCGCGCGGCGTTGAAGACCTGCGGCACCAGGCAAAGATCGGCCAGGGTCGGGCGGTCGCCGTGACTGAAGCTGCCGGTCTTGCGGTCTTTCGCGATCGAGGCCTCGTAGGCGTCGAAGCCGGTCTCGATCCAATGGCGCGACCAGGCGAACGCGCTTTCCTCCGTCTGGCCGAATTTGTCGCGCAGGTAGCCCATCACCCTGAGGTTCTGGATGGGATGGATGTCGGCGGTCGTGATCAGCGCCAGCGCACGCACCCGCGCCCGGTCGACCGGATTCCCGGGCAGCAGCGGCGGTTCGGGATGGGTCTCCTCGAGATATTCCAGGATGGCGAGGGACTGGGTGAGAACCTCTCCTGAATCGAGCACCAGCGTGGGCACGAGCTTCTGCGGATTGAGTGCGGCATAGTCGGGCGCCGCCTGCTCGCCCTTGCGCAGATGGCGCGAGGCGTGCTCGACCGTGATTCCCTTGAGATTGAGCCCGATACGCACGCGAAACGCCGCCGATGAACGAAAATAGCCGATAAGCTTCATGACCGCCTCCGCGGCCACCCTAGCACGGCTCAGCCGGGCGGCGTGTAGCGCACGACTTTCTGATCGATCGCGCCGAAGATCGACTTGCCGAGGGCGTCGAACATCTCGATGCGGATGCGATCGCCGAACTTCATGAACGGTGTGAGGGCTTTGCCACTTTCAATGGTCTCGCGCACGCGACGTTCGGCGATGCAGGAACAGCCCACCGCAGCGTCGCGGTTGGCGACGGTGCCCGAGCCCACGATGGTGCCGGCTTCGAGGGTCCGCGTCCTGGCCGCGTGGGCGATCAGCTGGCCGAAGTCGAACGTCAGGTCTGTGGCCGCATTGGGATGGCCGAACTCCTTGCCGTTCAGCGTCGAGATCAGCGGCAGGTTGAGCCTGGCGCCATCCCAGGCATCGCCCAATTCGTCTGTTGTGACGGCGACCGGCGCGAAAGCGGTGGCGGGCTTGCCGTGGAAGAAGCCGAAGCCCTTGGCCAGCTCGCCGACGATGAGGTTGCGCAGCGACACGTCGTTCAGGATCGTCACCAGCTTGATGTGCTGGCGCGCCGCTTCAGGCGAGATGCCCATCGGCACATCGTCCACCATGACGCCGATCTCGCCCTCGAAGTCGATGCCCCAGGCCTCGTCGACGGCCTCGATCTCGTCATTCGGCCCGATGAAGGAGTCGGATCCGCCCTGATACATCAGCGGATCGGTCCAGAAGGAGGGCGGCATCTCCACGCCGCGCGCCTTGCGGACCAGCTCGACATGGACGACGTAGGCCGAGCCGTCGGCCCATTGGAAGGCACGCGGCAGGGGCGCCGCGAGCGCCGTCGTCTCGAGCGCGAAGGAGCCCGGCGCCTTGTCGTCGGCGAGCTGCTCGGCCAGGGCCCGGAGTTTCGGTGCTGCCACGCCCCAGTCGTCGAGCGCCTTCTGCAGGGTCGGCGCGACATTGGTCGCCCGCACTGCCCGCGTGAGTTCGCGATCGACTACGATCAGCGTGCCGTCGCGGCCGCCTTCCTTCAACGAAGCCAGTTTCATTGTTCCCTTGCCTC
>Ga0209526_10003786_pt1 | contig 10310 bp, 15 predicted proteins | sample JacPinW_OM2H0_M1_FD_188566 | JGI IMG/M metagenome (GOLD analysis project Ga0209526, IMG submission 188566) | Forest soil microbial communities from Algoma, Ontario, Canada - Jack Pine, Ontario site 1_JW_OM2H0_M1 (SPAdes) (version 2) | ecosystem: Environmental > Terrestrial > Soil > Boreal... | reverse complement strand
GGCCTGATACGTCCGCATCTTGTTGGCGAGACCAAGCCCGCGGCCTTCCTCAGCCAGATAGAGAATTCCGCCGCCGCCGAGGTCTTCGTGCAGCGCCAAAGCGAGCCGAAACTGCTCCCCGCAGTCGCCGTGAACCGTACACGTCGCCAGTCAGGCAGGCGGAAATGCAGGCGCAAGGGAACGGCATTGGTGAAATCAGGCTTCCCGACGACGACGACCGGACTGCCACCCATTGCGTCGCGGACCACGACAGAGCGGGTGGGCGTGCCCTAGTTGAGCGGCCCAAGGATTCGCGAGCCGCGATGAGCGAGCGAATTGCATCATGGGCAAAGCGCCGCATCTGCCTCAACCCTGACTATGCTCTCCTCACACGCGGCGGCGTGGGCAACCACATCTGGCGCCAGACTTTGCGATAATTTGACAAGCTGAATAGCAGCACCGAGAGGGCTGCCGGGTCCCAGACAGACGCGGCCGTAGAGGCGGAAAAACTCGTTGAGCCGATTGCTTCTCGCTCTATTTAATCTCTGGCGGCGGCGCGGGCGCGGACGGCGTCGGCGCAGCGAGGGCGGGTGGTGCCACCGTCCAGGCCTTGTAGTCGGCTTCCGAGACGCCGGGCAACTTTTTCAGGAATGCAACGATCGACCAGATCTCATCGTCCGTGGCGCCGGCCAGTGCGAAGCTTGGCATGCCAGTCATGTTGATGCCGTTCCTTACTACCCAAAACAACTGCGCCGGGGAGCGATGATCGACGACTTCTTTCAAATCCGGCGGATCGGGATGCAGTCCTTCCGAGAATTTGGCCCAATTGACGCCCGGCCCGCCATGACAGTTGGTGCAGCCGTGTGCGGCGAACGCATTGGCGCCGGCCTGCACGCTAGCAGGGTCGTTGATGGAGGCAGGAGGCTGGTCATGCGCGTTGTGATTGATCGACGCCGTGCGCACCTGGGTCAGCGCCCAATGGACAATGCCCGGGTCTTCGGCGGTCCCCGCGACACTATAAAAACCTCCGAAAAAAAATATCGCTGCGCCGATACCGACAATGATTGCCAGCCCGCCAACCACCGCAAGGATACGCATGTCGGACTCCAACGCGTTCGTTTGCCTAGACATTACGTGGGAAATAATACATCGGTCACTGGCTCGCACCAGCTTCGGGGCATTGGCGTGCGATTTGCTCGCGGATGAGCCGGCCCAATTCTAATCTGCTCATGCTCGGCATCACAATACCGGATAACACCCATTGCCAATGCCGTCAGGCGCTATAGTACTGCTTGGGAGTCGACTTCTAGTGTCGCTCGCTGCTCGCTGATTTGCTTGAACTTTTCCCTCGCCTTGAGCAATCTTCATCCATGCTTTAGCCATGGCCAATAATGCTTGGCGATACTCTGGCACAATCGTACTGTCTAAAAGTGCATAGCATTCGTCAACGCGACGCTTGCATTCTGCGATCGTGTCTTCCGGCGTGGATGAAGTCGTCATACGAGCCTCCCTTGTCAGTATATATTCTCGACAATTCCCCACGTGCGCTGCTATCGCGACGCGGAAAACAGTTGCCTCATGTATAATTTTCCTGATTTCATTTGATCGCCCAGCTCTGGATGGAGCGAAAGACTTTCGACGCAACGCGTCTTAGTGATGCAAAAGCGCGCTCCCTCTCATAGAGGGACTCAAGTTCAAGTGATAATATTTCCGAGTGCGTCAATTAATTCCCTCCAACCGCGACCGCTCCCGATAAAGCGCTGTGTGTACAGAAAACTCCATCCGGGTTTATCGGATAGTCTCGGCAAAGTTGGCGCGATGACTGCGCTGATCTGCTTTTGCAACTGAGCAGCATTCAGGCTTGCGATCAATGGGTCACATTCGTGTCAGTGGCAATTTAATATGTTTTGATTTCCGGGCATGGCTACAACGCGCAATCAAGTCGATGAATTTGATCTTGGTGCGCCGTTTGATTGAACTGGCTTGCCGGTCCAGTCGCCGCGTTCAGTTGGTAATATGGTGGTCCGAACATCCGGTTTCAGAGCGTCCCGAGACCGTCCGCTGATTCCAAGATAATTTGTGGCTTTGCAGATTAGGAATTTGTGGCTGGGAATATAAGGACTCGAACGTGAGTCTTCCTATTAGATGATCCGCGACCTTCCGCATCGGGCCAGTTAGGTCGAGAAAATTGACTACACCCAAACCCGATGCGTCTGGAGAAGGTATCTGCGAGATCCCTACATCTCTCCCATGAGATCGGCGCGACTCCGCTCTCAAATCTATATGGCCAAAATGGGGAACGTTAACGACTCGTTTGCGCTCGCATGGAAATGCTGGGATCCGGAAGAAAAAGAAGGGAACGGTACAATGTCTGCCTTTGTCGGAATATCTGACGAACTGATCGGCGCTGTTGAGACGTCGAAAAGTGGTGACCGGGACGTCGCAGTATATGCCCTGGGCATCGTGCGCGACGGTGTGATCACTGGCGAAGGTCCCACAACAAGGGGCCGCATTCATTTTTCCCGCGCGCTCGATGTTCAAGACGCCGCTTGGTGCGCGCGTATCCTGACCGCCATGGCTGTGGCCGAACAGCCCGTGAGCCGTGCCGAAGCCGAAGCGCTGTTCGAGATCAATGCCGCCGCCACGGAGCGCAGTGATGATGGACAGTTCGACGATCTGTTCGCCAAGGCCATCGTGCATCACGCGGCCTCTGCGTCAGGCTTGCCGGTCCCGTCGCGCATCATTGCGCTTTCGCCCGATACCGCCATTGAAAGCTGGGCGCCGACCGACGCCGCTGGCGTCGATATTGAAGTGCTGGAATGGATCGCCAGCCAGATGCGCGGCAAGCTCCGCGGCAACCGAACCGTGACGAAGCTGGTCGCAGCCATTATCGGCGCGGCCACACTGCCGCTGGCGCAGCTTCCGAACGTGTTCGACATTGGCATGTAAGCCGGCTGCACACGCCAGACATCGAGGGCGGCGGATCCCGAAACAGATCAACAACCTGGCCGACAATGAGCCTGACTAGATCAGCCCTCCCACAATTATCTTTGCGACCTTTTGCAACTCAATCTCTAATTTGGAGCACTTAACTCGGAAACTTTCCGACTTCTGTGCCTCCCGGTCACTTGCGCATCATCGGATCCGGAAGGACGCCCCAACTGACGGCAGTTGTAAGCCGCACCGACGGCATTGCGGAACGGCGCAATTTCACCACTGCGGCACCGTGGGCTGAGGTTTCCCCGTCCCGCGCGCAGGAACACATGTGCCGCGCTGATAGAATCATCCCGGAAGCCATCGTTAAGCTGCAACGGCTTTGGCAGCGGCTCGACTAGCGAATGGATTCCTATGCCGATTCAGTAGGCGCGTGAATAACTCACGCGCCGCTCGGTCTACCGTCCAGGAACGAAAGTGAGAGTTTGCAAGTAGGCCCCATGCGAGCACAGAAAGACGACGACGTCTCCGACCTCTGGCTCGCATCAACGGTCGAGCGGAACGACCGACGACATCGCCGCTTCGGCACCGGATAGGGACGCCTTCATCCGATCGGTCAAAGGTGTGTGGACGAGCCCGGGTGCCACGGCGTTCACTCGAATTGACCAAGTCGCAAATTGCTTGCCGACTTCGTGAGACCAGGCACGCCGTGCTTGCTGGCGACGTTGTTGACCATACCTCATCCATACCGACTAGATGACACCGGACAAGCCGCCGCAAGATGATATTTAGTAGATGCGAGGATGCGGCCGGTAATGTGGTTCCCGGGGCACTTGCGCGTTCGCAAAATATGGATTGATGATGCACTGGGCGGCGCGGCCCGATGCCGATAGAGCGCACTGTGCCGGTGAGGTATAGCCGCATTCGATATAGTCCGCACCTATGTCGTAGGCCTGCCGGCAGACCGGATAGTCCGGACTATAAGTGTGGGCCAGAGTCGGCGCTGTCGTAAAATCGTGACGGTCGTCAAAATCGCCAAAGCCGGAATGCGCGTCAGAATCTCCCTCAGGATTGACGGCACAGCATCGACGCATCGAGATAGACAAACCATATTGATCTCAGTCAATTCACATAACACACAATCTGGGTCAGCCCGGAGGTGTCGGCGCTGCAGGTTCAAGTCTGCTTTGCAACAGATATTGTTGCAAAAGTCTTTTTGCATCGACCATCACAAATTATCCGAGCCGTACGCGGGGCGATCGAACAATCATCTGAGGGGCTACATAATCTGCGATGAACTCACAGGCGGCCTCGGTAACGCCCTGAAGGTGACATCGGTCGGGGATTGCGGCTCGGTTCGTCTGTTTGCCGGAAATTGATCGCCCGACATTTTGGGAATTTTGCAACAGTACCCCCCAATGAACGGACATCGTTAGCAAGACTGGTTACGTCCGAGAAGTGCCAAAGGACTAAATCGCTTCCGCGATAGGGTGCTCTGCGCTGGGCTGAGCCTGCACGATAGTTTTGGAGTAAGATAGAGTCTCAATCAGCATTACTGAAGAGATCGGGACGGGAGCGTCGCGTGATCGAAGGCTATCAGGCGTCGGCGGCGCCGCTAACGATGTCAGTGATGAAACCGTATGATCGTATGATCGGAGGTGCGCCGAGAATCTTGACGAGTAGCCCGAAACAGTCTCGTTTGCCTGGACTGGAGATGTTTAGTCCCCAAGAAATCGGTTCGCGCCATGCCGCTGAGGGCTTGTCGACAGGGTCATCACGCAGAGTTGTCGAACGTGCTATTTCTGACACGCGTAACTCATTGAAATCACAGGTGGGGCAAAGACTCAAATCCCCATTTAGCACTACTCGTGCCGTAATACCGGAAGTGACAATCTAATCGATCACCTCCTCGATCTCGGCCACTGGCGGACAGCAGCAAGCGTATTGAACATTGACCGCCGTCGGCTTCACAATTCCGAAGCACCAGCAAAGGGATTTGCTTTCGAACAGGATCGCGCGGCAGCAACATGTTCATCAGTTCGGCTTACCTGTCCCTCCAGCGAAGCACATGCGACAGTCTGGAGAATATTCGTGTCTTCAGGAATATCAGAACTCCAATGTGAGTCTCCCTATCGGATGACCCGTGCACATGCGTACCGGGTCAACCATGTGGAGGAACTCGACGATGACTAAATTGAAACTTCTTGTGGCTGCAATTCTGTCATTGCCGGGCGCCCGTCGCTTCTGCCGTATCCGGAAAGCAACAATTTCATCTGTAACTGGCCCGTGCCCAAACGCACTCTCCAGATATGTTTGCTGTCGGCGTTTGCGGTTCTCGGCGCGGTCGACCCACGGGCGGACGCTTGTCCGACCGCCAAGGACGAAATGGCGAGGGACCGGCCGGATGTCACGAACTCTGGCCTCGTCGTGCCCATGGGCAGTCTTCAGAGTGAGAATGGGGTGAATTTCAGCGCTCGGGACGGCGGTCGAACGGATCAACGGCACGAACACCCGATGGCGCTTGGGAGTAGCGCCTTGTCTGGAGCTACTGTTGGGTCCACCGACGTACTTTGCAAACGTCCGAGGCCGGGAAGCTCAGGGGTTCGAATGTTGCTCCAGCGATGAAGTGGCCGGTCAGCCCGATACCGGGCAAGGTCGACTTGTCCCTGGTGTTCGGGGTGGCGCTGCCCCCTGCGGCCACCCGTTCAATCATGAATTCGACGGCTTGTTCGGGGGTCCAAGCGCCGGTCGGCTTCTCAGTGCGTCCTGTAGAGGTAAGCCCTGTGAAGGCAAAGCCGGGGATTAGAAGGTGGCGCTCAGACGGCAGCCAGCGGTGTTTCGCAATTCGTGGTGCAGCGCTCCCATAAAAAGGGATGCTGCGGCGGGCTGGCACCGACCCTCATACTGCTCGCAGTGAAGGCCGCCCCGCGCTAACATTGGGCCGTGCAATCCAACTGGGTGTCGCCAATGAATGGAGCGAGCGCGACATTTGCGTGGGGGAACGTATCGGAGGACTTCGCGCTGTTCAGAACACTCAGTTCGGAACAGCGGCTGAAGGCCTTTAGCGCAATGGTCCGCCAGGATATCGTGCGCGGGCAAATGCTCGTTGCACAAGGGGGGCCCTCGGACTCATTGTTCATGGTGTTGCATGGTGCGCTCGCTGTGCGCAGAACCGGCGATCTCGAACCAATCGCCGAGCTCCGCGCCGGCGAATTGGTGGGCGAAATCGGTTTCTTCGCAAATGTTCCGCGGACGGCCGATGTGATTGCGATCCGCGACACCAGCGTGCTGATGCTGACGCGCGCAGCCTACCGGGACCTTGCGGAGGACGCCCCGGCCATTGTCGAGGCACTGCTCGCGGCCCTCGCGCGGCGATTCGCCAAGGAGACCGCGCGCCTCACCCCGATGCGCGCGTCGCCAAAGGCACGAGCAGTGGCGCTAATCGAGGGCGGGTGCGAGCCGCTTCCAAGCGCCTTTGATCGTCGAATGCGTGATGGGCTCGCCGCGACCGATGTCGAGATCGTTGATCCTGCCCGCCTCAACGCGATGTTTCCCGGGCGCGCTCTGGATGCATCCGAAGTCACTGACTGGCTCAACAAACTCGAACACGCCGCGCCGCTGGTGGTTTACCTCGGCGGTCGCGAAGCTTCGGCATGGGCGCGCAAGGCTATCCGCCAAGCCGACTTAGTCGTGTTCGCGTGCCGTGGAGATGCGCCCGCGAAAGCTTTGACGGATGTCGAAGCTTTCGCTTGCGAGGTTCATCCCGTGTCAGCGCGACGCCTCGTTCGGATTCATGACCGAAGGAGCGGTGAAGTCAGCGGTACCGCGGCTTGGCTTGCTCGGTTACCCTCCTTCATGCATCACCATGTCGCTCTCGAAGATCAGGTTGATATCGACAGTCTGATCCGTTTTCTATCTGGTCGCGCGGTTGGATTCGTTGCCGCTGGCGGCGGCAGCTTCGGAACGGCGCATCTGGGTATCTACAAGGCCTTTCGTGAGCGCGGCGTGATGTTCGATATCTTTGTCGGCACTAGTGTCGGTTCTGCCATGGCAGCCGGCTTTGCAAAAAATTACCAGGCCGAGCATCTCGAGCGCGGCACACACGAGATCTTCGTCAGGAGCCGCAGCTTCCGGCGGCCAACCTGGCCGCGCTACGCCCTGCTAGATCACAAGGCGTTCGATCGCGCCCTCGCCGATCAATACGGCCGCGACTGCCGGATCGAGGATTGCTGGCGGCCTTTCGCTGCGGTCGCCACCAATCTTTCGACTCACAATCTTGAATTGATCCGGTCGGGCGTGCTCTGGCACGCGGTGCGTGCATCGAGCGCGATCCCCGGACTATTGCCGCCGTTCTACACGCCACAGGGCGCGATGCTGGTCGATGGATGCCTCATCGACAATGTTCCGCTGGCGCCGATGCTTCAACTCAAGAGTGGTCCCAATCTGGTTGTGCATTTCGGCGAGCCAGCGGCCGAGATGTTCGACGTCGACTATGCCGCGTTGCCGGGACGACTGGAGCTAATCACGGCGATGCTGATGCCGTTTCGCAAGAAGCTGCTTCCCGCGGCGCCGAGCGCGGTCAACGTGCTGTGGCGAAGTCTCGTGGCGCACCAGCGTTACGACACGCTGCCGGCCGGACCACTCGATATGGTCATGCGGCCGCCGTCTCCGCTGGGGATTGATGTGATGGACTTCGACCGCCACACCGAGATTTTTCACGCGTCTTATCTCTGGGCCAAAGAGGCCATCGATGCACTGGAGGCCGAGGGTAATTCGGCAATTACCGCCATCCTCGCCACGGGCATACCGGTAACGGAACGACCGCGCGACCTCGTCGGACTCCGAGCCGCGCTCTGACCGGCTGAGCCACGGGTACGTCGGGGTTCATCTAGCCGATTGGCGGTGCGCGGGCAAAGCTCTCTTGGGCTGACCAATATCTCAGCCAGGTTAATCGCTGCCGAAATCGGTTGTCGGCGATATGTCCGATTTACACCCCAACAGCGACCGAAGAACGGACATGGCACGAGGTCCGAAAGGTGCCACTGGACTAAACCGCTCGCGCGGTAAAGCACTGCTGCGGGCGACACAGCCAACACGATAGCGCGACGGGGCGTCCTGTCTTGAGATGAGGGGTTGGCAACCTTCACTCAAGACAGGGGCATCCCCATGACCAACGAGGCCATGAGCCCTTTGCGGCGGCGCATGATCGAAGACATGACGATCCGCAAGTTAGCGCCGAAGACCCAAGAAGGCTACATCCGCACGATCAAGAACTTTGCAATGTTTCTCGGCCGCTCACCCGACACGGCGAGTTTTGAGGATGTCCGGCGCTTTCAGCTACATCTTGCCGAGAGCGGCGCGGATACGCCCACGGTCAATCACACCGTGTCTGCGCTGCGTTTCCTTTTCCGGGTGACGCTCAAGCGATACGCCATCGTCGAGTACACGCACTTTGTTCGTGAGCCGCGCAAGCTGCCGATGGTGCTCAGCCCGGAAGAGGTCGCGCGGCTGCTCAATGCGGCGGCAGGACTCAAATACAAGGCTGCGCTGAGCGTGGCCTATGGAGCTGGCCTGCACGCCGCCGAGGTTGTCTCGCTCAAGGTCTCCGACATCGACAGCAAGCGGACGATCATCCGCGTCGAGCAGGGCAAGGGCCACAAGGATCGCAACGTGATGCTGTTGCCGCATCTGCTCAACCTGCTGCGCGCCTGGTGGCGGGTGGCACGGCCTCAGGGCTGGCTGTTTCCAGGGCGGGACCGCGTGCAGCCGATGACGACGCGCCAGCTCAATCGCGCCTGCCATGCCGCCGCTGAGGCGGCCGAACTGGCGCGGGCCTATCCAGACATGCTCAAAGAGTCAAAATCACTGTGACGAGCTACTAGATCGTCAAGCCATCTCGTGTCCATTTGGAATCCCCATCCATTTACATGCATAACCTGCAGGCCATCTGGCAAAAAAAGCCGAAAAGGCACTCCAGCAAATCCCGTGGGTACGGAGTTGGGACAAAACGACTGTGACCCTGGAACCTGTGGGAGTATCCGGCTTGATCAGGGCTTGGAATGCTAACGCGCTGTTCATGTGCCTTAAGTTCGCTTTCGCCGTTGCGGCCGGTTGCACCGTGGTGATCAAGCCAAGCGAGATGAGTTCGTGCAGGCATGGGTCCTGGTCGAGGCTCTGCACGAGGCGAAGCTGCCGAACGGTCTCCTCAACGTTGTCACCGGCCTCGGCACCACAGTTGGCGCTGAACTGGTGCGTAACCCGGACGTCGCCAAGATCTCGTTCACGGGCTCGGTGGCGGTGGGCCAATCAATCATGCGCGATGGCGCCGCGACGATGAAGCGCGTCAGGCTCGAACTGGGTGGCAAATCACCGACGATCCTGCTTGATGACGCCAATCTCAAAGAGGTGATTCCGGCAGCGCTTGTCTTGGCATTCATGAACAGCGGTCACCCGCGGCTCCACTTGGCTCGCAGCCGTGTAATGGGGCTTCGCAATGCCGATCTCACGTTCGAAGCATTCCATGAGGAAAACAGGCTATGGGTGCACTGAATCTGGCCGATGCGCCGACCTTGCACGCGATTCCTGCTGCAACCGCGAAGCTGGTCGGAGATCTCGCGGTCCGAGGCATCGTCGCTTCACCATGCCTTCGTCAGGATTTGAGTCAGGGAAATGGAAATTTAAGATTTTAGGAATCCGACGGGTTCCAACTTCTCCGCCGCCGCGGCTAGCTGCATGGCGACCCGGGAAAGGATAAGATTCAAGAAGATGCGCCAGAACCAGCCGGTCCCGTACCCGCATCGAAACGAAGCCGTCCAATTGACCAGCGTAACCCCGAATTCAGGCGAACTTAGCTGGACCACAGCCTGATAGTTGCGAAGAGGCAGACCGGACAGCAGCACATAGCTGAGCTTTTGATCGGGGATTAGTTCCGTCACTTGTTCCGTGGTTTTGGATACACGGGTCGAAAAGGTGCGGATTGCTCCGACACCGAAACGCTCACCGTTCCCCGCACGCTCGAGCTCAAATGAATTGAACAGCGACCATCGCGGCCACGTGTCGCTATTTTTTAGCAGCGAAAACACAGCGGCGGGAGTTGCTTGACTTCTGGCGACGGCTCCGGCCGTTACGTATCTGCTGAAGGCGGTTGAACCCTGCTTTCCATGTAAACGCCAATTAGAAAGCCTGTTTACGTTTCTCAAGGAAGGCGCTGAATGCTTCCCGTGCCTCTCGACCTCGGACAGCCAGTCCGAACGCTTCCCCTTCCTCCGCCATATGAGCGTCGAGCTGTGTCTTGTTGCCGCGCATGAGCCGGCGCGCCACCGCAAACGCCTCCGGTGCCTTGGAGGCGAGCGCCTGCGCCTTTTCGAGCGCATAAGCATGCAGTTCATCTGCCGACA
>Ga0209526_10003785_pt1 | contig 10312 bp, 12 predicted proteins | sample JacPinW_OM2H0_M1_FD_188566 | JGI IMG/M metagenome (GOLD analysis project Ga0209526, IMG submission 188566) | Forest soil microbial communities from Algoma, Ontario, Canada - Jack Pine, Ontario site 1_JW_OM2H0_M1 (SPAdes) (version 2) | ecosystem: Environmental > Terrestrial > Soil > Boreal... | reverse complement strand
CGCAAAGCAGCACAACTGGCAACTTTCTGCGAAGGAGAGGCGAGTGGCGGCTGTCGCTCCATCGACCATAAAATCCCGCTTCTGCACCGTAGGCTAGCTTTCCTCGCCCACCTTCAGTACAGCCAAAAACGCTTCCTGGGGGATATCCACTCGCCCGATGCGCTTCATGCGCCGCTTGCCTTCTTTCTGTTTTTCGAGCAGCTTGCGCTTTCGCGTGATGTCTCCGCCGTAACACTTTGCCAAAACGTTCTTGCGGATGGCGGGCACCGTTTCGCGAGCAATAATCTTCGCCCCAATCGAGGCCTGGATCGCGACCTCGAACATTTGTCGGGGAATCAGCTCTCTCATTTTGGAAACCAGCGCCTTGCCGCGCTCGTAGGCGAAGTCGCGGTGCACAATGATGGAGAGTGCGTCCACCGGCTCGCCCGCTACCAGAATGTCGAGCTTCACCATGGGAGACTCCCAATAGTTCGCCAGGTGATAGTCGAGCGAAGCGTAGCCGCGGGACACCGACTTCAGCCGGTCGTAGAAATCGAGCACAATCTCATTGAGGGGCAGCTCATAATGCAGCATCACGCGCGATGAACTGACATATTCAAATGTCTTTTGCTTGCCTCGCTTCTCTTCGACCAGCTTCAGGATTCCGCCCACGTATTCTTCATTGGTGAGAATGGTGGCCAAGATCACGGGTTCTTCGACTTTGGCGATCTCGCTCTGCGGTAGCCACCGCGACGGATTATCTACTTCCACCAGATCGCCATTGGTCTTGGTGATTTTGTAACGCACGCCGGGCGCCGTGGTAATCAGGACCAGGTTGAACTCGCGCTCCAACCGCTGCTGAATGATCTCCATGTGCAGGAGACCCAGAAAGCCGCAGCGGAAGCCGAAACCCAGCGCCACTGAACTCTCCGGTTCGAAGAAAAATGAGGAATCGTTCAGCCGAAGTTTCTCCAGCGCCTCGCGGAGTTGGGTGTGCTCATGCGCGTCCACGGTATAGAGTCCGGCGAAAACCATGGGCTTGATTTCTTCGAAGCCGGGCAGCGGCTCCAGGGCGGGAGCGGTCTCATCGGTAATCGTGTCGCCGATCTTGGTGTCAGCCACGTTCTTGATATTGGCCATCAGAAACCCGACTTCACCGGCGCGCAGTTCATCAACCTCGACCGGCTTGGGGGTCAAAACGCCGAGAGTTTCAACATCCAACACACGCCCATTCCACATGAGACGGATCTTTTGTCCCTTGCGCAGGGTTCCTTCGAACACACGCGTCAGCACGATGACGCCGCGATAGGGGTCAAACCAGGAGTCGAAAATGAGCGCCTGCAGCCGGTTTTCCGGATTGCCTTTGGGTGGAGGCACCCGCTTGACAATAGCTTCCAGGACATCGGGCACGCCGAGGCCGGTCTTGGCGCTGATCAGCACCGCGTCGGAAGCATCAAGACCCACCGCGCCTTCGATCATCTCTTTGGTGCGCTCCACATCGGCGCTGGGCAGGTCGATCTTGTTGATGACCGCAATGATTTCGAGGCGGTTGTTGATGGCGAGATAGGCGTTAGCCAGCGTCTGGGCCTCCACTCCCTGCGAGGCGTCTACTACGAGCAGCGCGCCTTCGCAGGAGGCCAACGCCCGCGAGACTTCGTAGGAAAAATCCACGTGGCCGGGCGTATCGATCAGGTTGAGTTGGTAGGTCTGGCCATCTTTCGCGGTATACATCATGCGCACCGCGTGCGCTTTGATCGTGATGCCCCGCTCCCGTTCCAGGTCCATGGAGTCGAGCACCTGGGCCTGCATCTCGCGCGCGGTCAGCGACCCAGTCAGCTCCAGCAGGCGGTCGGCCAGCGTGGATTTGCCGTGGTCAATGTGGGCAATGATCGCAAAATTGCGAAGGAAGGCAGCGTCCATGGCTACAGGGGGCAATGTATGATTCTAACAGGCTGGCCCTCGGCCCTCGGATAGCGGACACCGGACCTCGGACATCGGCGATCCGGCTCTGCGCAGTCTCGACCGGACCGTTGAAGGTCAATGATCGAGGGCCGAAGTCCGACGCCGGAAGTGCGACGTCCGGTGTCCGGAGTTTCGGCCTGGACGAAGACGAATAGGATAGAAGGATGCGCTATCTGGTCAGAGCACGCGTAAAGCCGGGCCGCGAATGCGCCCTGCTGCATGCAATCAAAGATGGAACTCTGGGCGAAGGTTCAGTTGCCGAAGGCGAATACTTGCGCAACATGAAAGATGCCAGGCTTTGCCCCGACGACAGCACTCGGTGGGTCGAAGTCTGCTATTGCCCCACTCCTCTGCTGGAAGAGCGACCCTATTGGGAGCATTATTTCGACCTGACGCGAGTTCAGGACGCGCATGATCGCCGGCGCTGCCGCGATCAGAACGGCTCGGAACCCTGGGCATGTGGCGAATGCGACTGCACCAAGCGTTTGGAGCAAAAGCTGGCGGTGACAGGAAGGCCGTTTTTGGAGTCATTGCAATCTGAAGTAACCAATGTCCACACTTCCACTGCCAAGCCAAATAAGCGTTGATCGGATCTCGGAATTCCTCTCTCTCCGTTACAATCTAAGGCCGATTTGGGAAGTCGATTTCACGAGGCCGATGACATGCGGGTATTTAATCTTTCCGTTCTAGGTTCGATACTTGTAGCCGGTTTAGCCTCCGGTCAGAAGCTCTCACCGGAAGTACGCCAGTTTGTCAAAGTGGATGCGCCCATGGTGGCGTTGGCTCACGTGCGCGTCATTGATGGGACGGGCACCGCCGCACGCGAGGATCAGACGATCATTTTGTCGAAGGGAAAGATCGCGTCGATCAGCGATGCGGCTGCACTACAACTACCAACCGAGGCCCAGGTTCTGGACCTGCATGGCTACTCCGTCATCCCTGGTCTGGTGGCGATGCACGACCATTTGTTCTATCCCGTGGGCGATGGCGTATTCGGCGAAATGGCGGTCAGCTTCCCACGTCTCTACCTTGCTGCGGGCGTTACGACTATCCGCACTGGGGGCTCGCTGGAGCCGTACACCGATCTGGAGATCAAGAAGCAGATAGATCGTGGCGAAGTTCCCGGTCCCAAGATGCATGTGACCGGGCCCTATCTAGAAGGCAAAGGCACATTCGCCGTGCAACTGCACCAACTAAGCGGACCGGAAGATGCAACCCGTACCGTGAACTATTGGCTCGATGAAGGAGCAGACAATTTTAAAGCCTACAACTTCATCACGGCGGACGAGCTTTCTGCGGCGATCAATGCCGCCCACAAACGCAACGCGAAGGTGACCGGGCACCTGTGCTCGATTGGCTTTCGCGAAGCCGCCTCACTCGGGATTGATAATCTGGAGCACGGCCTTCTGGTCGACACTGAATTTTTTCCCTGGAAGAAACCGGGCGAGTGCCCTTACACCCCGAAAGATATGGACTTCATTTCTAAACTGGATGTGCGGTCCGGGGTGGTGCATGACATGATTCTCGACCTGGTCCGGCGCCACGTCGCGATCACCTCCACTCTGCCCGTGTTTGAGGTGGAGGTTCCGGGCCGTCCTTCCATCCAGCAGCGCGTGTTGGATGCCCTCTCGCCCGATTCCCGAAGCGCATTTCTCGCCAACAAAGTGCGAATGAGCGACTCAGGCCGCTCGAAGCGAATTTACGGCAGCGACGTCTCTCCCATGACGGACGCTTTTAAGAAGGAAATGGAATTTGAATACGCATTCGTGAAGGCCGATGGCCTGCTGCTGGCCGGCGAAGACCCCACGGGCATCGGGGGCATCCTTGCCGGATTTGGTGACCAGCGTGAAGTGGAATTGCTAGTTGAGGCCGGCTTCACGCCGCCGGAGGCCATTCACATTGCCACAGCCAATGGGGCACAGTTTCTCGGTGAGGGGGATCGCTTGGGCACGATCGCTGCGGGCAAGGAGGCCGACCTGGTCGTCATCAAGGGCGATCCATCGCACAAGGTCGAGGACGTTGAAAATGTGGAAATTGTGTTCAAGAACGGGATCGGATACGACTCAGCCAAGCTGATCGAGTCTGTGCGGGGAATGGCGGGGAGCCGATAGGTCATTTGACTCAGACTTCGATGCTCGTGCTGGCCTCCGCTTCCCCTCGCCGCCAGGAGTTGCTGCGCAATGCGGGTATTCCGTTCACCGTGTGCCCAACCAATATTCCTGAAGGGCCGCAGCCAGACGAAAGTCCGCGTCATTGTGCCGAACGCCTGGCGCGGGAGAAAGCGTTGGCGGCTTTTCGCCAGCTACCCAGCAGGCTTGTTCTGGGCGCGGACACGATCGTAAACGTCGAGGGCGAGATTCTCGGTAAACCCCAGGATGAAGCTGACGCGATGCGCATGCTCCGACTTCTTTCCGGCCGGACACACCAAGTCATCACGGGAGTGTGCCTGGTTGGATCGAAGCACGGCGGGGGCGCTTTTGAGGACATGCGCTCCGGAATGACCCTAGTGACGATGAGCAAACTCAGCGACGAGGACATTCGCTCCTACATCGCGAGCGGCGAACCCATGGACAAAGCCGGCGCGTATGCCATTCAGGGCATCGCCTCGCGCTGGATTCCGCGCATTGAAGGGGATTATTTCAATGTTGTGGGATTACCGGTCTCGCTGGTGTACCAGATGCTGCAGGAGTGCCGGTCGTCTTTGGCCGGAGGGGAAGGAATCGCAAGCCGCTGAGCAAAACGCTCAACAACTCTCCCCTAGGATTTTTTTTCGGGATCTTGCTCCCCGTCTCTTACCGACGACTTGAAGTTCTTGATGCCTTCGCCCAAACCTTTGCCCAAATCAGCCAGCTTGCTCGGCCCAAAGATGAGCAGTGCAATGGCCAGAATGATGAGAATTTCCGGCAAGCCCAATTTTCCAGGCATGACCAACCTCCCTGTAGGGTCGCCAGGCGCCTTATTGGGCGCAGTCAAAAGCGGGCAACTACCCCTGTATAAATTGTAGGCTTCCCCTTGCCCAGAGTCAAAGCATGTCCTGGCGCATTTACAATGGGCTAAGATCAGGTTAGCTGCAATGAGATCATCATGGCAAATTGAGGCAGGGCATCTCGTATGCCGCTGGTCTGAGGTTGGTCAGCACCTTCAATACAATCCGCCTTGGATGCAAGAGGCTTTTGACGTTCAAGGTAGTTATTTGCCGCCCCTTCCGGATTTCGCCAGCCACAGTCCATTTGGAGGAGCCTCTTGGTTCGAACGCTATACCCCTCACCGCGATTCCGAATAGGTCGCTAGATTCAAACCGAGGCACTACTCCTCGTCTAGCCGATGCGGTCCATGTTTGGAGCAACAGGGTCCTGCTTTGCGGTCTCGGCGTCGAGTTCCCGAGCCGTGCGGTCAAAGTCTTTAACCGCAGAGGCCGCAAAGGACTTGGTAAACAGCACTACGGACTCGATACGGTTATGCCCAGGGTGCTCCCAGGAGCCGCCAAATCAAACTGCCCTCCCATGGACCGTTGGCGGTGGCCGTCAGCCGAAGGGGTAGATCAATAGGCTTAAGAACGCACGGCCCAGACGCCTGCACCCCACATCCACCTACACTGCCTCGATCAGCTCCGCCAGAAGGGCCGCTCGCCGAGGCAGTTCGGAAATTGTGATGGACTCGTGCGCAGCGTGGGCGCCCTCTCCTACACCGCCAAGGCCATCCAGGGTAGGAACTCCCAGGCTGGCCGTGAAATTTCCGTCCGAGCCGCCGCCGACCGATGCTTCTTCTAGCTTCCAACCCAACTGCCTCGCGACCCCCGACGCTTTCTGATACAGTGCCGCTACGGCAGCAGTTCGTTCCATTGGCGGACGGTTCACGCCTCCTGTGATTTCCAGTTTGCATTTGCGATTGAACGGCTTGAGCGCGTGCAATTGACGGTCGATCCCGGCAGCATCGCGCATGCGCGGAACTCGGACATCCAGCGAAGCCGTTGCCTGCGCAGGAATAACGTTCACCCGCGTCCCACCCTTCACCAGGCCCACGTTTAACGTCAGCCCACGCTTCAGGTCAACTAGCTTGGAGATTGCTGTAATCTGCTTTGCCAGCTCGACAATCGCGCTGTCACCTTTTTCGAAATCCAAGCCCGAGTGCGCGGCCTTGCCAGTGACCTTGAGGGTGTATTCGCCGACGCCTTTGCGGGCCGTCTTCAGGGCCCCCTTGATCCCGTAGGACGGCTCAAGCACCAATACTGCCGCCGATTTCTTAGCTAGGCTTTCGGTGATGCGACGGGACGAATTGCTGCCTATTTCTTCGTCGGAAACCAGCAGCACCGTGACCGGACGCGGCAAGCTATCGCTGTGCCATGTGCGCAGCCCATCGATGGCGTGCAGCATTAGCGCGATACCCGACTTCATATCGAGCGCACCCGGGCCCCAAAGTCGTCCTTCAGCTACGCGGCAAGGCATGTCAGCCAGAGTTCCCAAAGGGTATGCGGTGTCCATGTGGCCCAACAGCAGTACTGGTTTGCCGCTATGGGCACCTTCAAAATCCACCTGCAGATGGTCGCCGAAATCCTGGGCCCGATGAAATTTTGAGTGGCCCCCAAGGCCTTCGAACCGCCCGGCCAGAAGTGCGCCCAGCTTGTCTACCGCCGGCTTGTTGTCGCTTGGCGATTCGATCTCTACCAACTGGCGGATGGTTTCGCTGATTGCCTCTTTGCGCTCGGTGAAAAAGCGCAACCGGCTCGTGATCTCGATGGCCACAGCCTTGGACGCTTGTGCCTTCCGTTGGATCTTCTTCTTCATTGATTTCCCTTGTACGTCCGGACAAGAGACTCTATGACAGCAGCGTTCTCTGGCCTCGCCGCGGCTGAGTCGCGGTACAGTATAATCTTCGCTCCTGACGAGAAGAGCCTGGCAAAAGAAAATGACCGATACCACCCATCCTGCGACCGACGTTCCGGCGCCGGACAAGACTCCGCTGGACATCATTGACATTTTCCACATCCTGCCGCACCGGTTTCCCTTTCTGCTGGTCGACCGCGTAATTGAAATCCAGCGCAGGCAACGGATCGTAGCCATCAAAAACGTTACGATCAATGAGCCTTTCTTTGCCGGGCACTTCCCCAATCTGCCCATCATGCCTGGCGTGCTGATTGTGGAAGCTATCGCCCAGGCCGGCGGAGCATTGTTGCTCACCGAAGTTGAGGACCGCGGCGACAAGCTCATGATGTTCACTGGAATCGAGCGAGCCCGCTTCCGACGTCCGGTTGTGCCTGGAGATCAGCTGCGCCTTGAGGTTGAGCTGAAGAGCTGGCGGGCCAGGCCGCGCATGATCGCTGTCCGAATGGAGGGTGTCGCTTACGTGGGCGCGAAGCGGGTGGCCGAAGCCGTCGTGAACTGCCAGTTGGTGGACAAAAGACGTGGGCGGGGCACGTCCTCGGATGACGCCGGTGCGGCAGCGGAGACGGACGAGCCAGAATCATAGCCTCCCGCATGACGGAATACTTGCCGCTAACCAGTCAATCCCGCGATGATTCCATGACGAAGTCGTCCACAGGCATCCATCCCACGGCTATCATCGATCCCCAAGCCAGGATTCACCTTTCCTGCAAGATCGGTCCCTATTGCGTGATTGGGCCAGAAGTCGAACTCGGGGAGAAATGTCGGCTGGTCTCGCACGTGACCATCGAGGGACCCACCCGGATTGGTGCCGACAACGGCTTTTTCCCCTTTTGTTCGATCGGGATGGCACCGCAGGATCTGACCTACGCGGGCGAGCCCACCCGCCTCGAAATCGGTGACCACAACGAGATCCGCGAATTTGTCACCATTAACCGCGGTACGGTTAAAGGCGGCGGATTGACCCGTGTGGGCAGCCACACGCTCATCATGGCCTACAGCCATGTCGCGCATGATTGCGTCATCGGGGATCACGTAATCCTCGCTAATGCCGCTACATTGGGAGGTCACATAATCGTGGGAGAGTGGGCTGTGGTGGGGGCCCTCTGTCCCGTCCATCACTTCGTTCGCATCGGAGCGCACTCGTTTGTCGGCGGAGGCACGACCGTCACCCGAGACGTGTTGCCGTTCTCGAAGACCGCCGCCGCGCGTGACACTCACGCCTATGGGCTCAACGCTCTGGGCCTCGAGCGCCGCGGCTTTAGCAAAGAGCGCATCGGTAAGATTCACCACGCTTATAAGCTCCTACTCGCCTCCAAGCTCAACACGTCGCAGGCGCTGGAGCGATTGAAGTCAGACCCCGATCGAGGGGAAGATGTGGACATACTGATAAGATTCATCGAAGCATCTGAACGCGGAGTGATCAAGTAAGCTTGTTGGGGTGAATCAGTATTTTCTAGCAGATCGGCCAAAGTCCGGGACATAACTTCTCGTCGTACAGCGCATGGGAGATCGTCCACTCGTCGAGAATGTCGGCTGCAGGATCCTTCATGAATTGCGCATTTATCATCGCTCGGACCAGTTTTTCGATATTCTTTTGCGCTTCGCCTTTGCGTTCGGCGAACTCGTATAAATCTACTTCATGGGTTTCGAGGCCTGACCTGAGCCGTTCTTTGAGGCTATGTTCGCACCGAAGCGAGAACCTGACCCGGTACCTCGCCGCGGCCCGGACTGCGGCGCCCCACATGTACCCTGACGGGTGCTTAATGATGGCTGGTTTCTTAGGCATAAGATTTTTCCCGCGAATCCCACGCTGAAGCGAGATTCGGAGATTGGTTCATTTTGCCATTCTGACCCACATACGAGGCGTGACCCACTACCGAGATTCGCGATGCAAGGATTGTGCTACGTGAGGCAAAACATAATCAACAGCTCCACCCATCCCGTCCCGGTCCAGAACAGCTTGAGGGGATATTGACGATGGCAGAACGCATCGGCGTCATCGCGGGAAATGGAAGTTTTCCCTTGCTGGTGCTGGACGCCGCCCGAGCCCAGGGCTTCGACGTTATTGTCGCCGCCATCAAGGAGGAAGCCTTTCCGGAAATCGAGGCGCACGGAGCCACGGCCGTGCATTGGCTTTCCCTGGGCGAGTTATCCAGGCTGATCGAAACCTTCCAGCGTGAAGGCGTACGACGCGCCATCATGGCTGGACAGGTGAAGCACAAACAGATTTTCTCCAGCATCCGGCCCGACTGGAGGCTGGCAAAGTTAATGCTTTCGCTCGGCACTCGAAACACTGACTCCGTGCTCGGTGCGGTGGCCCAGGTTTTGGCAGACGAAGGCATAACTCTCGAAAATTCAACGTCATTTCTCCAGCCGTTGCTGGTCAAGGCGGGCGTCCTCACCAGGCGGGCGCCAACGCCGCAAGAAAGAAAGAACATCGACTACGGACGCGCCGTTGCTCGTCACGTGGCGCAGTACGATATCGGCCAGACCGTGGTCGTCGCCGAGTCAGCTTGCGTGTCGGTGGAAGCCATGGAGGGCACCGACTCCACGATTGAGCGGGCCGGGGCGATCATGCGGTCTCTTGAAGGAGATGCGTCTACGCTGAGCCGTGAACTGACGGTGGTGAAGATCGCCAAACCGAATCAGGACATGCGTTTCGATGTGCCGGTGATCGGAGTGAAAACGATTGAAGTGATGCGCAGGGCTGGAGCCACGTGCCTGGCTCTGGATGCGGGGAAGTGTCTCTTGCTGGATGGAAAAGCGATTATGACGGTGGCCGACTCAGCTAACATCACGATGCTGGCCGACTAGGCACCCGCAAATCGATTACGATGCATTTTTTCGGGAGCTTCCATGAATGAAACTGTACGCCTCGCTGACCAAATTCGCCGCGCCTTCGAAGGTGGCGCCTGGCACGGGGATTCTGTTCTCGAGCTACTCGCAGACGTGGGCGCCAAGACTGCAGCCGCCAAGCCGATCAAGAACGCCCACAGCATCTGGGAGCTGCTCCTGCACATCGCCGCCTGGGATGACGCAGTCCGCCGCCGCATCAGCGGCACGGCCGTAACCCTGAGCGACGACCAGAACTTCCCGGCGGTTACAGACACCAGCGAGGCCGCCTGGCGTCAGACGATCGAGTCGGTGAAGCGCATTCACCACGAACTCATTAAAGCGGTCGCCGCCTTTCCCGACTCGCGCCTGCAGGAACAAGTTCCCGGCAAGACAGCGACCTATTACAACTTTTTTTACATGTTCGGCGGGATCGTACAGCACGAGCTCTACCACGCCGGCCAGATCGCTCTTTTAAAGAAGGCACGGGACTGAGCGGCGTTGTCAGCCAGGGGACAAGCGCTGCTGTGTCCGAGCTCGCTTCCTGATCTGGAGTCTGCCTGGAGCGAAGCCGAAGGGTGTTCCTATGTGCTCTAATCTGCCATTTACGATCAGGGGATAACTGAAAACTGACCGACTCGTTTATTAACGTCGCT
>Ga0209526_10003783_pt1 | contig 10317 bp, 11 predicted proteins | sample JacPinW_OM2H0_M1_FD_188566 | JGI IMG/M metagenome (GOLD analysis project Ga0209526, IMG submission 188566) | Forest soil microbial communities from Algoma, Ontario, Canada - Jack Pine, Ontario site 1_JW_OM2H0_M1 (SPAdes) (version 2) | ecosystem: Environmental > Terrestrial > Soil > Boreal... | reverse complement strand
AGTGTGACACCTATCGCCGTTGTGGGCAGGGCTATCGCATTTGACTCCCACGCCTGCGCTGCCGTGTCATGCCGCAACGTCCGCGCTTGTCATTCCGGCCGAGCGAGCCGGGCTTCGCCCGGCGACCGAGAGCCGGAATCCAGTAATCACAACGGTTCGTGCGTTCACGCCGGACGTGGATTACTGGGTCCCGGCTCGCGCGAGCCCGGCGGAGCCGGGCTTGCTTGGCCGGGACGACGAAGATGAGGGGCCGACGGGTGCCGATTTATCTCGCGAGCGAGGCAAATTCGCCCAGGCTGGTCCGTAGGTGAGGGTAATGTTCTGATATGGACTCAACGCGATCCCGTAAGGCTCGCCTTTGGCGCGGCACCGGCCGCATCCGTTACCATCATGCCGAGTTGTACCCAGAACATCACGGCAAACACGCTCGTCATCGCCAGCGCCGTCGAGAAAGTCGTGAGCTTGTGCATGGGGCCCCCCTCATCTTGCTCGGACGCAATGCAATCGCCCGATTTCCATGAAAGGAGCCTATCCCACCCGGGCGCAAACGACTGTGATGGGGATCACAGAATGTCGCTTTGGCGATGCGGCTCTGATCACTCTGCCGCCTCGGTGCGCCGGACCCCTGCCTTGGCGTACCCGTCGCGGGTCTGCGGCAGCTTCCAGCCGAGCATCCTGGAGGCGACCAGCGTGCGCAGGATCTGTGCAGTCCCGCCGCCGATGGTGAACATGCGCACGTCCCGCGCCATGCGCTCGAGCGGCAGGTCGCGTGAATAGCCGCGCGCTCCGAACATCTGCAGCGCCTCGTTGACGATGCGAATGGCCGCCTCGGAAGCGAAGATCTTCGCTTGCGCGGCCAGCATGGGATCGGGGAACGGGCTGCCCGCTCCTCCGCGCGAACATGCGGCGGCATGCAGCATCAGCCGCGATGCCGTGAGCTGTGTCTGCATATCGGCGAGCAGCCATTGCAGGCCCTGGAATTCCGCGATGGGCCTTCCGAACTGCTCGCGCGATTTCGACCACTGCACGGCGAGATCGAGCGCGCCCGCGGCAATTCCCATGGCCACTGTGCCGGCGCCGACGCGCTGGCTGTTGTACGCATTCATCAGATCGGCAAAGCCGCGCTTGAACCCCGACTGCGGCGCCAGCACCATGGCGGCGGGAACCCCGAGATCCTCGAACACGATCTCGCCCTCCGGCATGCCGCGGAGCCCCATGGTCGCTTCGCGTCGCACAACGCGCAATCCTTTTGCCTCACCGGCAACCGCAAGGAAGCCGCCGATGCCCAATTCTACTCCGCGCTCGTCGAAAACGCGCGCGAAGATCAGATGCAGGCGCGAGATGCCCGCCCCGGTGATCCAGTGTTTGCGACCGTTGAGGACGTAGGCGTTGCCGCGCTTGTCGGCGCGCGTGGACATCGCGGTGGTGTCGCTGCCCGCATCGGGCTCGGTGATGCAGATCGCCGGCTTGTCGCCGGCGAGCACGAGCCCCGCGGCCAGACCTCTCTGCTCTTCGCTGCCGTAATGCATGATGGTCGAGATGGCGCCCATGTTGGTCTCGACCACGATGCGCGCCGTGACCGTGCACGCTTTGGCCATCTCCTCGATTACCAGCACGGCATCGAGGAACGAGCGTCCCTGCCCGCCGTAGGCGGTCGGTATCGTCATTCCGAGGAACCCGGCAGCGGCGAGAGCCTTGACGATGTCCCAGGGGTATTGCTCCTGCCGATCGATCTCGGCGGCGCGCGGCAGCACCACGGTGCGGGCAAACTCGCGGGCGCGAGCCTGCAACGCAGCTTGTGCCGGGTCGAGGGAAAACTCCATTTCGCCACCCTACAATCGGTCGGCCGGATGTGGCATCATAATATCCCATCGTGGGAGGTGCGAATGCATAAGATCGCCATACCGCAGGCTGCCATCGACCGCGTCCTGAAGCGGCGCGATTCCTTGCACGTGTTCAACGACATTGATCCCGCGCGGACCGCCCACATCGTCGTCGACCTGCAGAACGGGTTCATGGCGGAGGGAGCGGCCGCCGAGATTCCCATGGCGCGGGAGATCGTGCCCAATGTCAATCGCATCAGTGCCGCCCTGCGCGCCGCCGGCGGGCTCGTCGTCTACATTCAGAACACGATCGACGCTGCCGCCAAGCAGGCCTGGTCGAACTGGTTCACCTACATGTCGGGGGAGCGACGGCAGGCCAGCATGGATGCCGCCTTTGCTGAAGGCAGCTATGGTCACTCGCTCTGGCCCGGGCTCGATGTGCTGCCCGGGGATCTTAAAGTGAAAAAGAATCGCTTCGGCGCCTTCGTGCCGGGCTCATCCCCGTTGAATTCGCTGCTCCAGGAGCGCGCTATCGACACCGTCATCATCACGGGGACGGCGACGAATGTGTGCTGCGAGTCCACCGCCCGGGATGCGATGATGATGAACTACAAGGTGATCTTTGTCGCGGATGCCACGGCCACCTACAACGATGAAGAACACAACGCTACGCTAGGCATCATGCTCGCAATGTTCGCCGACGTGATGACCACGGACGAGGTGGTGAGCCGTCTCGCCGGAGCCATGAGCCAGGCAGCGGAATAGCGGGGGTGTCCCGAGCGCAGCGCAACATGAGCAGCGTTTATCCGAGCTTCTGATTGCGAGCGCCTGACTGCGCTGCTCATGATGCGCCGCAGACCCGGGATCGCACAAAGCTCCGGCCTGTCACTGCTCTGTGCTTGAGGCGGTCCCGGATCAGCGGCGCACCGCTTCGCGCGCTCTCAGCTCGGCGATCATGCAGCGGCTATGCGCTCGCGCTGCGCCGCATCCGGGACACGCGCCGCCCTATGGCAAATTTCAACGAAATGCGCTCACCGGCGCCAGGGGAGCAAATAGCGCTCCAGCAGGTTGACGCAGTAATACATCACTCCCGCAATGACAGTGAGAATGACGAGACTCGTCATCACCAGTGACATCTTGAAGATGTTCTGGCCGTAGATGATGAGGTAACCGAGCCCGGCATTGGCGGCAAGAAACTCGCCTACAATCGCACCGATCAGAGAGAGGCCGATATTCACCTTCAAGGTCGCGATGATGGTCGGCACCGCCGACGGGAAAACGACTTTGCTGAACTGCTGCCACTTGGAGGCACCGAAGGAGGACACCACCACGAGCTTCTCGGGGTCGGCCTGCCGGAAGGCGCTGTAGACGGACAGGATGGTGACGAACAGCGAGATCGAGACCGCCAGCGCAACGACCGCGGTCACCGTCGCTCCCAGCCAGATGATGAACACCGGCCCCAGCGCCATCTTGGGCGTGGCGTTGAGCACAACGACGTAAGGGTCGGCCACATCGCTGAGGAAATCCCACCACCAGAACAAGCCTGCGATGGCGATCCCCAGCAACGTTCCGATCCCGAAGCCGATCAGCGTCTCGATCACGGTGACGGCGACGTGGTAGCCCAGCGATCCATCGTTTGCGAGCTCCAGCACTTTCTCCGCAATGGCGGAAGGCTGGCTGGTGATGAACGGGTCGATGATGCGCCAGCTCGCCGCGAGCTGCCAGACCGCCAGGAACACGGCCAACACTGCAAGCTGCGCGGTGGCGACCTGGGTCTGACGCAGCCGAATAGACCGCAGAAATCGCGCATGCCGATCCGACACGGCGCCGCGCGTGAGAAAGCCGTTAGATACTGCGTTGCTCAATCTCCAGATCCTCCCAGATCCGCTTGCAGTAGCCGCGGAACTCCGGCGCGTCGCGCGAGCTTATGGGTGTTCTCTCGGCGCAACCCGTCAGCGCGATATCATAGACGTTCTTCACCTTACCAGGGCGGCCGCTCAGCACAATCACCCGGTCGCACATCGACACCGCCTCCTCGATGTCGTGGGTGATGAGCAGCGCGGTCTTGCCGTTGCGCCGGATGATCGCGTGGACGTCGCGCTCGAGTATGAGCTTGGTCTGATAGTCGAGAGCCGAGAACGGCTCATCCAGCAGGAGGATGTCCGGATCAGTGGCGAGGGTGCGTACGAGCGCCACGCGCTGCCGCATGCCGCCGGAGAGCTGGTAGGGATAGGAGTCCTCGAACCCGCCCAGACCGTACAATTTCAGCAACTCCTTCGCCCGCCGCCGCGCCTGCGCAGTCCCCGTGCCCTGGATCTCGAGGCCGAGCTCGGCGTTCTGCAGCACGGTTCGCCACTCGAACAGGTGATCCTTCTGCAGAAGGATGCCCGTACGACGGGAGGGGCTGCGAAGCTGCACGCCGTCGATCAGGATCCGACCTTCGCTCGGCTGCAGCAATCCGCAGATGATCGCGAGCAGGGTCGACTTGCCACAGCCGCTCGGCCCGACGATTCCGCAGAACTCACCATGGCGAACTGTCAGATCGAGGTTGCTGAGCGCGAGGGTCTCTCCGGTTCTGGTGAGATAGGTGTGGGAAAGTCCTTCGCCGCGAATGCGCTCGTGGCCGCTCATCGCTTGATCGTTTGCATGGCCTTTTGCGCAAACCGCGGGTCGACGATCTGGTTGTAGGGAAAGCGTTGCTTGAGGATGCCGCCGTCCACCATCAGCCGCATCATCTCGTCCATCCCCTCAGGGCGCAGCAGCGGATCCAAGGCCCAGATCTTCACTTTCTTGTATTCGGAGATCACCGCCTCGATCAGCGGTACCGGCACTTCCTTGAAGTCCGGCGCGATGAGCTCGGCGATCTCCTGCGGCGAATGCGTGTCGGTCCAGATCTCTGCCCTGTAGATCGCGTTGGTGAAGGCCTGGATGACGTCGGGGTGCTGCTCGATGTAGCTCGCCGGCGCCATGAAGGCCGTATACGGCATCGGCCCCGCGAGGGCGCCCACCGACGCGGCGCGATATCCCCTCTTCTCCGCCACGGCCTGGGTGATCATCGGCTCAAACGCCTGTGCAAACTCCGTGCCCGGCTCGAGATAGGAAGGGATGATGTTGGCCGACACCGGAATGTTGCGGACGGTGACGTCCTTGTTGGGATCGAGCCCGGCTTTTTTGATGAGGTCGACGAGAACAAGAGCAGGCGTTGAACCCTTGCCTGAGGTGACGATCGTTTTCCCGCGCAGGTCGGCGATGGAGAAGCGGGGCCTCTCGGATTTGGAAAGGATGAATCCGCCGTCGCCGTTTGTGAGCAGGGCAAAATTAACGAGCCGGCGATCGGGGCTCGCTTCCTGCGTGAGCCCGGCGGCTTCCGGTCCCATCAGCGCGATGTTGGAGTTGCCGCTCACCACCTCGGTAACCGTGGCTTGCATCCCCCAGGTGGTCTTCGGGCCGACGATGTTGACTCCTTCCCGGGCGAAGGCGCCCGTCCTCACAGCCACGTATTCCGGTGTGTAAAACAGGCTGCGCAGCACCTCGTTGAGCCGCACTTCCTGCGACGCTGCCGGTTGCGCGCAAAGGAGCCCGGTCCAGCAGAAAGCGATCGCGCCAGCGCGCCAGATTGCAGATGCGAGTGACATGCGCATGTGACCTACTCCATGGATCTCATTCGATGACGTCGTCGGCAACGAGCAGAAAGTCGCGGGAGATCGTCAGACCCAGCTCGCGTGCAGTCTTCAGATTAATGACCAGCTCGAACGCCGTAGGCTGCTCCACCGGCAGATCCGCCGGTTTGGCGCCCTGCAGGATTTTGCCGAGATGAGCGGCCGTCCCGCGGGACAGGTCAGACAGGTTCACCCCGTAGGACATGAGGCCGCCCAGATCGGCGAATTCCCTCGCTACGCCTATGGCGGGTAATCGGCTTTCCGCCGCCATGGCTGCGATCCGCCGATATTCGACAAACAAGATGGGGCTGGGAAATACAAACAGACCCTCGGCGCGCTCGCTGCTCATCGCCGCGAACGCGCCGGCAAAATCGTCGGCACTGGCCGCCGGGACGAGTTGAAGCTGCATGCCCAACGTGCGGGCAGCCACCTCGATCCCGTTCACGACCCCTGCCATGGTGCGTTCGCTGTACGCCTGTGGATGCCACAGTACCGCGACACGCGAGAGACCCGGAACCACCTCTTGCAGCAGCTGGAGGCGCTTGGCCACAAGCTCCGGGCCAAGGAAGGTCGTCCCCGTAACATTCCCTCCTGGCCTCGCAAGGCTCGCGACCAGCCCGTCCGCAACGGGATCGGCCATGGCGATGGCAACGATCGGGATCGTGCTCGTGGCCTGCTTTGCTGCGCGGGCTGCCGTCGTGCTGAACGCAACTATCACATCGACCTTTGCGGCAATCAATTTGTTGGCCAGCTCACTCAGCCGATCAGCATTTCCCTCCGCGAATTCCGGCTGGATTGTGACGTTCTGTCCTTCCGTGTACCCGAGCTCGCGCAGACCTTGTAGGAACGAGTTGATATTATTGATAATCGGGTCCGCGGAAGGACGGCCCGGTGATAGGATTCCTATCCGGGGAATCTTGGCCGCCTGTTGCGCATGCACCGCCAGAGGCAATGCGGTGGCGAGACCAATAAAGGTGATGAACTCACGCCGTTTCAAGCAAGCGAAGCGCATCGGACCTCCGAGGACTCAAACCTTCCCGCCAGAATACCCTATCGGAGGATAGCGGGTCAGCTACAATGAGTCAGGGGAGCTGTGCCGTCCATGATTACTTCGGCCAATCGCATGGAATAGGAGCATATGAGATGCCACAGTTGACACGACGTCGCCTCTGTGCGGCAGGACTTGGCTTGCTGCCGGTCACGTCTGCCACATGGGCGCAGCAGCCGCCACCCGTTCGCCTGCGCGGCACCATCGAGGCGGTCGATGGCAACGTGCTCACGGTGAAGGCGGCGGGCGGTACTGACGCCAAGGTGACGCTCGCGGAAAAGGCGGCGATCGTCGCCGTTGTGAAAGCCACACTGGCAGAGATCAAGGAGGGCACCTTCCTCGGCAGCGCGGCCATCCCACAGGCCGACGGCACCCAGAAGGCCGTGGAGGTGCATATCTTTCCCGAAGAGATGCGCGGCACCGGCGAGGGGCACCGGCCCTATCCAACGGTTGCGAACGGCACGATGACCAACGGCACAGCGGCGGGTGCGACAGTCGCCGGGGTCGAGGGCTCGACGATCACCGTCAAATACGCAGGGGGCGAGAAGCAGATCATCGTTCCTGAGACCGCGCCCATCGTTCGCTATGAGATCGGCGGCAAGGCTGATCTCAAGCCGGGCGCGCATTTTACCGTGCTTGCCGCGACCAAAAGACCAGACGGCACATTCGAGACAAGTCGCATCAATGTCGGTCGCGACGGCGCCGTCCCGCAATAGCTAACGCCCCATGCGATAGGGCTTCAGGATTGCGTAGACCGCCTCCTGCGCCGGCGTGGGTACAGCGTACTTGCGTCCGAGTGCGACCACTTTGCCGGCGAGCCAGTCGAGCTCGAGGCGATTGCCCGCGGCAAGGTCGTTTGCCATCGAGGCTCGCATATCCGGAGCAAAGCCCGCCACCGCACGATCCAGCTCCGCGGGAAAGTCCGGCGGGAACTCGACGCCGGCCGTGCGCCCTGCGGCCATCGTCTCATGCATCAGCTTGTAGAAGAGAGCCCGCATGTCCTCGTCGTCGCGAATGACACCGAGCGGCTGGCGCGTGCTGGCGGTGATCCCCGAGGTGCCCGAGAGCAGCACAAATTTTTTCCAGAGATCCAAAAGCATATTATCCGAGAGAGTGATATCGAGCTTCGCCGCCTCCATTTGCTCAATGTAGCCGGCGAGCACGGGATCAGGACGCCGATCGAGGCGACCGCAGCGAATTTTGGCGTAGGTGCCGGTGTGGCGGATCAATCCCGGCCGCGCGATCGTGGTGACGACATAGGTCGCCCCGCCGATCGTGGCCTCATTGCCCAGAAGGGGTGCAAGCCGCTCGACGCTGTCGACACCGTTCTGCAGCGTAATCACGCGCGTGTTAGGGCCCAGGAGCGGGCGCGTCTGCTCGCCTGCCGTCTCGGTATCCCACAGCTTGACCGCAAAGAGCACCACATCGACCGGGCCAACCTCACTGGCGTCATCGGTGACAATGAGGTCCTCGAGGTGGAGACCACCGAGGCTGCTCTCGATCCTGAGGCCCTCCCGGCGCATGGCATCGCGATGCGCGCCGCGTGCGATGAACGCCACATCATGTCCTGCCGCGGCGAGCCGAGCACCGAAATACCCGCCAACCGCGCCCGCTGCCATCACCGCAATCCGCATGCTCTATCCTCCGCTGCGCGGCTGTGCGCCTCGCAGAAACGCTCCAGGAATTCTCATTCCCAGCACTTCTCACGCAATGCTGCCATCACGCAAGAACCCCGACGCCGAGCAATATCCCGGGGAGGCCCAGGATTCAGACGGATTGCAAGAGGGAATCGAGATCGAAGCTCGAGCGGCGGCCGAGATCGTCCATGTGATCTTTCAGAAACGCCTCGGCGCAACGTCGGCCTTCGTCGCGCAGCATGCAGAGAAACTCCCATTCGGCATTGAGCTTGGAGGAGTAGCCCAGCTCGGTCACCATGCCGCTGGCGATACGGTGGATGCGCATGCCGGCCCATCGCGCCCCCTCGCCGTCGCCGGGGTTCGCGACCTGCCGCAGGAGCGCGATCATGCGCAGCTCCTTCATCAGGGGGGAGTTGAAGGAGACCTCCCACCGTACGTGTAGACGGAGCGTGAGACAGGATTATGATCGTGCGAACGCTCGCAACGCTGCTTTAGTGGATCAGCATGTCCGGAGATAGCGCCATTCGCAGCATGCTCGCTCTCTGCACGGCGGTTCTCATGGCCGTGGCGCTATATCTCGGACGCTCCATTTTCGCCCCGGTTGCCCTTTCGCTCTTCGGCCTTGCGTGCGTCTGGCCATTTCAACGCGCGCTTCAGTCCAAAGTCCCCAAGCTCATCGCGCTTGTTTTCACGCTGCTGCTCACGTTGGTTGTCCTGGGCGTTCTCGGCCTTGCGGTCGCCTGGGGCAGCGGCCAAGTCGGTCATTGGCTCCTCGGCAACGTCGAACGGTTTCAGTTCATTTATATGACCAGCAACGCATGGCTGGAGGAGCGGGGCATCTTTCTGACCGGCATGCTGGCAGAGCGTTTTGACGTGAGTTGGCTTGTTGCTTATGTCCAGCAAGTTGCGGCGAGACTCAACTCCATGGTTGGCTTTGTCCTCCTCGCCTTTGCGTTCATGATGCTTGGGCTTATGGAGGTGGACCATGTCGCCTCGCGAATCGAGAAACTCGAGAACCAGCACGCGAACCTGAAGTTGTCTCAAGCCATTCAGAGAATTGCGGGTCAGTTTCGAAAGTACATCCTCATCCGCAGCCTGGCGAGTATCCTGACAGGGTTCGTGACATTCTGCTTCGTATTTTTCGTCGGGCTGGACCTGGCGGTTGCATGGGGGGTGATAACTTTTGTGCTGAATTACATTCCGTTCCTCGGGCCGCTTGTTGCGGTCGTGCTTACAACCCTTTTTGCTGCGGCACAGTTCGAATCAGGGCAGACGGCCGTGATCGTCCTGGCCGGCCTGAGCGTCATTCAGTTCGCGATCGGCAGCTACATTGAGCCACTGATCGCCGGCGCCACTCTGGCAATCTCGCCTTTCCTGGTGCTGTTTGCGGTCTTTTTCTGGACTCTTCTCTGGGGCATTCCAGGGGCATTCATCGGCGTTCCGCTGACGATCGCGCTGCTCACGATTGCCGAGCAGCACGCATCCAGCCGCTGGATAGCGACCCTGCTGTCGCATTCCCGTTGACCGGAGGCATAAAACCGAGCGTGCACGCTCGAGATCGTCGTTTCCGCACCGTCTACCCGTCGCCCCGAGCTTCACCGGCAATTGTAATCCGCTGCGGGGGCAGCAGTCGCAGCCGTCCATGCGACGCGAGAGCGAATGTCTGGATGTAGAAATAGGAGGGAAGGTCGTCGGTCGCGTCCATTACCGGCGACGGCGCTGATACGATCACAAGGCCGGCACACTCGCCGACCCAGTCGATGTGCCGGTGGCCGTGCATCAGCACCACGCGCGCGGCCAGGGGGCGCAGCCGGCGAACAAACCAGCTGCCGTTGATCAGCGTCGTGCCGATGCGCACGGACAGCGCATTCGCCGTGCGGGGATATTCGACGGGATGGTGATGCAGCGCGATGAGCCAGCACGCTCGCGGGTACTGCGCGGTGACGATCTCGATTCCCTTGATTTGCTCGGCCGAGATCATGCCAAGCGCATTGGTGAAGGAGAAGTGGGTTTCCGCGTTGGAGTTCAACAAGATGATGCCGAGCCCGTCGTCCGGATCCGGCGGCATTATCATCGGAAATACCTTGGCCCAGAGGTCTGCGAGCGCCAGCGATAACGTGAGCGCTCCTGCGTTGGCGAATTCCGCCATC
>Ga0209526_10003782_pt1 | contig 10317 bp, 10 predicted proteins | sample JacPinW_OM2H0_M1_FD_188566 | JGI IMG/M metagenome (GOLD analysis project Ga0209526, IMG submission 188566) | Forest soil microbial communities from Algoma, Ontario, Canada - Jack Pine, Ontario site 1_JW_OM2H0_M1 (SPAdes) (version 2) | ecosystem: Environmental > Terrestrial > Soil > Boreal... | reverse complement strand
ATTTCTGCTATCGCCAAAGTCCTGATATGTTGTGCATTGTGGTTTCAGTCGAACATATCTCGACGCTTATGAAAACCCTTCGTCATTCCGAGCGCAGCGAGGAATCCCTCTTTTTTGCCGGAACTGAAATCAAGAGGATTCCTCGCTGCGCTCGGAATGACGGCGTGCGGCATTCTTCTGAGCAACTTGTGAATTCAACTTTGCCGGGACATTGGGTAATTTATCGCGCACTATAAATCCGCGGAGTGAAGATGCGAATTGTCGTGGGAACTCTGGGATTGCTTCTGATGTTTGCCACACTGTGGGAAACATTTGAGAGCATCATCCTGCCAAGGCGCGTCACCCGCCGTTTTCGCGTGGCTCGCCTGTTTTATCAGGTTACCTGGGCAGTCTGGACCGCATTCAATCGGCGGATGCCCTCGAAGAAACTCAGAGAGTCTCATCTCAGTTACTACGGCCCGCTTTCCTTGTTAATGCTCTTCGCCATTTGGGCCTTCGCGCTGGTCCTGGCGTTCGCGATGCTGCATTGGGCCGCGGGGTCTTCTCTGAATGTGGCGGGAGGGCGCTCGACATTCCGGACTGATCTTTATCTGAGCGGGACCACATTCTTTACGCTTGGCCTTGGTGACGTCACGCCGCGCACGACGCTGGCGCGGGTAATCACCGTCGCCGAGGGTGGAATGGGCTTCGGATATCTCGCCATCGTCATTTCCTATCTGCCCACTATGTATGGCGCATTTTCGGAGCGGGAATTAAATATTTCGCTGCTGGACGCGCGCGCCGGCTCGCCTCCCACCGCCGGTGAGCTGCTTCGCAGGCATTCTCACGTTCAGGAAACTGAAGTCCTCAGAAGGTATTTACAAGAATGGGAAATATGGTGCGCGCAACTCATGGAGAGTCATTTGTCCTATCCGGTTCTCTGCTATTTCCGTTCTCAGCATGATAACCAATCCTGGCTGGCCGCTTTCACGGCGGTCCTGGACGTTTGCGCGCTCATCATCGCGTACGGCTCGGGGGAGTCCAAATGGCAGGCGCAGCTGACATTCGCGATTTCACGTCACGCGGTCTCCGATTTGTGCGAGGTCCTGAAGGTTCGGCCGCTTGCTTCGACTGCCGACCGCCTGCCGGTGGAAAACCTCGCTGAAGTACGGAACTTGATTGCGGAATGCGGCGCAGGCAAATGCACGGAGGCCGGCGACCGAAAGTTGAGCGACCTACGAAGTATGTACGAGCCCCAATTAAACGGCCTTTCCCGGCGGCTGCTCATGCCCCTCCCGTCCTGGGGCGTGGGCGCAAAATTCGTGGAGAAGTGGAAGCACACTGCCTGGGAGCGTATTACGTCTGAAACGCCTGGTCCAAAAGCGCCCGAAGGCGGGGAATCCGGACACTTTTGACGGCCCGCAAGTTTCATTAGGCCCCAACGAGGATGATTTTCGCAACCATCTAGAATCTGGAAACGATAAACACTCCCGCGCCAATCGCGAGCGCATCTTCGGCAAGAGCAATCACAATATCCTGGATTTTCAAATGCTTCACCAAAAGGCGGCGAACGTGAAACCCGCCCAGAGCGCCGTTAGCGGCGCCGAGCCCGCCGAGCAGGGCTCCCTCCGGGACGAGACGATTGGCCGAGATGCAAAGTGCGGCCCCACATAACGCTCCTGAAAGAATGCGGAAAGCCATGGGCAGCAGGCTCGTGCGGTTCGGCACGAAAGGGAGTTTGTCCGCGACCAGTTCACCGATACCCAGAGCGGAAAAAATATAAACGGCGGCCACAGAGGCGAAAAAAGCCAGCCGGGAGTCACGCAAATCAAGACGATGGAGACGCGCAGCCCAACTCACGATTGCCGGAGCGGTCATGGACCGCAAACCAGCGACGATTCCGATGCCAAAGGCAGACAGAACCAAGACGACGTCTGAGGACATCCGGGTAATCTATATATGCTATCCATTAAGTCAAGAAGTTATTATTAATATTCGTTCAATATTTATTCTAGGCGTTTAGATAGCATATTGGTTCACCAAAAGGCGCAAGGAAACGCGCTTCCACTCGAAGATTAGTTTACAAAATGCTTCCGAATTCCTGAGGAAACGGCCACAGGAATTCCAAAGAATTTTTCAAACGGCTTACCAAAGTAGTAGCAGCGGTCTCCAAACGATCGGCGGGCAATTTGCGGTATAGAAATGGCGAATTGCCGATTACTCCTGCGAATCGGGGTCTGAATTCAGAATATCCGGCGCGCCGAGCGGATCGATGTAGGGTTCGATCAAAGGTCCGCCTTCCGAAGGGCCCGCGAGCTTCTTTTGTGCGCGGCGTTCGGCCTTCATGCGCTGTTTTTCCTGTCTCTTCATTTCTTTTTGACGCTTTTGGAACGTAGATTTAGAGGTTGCCATCGGATCTCCTTAAATTTCGCGCTCCAGAGAAGTTGCCGGGTACTGGCAACGGCACTCTGCGTACTACCAGCGCGGTTCGCGCGGCTGTCGCGCGCTATCGCGGTAATCCTCGTTCGAGAATCGACCGCCCTGCTTACCTCCGCGGCCTCGGTCGCCGCCACGGTCCCCACCCCGGTCGCGATCGTAGCCGCCACCGCCACCGCCCCCACGCGGCCCGGCGGACGCGCTCTTGGGACGAGCTTCATTTACCTTCAGGTTGCGCCCGCCGACTTCCTTTCCATCGAGGCCGGCAATCGCCTTAGCTGCTTCCGCGTCGTTGGGCATTTCCACAAAAGCGAATCCGCGGGCTCGTCCCGTTTCCCGGTCGGTCGCAATGTGAACGCGCGTAATTTGGCCGAAAGGCTCGAACAACGCACGCAAATCCGCCTCGGTCGTCTGGAAACTCATGTTGCCGACGAATAAGTTCTTCATGTTCTTTCTTCTCTCTTTCGATCTTTGAAAAGTCTACTTCCCGCGCGCGCCGTCAATCGCCGGATTCAAATCGCTCGTAGGAGACGATGAGGACCGGATGAAGTCACGAGGGGCTCGCAGTGGCCGGCACCCGATTGGATTCAGGAGCTACCCGCTTCCCTTCGGACGCGCTCTAACTATACCAGAGGTGCGGCATATTTCCGTACGGATTATCCCGCTGGCATGGATGAGGCAGGTTCCGTGCCACAGAAAAACCCCGGGTCTGAAGACCCGGGCTACAACATTCGCGCCGAGGTTGGAGGTTGCTTGCAGCGCGTCTCGGTCGAACCGGGACGGGGCCTCTCGTCAGCGCAGCAAGTCTTCGAGTTGAATTTTCGTGTCGGTTTTGGCGTCGCGGTACTTGATAATTACAGGTGTGTAGAGCGAAATTCCCCAGTCTTTGCCGACGCCGCGGGGCAATGCGCGCGAACCGGAAACCACGACGGCTTCCTCCGGCACGACGAGGGGTTCTGTTTCCGTGGCCGTGTACACTTTGCCGTGCACAACGTCGTAGATCGGCGTCGAACGATTCAGGATTGTGCCGGTCCCAAGGACTGCGCGGTTCTTCACAATCGTCCCTTCATAGACGCCGCAATTGCCGCCTACCAGAACGTCATCTTCAACAATCACGGGCAGCGCGCCGACCGGTTCGAGTACGCCGCCGATCTGTGTGCCCGCCGAGATGTGGCAGTGGCGTCCAATCTGGGCGCAGCTCCCGATCAGGGAGTGGGAATCGAGCATCGTGGCGTCGCCCACGTATGCGCCCGCGTTGACGTACATCGGCGGCATGCACACGACGTCGCGCCCGATGTAGCAGCCATCGCGAATGCTCGATCCACCAGGCACGATGCGGACGCCGTCACTCGCCGAAAAATGTCTCACGGGGTATGTGTCTTTGTCGAAGAACGGCTGCTTTTCTGAGTCGATTGACATGTCGACGATCGTACCCATGCGGAACCCCACGAGGATGCCCTTTTTCACCCACGTATTGGTCCGCCAGCCGCTTTTTTGTGATGGATCGGGCTCCGCGGCGCGTACACGACCTGCGTTCAAGTCCTCTTTGAAGGCGCGGAAAAGCTTCTGATCCTGTTCGGTATAGCGCGCGGGTTTGGCGTCGAAGAGAGTCTCGATCTGTTGCTCAAGTGCGGTTTGCAACGTGGACCCTTTCGAGTAGCGCAAGAGATTCCAGCGCGGCGCGAATCTTCGCTTGATTTTCCGGACGCGGCGGCACCAGCGGCAGCCGCCAGACGGGTTCAAGCAAACCCATCTCCGCCATGGCCGCCTTTACCGGCGTGGGATTGGTCTCGATAAAGTTCACTTCCATCAGCGGCAACAACTTCCGCTGCAGCGCGCGTGCCGTCGCGAATTCGCCCGTGAGGCACAACTGCACGAGGCGCGTCATTTCCGCAGGGATTTCATTAGAGGCCACGGAGATCAGTCCGCGGCCGCCCATCGCCACGAGCGGCAGTGTGAGTGCATCGTCGCCTGAAAGGACGATGAACTGCTCCGGCACTTGCTGGATCACTTGCGTCATCTGCGCGATGTTCCCGGAGGCTTCCTTAACACCGATGATGTTTTCAATTTCGGACAGGCGGCGCAACGTCGCCGGCTCGATGTTCACATTCGTTCGTGGGGGCACGTTGTACAGAATGATTGGGAGCGAGATCGAAGACGCGATGGCCTTGTAATGGTGATAGAGGCCTTCCTGCGTCGGTTTGTTGTAATACGGCGTGACCGACAGAATGCCGTCGGCACCCATGCGTTCGATCTCGCGCGCCATTTCGATTACTGTGCGCGTGTCATAGCCGCCCGCGCCGCCCAGAACCGGCACCTTGCCCTTGGCTTCTTCAAGCGTGATCGCCACAACGCGTAGGTGCTCCTCGTGCGTCAGCGTGGGACTCTCCCCCGTCGTGCCGCACGGGACCAGGAAATTGATCCCTCCTGCGATCTGCCGGCGTATCAGCCGCCGCAGCCCGTCTTCATCGAGCGACGAGTCTTTCCGGAACGGCGTGACCATGGCCGTGCCGCATCCTCTGAATCCTGTAAACATGGCTTCACCTCAGTCCGCGGGACGCCGCATGGCTTTCGCGTCGCCCGCAAAAATGACTTCTCCAAATTCGTGCAACCCGCGCTTGCCGATCACCCACTGCGCCGCCTTCAGCGCCCCGCGCGCGAATCCTTCGCGGCTGCGCGCCGCGTGGCGCAGAGTAATCGTGTCGGCCATCGAGTCAAACCCAATTTCATGCGTACCCGGATTAGCACCCGCGCGGTTCGAGCTCGCGTCGATCTCCCCGGTATAGCCCGCGCGTTTCATTTCCTCCACCAATTGGAGTAATGTCCCTGAAGGCGCGTCTTTCTTCGCGGAATGATGAACCTCCCACGCCCAGGCGCCGTACTCAGGCTCGTTGGCAAGCAGTCGCGCGGCTTCGGCCACCACGCGGCGGAAGACGTTCACACCGATCGAATAATTCGCGCTATACACCACGCCTGCGCTGCTCCGGTCGACGAAAGTCCTGACGCGTTCGAGTTCACCGCACCATCCCGTCGTGCCCACCACGGTGGGAATGCCGATCGCGCATAGCCGTTCGAGATTGGCCACCGCAACGTGCGGTGTCGAAAACTCGATCGCCACGTCCACGCCGCGAAAATTTTCGGGAGTGATACCCTGCTGGTTCATATTCGTGTCGATATCCAGCTTCAAGCCGACCGCAAAACCTGCATCCGGAGCGAGGCGCTCGATCAGTTGACCCATTTTTCCATACCCGACAATGGCGAGGCTCTTAGGCATGGTGCGCCTCTGCTCTGCTAAGAAGCATCCGAGTCATCTCCGCGTACGTATCGACCGCGCCGAGCAGTTCCCGCTTCGAAATCTTTTCGTCCGTCGTGTGCGCCACGTGAATGCTGCCCGGTCCAAACAAGAACGGTTCTCCCCATGCGGGCACGAGCACGGGAATGTCTGTCGTGAACGACACGACCGACGTGGGATAACCATCGAGCGACTTGAAGTGCATCGCCGGAAGCTCCAGGATTTCCCTGACTTCCGCGTGCGCCCCGACCGCGCTCCGCAGATTCCGATCGATTCTACGCCCGTCACCCACAAGGCGAATGGCTAATTCCGCTTTCGCTTGGTCCGGGATAATGTTAGGCGCGCGTCCTCCTGAAATCGTTCCAATATTCAGCGTGGTCCGGCCGAGAATCGGATCTTCCGGTAAAGGTATCCGGCGAATCGCATCCAGCGCATCGAGAAGCTTCTCAATGGCGGATTCGCCAAGCTCGGGATACGCCGAATGCGCCATCTTGCCCGTCGCTACGATTTCATAGCGCATAATTCCCTTCGATCCTAGCGCAACTTTGCTCTCGGTCGGTTCGCCATTAATCAGATAGCGCGAGCCGCGTGGTGAGCCTGAGGCGACGTGCGCGCCGGCGCTGTTTTTCTCTTCCCCGACGACAAAAAGCAGAGCGAAATTTCGCGTGCCGCTCTCGAGCAATTTTTCCGCGGCGGCAATCATTGCCGCAATAATTCCCTTTGCGTCGCAGGCGCCGCGCCCATAAATGTGATCGTCGTCCTCGCGGGATTCGATGAATGGCGGCACGGTGTCCATATGCGTCGAAAGCGCCACAACAGGCCGGCCCCATTCGGCGTACACGTTGAAGCGTTCCGGCGTAACCGGCATCGCTTCCGCTTTACCGTCAGATCCCGCCGCTAGCCCGGAGAGGTAGTGAAGCAGGTACTCGCCCACCTGCTTCTCGTTCTCCGTGATCGACTCCATGTCGATCAGCGCGCGCGTCATTTCAAATGGATGCATTCGCTCCACCAAATCGTAGAATAACTTTGTTCGCCAGTAGGGCACTGCCCAGCCTGGGAACGCCAATCTCCCGATTGGCAGCTTGAAAAACGCCACTTAGGAGAATGGCGTTCCCGGGATGTTTCGCGCCTCTACGACTCAACACTCTTCTCACTCATGTGGGCGATTGTGATCCTAGGAAGGAATGTTGCGCAGGGGAAGAAGCGAGACGCAGAAAAACGTGAGGCGCCACGCTCCTCGATAGCGCTCCATCCGATTCCTCGGATGACAGTGGGCAGGTGTTAACCGCGCCCCCCAGCCGCCACGGCGGGACTGCCATCGGCGACTTCGGCGGAAGATCCTTCTGCACCTTTCGCTCGGGCCTCCGAAGCTCCTCGGAACATCGGCCCAGCTACTCCTTGCTTCCGCACCTCTACCAAGACGAGATAACGATAGCACTCCACCTCGGGGTGGGCAAGGCAATTCAGGTCCCGCAAATAACACAGGGCCAATATCCGACTCCAGATTCAATCCAGGTCACAGCTTACTCGTTGGCGCGGCCGCCATCTCTGGCCTTGCACCTTGCGGCGCATGGTGACCGGGTGCTAGACTCCGCCCGCCAATATTTTCCAGGGACCTTGTTTCCCCACTTTCGAACCCAATGAGGAGGCACCATGAACGCAAGGAACATCGTGTTGTGGATTTCTCTTGTTGTTGTGGCCATGCTCGCAGGCCTGGCAGTAACCAGGGCGCAGACCGGAGGTAACGCTGATGTCGTCGCGGCCATCACGAAGCTCGAAAACGATGCGGTCAAAGCGGATTTGGCCGGGGACAAAACTTTTTATGAGAAAGCTCTCGCCGACGATTGGACCGGTGGCGACAGCGGCGGCTCCTGGTTCACAAAAGCCGAAATGTTGAAACTAATGGCGGACACGGAACACAACAAGACGAATAGCGAGAAAATTTCCGAACTCAAGGTCCGCGTCTACGGCAACACGGCCGTCGCGACGTACAAAGACACCTACGACGCGATGCTCAAGGGTGAACACCGCGCGCGCACGGTGATCGGTACCGATACCTTCGTCAAGATAGGCGGCGAATGGAAGCAGGTCGCGAGCCACGCTTCGCAAGCCAAATAGCAATCAGCCCTGTCATTGATAACGAAATCGCGGGCGCTCAATCGATCTTGTCGTGATCCTTGCGATCTGCTATGGCGCGGAGCGGCTGTAGCAGTGAGAGAATCTTACGCTTGGCATCAACTTCCTGCGAAGGCAGCTGTAACGCGGAAACATCGAAGAATCGGTCCGCCACAAGCGCACTGAGTCGTTGTTTTGCTTCTGGATTGAGCGGGCCGCTGGAATAGATCACGACTAGTCCCATGGACTCATACGCCTTGAACTGACTCTCAAGAACGGGAACAGGCGAGTCCTCGCCGTTTACCTGCACAACCTCAAAATGATCGTCGAACAGAGCGCGCTCCAATCGTGCCGCGAGGGCGGGATTGTCTTCCACCAAAACCAGCGCGGGATAGTGGCCGTGGCGCTTGTACCGCTCCGTTGCAGTGACGGACTTCTGCCCGACGTCCTCGACCACCGTTTGGTCTGACAGGTCTGCTCGGATCATGCCGGCGCCGAGTGTGGCGTTTGAAATGGGATCGATGAGGATAAAACTGCCAGTGATTCGGTTCTGCGTATACGGATCGAAGAAGAGAGGGCTGACGGTTTCGAATTCGACGTAGGCGATGTCGTTCATCTGCAGATGATCCACCGGCTCCTGCACCAACGAATTGACATTTACGCGGTAGCGAATCTTGAGCGCTTTCGCGCGTACCGTGCGCGAGGTGTGCTTCAGCAGATAACTCCGCCCCGGCTCCGCGGGCTCCGCGTTAAACCACACAACCATGGCTTCGAAGTGGCGGGAGACGCGTGGCGGATGGCCAGGCGACACAAGCATGTCGCCGCGGCTCAAGTCAATTTCATCTTCGAGCGTTACCGTGACCGACATCGGGGGAAACGCTTCCGCCGCGTCTCCATCGAATGTGGCGATTGACCGCACGCGACTCTTCTGTTCGGAGGGTAGCGATATGACCGGATCGCCCGGACGGATTACTCCGCTAGCCACCTGGCCCGCGAAGCCGCGAAAGCTCGCGTCGGGGCGAATCACGTATTGCACAGGAAAACGCACCGCGTCGGACATCGTTTCGACGCGCAGCGGGACGCTTTCAAGATGCTCCAGAAAAGTAGGCCCGTGGTACCACGGCGTGTGCGCCGATCGCGTGACAACGTTATCGCCCGCGAGCGCGCTGATAGGGATGGCGACGACGTTGGGAACGGCCAATTGCTTCGCCAGGGCCTCGAAATCTTTTTGCAGGCGCAGAAAGATGTCTTCACGATATTCCACGAGATCCATCTTGTTAATCGCAACCAGAACATTGGGAATTCCCAGGAGCGACGCGATATAGGTGTGCCGCCGCGTCTGCGCGAGAACTCCTTTGGTCGAGTCGATGAGAATCACGGCCAAATTCGCAGTGGAAGCGCCGGTGGCCATGTTGCGCGTGTACTGCTCGTGGCCGGGCGTATCGGCGATGATAAATTTCCGGCGGGGCGTCTCGAAGTAGCGGTAGGCCACGTCGATGGTGATGCCCTGCTCCCGCTCGGCCCGCAGACCGTCGGTGAGCAGCGAAAAATCCACCGTGCCCGTCGAGCGATTGATGCGGCTGTTTCTTACGGAAGCCATTTGATCTTCGAAAACGGACTTGGAATCGTGCAGCAGTCTGCCGATGAGCGTGGATTTGCCGTCGTCCACGCTGCCTGCGGTCGTGAATCGGAGCAATTCCTTCGCCAGATTCTGGTCGATGAAGGATTCAAAACCGCCCCACGCTTCCTTGTTTGCGGTGGCGCCCATCAGAAATAGCCTTCGCGCTTTTTGATCTCCATCGAGCCTTCTTCGTCGTGGTCGATCACGCGGTTTTCGCGTTCCGAGCGGCGGAACGAAATCATCTCCTCGATAATTTTGGGAACCGTGTCTGCTTCGGAGCGAATCGCCCCGGTGCACGAAACGCAGCCGAGAGACCTCATGCGGCAAACGATCCGCTGCGTCTTCTCGCCTTTTAGGAGCACCGAATTGTCGTACACCACGACGATCGAGCCATCGCGGATCACGACATTGTGTTCCTTTGCGAAATAGAGCGGCACGATCGGAATTTTTTCGAGGTGGATGTAAAACCAGATGTCCGCCTCCGTCCAATTCGAGAGCGGGAACACGCGAATGCTTTCGCCTTTGTTGATGCGGGAATTAAAAATGTTCCACAATTCCGGGCGCTGATTTTTTGGATCCCACTGGCCAAACGAATCGCGGAACGAATAGACTCTTTCCTTGGCGCGGGATTTTTCCTCATCGCGGCGCGCTCCGCCAAATGCGGCGGTAAAGCCCCCCTCCGCCAGCGCGTCCAGTAGGGATTTTGTTTTCAGCAGGCCGCAGCATTTTTGCGTGCCCAGCAAAAACGGGTTCGCTCCAGCATCGAGCGCTTCCTGATTCTTGTGCACGATCAGCTCGACGCCGATCTCGCGCGTGTAGCGGTCGCGAAACTCGATCATTTCCGGAAATTTGTAGCTCGTGTCGATATGCATCA
>Ga0209526_10003781_pt1 | contig 10318 bp, 7 predicted proteins | sample JacPinW_OM2H0_M1_FD_188566 | JGI IMG/M metagenome (GOLD analysis project Ga0209526, IMG submission 188566) | Forest soil microbial communities from Algoma, Ontario, Canada - Jack Pine, Ontario site 1_JW_OM2H0_M1 (SPAdes) (version 2) | ecosystem: Environmental > Terrestrial > Soil > Boreal... | reverse complement strand
TAATAATAAATCAATACAATCAGCAGGAAACTTATATATGAATAATATAATAAAAGGATCCTCAGAGACTATACGTCAATTATCTAAATTAAAAAAATTAAATTCTTCATTTGAGGATGCGATATCCGCATTCAGCAGTAAATCAGATATTAAATTTATACATTGATTTGCTGGAATAATAGATGGAGATGGTAATTTTGATCTAAGAAAAGAATCAAATCAAATAAAACTAAAAAGTATTAGAATAAAACTTCATAATAGAGATTTAAGAATTTTAACTAGAATTCAAAATAATTTAAATTTTGGTAAAATTAGATATGATAAAAATAAACCTTATTCTATTTATATTATTTCAAAAAAAGAAGATATGAAAAATATAATAAATCTTTTAAATGGTATAATAAAAATAAAAATTTCAGCTTTTAAAAAAGCATGTTCTTATTTTAATATTCAATATATAGAACCTAATTATAATTTAGAAGCTTTAGATCCTTATTTTTCAGGTTTAATAGATACAGATGGTAGTATTATATTTAATTATGCTTCTAATAGAATAGAATGTAATTTAGAATTAAAATATAATGAATATTCTTCTAAATTATGTTTTGATAATGTTATACCTAACTATAAACCTAGTATTTATTTTCGTGATAAAAAAAATCAAACTCCTGGAAGGATATTTAAATCTATTGTTTTTAAATATCAAACTGTCAATGGTATGATTTTTTTATATAATTATTTTATGATTAATAGACTTTATAGTGATTTTAAATTTTATAGAATATCTAAAATAAAACAGTTTATTAAAATCAGACAATATAAAACTTATCCTAAAAATAGTTTAGAATTTAAAATTTATTCTCATTTTTTATTAGATTTTATTAAAAATTTGAATCCTTTATGAAATAAAGTACCTTTTGTTAAGTATCTTTTTATTAAAAATTTAGATAATGATTCTTAAATAACTATAATATGAAAACTTAAGCTATTTTTATTTTATTTTTATTTGATATATATAATTTAGATAAAGATATAGTCCATTTTTAATTATTTTTATTATAATTAAAGCATTTCTCTGTTACATTAGCGGTTTTCCCTATAGAAAACCATAAATTTGACAATGTATTAGAAAGTAAAGATAAAATTTGTACTCAATTTAAACAACAACAGGGTGTTTATTTATGAACTCATATAGAATCAGGAAATCAGTACATAGGAAGTAGTAAAATTTAAGTTCACGATTAATTGAATATTATAGACCAAGTTATTTAGTATCACAAAGTGTTAGAGGAAGTATAATTTGTAGAGCTATTAGTAAATATGGTCATGATTCTTTCTCTCTATCTATAATGGTATTGGATCCTACGTTAGATAATAATAAAACTAATTATTCTTCTACAAATCTCCCTGACTATATAGTCCTGGAACAAAGTTATCTAGATAATTATACAATGGCCTATAATACTAATAGAGTTGCTAGTTCAAAGTATACTTATTCTGAAGCTAGTATAAATGTAGGTAAGGATAATCCTTCTTACAATTTATTAGGTGAAAATTCTTTTGTTTGAAATAGAACTCATTCAGATGAGTTAAGATCTTTATGATCTACTGCCAGAAGTAAATATACTTTGTTTATGTATTCTTCTACAACTTTTTACCTTATACAAAAATTTCCTAGTGCAGTTAAATTAGCTGCGTATTTTCCAGAATCAGGGAAAAGTTTTGGTTATGGTGTAATTAAATTAATTTTAAAGTCTGATTATCCAGCAATTCGATATAGTGAATATATTATCTCTATGGTACCATTAGATTCTGCTTTTCTACGTATTAATTTTGATTTATTTACCATTAAAAAAGTAAAAAATCTTTTATCACAAAGAAAAGGTAAAATTATTTATGGTTTTAATCCTTCTACAAACGAATATCGAACTTGATTCTCTAAGGAAAGGTGTACATTTGATTTAACTAATCGCCGATATGAGAACCATAAAACCGTTAATAAAAGAATTGATAAAAATCTATTATATTATGGTTTTTATTTACAAACTAAACCTTTTAATTCTAATTCTAAATAATATAATTATTTATAGTTAAATTTATTTAATGTACTTAGTTATGCATCTGGCATTTCCACTACGTTTTATCAATGGGTGCAGTATTTGCATTATTTGCGGCATTTTACTATTGGACTCCTGCTTTGCGTAATAGGAACACGCTATTGTGGGTTAAATTATCAAACTCTGGGAACACCCTAAAGCTTATAGTACCAAGCTATATTCTAAAGTTTATAAGTGGATGAATTAATCACTCATGTAAGGTAACAAGCTATAAGATAGATGAAAATCTAATGGGTTATCGCGGATCTAAGTCAGATTTAATATTAAAGTCTGTAAAAGAGCAACGAGTAGATGGTAGTTCATGAATACAAACAATTCATGTAAGGTGTACTCTAATGGGTTTCGAAAGAAACTATCCACTCAAAATCCTATCTAAACAATTAAATATTAAACAATTTTCTACTTTAAACACAAAGGCTAAATTAAATCCATGATTTGTTACTGGTCTAATTGATGGTGAAGGAACATTTTCTATAAGCATCATGAAAGATAAAGAATACAAATTAGCTTGAAAAGTTCGAAGTGTATTTCAAATTGCTCTTCATAGCCGTGAATTATCTTTATTATTAGAATTACAAGCCTTTTTTGGTGGTATTGGTTCAATCAGTCAAAGTAAAAGTCACAACATGGTAATTTATTCAGTTGCTGGTATTAAAGATTTAAAAACTATTATCATTCCTCATTTTGAAAATTATTATTTATTAACTCAAAAAGCTGCAGATTTTATGTTATTTACAAAAATTGTTGAACTAATGAGTAATAATGCTCATCTTACTATAGAAGGTCTTCATAAAATTATTAATATAAAAGCCTCTATGAATTGAGGTATCTCTGAGATGTTAAAATCTGAGTTTAAAAATATAACTCCGGTTGACAGACCTATTGTTATTACGTCAACCCTTTCAAATCCAAATTGATTAGCAGGCTTTGTAAGTGGTGAAGGTTGTTTTGATATTGATATTTCTAAGTCAAAATCAACTTCAATAGGACATAGAGTACAATTAAGATTTAGAATTAAACAACACGAAAGAGATATAAAATTAATGGAGCTTTTAATAAAATATTTAGGTTCAGGAAAAATATACAAAGATCCTAAATTACCTAAATTGGAATTAAAAATAGTTAAAATTTCAAATATAACTAAGATAATAATCCCATTCTTTGAAATAAATCCTTTGCTAGGTGTAAAGCAATTAGATTTTCTAGATTGATGTAAAGTTGCAAACTTAATTTCTGAAGGATCCCATCTAACAAATGAAGGTTTAGAAAAAATTCGTATAATAAAATCTGGAATGAACACAGGAAGAAAATTAACTAAATTTTAAATTTAATTGCATGATAAATTTGATTTGCCGTGAAAATAATAGGAAGAACAACAAATGAGTTATTAGGTAATATTCACTTCTGAACTTTGTTTATTGGAGTTAACCTTACTTTTTTTCCTCAACATTTCTTAGGTCTGGCTGGTAATAATATAATTGTATATTTAATTGAAAATTTTAATATAAATTGAGAAATCTTTCATATTTTTAATATAATTACAAACTTAATAATTCCATTAGATAATTTATTTAATAATTTTTTATCTACATTTTTTAAATTATCAAAAAATAAAAATAATAATAATAATAAATTTCCTTTTGGGCCACATGTAAAACCTCATTTCTTAAATGAACCTGTACGTTTGTATTTAAATCCTAATTTAGATAGAAATTTAATAGGTTCACAAAATAAAAAACGATCTATTATTTATCAATGATTTAATTTAATTACAGGTAAAATTTATATTGGTAGTGCATGAAATGGTTCAACACGGTTATTAAGCTATTGAACACCTAGTGTTTTACGTAAAAATTATCCAATATATAATAATTTAAATTATTATGGTCATTCTAATTTTGTTTTAGCTATATTAGAAGATTTAGGAAATTCTGGATCTATAAGTAAAAATTTAATTATTTTTCGTGAACAATATTATATTAATATTTTATTTAGTAACTATAAAGATAAATTAATTAATTTATCAGCTAACGCTGGTTCTACAAAAGGATATAAACATAAATTTGAATTTAGTATAAAACGATCTGGTGTATTAAATCCTATGTATGGAAAAATAAAATCACAAGAATTTATAAATATGCAAATAAGAGATAAATTTGGAGCTAAAAATCAACAATATGGAATTAGTAAAACTCTTGAAACTATAGCAAAATTAACCAAATTAGTTTATGTATATAATTATTTAGATATGTCTTTTATTGGTCAATTTTCTACTGTTAATTGTTCTAAAGAATTTAAAATGGGAAAAGATACATTAACTAAATATATTATCAGTGGTTTACCTTACAAAGGTAAATTATTTAGTCGTAATAAACTTCATTAAATATTTACAATTATTTTTGCCCCAATATTTTTATTTTTTTAATATAAAATATTTGGAAATTGGGTGAATTGCAAGAAAAACCTATATTTTATATAGGTCAATTTGCAGCTTATCATACTATGATGTTTTTTAATAGTAGTATGCGAGTTCAACGACTAATGGGTGAGTAACATCTACAATAAGCCCGACACGAGCTCCCGACAGTATTTTATAAGTTTAGATTTTATAATAAACAGAATAAAAATTAATAATATTGCTATTAATTTATTCTATTTTTAATTAAAAAAATAATTTAAATTATTAAAATATTGATGACATAGTCTAAATCCAATAGTAATATTGGGAATTAGGGTTTAAATTCCCCTATGATGAAAATAAATTGATGCCTAGAAGAATACCTGATTATCCAGATGCCTTTAGTGGATGAAATGCTGTATCAAGTTTTGGTTCTATAATTTCTTTAATTGCTACTTTATTATTCGTTTATATTATTTATGATATTTTTGTTAACCAACCAAAAAGTTCGAATAATCCTGCTCAGTGTAATAGGAACACACTATTGTGGGAAAAATTATCAAATTCCGGGGACATCCTAAAGCTTATAGTACCGAGCACATGCTATATTATAAAATTTAAATTTATTATTGAATGAATTTCTTATTTCTGTGCGGTAACAAACTATAAGATATCTGAAAAGAAAATGGACAATCGCGGATCTAAATCAGATTTTATACTAAATTCTGTAAAAGAGCAAAGAGTAGATGGTAATTTATGTTTTAATCACAAACATATAAGGTGTATTCTAACGGGTTTCGAAAGAAACTATCAAGTCAAAATCCTTTCTAAACATTTAAAAAATAAAAGAATATTTTCTACTGTTAAAAATAAGTCTAAACTGAATCCATATTTTGTAACTGGACTAATAGATGGAGAAGGATCCTTCATTACATCAATTCAGAAAAATATGAAATATAAGTTAGGTTGATGTGTAAAACCTCGCTTTTCTATTATTTAACACAAACGTGATCTTGATTTAATTTTAAAATTAAAAGAATTCTTTGGAGGGATTGGAACTATTTGTGAAAGTAAAACTAGAAAATGCGTATTATATTCTGTTGAATCTAAAAAAGATTTACTTAATATTATCATTCCTCATTTTAATTTATATAAATTAGTAAGTCAAAAAGGAGCAGATTTTATTTTTTGAGACAAAATAATAGAAATTATGAGAAAAAAAGCTCATCTAAATGCCGAGGGTTTACAACAAATTATTAATTTAAAAGCTTCTATGAATTGAGGTCTTTCTGATATCGTAAAATCTAATTTTATTAACACTATACCGGTGGACAGACCAATTATTAATATTAAAAATATACCAGATCCACATTGAATATCCGGATTTATATGTGGTGAAGGTAATTTTGATGTTGATATTCATAAGGCAAAATCACATAAAATTGGATATCAAGTTCAATTAAAATTTAAAATATGTCAACATGAAAGAGATATTAAATTACTGGAACTTTTAATAAAATATTTATGTTCAAGTAAAATAACAAAAGCTTCAAGATTTCCAGTTGTTTATTTAACAATAACTAAACTTGAACAGATTAATAAAGTTTTAATTCCATTATTTAATAATTATCCTATGTTTGGTGTGAAACAATTAGATTTTCTTGATTGGTGTAAAGTTGCTAAATTAATGAATGAAGAAAGACATTTTACAGTTGAAGGTTTAGAATTAATTCGTACAATTAAATCTAAAATGAATACCGGTAGAAAATTTTATTAATATTTATTTTTAATGCATGATAAATTTGATAGCTGTGTGATATGTTCCTTCTTTTTATACTCAAACAAAAGAAATTATAAATAATAATTTTGAAGATACATCTAGCACTATAGAATGAACACTACCTAGTCCAATTCCTTTACATGCATTCAAAATGTTAGCAATTCAATCTTAATTTTATATTTGTTTTATATTTTTTTAAAACAATAGTAAAATTAAATTAAAAATTTACTCTTTAAAAATATAAAAAATATTAAATAAAATAATAAACCCCCCTACCATTAATAGTATTTATTTTTTTAATTAGTTAATAAATTAAAAATAAAAATAAATAAAATAAAAAAGGCTTAAAGTTATGATTTTTTTTAGTATTCTTATTTTAATCACGGCAATAGCCATACCTTCTATAAACAATAATATTAGTAGTAATAATTATATTAGAATATCTTCTATTATATTATTATACTCCGGGTTATTAGCATTAAATGCAATAAACATTCCTGCATTGGGATCCGGTTTTGGACTTTTTAATGGTTTATTTCATGTTACATTAATGTCTCAATTAATGGACTGTTTTATATTTTTAATAGGATCGTTAATCTTAGTAGCTTGACCTTTAATTAATAATAAAAAATACAACCATAAAATATCCTTAAATAATTTAAATATTCAAATTAATAAAATAAATACTTATGCTATTGAATATTCATTAATTATTTTATTTAGTACCTTAGGTGCTTCCTTTTTAGTTTCTTCTGCTGATATAATATCTATGTATCTGAGTTTAGAACTACAATCTTTTGGAATATATATTTTAACTACTATTTTTAGAGATTCTGATAGTGCTACTTCTGCAGGTTTAAAATATTTTTTATTAGGTGGTCTTTCATCTTGTTTAATATTACTAGGTGGTGGTTTAATATATTCATTCACAGGTTTAACTAACTTTGAATCTATTTATAGTTTAATAGCTGTATCAGATAATAATAAAATTATTCTAGGGTTTAACTTAGGTTTTATTTTTATAATTGTAGGTCTTTTATTTAAAATAGCTGCTGCTCCTTTACATAATTGAGCACCTGCCAAGCGTAATGGGAACACGCTATGATGGGTTAAACTATCAAACTCCGGGGACACCCTAAAGCTTTTGGTACCAAACTATAGCCGAAAGGTTATAAGTGGATGAACTAATTATTCATGTACGGAAATAATTCAGAAGATATCTGAAAAGATAATGGGTTATCGCGGATCTAAATCAGATTTCAATATGAAGTCTGTAAAAGAGCAACGAGTAGACGGTAGTTTATGGATTAAACAAATTCATGTAAGATGTACTCTAATGGGTTTCGAAAGAAACTATCAAATCAAAATCCCTTCTAAACAATTAAATAAAAATATAAAAAATTTTTCTACTTTACAGCCTCAGCCTAAAATTACTCCTTGATTTGTAACAGGTCTAATTGATGCTGAAGGATCATTTATTATATCAATAAATAGAAAAAAAGAACTAAAATTAGGTTGATTTGTTCGATCTATATTTTCAATTGGTTTTCATAAACGTGATTTATCTTTATTATTACAATTGCAACAATTTTTTGGTGGGATTGGTTCAATAACTTTAACTCAAAATATGGTTCTTTATTCAGTAGCTGGTATCAAAGATTTAACAACTATTATAATTCCTCATTTTAAAAATTTCCCTTTATTAACTCAAAAAGCAGCAGATTTTATTTTATTTCAACGAGTAGTAATACTAATGAGCAATAAAGTTCATCTTACTATCGAAGGCCTTCATCAAATTATTAATATAAAAGCCTCTATTAATTTAGGTCTCTCTGATAATTTAAAATCTGAGTTTAGAGAAGTTAGTTCGGTTGAAAGAATACTGATTATTACTAATAAAATACCTAATCCTAATTGGGTTTCAGGTTTTGTAACAGGCGAAGGGAATTTTGATGTTAGGTTTTCTAAGTCCAAAAATAGATTAGGATTACAAACACGATTAAGATTTAGAATTACACAACATGAAAGAGATCTAAAATTAATGGAGCTGTTAATAAAATATTTAGGAACAGGAAAAATAGAAAAAGATCCTAGATTTCCTGCTGTTTCTTTAAAAATAGAAAAATTTTCAGATATTACTAAAATAATTATTCCTTTTTTTGACAAATATCCTTTGCTGGGTATAAAATTATTCGATTATCTAGATTGATGTAAAATTGCTAAATTAATGAATGAAAAATCCCATCTTACAATAGCCGGGTTAAATTTTATTATTAAAATAAAAGCTGGGATGAATAAAGGAAGAAAGATAACTTAAATTTAATTGCAAGATAAATTTGATTGCCATGGATGTTTATGATAATAGTCCTACAATAGTAACAATTTGAGTGCGCCGTAAGATGTTTTCTTTGTTACGAGCTCTCAGAGCTCCATCACTACTACGACGTAATGACATCAACAAGTTTAAGCGAGGGGGAAAACCCCGGACCGAAAATAGCATGCTTGATAAAGCGAATTTAATACCCAAAGGATATAAGGTATATGATTCGCAAGATGTTACTTCTATGATTAGGGCTATACTGCCCGAAGCAAAATTTTCAATGCCCTCGCGTTACAGGGAATCACATTATCCTTATGGGTGATTCAAACCACTATCGATCATGATCAAATGGACCGATAGAGTAGTTGGTCTTGCATGTTCTTTAATAAAAAGAATTAAGAAAATGAGTCTGCAATCTAAAGAAGGTACTTTAACAATGAAAATAACTACGGGATTGCCTAAAGAGAGTAATCTCCATGGTAACGGATCCGTCATAATATCTGGAAACTATACGTTATCAAACAAAATACATAGTTTATACGTAGAGGGTAGCTCCCCTAGAAAGAAAAGGACGGAAGTCAAATTACTATCAAGAAGAAATTACTCTGGTACGGTATGTACTCAAAACTCAGTAAAAAAACTTGATAATCTAATATTACGATGCAAAACCCATCCCTATGACAAAATAGACCGTCCGCTTTACTCTATACTTTGTGACCCCTACCTTCTAGAAACAGCCTATAACAATATAAAAAGTAAACCTGGGAATTTAACCCCAGGAATAACTCCTGAAACTTTGGATGGAATATCCTTTGAATACCTTCAAGAACTGTCTATGGCATTAAAAAATAAAACTTTTCGTTTCAAACCCGGTCGACGTATACAAATACCTAAAGCTTCAGGGGGTTCCAGACCTCTAACTATAGCATCGCCGAGAGACAAAATCGTTCAAGAAGCGATACGTATGATATTAAATGCCATTTATGAACCAGTTTTTCTAGAAAACTCCCACGGGTTTAGACCTAATAAAGGCTGTCATACAGCACTGAAATATGTCTACACAAAGTTCAAGAGCGCAACCTGAATGATTGAAGGAGATCTCTCTAAATGCTTTGATACTATTGACCATCCTAAATTAATGGCCTTGATAGAAAACAAAATTTTAGACCAACAATTCACAAGACTTATTCGACAATCGCTAAAAGCGGGTTACTTGGAGTTTCGAGTAATACAACATAACATTGCAGGGACTCCACAAGGTTCTATTATCAGTCCTATTTTAGCAAACATCTTCTTACACGAATTGGACTTATTCGTTAATAATTTAAAGACAAACTTCGATATTGGAACCAGAGCCAAAAATACAAACGAATATAACAGAATCCGGTTAAGTATAAGAAACGCGAAAAAAAGGAGGGATATGAGAGAGCTGAAGAAATTATATAAAATTAGTCAAACCAAACCAGTAATGGATTTTTATGACCCAAATTACAAGAGACTGTATTATGTGAGATATGCGGACGACTGGATAGTAGGTATACGAGGATCCCTATCAGATACTAAAAACATTTTAGAAAAAATAACTCTATTCTGCGAAAATATGAATTTGAAAGTAAACGAAACGAAAACCAAAATAACTAATTTAAATAATGATAAAGCATTATTCTTAGGTGTGAATATTTTCAGATCTAAACATAAAAAAT
>Ga0209526_10003780_pt1 | contig 10320 bp, 10 predicted proteins | sample JacPinW_OM2H0_M1_FD_188566 | JGI IMG/M metagenome (GOLD analysis project Ga0209526, IMG submission 188566) | Forest soil microbial communities from Algoma, Ontario, Canada - Jack Pine, Ontario site 1_JW_OM2H0_M1 (SPAdes) (version 2) | ecosystem: Environmental > Terrestrial > Soil > Boreal... | reverse complement strand
GGTCGCCGTGCTGACCGTGAACCAGCCACGCGACCTGCTGCAGGGGCGCCGGGCCATCGGCGCTGGTGCCCTGGTAGATCCTGGCCGGCTGGCCGACCCGGGCGTGCCGGTCCGCGATGCGGTGGCCGGCTGACGCCGACGGACCGCAAACGATCCCGGAGCGGTTCCGGGCTCGTCAGCCCGCAAGGCCCGGACGCAACGAGCCTAAAACCGCTCCGGACTCGTTCCAACGAGCCCAGGTCCGCTCCCGGCTCGTCTTGGGACGAGCCCGGAGTGGGTTGGTGTCGTGGGGACTCGGCGCCGCCCGGGGCGCGTTTGCGGGGTGTGCCGGACTGGCGGAACCTCACGAGACGGGCGTGTCCTGGTTTGATCCGGGCCCTGGTGTGGGAAATTCGGAAGGTGGCACAGATTGACCCCCTGGCCGACGCCCTCGTCGGCGACTGGTTGACCCTTACTGACGTGGCTGATCGCCTTGGCATCCCTGTGGGCCGGGTCAGGCAGCTACTCCGCGACCGCAAGCTGCTGGCTGTGCGGCGCCCCAACGGCATGCTGTCTGTTCCCGGCGCGTTCCTGGCTGACGGCCAGGTTCTCAAGGGGCTGCACGGCACGCTCACGCTGCTGTTCGACTGCGGGTTCGACGACCCGGAGGCGTTGCGCTGGCTCTTCACGGCCGACGAGACGCTCCCGGGCACGCCGATCGAGGCCATGACGCAGCATCGCCGCACCGAAGTGAACCGGCGGGCGCAGGCGCTTGCGTTCTGACCTCCGCGTGCGGCGGCCCGCCGCCCGCCCGCCGCCCGGTGGCCCAGGCGCCAGTGGCCTGCGTGTATCCAGGCTGCGCGCTGGCAGGCTGCGCGCTGCCGGGCTGCGCGCTGGCGGGCTGCGCGCTGGCGGGCTGCGCGCTGCCGGGCTGCATGCTGGCGGGCTGAATGCGCCGGGGTGGCGTCGCGCCCGGTGGCGTGTCGGCAGGCCCAATGCTGGCGGGCTGTGTGCCCGCTGACCGGCGGGACCGGCTGGCCACGGCGCGGCTCTACCTGTGCACCGACGCCCGGGAGCGCAACGGCGACCTGCCCGACTTCCTCGACGCTGTGCTCGGCGCCGGGGTGGACGTGGTCCAGCTCAGGCAGAAGGGCCTGGAGGCCGCGCAGGAGATGGCCCTGCTGGAGGTGTTCCGCGCCAAGTGCGACAAGCACGGGGTGCTGCTGGCGGTCAACGACCGCGCGGATGTCGCGTACGCGGTCGGCGCGGACGTGCTCCACCTCGGGCAGGACGACCTGCCGGTCGGGGTCGCGCGGGAGATCCTCGGCCCCGGGCCGCTGATCGGGCTGTCCAGCCACGCCGAGGCCGAGACGTCCGGGGCCGCGGCCGCGGACGGCGTGGACTACTTCTGCGTCGGCCCGGTCTGGCCAACCCCGACGAAGCCGGGACGTCCGGCTCCTGGGCTGGCGCTGCTGCGTTATGCCGCGACCATAGGAACCCCACGGCCATGGTTCGCCATCGGGGGGATCAGCCTGGCCAGCCTCGGTGAGGTGCTGGAGGCGGGAGCGCGGCGGATCGTCGTGGTCCGGGCCATCACCGAAGCCGACGACCCGGCCCGGGCGACAGCCGATCTGGTGGCACGCCTTCCCGCTATCCGCTGACGGCCGGTTATGGCGGTGGTCCGCCGACGGCGATAGTTCGACGGCGATCCCGGTCCCTGCCCCGGTCAGCCGCGGCGAGCCGTCGCGGTGACTGCGAGTTCGGCGAGAGCGGTCCTGGCCTCGCCGGCGATGGGCGCCGCGTCGAGGGCGGACATCGCCTCCGCGACATGGCGGTCGATCATCAGCTCGCATTCGGCCAGCGCGCCTGTGCCCGTGATCACCGCACGGACCTCAGCCACCCCGGCCTCGTCCAGCTGCGGGTCCCCTAGCCGGCGGCCGATGATCGCGGCCTGCGCGGCGCTGGCCCGCGCTCCGGTGATGGCGAGCAGCACGGTGCGCTTGCCCTCGCGTATGTCGTCACCGGCCGGCTTCCCGGTCTGCGCGGGGTCACCGAACAGGCCCAGGATGTCGTCGCGGAGCTGGAATGCCACGCCGAGCGGCAGGCCGTAGGCCGCATATGCGGCAGCGATGGCGCTTGTCGTGTCGCCGGCCAGCGCCTGGCCGCGGGTTAGCGCCGTGTCGTCCGCCAATGCTGGATCGTGGGGAAGTGCTGGATCGTGGGGGAGTGCTGGATCGTGGGGGAGTGCCGTGTCGCCCGCCAGTGCCGCGCCGTGGGCCAGTGCCGCGCCGTGGGCCAGTGCCGCGCCGTGGGCCAGTGCCGCGCCTAGTTGCAGTGGGCGCTCGATCGTGTACTTGGCCGTCTTGTACTCGACCACGCGCAGCGCGCTCTCCACTGTCCCGTCGCCGGCCGCCTGCCCCAGCAGGTCCAGGTATTGGCCGGCCATGACCTCGGTGCGCATCAAGTCCAGCACCGGCTGGCCGCACCGCAGTGCCTTCGGAGGCAGTCCGCTGGCCTGATACATCTGGTCGGTCCAGGACAGCAGGAGATCCCCCAGCAGAATCGCGGCCGATGCACCGAACGCCTGCGCGGAGCCGTTCCAGCGCCGGGCAGCGTGCCGATCCGCGAACTGGCGGTGCAGCGAGGGCTGGCCACGGCGGGTGTCGCTGCCGTCCATGACGTCGTCGTGCACCAGCGCGCCAGCGTGCAGCAGGTCCAGTGCCGCCGCCGCGGCGAGGATCTGCGGACAGTCCGGGCCGCCCGCGCCGCGCCAGCCCCAGTAACAGAACGCGGGCCGCAGCCGCTTCCCGCCCGCCAGCAAGCTGCTCAGTGCCTCCAGTCCCGGCAGCAGTTCCTCACTCGCGCCGAGCAGCACGGGGCGCTGTCGGCGCAAGAAATCCTCGATGCCCTGGCCGACCTGGTCGCGCAGGTGGCTGAGTGCGGGTTTGCTGGTCACTGTCGCGACATTAGCCGCCTCCCGCAGCCCGGCCGCATAGCCTTGGGGCATGCCATCCGGCCTGCTGCATCGCGCCCCGGCCATTAGAGACCTGTTGGCCTCGGGTGGCGAGTCTTTCTCGTTCGAGTTCATGCCGGCCAAGACGGAGGCTGACGAGCGGCAGCTGTGGCGGGCGATCCGCCAGCTGGAGCCGCTCCGGCCGACGTTTGTTTCGGTGACCTACGGGGCCGGCGGCTCCACCCGGGACCGGACCATCCGGGTGACCGGCCGCATCGCCGCCGAGACCACACTGACCCCCGTCGGGCATTTCACCGCGGTCAACCACTCCGTTGCCGAACTCCGGCACTTGATCGGCTCCTACGCCGCCGTCGGGGTGCGCAACGTGCTTGCGCTGCGCGGCGACCCACCCGGCGACCCGAACGGGGAGTGGGTGGCACATCCAGACGGCCTGGCCTACGCGGCGGACCTGGTCCGCCTGATCAAGGCTTCCGGCGATTTCTGCGTCGGCGTGGCCGCGTTCCCCGAGGGGCACCCGAGGTCGCCCGACCTTGACTCCGACACCGCGTACTTCGTGCGCAAATGCGCCGCCGGCGCGGATTTCGCGATCACCCAGATGTTCTTCTACCCGGAGGACTACCTGCGGTTGCGTGACAGTGTCGCGGCCGCTGGGTGTGACGTGCCGATCATCCCCGGGATCATGCCGATCACCAGCATGCGGACGTTCGAGCGCATCGTGGTGCTGTCCGGTGCGCGGGTCCCGGCCAGCCTGGCCGAGCGGCTGCGGGCGGCCGCGGAGGACAAGGCCGCTGTGCGCGAGATCGGGGTGGAATACGCGGCGGCAATGTGCGAGCGGCTACTCGCGGCCGGCGCACCGGGACTGCACTTCTGTACCCTCAACGGCTCCCGGGCTACCCGCGAGATATACCAGCGTCTCGGCCTCGCCGAGCGGGCCCGCGGCCGCCGGGCCCGCGGCCAGCAGCAGGAGGATCAGGGGCGGGCGCTGCCCGACGCCGGTAGCGGCTCTCCGCGGAGCGGCAGCACGGCACCCATCACTACATAGGGCGGGTCGGTGCCTGGAAAGCTGAAGCCGGTCAGCAGGTCGGCGAAGCCCAGCCGCCGGTAGAGCCGCCGGGCCGGGCTATCGGAGTCCTGGGTGGAAAGCACGGCGGTCCGTTCCAGCCGCGACTGGGTGAGCGTGAGCACCATGGCCCGGCCGATCCCGCGTCCTTGATGGTCGGGGTGCACGTGCACCTCGGCGACCTCGAACGCGTCACTCAGCCAGGCCAGGGCGTAGCGGCGGCCGCCCACCGCGCCCAGCGCGTCCCGCACCAGATCGTGCCACCACTGGCCGTCTTCACCGTGGAAGCCGTAGGCAAAGGCGATGATCGGGCCACGGCGCCGGGGGTCAGCTGCCCGGGGGTCGTCCCGGTCGGCCAGGCCCGCCCCAGCGGTCACAGCGACAGCGTGGAACGACGGATGGCGGGCGTGCCGTTCCATGATCGACCGACGGCCCGGTAGCTGATGCGGCGGCGGCCGCATGGCTGCTGAGTAGACCGCCACCACGGGATCGAGTTCCGCGAGGAAGCGTGCCTGGCCGAGGTTCAGCAACTCTGGTGCAGCGGGCACGCGGGTAGCGTACGCGAGAGCCATCACTCCCGCTCCAGCGCACCACGCAGGCTGTTCCATGATCGCGGTGGATGGACGCAGGCGGCGACCAGCTATCCCGCGATCATGGAAATCCAGTGCCGCCTGGTGCGGCGCGGCGCCCGACGGCGGCGCACGGTCGTTTCTGTCAGACCCCCGGAGTAGCTTCGAACTCAGGTCCAAACGAGTGGACTTTGAAACGAATCTATGTTCGAATGAATTCTAAGCGGGGCCGCCGGGCGGCCCATCCCCCCGAGCAGCCGGGTGTGGGCCAGGCGGGGCGTGGGGAAGCGCCGCGCCTGGCCCTGGCCCCGCGACGGAAGGAGAGGCCATGAGTACCGTCTTGTCGGTCCGCCCGGGTGAATCGCCGGGCAGAATCCAGTCGCCAGGCAGAGTCGCCCCCACGGCGGCAGCCCTACTCGAATCCGCGAGGCATGGTCTTGCGGGCGCCGCCGATGAGGGTGGGGCCGGAGCAAGGTATGTCGGAGCTCACCTGGCGGCATTGCGTGCCGCCGCAGCGGTTGTGGCGGCCCGGGCAACGCCAGGGGCGCCTGTGCGCCGCAAGGCTCCGCGCAGTGTCTGGGAGTTGTTGCCGCGAGTGGAGCCCGCGCTTGCGGAGTGGGCTGCGTTCTTTGCTGCCGGGGCGGGCAAGCGGGCCGCCGCGGAGGCGGGGCTGCCCCGGGCAGTCACGGCCCGCGAGGCCGATGACCTGCTCCGCGACGCCGAGACGTTCCTGGCCCTGGCCGAGAAGGCTCTCGGCGTTCCAGGCCAGCCCTTGCTCCCGCTGCGATCGGCCGGCTAGCACCGGTTCTGCAGCGCGCCCAGGCGGCTGGCGCCAGTCCGGCGGCGGCTAAGGCCACACCCCGGAGGGCGCTCGGCGGCTAAGGCCAGTCCGGGCGGCGGCCAATGCCAGGCCGGGCAGCGCTCGGCTCAGAAGGTCTCGACCGCGCCGCGTGCCTCGGAGTCGAGCACGCCCCAACCGATCAGTTCCTCGGTGAGGTCAATGGGGGACTTGTCGTAGATGACCGCAAGCGAGCGCAGGTCCTCTTGGCGGATTGACAGCACTCTGCCGTTGTAGTCACCACGCTGGCTCTGGATGGTGGCAACGTAGCGGGCGAGTGGCCCAGCTTTGTCCTTGGGCAGTTGTCCCATGCGCTCGAGGTCAATCACGAGCTTCGGGGACGGCGCAAGGGGGGTGGGCGTCGCGTCGCCGGGCAGCAGCTCGGATACCGGCACGCCGTAGAACTCGGCCAGTTCGGCTAGCTTCTGCACGGTCACCGAGCGGTCACCGCGCTCATAGGAGCCGACAACGACGGCCTTCCAGCGGCCGCGGGACTTCTCCTCGACCCCATGGAGCGAGAGCCCCTGCTGGGTGCGGATGGCGCGCAGTCGCGCGCCGAGTGTCTTGGCGTATTCAGATGGCATGATCGTCGGCCCCCCGGCCTGTGTTAGCTTTCAGTAGTGGTTACGGACAGTGACGGTAGGCCGCAAGCGCGACCAGGTCAAGCCGAATCGCAAAAAGCGGGTCAACTTGCGCGTCTCGTCGCTCCCGTGCAACTCGGCCGATGAGGTTCGGAAGATGCGCGGGAAGCCCTGCGGCGCCTGGCTTTCTGGCCGTTTCCGCGCCCGGATACGACCCCTCGCCTTTGACCGCACTGGAGATGGTTATCCCAGTGTGACACGAATCACGCATTGTTACGCATTCATCGCGGTACGCCCCGCGCCGGCTGTGCGGCGCCCCGACGGTGACGCAACGCACCGGATCGTAATGCCCGGCTTACTGATCGGGGAGGCTACTGCCACCTCTTGGCGCCGGATCCACGCCGAGGCCCGGGCCGGTCCGACGGCCCGATAAATGACGGCGAGGAGGCCTGCCGAGGCAGCGTTCGGGCCAACCGCGTCCCCGCGGTCGGCGGCCGTTCGCGGGCCGAAATCACAGCCGCCGGCGGCCGTCCACGGACCGAAATCACAGCTGTCGGCGGCAGAAGCGGGTGTCCGGCTGATTCCTGCTGGTACGGTGCAGCTGACCGGAATCCTTTAAGGCCCGTCCCGTGAGGCGGGAAAGGAGGTCCTTGGCATGCCTTCCGCGCATCCCCCCGGGCGCGGTCCCGCAGGTGGAGACGGTACGTTCGGCAGCCCGGAGCTTGGCGACCGGAAAACGGTCCTGGAGCCCGCCGAGATCAGGCGAGCGCTGACCCGGGTCGCCCACGAGATCCTTGAGCGGACAGACGGCGCTGATGACGTGCTGCTGCTCGGTATCCCCACCCGCGGCGTCCCACTCGCCAGCCGCCTGGCCGACCGCATCGAGCAGGTCGAGGGGCACCCGGTCCCACATGGGTCGCTGGACATCACTATGTACCGCGACGACCTGCGGCTGCATCCAGCCAGGGCGCTCGGCCGGACCGAGGTCCCCGCCGAGGGGATCGATGGCAAGATCGTGGTGCTGGTCGACGACGTGCTCTACTCGGGGCGCACCGTGCGTGCCGCGCTCGATGCGCTCAACGACCTTGGCCGGCCGCGCGCCGTCCAGCTCGCCGTCCTAGTGGATCGCGGGCACAGGGAACTGCCAGTCCGGCCCGACTACGTGGGCAAGAACCTGCCTACCTCGCAGCAGGAGGTCGTCCGGGTGCTGCTCACCGAGGTGGACGGCGAGGACGCCGTACTCCTCGGCCGGGCTGCGCCGGCGCGGGCGGTCCGCAGCCAGGCCAGGGCCGGGGGGGACAGGTGAAACGTCATCTCATCTCGGCTGCGGACCTGACCAGGGACGACGCTCTGCTGATCCTGGACACAGCCGACGAACTGGCCCGCATGGCCGACCGCCCCATCAAGAAGCTGCCCACCCTCCGCGGCCGCACGGTCGTCAACCTCTTCTACGAGGACTCGACCCGGACCAGGATCTCGTTCGAGGCCGCGGCGAAGCGCCTGTCGGCCGACGTGATCAACTTCTCGGTCAAGGGATCAAGCGTGGCCAAAGGTGAGAGCCTCAAGGACACGGCCCAGACACTCGAGGCCATGGGCGCGGACGCGGTGGTGATCCGCCATGGCGCCTCGGGCACGCCGCACCGGCTGGCCAGCTGGGTCCGCGGCAGCGTCATCAACGCCGGTGACGGTGCCCACGAGCACCCGACGCAGGCGCTGCTCGACGCGTTCACCATCCGCCGGCGGTTCGGCCGGGGAGTCGGCGCGACCGCGGCCGCCGGCCGCAGGCGTGGGGCCGGCAGCGGGGGGCCTGGGGCTGGCGACGGCGCGCTGGACGGGCTCCGCGTCACCATCGTGGGCGACGTGCTGCACAGCCGGGTCGCCCGGTCCAACGTCCTGCTGCTGCACACCCTCGGGGCGGACGTGACGCTGGTCGCCCCGCCCACCCTGCTGCCCATCGCGGTCGATACATGGCCGTGCACCGTCGGGTACGACCTGAACGCGGCGCTGCCCAAAAGTGACGTGGTGATGATGCTGCGCGTGCAGCAAGAGCGGATGAACGCCGCGTACTTCCCCAGCGTGCGCGAGTACAGCCGGCGGTACGGCCTGGACGTCGCCCGGATGGGGCAACTGCCCGAGCACGCTATCGTGATGCATCCTGGCCCGATGAACCGGGGCGTGGAGATAGCGGCCGAGGTGGCGGATTCCCCCCGGTCGACGATCGTGGAGCAGGTCGCCAACGGCGTCAGTGTTCGGATGGCCGTGCTGTACCTGCTGCTCGGCGGCGCAGGGGCGGAGCAATGAGCGGCAGCGGCGGGAACTGGCTAATCAAGGGCGCCCGGCTCCTGGGTGGCGACCCCGCCGACATCCTGATCCGAGGCGGGATGGTCGAGGCGATCGGGCCCGGCCTGGGTGAACCAGGCGCGCAGGTGCTGGATGCCAACGGCCTGATAGCACTGCCCGGGCTGGTGGACCTGCACACCCACCTGCGCGAGCCGGGCCGGGAAGACGCCGAAACCGTCGAAACCGGCACGAGGGCCGCGGCGCTCGGCGGGTTCACCGCCGTGCATGCCATGGCCAACACCGACCCGGTCGCCGACACTGCGGGCGTAGTCGAGCAGATCTGGCGCCTCGGCCGCCAGGCAGGCCACTGTGACGTCCAGCCGATCGGCGCGGTGACCGCCGGGCTCGGCGGGACACGGCTGGCCGAGTTGGGCGCGATGGCTGATTCCGCTGCCCGCGTGCGGGTGTTCTCGGACGACGGGCGCTGCGTGTCGGACGCGGTCCTGATGCGCCGGGCGCTGGAGTATGTCAAGGCGTTCGACGGAGTGATCGCCCAGCACGCCCAGGAGCCGCGCCTGACCGAAGGCGCGCAGATGAACGAGGGGGAAGCGTCGGGACGGCTCGGCCTGACCGGCTGGCCTGCCGTCGCCGAGGAGGCGGTCATCGCGCGGGACTGCCTGCTGGCCGCGCATGTCGGGTCCTCGCTCCATGTGTGCCACGCATCCACGGCCGGCTCCGTGGAAATCATCCGCTGGGCGAAGGGCAAGGGATGGCAGGTCACCGCCGAGGTGACCCCCCACCACCTGCTGCTCACCGACGACCTCGCCGCGAGCTACGACCCGGTCTACAAGGTGAATCCGCCGCTGCGCACCCGCGCCGACGTGGCGGCACTGCGGCAGGGCCTGGCCGACGGCACAATCGATTGCGTTGCGACCGATCACGCCCCGCACCCGCTGGAGGACAAAGAGACCGAGTGGAACACGGCGGCGTTCGGCATGACAGGCCTTGAGACGGCGCTGCGGGTGGTGCACGAGGCGATGGTCGAGACCGGCCTGCTCGACTGGGCAGGCGTCGCTGACCGCATGTCGGCCCGGCCCGCGGCGATCGGGCGCCTCGTCGGCCACGGCGGCCCGTTGGCGGCCAGCACTCCGGCCAACCTGACGCTCTACGACCCGAGGCCTCGTGAGGCCGTGGACCCGCGAGCCCACGCGTCCAGGAGCCGCAACACGCCGTTCGCGGGCATGGTGCTGCCCGGGAAGGTGGTAGCCACATTCCTGCGGGGCAGCCCGACGGTGCTCGACGGGAAGCTGGCCTGATGCCGGCCCGCGCCGGGACCCCCGGCCAGGCGGCGGCACCACCGGCGGTCCTCGTCCTGGAGGACGGCACGATCTTCCACGGAACGTCCTTCGGCGCTGACGCAGAGACGTTCGGTGAAGTGGTCTTCAATACCGGGATGACCGGGTACCAGGAAACGCTGACCGACCCGTCGTACTGCCGCCAGATCGTGGCCATGACCGCGCCGCACATCGGCAACACCGGCGTCAACGATGATGATCCCGAGTCCCGGCGCATCTGGGTCAGCGGCTACGTGGTCCGTGAGCCTGCCCGGATCGCCTCGAACTGGCGGTCGCGCCGGAGCCTGGACTCCGAACTGCGGGCCCAGGGCGTGACCGGAATCGCGATCACTGGTACCCGCGCGCTCACCAGGCACTTGCGGGAACGCGGCGCCATGCGGGCGGCGATCGCCACGGGCGGCGCCGACCCGGGCTCGGTGCTGCGGCGGGTACTCGCCAGCCCGTCCATGATCGGCGCGGACCTGGCCCGCGAGGTGTCCACAGCTACGCCCTACACCGTGGACCCGCCGCCCGGAGTCACCGTCCGGTACCGGGTCGTCGCCGTTGACCTTGGCATCAAGACGGCGACGCCGCGCTCTATGGCGCGGCGCGGCGGCCAGGTTCAGGTGCTCCCGGCCACCAGCACGGCGGCGGAGATCCTGGCGGCCGGCCCGGATGGGGTCTTCTTCTCCAACGGGCCGGGTG
>Ga0209526_10003779_pt1 | contig 10320 bp, 12 predicted proteins | sample JacPinW_OM2H0_M1_FD_188566 | JGI IMG/M metagenome (GOLD analysis project Ga0209526, IMG submission 188566) | Forest soil microbial communities from Algoma, Ontario, Canada - Jack Pine, Ontario site 1_JW_OM2H0_M1 (SPAdes) (version 2) | ecosystem: Environmental > Terrestrial > Soil > Boreal... | reverse complement strand
CGATCGGCCAGTACGTCGTGGTCAAGAAGAAAGGCATGAAAGTGATGTATCTTTCGAGCGAGCTTTTCATCAACGAGTTCATCGACGCGATCCAACACAACAACCTGGTCAAGTTCCGAAAACGCTATCGCCAGGCCGATCTGCTCCTGATCGATGATATTCAGTTCCTCGGTGGCAAGGAGCGGTCGCAGGAAGAATTTTTCCACACCTTCAACACGCTCTTCGACGGGCATAAGCAGATTGTGCTCTCCAGCGATCGGCCGGCTTCGGAGATCGCGAATCTCGAGCACCGGTTGGTATCGCGTTTCGAATGGGGTCTCACGGCCGAGCTCCAGCCGCCGGCCATCGAGACGCGCATGGCAATCTTGCGCAAGAAAGCGCGCACCATGCAGATCAAGCTTTCGGACGAAGTGTTCGAATTTCTCGCGAACCGCATCCGCAGCAACGTCCGTCGGCTCGAAGGCGCGCTGATGCGCGTGGCCTCATTTGCTTCGCTCAGCGGAAAAGAACTAACCAACGAAGTCATCGAGCATCTGCTCAAAGACATCCTGCAAGAGGAAGCGCGCAATTCCATCACCATCGAACAAATTCAACGGCGGGTGGCGGAGCATTTCGACGTGCGTCTGGCCGACATGACGAGCAAACGCCGCCCGGCCAGCATCGCCTTTCCGCGGCAAGTGGCGATGTACCTCGCGCGCGAGTTGACCAAATCTTCCCTCAACGAAATCGGCGACGCCTTTGGCGGGCGCGATCACGGCACGGTTTTGCACGCCTGCAAGCTCGTGAAAAAGCGGATGAAGGAGCAGGACAACATTCGCCAGACGATTTCGTTCATCGACAGCTCGTTGCAACGCTAAGTGCGTGCGTCAGACTTTCCGGTTGCCTAACAAAATCGGAAGCTTTACATCTTAAGCGCGTCTCCGTGATGAAATTTAGCGTTACCAAAGAAAAACTGCTGGAAGGCCTGCAACAGGTCCAAAACGTCGTCAGCACGCGCACGACTCTCCCGATCCTTTCCAATGTGCTGCTCCAAGCTAACGGCAGCGAAGTTCATGTCACCACTACCGATCTCGACGTGGGCGTGCGGGGAAGTTTCGAAGCCCAGGTGGAAAAGGAAGGCGCGACCACGCTGCCGGCGCGACGTCTCTTCAATATTGTGCGCGAGCTGCCCTCCAGCGAAATCCAGATCGACGTCGATGGAAAAAATGCGGCGTCCATTCGCAGCGGACAAAGCTTCTTCAAGATTCTTGGATTACCGGAGGAGGAATTTCCGCCGCTCCCGAAATTTGAAAACGCCAAGGTCGTTACGATCCGGCAAAAGGATCTGCGCGACGGTTTACGCAAAACCGCCTACGCCATCTCGACTGATGAAACGCGCTACGTGCTCAACGGCGTCCTGTTCAGTTTCAAAGAAAACAAACTCACCCTCGTGGCCACCGATGGACGGCGGCTGGCCATGCTCGACATCGAGCTGGAATTTCCGCGCAGTCACGAAGCGGACATCATCGTTCCGACGAAGGCGGTCACGGAGCTGCAGCGCCTGCTGACCGACGACGGCGAAGTGAAAGTGAGCGTGGCCAGCGGCCAGATTGCGTTCGACCTGAACAAGACGCTACTGGTTTCGAAATTGATCGAAGGCAACTACCCGAACTACAAACAAGTCATTCCATCGGAAGCGAAAGAGCGCGTTACACTCGAGCGCGAGACATTTTTGAATTCACTGCGGCGCGTCTCGCTTCTGGCCAGCGACAAGTCGAACTCGATCAAACTCAGCTTCGGCAAAAACAACATCGACATCACCGCGAACACGCCGGAGGTCGGCGAAGCAAAGGAATCATTGCCCGTCCAATACAAAGGCCGCGATTTTTCCATTGCCTTTAATCCGGAATTTCTGATGGCGCCGCTGCGGAATCTGACTGAGGACGAAGTTTTTCTCGATCTCATCGACGAGATGAGCCCCGGCGTTCTGAAAATTCAGACGCCGTTTCTCTACGTCCTGATGCCAATGCGCATCAGCTCCTGATCGAGCGCATCCTGCACAAGACCGAGATCAAGCCGGCGTAAATCTCCGTCCGGAGCGCGCAACACGCGGATTGGATGTTGCGTCACGCAACGCGTTCAGTGCGGGCAAGGCGAGGATGAAATCACCGATCGCGCCGCCGCGGATCACCAGAATCCGGTTCAATTCAGAAGATCAATATTGCGTGAAGGCGAAGATAAGAATAGCCGCGCCGAACGTTGCCGCGATGCCATGAATGATGCGCCAGCGGACGTTACTGCGTGCAATCCAGTCGACCTGATCGCGCAGCAAGTACGGCATCATTACCCAAATAAGACCGGCAACGATCAGCAGATACGCGAACACGGTGACGAGCAAACGACTTGCCTCATAGCGAAAGAACGCGGCCTCGAGAAGCGGCTCGGCTGCGAGCAAACAAAGAATTCCGAGCGCGCGCACGGCCAGAAATTCTTCCACGAACCATAAGACTAGTGCAGAACCAATTGGCAAAGCGATGAGGAGTGGCCGCCGGAAACTGGAGAACTCGCCCATTTCCATGGTAGCGAGTAACCAAAAACTCCAGACGAAGCCGAGAGTCAGTAGAACGATGCCGGCCGCGCGCGAGCGTGGCAAACGTTTCGCCAACCTTTGAACGAGATCGGGTTTCAGTAAACCGGGCAAGGCGAACAATATGAGGAACGCGCCGGCGACGAATCCGGCGGTTTGCAGAGAGAAATGGTAAATCATGCTGCGACGCGGGTGTGAGTTGCAGACTGCTTGATCGGCTTGCCGTAAAGGCTGAACCCGGTCACACGCTCGATCTGAACATCGACAAGTTCGCCCATGAGCTCATCACTCCCTTGGAACACAACAATCTTGTTCGTGCGTGTGCGCCCCATCAATCGCGTTCGATTCGTCTTGCTTGGTCCTTCGCAAAGAATCTCAACGGTGTGTCCGACAAGAGGCGCGTTCGCACGGCGCGCGGACTCATCCACGATTTCGAGTAAATCATGATTGCGCTGTTCCTTGATCTGCTCGTCGATTTGATCGGACATTTCTGCCGCCGGCGTATCGCGCCTTGGTGAATATCGAAAGACGAACGCGTTATCGAATTGGATCCGGTCGACCAAATCGCGCGTTTGCTGGTAATCGGTCTCGGTTTCGCCCGGAAATCCCACAATGACGTCGGTCGTGATCGCGATGCCTTTGCGCGCCGTACGGATCCGCTCGACAAGGTCGACATATTTTTCCGCTGTGTAAATGCGATGCATCGCCTTGAGAATTTTATTTGAGCCTGATTGCAACGGTAGATGCACGTGCTCCACGAGTTTCGGCAACCGCGTAAATGCGTCGATTAGATCTTCGCGGAAGCCGCTCGGGTGAGGCGAGGTAAAACGGAGCCGCTCAAGACCATCAATGTCGTGCACAGCTTCGAGCAATTGCACAAACGGACTCTTATTGTCGATCTTCGGAAATTCGTGGCGGCCGTACAAATTCACGATCTGGCCGAGCAGTGTGACTTCCTTTACGCCGCGAGAAACGAGATCGCGCACTTCACGTGCGATTTCTTCGATCGACCGGCTGCGCTCGGCGCCGCGCGTCTGCGGCACGATGCAGAATGTGCAATGCATGTTGCATCCTTGCATGATCGAAACGAACGCGGTTGCCTGCTTGGGCGCGAGCTGCTGTTCGTCAATCGTGGATTGCGATCCGACCTCCTCGGCAACATCGACGATGGAAAATCGCGGATCGTCCATCCGGCGATCTCTCTTTTTCTTCAGAGCATCTTCCACGTAATTGGCCACGCGATGAAATTTCTGCGTCCCGACAACAAGATCGACGTGCGGCATCTTGAGCAACGATCCGCCCCGCGCCTGGGCCATGCAGCCGAGAAAACCAAAAACAACATGCGGCCGCTCTTTGGCGATGTGGCCAAGCATTCCCATTTTGCCAAGCGCTTTCTGATCAGCCATGTCGCGCACGCTGCAAGTGTTGAGCAGCACGACATCGGCTTCGGTTTCGCTTTCAACCCGCTCGTAGCCGCGGGTGATGAGCGAGTGTGCGACCTGTTCGGAATCGCGCTCGTTCATCTGGCAACCGTAGGTTTTGATGAAGAACTTCGGCATGGGCGGGCGAAATAATACACGGCCGCGCGCCGTTCGCCACGCAGAGATTATGCACTTTCCATCTTGTCGATCTTTCGGATTTAATCGCGATACGAATGAAAGAGGAAAGTCCAGCGATCGGCATCATCGGCGGCAGCGGCTTGTATCAAATGGAAGAACTCCGTGATGCGACTGAGCGCAAGATCGACACTCCATTTGGCTCGCCTTCGGACGCGCTGATCGGGGGAAAGATCAGTGGTCGTCAGGTTTATTTTTTGCCGAGGCACGGACGTGGCCACCGGATCCTGCCCCATGAGTTGAACCATCGCGCTAATATTTACGCACTGCGTTCTCTCAACGTGCGCTGGATCATCGCCGTGACCGCGGTCGGCAGCTTGCAGGAGAAATATGCGCCGCGAGATATCTTGTTGCCCTCGCAGTTTTACGACCGCACCAGTTTGCGCGCAGTTCATACATTTTTCGGGGAAGGGATCGCGGCGCATATTTCCTTCGCCGATCCGATCAGCGCGAACTTGCGGAATCTGCTCGCGGAATCGGCGGGTAGATGCGACGTCACCGTCCACAACGGCGGCACTTATGTGAACATGGACGGCCCAGCTTTTTCGACGCGGGCAGAATCGGAATTCAATCGGCGCAACGCCTTCGATGTTATCGGCATGACCAATCTGCCGGAAGCGAAGCTGGCGCGGGAAGCGGAGATCGCCTTGGCGACCATGGCGATGATCACCGACTACGATTGCTGGAAAGTGGAGGAGGAGCCGGTCTCGGCCCAGACTGTGTTTGGTCATTTGACGGCCAACGCGCAGGCCGCAAAGAAAGTGCTTATTGACGTGATCCCGCGCGTGCCGGCGGAACCGAACTGGCCGGAGCATCGGGCTCTCGACTCTGCTTTGGTCACGGATCGGAAGCTTTGGCCGGCGGCGACCGTGGAGAAATTAGGGCCTATTTTGGGCCGGTTCTTGTGAAGCAAAAAAAGTACTTGCCTTTCGGCGCGGGATTATAGTAATTATAAAGACGTCGCTATTCGAACACCTACGGAGTCCAAAGAATGAAAATTCAAATCGCTGCTTGCCTTCTTAGCCTTGCGTTGCTTCCAGCTTGCTCGACCACTACGATGACCACAGCTGAACATCAGACTCTCGAGCAGAGGCTGTCGGCGAAATACGCCAGCACCGACACGAACGCCGCGGAGCCCGCCCCACCGGCGGAAGGTCCGGAAGATGTTCCAGCGGATGCGCCCAATAACGTCGACCGCAACCCGAACCTCATGCCGTCGCCGCTGCTCCGCTACTCGGCTGCATCACGGACGCCGTAAAGGACGTCGGGGAAACTTATTTTCGCTGAGTGAGCCGTTTGATCGCTTCAGCGAGCGATCGGATTTGATCTTCTCCATGCGCTGCCGTCACGGTGATGCGCAAACGCGCTGCGCCTTTGGCCACAGTCGGGTAACGAATCGCCGGCGCGAAGACGATCAAGCGACCGAGCGCGGAGCGCTTGAATTGCTCCGCGAATAAATCGCTCATCCAGCCGATGGACTCCAAAGTGCCCAGGCGAGGAGCGCGCCCGCGTCGCGCCAGACTCCGGAGTGGCTATCGCCGAGCACAACCACGATGATGTCTTTGCCCGGTCGCGAACCGCTCGCGATCAAACATTTCCCGGCGGCCTCGGTGTAACCCGTCTTCATCCCGTTGCAGTAAGGCAATCGCTTCAAGAGTTTGTTGGTGTTTTCCAATTCGCGCGTGCGGCCGTTTGCATAGCGGAAAACAAGCTGCGGCAGGCAGACGATCGAGCGAATTGTCGGATTCGCATACGCCACCCGCGCGATCGTTGCCAAATCGCGCGCGGTGGAATGTTGCCTCGCATCCGGTAATCCATTCGGGTTCACGAAATGTGAATTCCTGGCCCCGAGCGCGAACGCGCGCTGATTCATCCGCTCCGCGAACGCTTCGACACTGCCGGCACTATCGCGCGCCAGGCAACGCGCAACATCGTTCGGACTTTTTACAAGCAAGGCTCGCAGCAAATCGATTCGTTGATAAATTTCTCCCGGCTTGATGTTTAGTTTCACCGGTTCGGCAAAGGTATCGACTTGAGCTACCGTTACCGGCCGGTCCAGGTTGCCGCTTTCAGCGACGATCAATCCCGTCAACAGCTTCGTTGTGCTCGCCGGCGCTCGGATCTGATCGGGATTTTTTTCGTAAAGCACTTCTCCATTACTAACATTGATCACGATGACTGAACTCGCACCGGTCTTCGGAACCGAGCCCGGCACCGTCTGTATCGGTATCGGCTCATCGGATTCGCGCGGCTTGGTGGTGGCGCGGTGAACACGCTTGCGATGCGTCGGCCGATCCGGCACCCCGGTTGGCCTGACAACATTTTGATCCTCGTCCGGCGAAATCGTTTCGGCCGCGATGCAACAAAGCGGCAGCGCCATTGCGCACAAGGCAATCAGTAGACGTGAGCGGCGCTTCATGAGCCGGCAAATTAGCGGCAGAGATTTGTCATGCGCAAGTAAATGAAATCGCAAAAATCATTGCAGATCGCGACCGCGCTGGATCAATTCGATCTCGTAGCCTTCCGGCGCGTCGATGAAAGCGATCTTGCTGCCACCCGAGCTTTCGTGTGGTCCGTCAGAAAGGGGATAACCTTTGGCCGCGGCTTCGCGCGAGAATTTGTCCAGATCGTCTACTTCGAAGGCGAGGTGGGTAAGATCGGGACCAACCACGACCGGACCGCTCTGGTCGAATTTGCAAATTTCAATTTCCTCATCGCTCTCCGGCGCTTTTAAAAAAACTAATTGCGAGCCGCGACCGGACGTGTGGCGGCGAATTTCCTTCAGCCCAAGAACGTCTTTGTAAAACGCGACCGTTTTCTCCAAGTCCTTCACCCGGTACCTGGTGTGTAAGAGTTTTTTGACCATGCGTATCTTATTGCCCCGATAAGTGATTAAATTCAAACTCCCGTTACGACGATGAAACTGGTAATCGCTGCGACTGGCGCCAGCGGCTCGATTTATTTGCAACGGCTGCTCGAGCAGATCGATTGCGCCGCGCATGAAATTCATTTGGTGATGAGCGCGCATGCCAAACAAGTCGCGAATCAAGAGCTCGGTGCGTTCCGGATTCCGAAATCGATCACGCAGCATGCGGAGGACGATTTGAATGTTCCTTTTGTCAGCGGGTCGGCCCGCTTCGACGCGATGGTGATCGTCCCTTGCTCGATGGCAACGGTGGGTCGGATTGCTGCCGGCTCGAGCGACACCGCGTTGCTGCGCGCGGCGGACGTTTTTCTGAAAGAGCGACGGAGATTGGTTCTGGTTCCGCGCGAGACGCCGTGGAATTTGATTCACGCGCGCAATATCGTCACGCTTCTGGAAGCCGGTGCGATTGTGCTGCCGGCAATTCCGTCCTTTTACAGCCGGCCGAGTTCGCTTGACGACGTTGTCGACACTGTTGTCTGGCGCATTCTCGATCAACTCGGTTTGCCCAATCCACGCGCTTATCGCTGGCCGGCCACCCAAACCGCGAAGACTTCGCGCAAGAAAACTTGAAGATCGAAGGCTGGCGCGCGCGGTGGTTGATCGCGTTTGGATTCCGGCTGCTCAAGCTTTGGGCGCGTACATTGCGCTACGAAATCGATGATCGTTCAAATCTGATTAACACTCCCGTAACTGAAAACTACATCGGCTCCCTTTGGCACAATCGGCTCTTACTCATCTCGTATGTTTTGAAACGATTTGTGCCGCATCGGCCTGGTGCGGGTCTGATTAGCGCGAGCCGGGACGGAGATTTGGTGGCGGATTTGACGCAACGTTTCGGGTTTGACGTGGTGCGTGGTTCCAGCTCCCGCCTCGGGGCCAGCGGCATGCTCGAACTTACCAACGTGCTTGCCGCCGGTCGGGATGTGCTGATCACCCCCGACGGTCCGCGCGGTCCTGTTTACGAACTGGGCCCGGGCATTATTTTTCTTGCCCAAAAATCAGGTGCGCCGGTTCAGCCGATTAACATGGAATATTCGAACTGCTGGCGAGTGAAGAGTTGGGACAGATTTGTTCTGCCGCGCCCCTTCGCGAAGGTGCGCGTCATTTTCGGGCCGCTGCATCGTGTAGCAACGACAACGAGCGATGAAGAATTCGAAGCCGAACGTTTGCGTTTGCAAAACGCGATGATGTCGCTGGTTGAACGCCGTTGACTCATTTAGGTTCCGCGCATGGCGAACTTGATCGACGGCCGCGCGATTGCCGAAAAGGTTTATATCGATCTTCGGCGCGAGATCGCGGAGCTAAAATCGAAAGGCGTTACGCCTGGGCTTGCCGTCGTTCTCGTCGGCGATAACGCGGCCTCGCGCGCTTACGTTCGCTCGAAAGACAAAATGAGTCGTGAGCTCGGCTTGCATTCGATCAAGCTCGAGCTGCCGGATTCGACGACGCAGGACGAATTGCTCGCGCGGGTCGAAGAATTGAATCGCGACCCAAGTGTTCACGGAATTCTCGTGCAATCGCCGCCGCCGAAACAGATCGATGAAGCCGCAATCGTGCGTACGCTCGATCCGCGCAAAGACGTGGACGGATTTCACCCGCTCAACGTTGCCAAACTCGCGCTTGGCGATCCCACCGGGTTTGTGCCGTGCACGCCGCTCGGCGTGCAACGCTTGCTGATCGAAAGCAAGATCGACATCGCCGGCGCGCACGTCGTGATTCTCGGGCGAAGCATGATCGTCGGAAAACCGCTCGCGCTCTTGCTCATGCAAAAAACCAAAGGCGGCGATGCCACCGTGACGGTGGTGCACTCGCGGAGCAAAAATCTGGAAGCGATCACGCGCTCGGCCGACATTTTGATTGCAGCGATCGGTCAGGCTGAATTTGTGAAAGCTGAGCACGTTCGCGAGGACGCGGTGGTTGTCGATGTTGGGATTAATCGTGTGGAAGACAAGGCGAACGAGCGCGGTTACCGCCTCGTCGGCGATGTCGCATTCGATGAAGTCTCGAAGAAAGTCGCCGCGATCACGCCGGTGCCGGGCGGCGTCGGGCCAATGACGATCGCGATGCTGATGTCGAACACGGTCAAAGCGTGTCGGCAACAATCTTCCTCGTAAGCAGTCGCAAAATCGATGGCCGAATTCGGGCGACGTGCACGAAAGATGAAGCAATGCGCGGCGATAAGACTGCAGCGCGCGCCAGTCGATTGATCCAGAGTCGTCCTCGATACATCTCGGCGTGTGCCCGAGCGAATTCGCGCAAGGTCGATTGTCGATCTTCGCCGCGGCTGATTTTTACAATTGCATTCGCGGCCAGTTCGCCTGAGCGGAGCGCGTAATAAATTCCTTCGCCGGTAAACGGTTCGACCACGCGGGCAGCGTCGCCGATGAAGAAGAGATTTTCCTGGGTCGATGGAATTGGAGCGCGCGTCAGCGGCGTAATTGTTCGCCACGGCTGATCGCTTCCGATTTGGAAATGTCGCTCCGCCCATTTTCGTAACGAAGAAATAGTTGGAGGTGTGCCGACAAGACAGAGGTTGAGCTCGGTTTCGTTCACCGGCGCCTGACCGGAATAACCTTCGGGAAGAAATTGCAGCACGACGCGATTTCCGAAATCTCGCGGCAACGGAATGTGCGCTTGAAGCGCGACACGCTCCCGCTCTGGCCGCGGAAGCAAATTGCAAAGCCGCGCGACAGTTGAATTACGGCCATCGGCGCCGACGAGAAATCGAGCGCCGAATGTTTGGGTAACGATGTCGATCTTCCAATTGCGCGACGCGATCTTGCTGAGCGCAGTGACGATCGATCCTTCGTGAATTTCAGCGCCCAGCTCGCGGGCGCGATTTAACAAAAGATTATCGAGGAGACTGCGCTTAATCGCGATTTCGCTCCCATCGCCGCCTGGAAGATCGGCGCGCAGTACGCCTTGCCCATGGGACTCACGGTGAGCGGCATATACGAGCACATGACGCGCGATGTGCCATCAGCCCTGACGTTCCAGAACGAGCGGGAGCGTAACGGCACCTGGTTCGCCGCGACCCAGAAAATCACCCCGAACGACACCGTGAGCATCGGCTGGGCCCACGCTGCAAAGACCCCGGGGGATCCGGGTGGCCAGCATAACTACAACCCGACCTCGACCGATAACACCGCCGACATGTACACCATCGCCTGGAAGCACAACCTCGACAAGCAGCTGTACTGGTACATCGACAG
>Ga0209526_10003778_pt1 | contig 10321 bp, 11 predicted proteins | sample JacPinW_OM2H0_M1_FD_188566 | JGI IMG/M metagenome (GOLD analysis project Ga0209526, IMG submission 188566) | Forest soil microbial communities from Algoma, Ontario, Canada - Jack Pine, Ontario site 1_JW_OM2H0_M1 (SPAdes) (version 2) | ecosystem: Environmental > Terrestrial > Soil > Boreal... | reverse complement strand
GGCGGGGGAGGCAGGCCTCCCCCACGAGCCCCTCCCGCATAGTGATGTTCTTGTTTCGGGGGCGGGACTCACTCGGCCCGGGGGAGCCGGGCCTATCAACTGGCGCGGCGTGGGGGAGGGCAGGCCTCCCCCACGGTCTTTGGCGGTCTAGGACGCGGTTGCGGTTGCGGCGGCCTGCTGATTGTCGTGCTGGCTGACTTCGATCGAACCGGCGGTGCGCAGGATCTCCTGGGCGCGAGCCCCGTCTTCCTGTCCGCCGTGAACCAGCACCAAGTAGCGACCGGCGCGGAGATGCCCCTCCATCTTGGGGATGTGTTGCCGAGAAAGGAAGGCACCCAGTATCGCGCCGATCAGCGCCGTTCCAGCTGCTCCTTCTGCCGCCCCGACCACACCGGCGGCCAGCGGACCAAGAATTATCAGCGGACCGAAGCCGGGGACAGCCAGGAAAGCGACGCCGGCCAGCAGGCCGAATAGACCGCCGAATACGGCTCCCCAACTTGCCCCGGTCTTGGCCATATCGCCCGCCGTGACGAACCCATGCATCTTGATCTCGCTCTGTAGGCCCTGGCCCACGATCGAGATCTGGTCTGTCGGAAAACCGGCCTCACGAAGACGCTCGACCGCCTCGGTGGCCTCGTCCAGGGACCCGAATACGCCGACCACCGTGGAGTCGCCAGGGAGGGAATAGCCCTCCCCCTGGGTGGGGACGACGGTGGAGTCCCGCCCGGGGGGAGAATCCTCGCTTTGCGTGGTTGTGCCGTCACTCCTGTTGGGTGTGGATTCCATTCACTAGCCTCCCAGCAACTGATGAGAACCGAGCACCTGACAGATCCGGTGGCACCGGACAACTTAGGCTCCGATTTCCGGGGCTGACAATAGAAGCCTACGGAGCCCCCACAGTGGACGATGAGCAAAATCACGCGGTGTGCTGAGTAAAGCGTGGTAACTCGCAATCGAAATGGGCATGTTCGTTGGCGACCGCCCCGAGAGCGGTTACGCGAGGTGGCCGACCGGGGTTCTCACAAAGCTCACGGCAGGTATGCGAGCCGAAACAGCGTTTGCACCAGCACCTCGACGCCCTTGATGATGTGCGAGAGGTCCGTCTCCTCGTCCGGCCGGTGGCTGTGGCCGTTCTTGCTGGGCACGAAGAGCATCGCGGCCGGACAGAGCTTTCCGATCAACTGCGCGTCATGACCGGCCGCGCTGGGCATCCGGCGCCAGCGCACCCCGACGTCTACGCAGGCCGCTTCCAGCACAGCGCAGAGGTGTTCGTCAAAGCGCATGCCGGGCTGCCCGAGGCGGTGCTCCACATGCAGCTCGAGACCGCGCGAAGCGGCGATCTCAGCGAGCAACCGCCGAAGGGCCGTCTCCATCTCGTCTACCACCGGATCGTCGGGGTGCCTGAAGTCGAGCGTGAACCGCGCTGCCCCGGGCACCTGGTTGAAGCCTCCCGGCGACACCTCCATGGAGCCCACGGTGGCGACGGCGGCCGCTCCTGTCTCTTTCGCCAGCCGTTCCGCGCCGAGGACCGCCTCCGCGGCGCCCGCCAGGGCGTCGTGGCGCAACGAGATCGGTATTGTCCCGGCGTGGCCCGCTGCTCCTGTCAGGACCACGGTGAGGCCGCGGATGCAGACGATCCGATCGACCACGGCGATGTCGTCGCCGGCCTTGTCGAGGACCGGGCCCTGCTCGATGTGAGGCTCGATGTATGCCTCCAGGTCGTCGCGGCGCGCCTCGGCAACCCGGGTCGGATCCAGTCCACAGCTCAGCATGGCGTCCCCGATACTCACGCCGTCGCTGTCTGTGAGCCGGTCCAGTTCGTCCTCATCGATCCGTCCGGACAGGGCGCGGCTGCCCCAGAAGTTGCCGGCGAACCGGCTCGACTCCTCCTCGCAGTTCGCGAAGACCTCCAGGGTCTGCACTGGAGAGCCGAGTCGCGTGCCGAGCCACCGTATGGCGCAGGCCGCCATGATGACGCCCAGGATCCCGTCGAAGGCGCCGCCGCTGACGACCGAGTCGACGTGTGAGCCGCTCAGGACCACCCCGGGGCGAGACCCGGCGAGGCGCGCGAACCGGCTGCCTACGGCGTCCGTTCGCACCTGCAGCCCGGCGGCGTCGAACCACCGCTCCAGCTCCTCCATACCAGCCTCCCAGGCCGGCGTGTAGAGCAGCCGCGTCACCGAGCCGTCCCGCCCCGCGCCGTGCCGCCGCATGCGTGTGACGAGGTCGCCCGCCGCCCGGCCGATCTCGGCCCGGTCATCCACGCTGAAGCGGGGGATCGCTTCCGGTGGCGTCATCTCGCCAACCCTAGAGAGAACCAACTAGCTCTGCGCTGGCGAGGCTGTCCGGGAGTCGTCCTCGCCTCCTCACGCGCGCCTTCACAGTGCAGCCCTTGAGCAGGCACCTGGCCTGCTCCCTCCGAGAGGGCGGCAGGGATGGGCGGCATGGCACGGGCCGCTTGACAAGAGCATTCGCCGGGTGTACGGTCCGGAAAGGTATTCGGCATTATCGAATCCCAATCGCAAAGGAGGGTCGGGGCCATGTACTCGTTGACGCAGAGAGGTGCGGCGGAGGCCTTCGGAACGGCGGCGCTGGTCCTGGTTGGTCCCGGCTCCGTCATCGCGACGCTGACGCTCGCGGGCAAGGCGACGCCGGCGGTGACGGAGGCTGATCTCCTCGGCATCTCCTTCGCGTTCGGTTTCATCATCACGGCGCTGGTCTACGCGATCGGCAAGGTCTCGGGCTGCCACATCAACCCGGCCGTGACCTTCGCGCTCGCCGCCACCAAGCGCTTCCCCTGGAGAGAGGTGCCGGTCTACTGGCTGGCGCAGGTCGTGGGCGCGATCATCGGCGCGCTCGCCATCTGGGCGGCCTTCGGCCATCAGGCGGTCACCCTCGGACTCGGCCAGACGTCCTTCAGCGACAGCACGTCCTACCTGGCCGCCGCCTTCAGTGAACTGATCGGCACCGGATTGCTGCTGTTCGCGATCATGGGGATCGTCGATCCTCGCTCACCGAACGACCTGGCCGGACTTGTGATCGGCGGCGTGGTGGTGGGCATCATCCTGATCTTCGGTCCCATCACCGGAGCTTCGCTGAACCCGGCCCGGGCGCTCGGACCCGAGGTGGTCTCGACCATCGCCGGTGGCCCCACGCACTGGGCCCAGTACGTCCCCGTCTACCTGGTCCCCGGACTGGTCGGGGCGGCACTGGCCAGCTTCGCCTACGACTTCATGGCGAGGCCGCGCGTGGTTGAGACCCCGATCAAAGAAGCGGTGACCCACCCGGACACGAGCCCGGACACCAGCCCGGTCGCCGGCTAAGCCAGCGGTAACAAGAGGAGAGCAGAGATGGCGACGGTAGTGCAGCGAATGCGGAAGTTCCTCAACGACCCGGAACAGGTCGTGAAGGAATCGCTGGTCGGACTTGCGGCGGCCCACGGCGACCTGCTCCGCTATGACGCGGAGAACCAGGTGGTGATCCGGAAGGATGCACCGCGGCAGGGAAAGGTCGCGCTCATCTCCGGCGGTGGCTCTGGTCACGAACCTCTCCACGGTGGCTTCGTCGGCGCCGGCATGCTGGACGCTGCCTGCCCGGGCGAGGTCTTCACCTCGCCGGTTCCCGGCCAGATGCTGGCGGCCACCAAGGCGGTGGACGGGGGAGCCGGCGTCATCCACATCGTGAAGAACTACACGGGCGACGTGATGAACTTCAAGCTCGCGGCCGAGGACGCCGCCGAAGAGGGCATCCAGGTTGAGTCGGTGCTGATCGACGACGACGTGGCCGTCCAGGATTCGCTCTACACCGCGGGTCGTCGTGGTGTCGGAGCCACCGTTCTGGCGGAAAAGGTGGCAGGGGCGGCGGCCGAGCGCGGTGACGCCCTGGCCGCGGTGGCCGCCCTGGCGCGCCGCGTGAACGACCGGTCGCGCTCGTTCGGCGTGGCGCTGTCCTCCTGCACACCACCGGCCGCCGGCAAGCCGATCTTCGACTTGCCTGAGGGCGAGATGGAGGTCGGCATCGGGATCCACGGCGAGCCCGGCCGCCGGCGCTCGGCGCTCGGTTCCGCCCACGAGGTGGCGGCGACGATGGTGGAGGCGGTGGTCTCCGACCTCCGGCCGGCCGCAGGAGCACGGGTGCTCGTCTTCGTGAATGGCATGGGCGGCACGCCTTTGCTCGAGCTCTACCTTCTCTACGGTGAGATCGACCGTCAGCTTCGGGAGGCAAGTCTGGAACCCGTTCGCAACCTCGTGGGCAGCTACATCACATCTCTGGAGATGGCTGGGGCTTCGCTCACGCTGCTCGAGCTGGACGATGAGCTCACCGAGCTGTGGGACGCGCCTGTGCGCACGCCAGCCCTTCGCTGGTGAGGGTGAGCTAGCCTTTTGACCGGCGAGAGCGTCATGGACGAGGCCACGATCAGAACCTGGATGACCGAGACCGCTAGTTCCATCCGTGCCGAGCGGGACCACCTGGTCCAGCTCGACGCGGCGATTGGAGACGGCGACCACGGCATCAACATGACCAGGGGCTTCGAGGCCGTCGTCCTGGCGTTTTCGACGGAGGACGGGGGGTCGCCAGGGCAGCTGATGACGCTGGCGGGCAAGACGCTGATCTCTGCGGTGGGAGGCGCCAGCGGGCCACTCTGGGGCTCCGCCTTGCGGCGGGCGGGACGAACTCTGGGCGACAAGCCCACCTTCGAAGCCGAGCAGCTCGTGGTGGCAATGGAGGCGGCGCTGGCGGCGGTCCAGGATCTCGGCCAGGCGAAACCCGGCGACAAGACCATGGTGGACGCGCTTGCGCCGGCGGTAGGCGCCCTTCGGGAAGGTGTCGCGGCCGGCCAGCCGTTGCAGTCGGCCGTCCAGGCGGCCCGCAGCGCCGCCGAGGAAGGCATGCGCGCCACCGTTCCGATGCAGGCCCGCAAGGGCCGCGCCTCCTACCTGGGAGAACGATCGATCGGTCACCAGGACCCCGGCGCGACTTCGGCGGTGCTGATCCTGAAGGCCCTCGAGCGGACCCTGGCCGCCGGGGGCTGAGATGCCGGAAGGCCGGCTCGAGACAAACTCGTCCCTCTCTTTAGGGGGGACGGAGGTCTCCTTCCCTCCGGCGACTACTCGCGCAGGCTGGAGATGCAGTCGGCCAGTGCGGCCAGCGCGGCATCGGCGTCATCGCCCTCAGCGCGGAGGGTGAGCATGACGCCGCCCCTGGCGCCCAGCGCCAGCACGGAGAGGATGCTCTTGGCGTCCGCCTGCCTACCGTTGACAGCGACGGTGACTCGTGAGCGGAAGCCCGCCGCGGTCTTCACGAACCGTCCCGCGGGCCGGGCGTGCAGGGACACCTCGCTCGGCATGAGCACCCCTCGCTCAGAGCTTGCTGGCACCACGTACCTCCTCCGCCGATCTGAGGACTTCTTCGAGAGGCTGGCCGGCCGCCGAGATCACTGCCGCCGCGACCGCCCCTTCCACGAACGGCGCGTCGGCCAGGCGGACGCTGCCTCCGTTGCCCTCGTCCAGGACCGACCGGACGGTCAGGATGGCGCTGCCCAGGTCGGCCAGCACGACCACGCCCGCGCCTTGCTCGGCCCGAGCTATCGCGAGCTCGACCAGCTCCCCGGTCGTGCCGAGGCCGCCCTCCGGGTCGCCACCCGCGGGCTCGATGCGAACCTCGCTTCCTGCGACCTGACCAGCCAGAGCGGCCAGCCCTCGCGCCAATTCGGCGCTGTGCGACACCAGTACAATCCCGACCAAGCTGCTCCCTCTGAGTCCGAGCTGGATGTTGAGGTGTAGTCTACATTACAGAAATGAATTCAGCAATGCCGAATCGCGGTCGGCAGACAATCCAGTCCATCGACCGTGCAGCGGCGATCCTGAAGGCGCTGGCAAGTGGCCCTCGCCGGCTCGGAGTCAGCGAGCTCGCCGATCGACTGGGGCTTGCCCGGCCGACGGTTCACGGGTTGCTGCAGACTCTGCAGGCCCATGGCTTCGTGGAGCAGGACCAGACCTCCGAGAAGTACCAGCTCGGCCCTGGCCTTCTGCAGCTCGGTTACTCATACCTCGACCTGAACGAACTGCGATCTCGCTCGATCCCTTACGCGGATCGGCTCGCGGCCCGGACCGGCGAAGCGGTCCGCGTAGCCGTCATGCACGGAGGCTCCGTCGTGATCCTGCACCACGTGTTCCGGCCGGGGACCAGCTTTCAGATCCCCGAGGTGGGTCTGCAGCTGCCCGTCTACGCGACCTCCTTCGGAAAAGCGATCCTGGCCTTTCAGCCTCCGCCGGCGTTCGAGGATGTCACGGCGGACAGCCTGCCAAAACTGACCAAGCGGACTCTCAGCCGGGCCGCGTTGAAGCGGGAGCTGGACGCCGTTCGGGCGCAGGGGGTGGCGACCGAGCGTGACGAAGCGGTGCTCGGTGAATCCAGCCTCGCGGCGCCGATCTTCGATCATGCGGGGCATGCGGTGGGCGCGATCGGCGTCGTCGGCGACACCGAGCGAGTGTTCCCGCGCGGGCCTGCAAAGGGCGCCATCGCGGCCGTCACCGAGGCCGCTCGTGGGGTCTCGCGCGAGCTGGGAGCACCGCGCTGGCCATACGTGGCCTGACGGCCCGAGGCACCACGCCTGACCTGTTGCGTCAATCAGATCGGAAACCGAGCAACGCCGAGAATGACGGCATGTATGCTGGTCGCCGACCCACGTCGTCAGTGCTGCAACCGCCGGAGGTGGTTTGACGAATGGACTTCATATCTCGCGGCTTTAGGGGGCGGCCTCGCGAGCAGGCACCAGCCGGCCGACTTCCGCCAGGCCAATACATGGTCAGGGACTTCCCGGTCCTGTCGGCGGGTCCCACGCCTCACACGCCACTCTCCCGGTGGACCTTTTCGATAACCGGAGAGATCGATGAGCCCAGGCAATGGACCTGGGAGCAGTTCCGGGCGCTGCCCACCGAAACCGTCACCAAGGACATCCACTGCGTCACCAAGTGGAGCAAGTTCGACACCGTCTGGGAAGGCGTCTCCGTCGACACACTTCTGGACGGTGTTGATACGGCCGCCGAGTACGTGCTGGCGTTCTCTGACGGCGGTTACACGACGAACATCCCCCTCCAGGACCTGACCGAAGGGAAGGCCTGGGTGGCGTTCGCCTTCGGAGGTGAGCCGCTCGAGCCCGAGCACGGGGGCCCGGCGCGCCTCCTGGTACCGCACCTGTACTTCTGGAAAAGCGCCAAGTGGGTGCGCGGCCTCCGGCTGATGTCCGAGAACTCACCCGGCTTCTGGGAGACATACGGCTACCACGACTACGGCGACCCATGGCGCGAGCAGCGGTACAGCGGCGACTGACCTGGCGCCGGGGCCGGGTCACCAGGCGCGTGGATGAGACGCCGCGGGTTCGGACGCTGGTTCTCGCCCTGCAGGAGGACTGGCCTGGGCACCTCGCCGGCCAGCACGTAGACGTCCGCCTGACCGCGGAGGACGGCTACCAGGCCCAGCGAAGCTACTCCATCGCTTCCGCACCGGAGGACGTGGGACAGCTCGCAATCACTGTCGAGCGCATCGGTGACGGAGAGGTCTCGCCCTACCTTGTCGACGAGCTGACAGAGGGTGACCAGCTCGAGTTCCGTGGCCCCATCGGGGGATATTTCATCTGGGACGAAACCCCCGGCGGCCCCTTGCTGCTGGTCGCCGGTGGCTCGGGCATCTGCCCGCTGATGGCCATGATCAGACACCGGGCCGCGCGGGGAAGCCGTGTCCCAACGCGATTGCTCTACTCCTCGCGGTCCCTCGAAGACGTGATCTACCGTGAGGAACTCGACCTCCTGGCCGCCCGGTCGGACGGGCTGGAGGTTTTTCATACCCTCACGCGGGAGCGGCCCGCCGGCTGGACGGGGTACGCGAGGCGAATCGATCTGGAGATGCTTACCGAGGTGGGGTGGAGACCGGACGAGGGCCCCCTTGGTTTCGTTTGCGGTCCCACTCCGCTGGTCGAGGCGGTCGCCGAGGCGTTGGTCCAGCTCGGCTGGTCGCCGGATCGCGTGAAGACCGAGAGGTTCGGACCCACCGGAGGCTAGAGAGCCGGAGGCTAGAGAGATGGACGAGAGCCAGCTGCGACTGGACGGCAACGCGGCAGCGGGGATCCTCCGGGAGGTCTTCGCGATGGACGTGAGCGGCGCGCGCGAAGCGTGCGCGTCTTGCGGGACGATCGGGCCGGTGGGCGCCCAGCACCTCTACATGTACCCGCTAGCGCCCGGAGCCGTGGTTCGCTGCTCCACCTGCGGGGACGTCTTGATGGTGCTCGTCCGGGGCGGCGGCAGGTATCGGCTCGCTCTACCGGGCCTCAGGTGGCTGGAGATGAGAGAACCCGTCCAGGCGCCTCCGGAGACCTGACAGGGGGGCCGCGAGGCGGCCGGAACCCCGGGGCGGGCGGGAACTCCAGATCAAGCACAGCCCTAGATATTGAGGTTGACGGGGAACAGGGCACAAGATATAGTCCAGCTCCCACTTCCGATCGCCCTCCTCAGGGCTCATCTCCAGGAGTCGCAGCGTCATGCCCACGTCCAAGATCGTCAAGCGCACCGGTGACGTCGTCGCGTTCGAGCGTCAGCGAATCGAGTCCGCAATAGCCAGGGCTCTGGAGGCAACCGGCGACGGCCTCGCCGACGGAGCCCTGGCCCTCCGGGTCGACGCCATCGTCGACGAGATCGACCGGCGCTTCACGGACTTCTACCCCAACGTCGAGAACGTCCAGGACATCGTCGAGAAGCACCTGATGCGAGAGGAGCTCTACGAGGCGGCCAAGGCTTACATCCTCTACCGGGCCGAACACCGGAATCAACGGGAAGCGACGCAGCAGCAGTCGGCGGAGGCCGCGCGGCGAGGGCGGCTCACGGTGATCACCGGGGAAGGCCGCGCTGCCCTGCTCAACGTACGCAAGCTGGAGGAGGCGGTTGCGCGGGCCAGCCAGGGCCTGGATGGCGTCTCGCCCGAGCTGGTCGTCGGGCAGGCGATCAAGGGACTCTACGACGGCATACCGACCGCTCAGGTCCAGCGCGCCCTGATAATGGCCGCCACCGCCTTGATCGAGCGGGAGCCCGCGTACAGCTATCTGGCGGCCCGCCTCCAGCTTGACCAGCTCTTTCGAGAGGTGACGGGGGAATCGCCGGCGGACCTCGATCGGGACGAGCTGTACCGCGCCAGCTTCCTACTCGGGGTCCGCAACGGGATTCAGAGCGGCCTCCTCGACGAGCGCCTTCAGCGCTTCGACTTGAACCGGCTGGCGGGTGCCATCGATCCCCAGCGCGACCTGCTCTTCCAGTACATCGGTGTGCAGACGCTCACCGACCGCTACCTGGCCAGAGCGCAAGGACGGCTGCTCGAGCTGCCGCAGTCGTTCTGGATGCGGGTGGCCATGGGCCTGGCGATCGAGGAATCCGAGCCAGACGCTCGAGCCATCGAGTTCTACCACCTGATGTCGCGGCTGCTCTACGTCCCTTCGACCCCCACGCTGTTCCACGCCGGCACGCCTCACCCGCAGCTCTCCTCCTGCTACCTGACCACGATCGGCGACGATCTTGGCCAGATCTTCAAGGCCCTTGCCGACAATGCGCAGCTCTCGAAATGGTCCGGCGGACTGGGTAACGACTGGACCAACGTTCGCGCCACTGGGTCTCCCATCCGGAGCACAGCGGTGGAGAGCCAGGGAGTCGTCCCCTTCTTGAAGGTAGCCAACGACGTCACGCTGGCGATCAATCGAAGCGGCAAGCGCCGCGGCGCAACCTGCGCCTACCTGGAGCTCTGGCACTACGACGTAGAGGATTTCTGCGACTTACGGCGCAACACCGGCGATGAGCGCCGCCGCACGCACGATATGGACACCGCGCTCTGGATCCCCGATCTCTTCATGAAGCGGGTGGAGGGAGACGGCGACTGGACTCTCTTCTCGCCCGACGAGGTGCCAGACCTCCACGACCTCTACGGATTTGCTTTCGAGCGTCGCTACCACGAGTACGAGGCCCGCGCCGCAGCCGGTCACATGCGGCTGGCCAAAAGGCTGCCGGCGCGGCAGCTCTGGAGACGCGTGCTGACCATGCTCTTCGAGACGGGGCATCCCTGGATCACCTTCAAGGATCCTTCCAACATCCGCTCCCCCCAGGACCACGCTGGGATCGTGCACAGCTCCAACCTCTGCACCGAGATCACGCTGAACACCTCGGCTGAGGAGACGGCGGTCTGCAACCTTGGCTCCGTCAACCTGGGGCGCCATGTCAGCGACGGGCGTATGGACGAGGACGGGTTGGCGAGAACGATACGCAGCGCGATGCGGATGCTCGAC
>Ga0209526_10003777_pt1 | contig 10321 bp, 9 predicted proteins | sample JacPinW_OM2H0_M1_FD_188566 | JGI IMG/M metagenome (GOLD analysis project Ga0209526, IMG submission 188566) | Forest soil microbial communities from Algoma, Ontario, Canada - Jack Pine, Ontario site 1_JW_OM2H0_M1 (SPAdes) (version 2) | ecosystem: Environmental > Terrestrial > Soil > Boreal... | reverse complement strand
CGCCCTGGCGCTGGAACGCATGAAGCAGCATCGCTGGCCCGGCAATGTCCGCGAGCTCGAAAACCTCGCGCGCCGGCTCGCGGCATTGTATCCGCAAGACGTCATCACCGGCTCGGTCATTGACGGCGAGTTGGCGCCTCCCGCCGTGACCTCGGGCGGCAGCGTCCACCACGGTGTCGACAATCTCGGCGGCGCCGTCGAAGCCTATCTGTCATCGCATTTTTCCGGGTTCCCCAACGGCGTGCCGCCGCCGGGCCTCTATCACCGGATCCTGAAGGAAATCGAGGTGCCGCTGCTGACGGCGGCGTTGGCGGCGACCAGGGGCAACCAGATCCGCGCCGCCGACCTGCTCGGCCTCAACCGCAACACGCTGCGGAAGAAGATTCGCGACCTGGACATCCAGGTTTACCGGAGCGGTAATTAGGAGTTGCGGGCGCCCCGAGCCCCGGCCGCAGCGGTATGGTAATGGCGAAAGCTGCAGGCCAATGCAGTCCAACCGCGGGACACGCCGCGGAATCGTCGCAATTTGGCAACATTGTGATATGAATGCATCAGTAGTTCGCCAGCGGCGGATCTAAGGCCTTTCAGCTCACCCATTGCCTAAATGACCAGCGCAGACAGCTCGGCTCCATCGTTCGATCCATCGTTCGCCGAATCCAAGGGGTGGTCCCTGCGGAGATGGCTGGCGCCGTTTGCCGTCGCCCTGGCCCTGTTATCCGCGTTTCTCACCTTCGTGGTGCTCACCGGCCTGACCCCGATTGAACCGACACGCGAAGTTGTCGTTTCCTTCATGCTGATCAATGGCGCGACCATCCTGGTGCTGGTCGGCATCATCGTCCGCGAAGTCTGGCAGGTGGTGCAGGCACGTCGGCGCGGCCGGGCGGCGGCGCGGCTGCACATCCAGATTGTCAGCCTGTTTTCCGTCATTGCGGTGTTGCCGGCCGTGCTGGTGTCGATCGTCGCCAATGTGACCATCGATCGCGGCCTCGATCGGCTGTTTTCAGGTCCGACGCGCGAAGCGATCCAGAACTCCCTGACCATTGCCCGTGCCTATACCGATGAACACGCGCAGCTTATTCGCGGCGACATTCTGGGAATGGCCAACGATATCGCCCGCGCCCGGCCATTGTACGATCAGCATCTCGGAACGTTTCTCGAGATGCTGACGGCCAGTGCCGCATCGCGTAATTTGCCGGGAGCGATGCTGATCGACAAGGATAGCAAGCCTCTGGAGATGGCGCGAACCGGCATTCAGCAGGACTTCGTGACGCCGGACCCGGAACTCCTGAGCAAAGTCAACGAAACCGAGCCCCAGATCGCGGTGTTCCCCGAAAACTACGTCGCGGCCGTGATCCGGCTGCGCGGGTTCGACGACACGTTCCTCTACGTGGCCCGGCTGCTCGATCCGCGCGTGGTCGCGCAGCTCAAGCAAACCCAGGCCAGCGTCGCCGAATATGCGGAGATTGAAGCGCGCCGGCTCGGCCTGCAGGTGGCGTTCGCACTGATGTTCGCGGTGATCGCCTTGACCATCCTGATGGCCTCGGTTCTGATCGGACTGAATTTCGCCAATTGGCTGGTCGCCCCGATCCGGCGGCTGATGAGTGCCGCCAATATTGTCTCGACCGGCGATTTGCATGTGCAGGTTCCCGTCCACAAGTCGGAAGGCGACCTCGCGCAGCTCGGCGAGACCTTCAACAAGATGACGCAGGAATTGCGCAGCCAGCGCGACGAACTGGTGAGCGCGAGCGACGTTATCGACAGCCGTCGCCGGTTTATCGAGGCGGTGTTGTCGTCGGCGAGCGCCGGCATCATCGGTGTCGATGCCTCCGGCAACGTCGGGATCCTCAACCGTTCCGCCGAGAAACTCATCGGGCACGCCGAATCGGAGACGCTGGATCATCCGTTGTCGGACGTGCTGCCCGAACTCGATGACATGATGAAAGCCGCGCGCGAGGGCACCCAGCGGCTGGTCCAGGGCCAGATCACTATTCTTCGTGACGGCCATGAACGCAACCTGTCGGTTCGGGTCAGCGCCGAACAAACCAGCCAGTCGCGCGACAGCTACATCATCACGCTTGACGACATTACCGAACTGGTTTCCGCACAACGGACTTCGGCATGGGCCGATGTCGCGCGCCGCATCGCGCACGAAATCAAAAATCCGCTGACACCAATTCAGCTCTCCGCCGAACGCATCCGTCGCAAATTCGGCAAGGTTATCACGGAGGACAAGGCCGTCTTCGAGCAATGCACGGACACCATTGTGCGACAGGTTGATGATATCAGGCGGATGGTCGACGAATTCTCGCGCTTCGCGCGGATGCCGAAGCCTGTGATCGAAGGCGAGGATGTCGGCGACACCGTGCGGCAGGCGGTGTTCCTGATGCGGGTCGGGCATCCCGACATCGATATCGAAGCCGAGATCAAGGACGAGCCGATGCGGGCGCAGTTCGACCGGCGGCTGATATCGCAAGCCTTGACCAACATCATCAAGAACGCGACCGAAGCGATCGAGGCCGTCCCGGCGGACGAATTGGGGAAGGGACGTATCGACGTTATCGCGGCGCGCGAGAACGATGACATCGTGATCGATGTCATCGACAACGGCATCGGCCTGCCGAAGGTCAGCCGGGCGCGTCTGCTCGAACCCTACGTCACGACGCGCGAAAAGGGCACCGGCCTCGGCCTGGCGATTGTGGGTCGCGTGCTGGAAGACCATGGCGGCCGGATCGAGCTCAACGATGCCGCGGACATTCGACCGGGGGCGCGCGGGGCCTGGATGCGGTTGCGGTTTGCGGTGTCGGGCCACGCCGCGAAAGTCGAAGTGAAAGAGCCGGCTGCCGAAACCAAACAAGCGGCGCATGAAACCGCGGGGCCGGCGGAGGCGACCAACAATGAAACAAGAATCAAAGCCGCAACAGGCGGCTGACCGGACAGGCGTGACCGATGGCAAATGACATTCTGATTGTCGATGACGAAGCCGATATTCGCGATCTGGTTGCGGGGATTCTCGAAGACGAGGGTTTTACGACCCGGACCGCGCGCGACAGCGATTCGGCACTCGCGGAAATTGCCAATCGCCGCCCGCATCTGGTGTTTCTCGACATCTGGCTGCAGGGCAGCAAGCTCGACGGGTTGCAACTGCTGGAACAGATCAAGAAGGACCATGCCGAGGTGCCGATCGTGATGATCTCCGGGCACGGCAATATCGAGACCGCGGTCGCGGCGATCAAGCGCGGCGCCTACGACTTTATCGAAAAGCCTTTCAAGTCCGACCGGTTGATTCTGGTGGCGACGCGGGCGCTGGAGACCTCGCGGCTGAAGCGCGAAGTGAAGGAACTCAAGCAACTCGCGCCGGCGGCCAGCGTTTTGACCGGCCGCTCGGCCTGCATGAATCAACTGCGCCAGACCATTGAGCGGGCCGCCAAGGCCAATAGCCGCATCCTGATCGTCGGGCCGTCCGGTGCGGGAAAGGAATTGGCGGCGCGCACGCTGCATAACGCATCGAATCGATCCGAAGGACCCTTCGTCGTTATCAACGCCGCGGCGATTACGCCGGAGCGAATGGAAGTCGAACTGTTCGGTATCGAACAGTCCAATGGCGAACATCCACGCAAGGCCGGTGCGCTGGAGGAGGCGCATAGCGGCACGTTGTTTATCGATGAAATCGGCGACATGCCGCGCGAAACCCAGAACAAGATCCTGCGGGTGCTGGTCGACCAGACGTTCCAGCGGTCGGGCGGTACCAGCAAGGTCAATGTCGACGTTCGCATCATTTCCTCGACGGCGCGCAATCTGGAAGAAGAGATCGCGGAGGGCCGGTTCCGCGAAGATCTCTATCATCGGTTGTCGGTGGTGCCGATCCGCGTGCCCCCGTTATCGGAGCGCCGCGAGGATATCCCCGAACTGATCGACTATTTCATGGATCAGATCTCGGTCGCTACCGGGCTGCCGAAGCGCCAGATCGGCCAGGACGCGATGGCGGTATTGCAGTCGCATGTCTGGCCCGGAAATGTCCGGCAGCTTCGCAACAATGTCGAGCGCGTCATGATCCTGGCGGGCGGCGGTCCGGAAGTCATCATTACGGCCGACATGCTGCCGCAGGACGTGGGCTCGATGGTCCCGGCCATGCCGACCAGCAATAATGGCGAGCACATCATGGGCTTGCCGCTGCGTGAGGCGCGGGAAGTGTTCGAACGAGACTATTTGATCGCCCAGATCAGCCGATTCTCCGGTAATATCTCTCGCACGGCGGAGTTTGTCGGCATGGAGCGTTCAGCCCTGCATCGCAAGCTCAAGGCCCTCGGCGTCGGCTGAATGCCGACCCGAGAATTTCGAATCCGAAATATGGCCGTTCGCCGGTCGTTGAACACCGGATCGGCGCATTCATTCCATGCATTTTCTTGAGAAATTTCATCTATTTCCGTATTCTTACGGAGAATTGTGCCTGTGGCCAATGCGCGAACCGGCTTGCCTAAAAACCACGCCTGCCTTCTAATCGTCCTGCCGTACCTCCCGGAGGGGGATCTCAGGGGAAGCCGGCAACCGGGTCATGCTCCGTGAGAGGGCCGGCGCCCGGTTCAATAAAAAGAAGCACAAAAAGAAGCACAAACTGCGGGATAAAAACAATGGCGGCAGACCGCGCACAAAACCTACAAGACACCTTCCTCAATCACGTTCGCAAAACCAAGACGCCACTGACGATCTTTCTGGTCAACGGAGTAAAGCTGCAGGGGATTGTCACCTGGTTCGACAATTTCTGCCTGCTGCTGCGGCGCGATGGTCATTCGCAGCTTGTCTACAAGCACGCGATCTCGACCATCATGCCGGGCGCACCGATCCAGTTGTTCGAAGGCGGCGAGGATGCTCCGGCTTGAGAGTGATCTGATTGGAACGCCGTAATCCCGAAGAGGGCGTCGACCGTCCGCGGTCGGCAGCGGGCAAAGAGACCGGGCGGGTAGTCGTCCTCGGCCCATACTTGCGCATGCGCCGCGGCGATCCCGAGGCGCAAACGGATCATCACGTCATGCGTGGTTCGGAGGCGCGGCTCGAGGAAGCCGTGGGTCTCGCCCGCGCCATCGATCTGACGATCGCGGAGGCGCTGATTGCGCCGGTCAGTCAGATCCGGCCCGCGACGTATCTCGGCAAGGGCAAGGTCGAGGAGATCGTCGGACTGATCACCGGGCAGGAGATCGAACTGGTGGTGATGGATTGCGCGTTGTCGCCGATCCAGCAGCGCAATCTTGAGAAGGCCTGGAACACCAAGGTACTCGACCGCACCGGGCTGATTCTGGAAATCTTCGGCCGCCGCGCCAAGACCAGGGAAGGCGCACTGCAGGTCGAACTCGCTCATTTGAACTACCAGCGAAGCCGCCTGGTGCGGTCATGGACCCATCTCGAGCGCCAGCGCGGCGGTTTCGGATTCATGGGCGGTCCCGGTGAAACGCAGATTGAAGCCGACCGCCGCCTGATCGGCGACCGCATCGCGCGCCTCGAAACCGAAATCAAGAAAGTTCAGGCGACGCGGCGGCTGCATCGCGCCGGCCGGCAGCGGGTGCCGTATCGGGTCGTGGCGCTGGTCGGCTACACCAACGCCGGCAAGTCGACGCTGTTCAATCGCCTGACCCGCGCCGACGTGCAGGCCGCCGACATGCTGTTCGCCACGCTGGACCCGACCTTGCGTGCGCTCAGTCTGCCGCATGGCGGCAAGGCGATGCTGTCGGATACCGTAGGCTTCATTTCCAACCTGCCGACGCAACTGGTTGCGGCGTTTCGTGCGACGCTGGAGGAAGTGCTGGAAGCCGACGTCATTCTCCATGTCCGCGACATCTCGCATGAGGACGCGGACGCGCAGCAGCGCGACGTCGATACGGTACTGCATCAGCTCGGCATTGATCCGGATGCGGGTCAGCGCATTATCGAGGTCTGGAACAAGATCGATCGCTTCGATCCGGAGATGCGGGAAAACCTGCAAAATATCGCTGCCCGCCGTCCGCCGGAGCGTCCGTGTTTCCTGGTCTCGGCCGAAACCGGCGCGGGCATCGACGCGCTATTGACCGCGATCGAAGACCGGCTGGCCGCCACGCGCATGACGCTGCATCTTACGATCGACGCCGCCGACGGCGCCGGCATCAGCTGGCTGCATCGAAATTCCGAAGTGCTCAACAAGCAGCTTCACGACGGGCGGTTCGACATGACCGTGCGTGTCGATGAAACCAAGCGCGATATCGTGGTCAACCGGTTTGATGCGGTACCGCACGCGGTGTGAGAAAAAACTCATCGTCGTACGCCCGCGGGGACAACCATAATGGGTGTCATGAACTCGCGCGCGTCAGGGCGAAGTGCGTAGAAGACCTTTACTCTTCGCCCTTCGCCGCGTTCCACAATGCGTCCATCTCGGCGAGCGAGGCGCTTTCGAGCGCGCGGCCCTGCGCCGCGAGCGCGCGTTCGATATAGCCGAAGCGGCGCTCGAATTTGGCGTTGGTGCCGCGGAGCGCCAAATCGGGATCGGCGCCGACATGCCGCGCCAGATTGACCAGCGCGAACAGCAGATCGCCGGTTTCCTGGGCGAGTTCGTCGGCATCGCCGCGGTCGAGCGCGGCTTCGATCTCGTCGGCTTCCTCGCGAATCTTGTGGAGTACCGCGCGCGGATCGTTCCAGTCGAAGCCGACGCTTGACGCCTTGCGCTGCAATTCCATCGCGCGCGACAACGCCGGCTGTCCCGCCTTGACGCCCGACAGCAGCGATTTGTGCGCGGTTTCTTCCCCAAGTCGCCGCGCCGCGCGCTCGGCCTTCTCCTCGGCCTTGATGCGGTCCCACGCGCCCTTCACATCCGAAGGCGTCAATCGCCCATCCCTGTCGGCGAAGACATGCGGATGCCTTCGGATCATCTTGGCGCTGATCGCCTCGACCACGTCGCCGAATGAAAACGCATTCTGCTCTTCGGCCATGCGGGCATGAAACACCACCTGCAGCAGGAGATCGCCGAGTTCGTCGCGCAGATCGTCGAGATCGCCGCGCGCGATCGCCTCGGCCACTTCATAGGCCTCCTCGATGGTGTAGGGCGCGATGGTCGCGAAATTCTGTTCGAGGTCCCACGGGCAACCGCTGCCGGGGGTTCGCAGCATCGCCATGATCTCGATCAGGCCTGAAATATCGCGGGGAGGGGGCATGGTGCACCGAAGCTTGCGAAAACCAGGCTTTGTATGCCGCAAGACGTGTTGCCCGCCCAGCGAAAACAAGTGAATGGATTTGTGGTTCCACCGATTGGCGCGAGCGCCTGACGGTGCTAAGGGCTGCCGATGAGCGATCAATTGCCATCCGACACCGCGCTGGTGCTGTTTTCAGGCGGACAGGATTCCGCCACCTGTCTCGCCTGGGCGCTGCAGCGCTTTGCGCGGGTGGAAACGCTCGGTTTTGATTACGGCCAGCGACACGCCATCGAACTTGAATGCCGCGGCCGCCTGCTCGATGGGATGAAATTATTGCGCGCGGACTGGGCGGCCAGACTCGGCGAGAGCCACACCCTGGAGATTCCGACACTGGCCACGATTTCCGACACCGCGCTGACGCGCGACGTCGCGATTGCAATGGGCGAGGACAGCCTGCCCAACACCTTCGTGCCCGGCCGCAACCTGGTGTTCCTGACATTCGCGGCGGCGCTGGCCTACCGGCGCGGCATCACGCACATTATCGGCGGGATGTGCGAGACCGATTATTCCGGCTATCCGGATTGCCGCGACGAGACCATCAGGGCATTGCAGACCGCACTCAATCTCGGCATGGCCAAGACGTTTGAATTGCATACGCCGCTGATGTGGCTCGACAAGGCCGGCACCTGGAAACTGGCGCATGAACTCGGCGGAGCAGGGCTGGTCGATGTGATCCGCGAACATTCCCACACCTGCTATCTCGGCGAACGCGGCGCGCAACACGCGTGGGGCTATGGTTGCGGCGAATGCCCGGCCTGCGCGCTGCGCGCCAGGGGATGGCGGGAATATGCGGGGCGGGCAGTGTAAGTTTCGCGACGCGCAGTGCCTCACTCTCACGTAGCTAACTTGCAAAATCCTCCGGCCGCAGTTCGATCGGCGAACCATGTGGCGTGCGATCGGCGGCGCGGTCCCAGGCATCGCGATAGCGATGCAGGGTTTCGGACGTTGCAACGCCTTTCGCGGCGACGAGTTTCTCCAGCGTCGCGAGCCAATGCCGGTAGTAGGTCTCGCCGGTATCGGCATCGCCTGATCCCTGGGCGCGCTTGATTTCCTTGGCAAGCATGTGCGCCCATTCGGTCCAGGTGAACAGCCCCCGCGCGTGCAGGGCAAGCGCCATCGCGAAGGCCTGTGCTTCCCAGGGTTCGCGAAACACCGGGCCATCCTGGTCGCGGGGAACATCCGGCAACGAGCTGGTGGCGTGCCATGCGGCCTGCGGATCGATCGACATCAGGCCGGCTCCAGATAGGGCTCGAACGCATCGATCGATATCTTGACACTCGGGTCGGCATCCGGACCCCATAGTTCGGTTCCATCAAACACGATGGTGTAAAGCCATTGCGGGTTCTCACCGGAATCCGTCGAGGCCGAGTCCGGAAAGACCTGACAGCCGTGGTCGCGTTCGACCACGCCGACGTGGCCGCGCGCGTAACGAGGCAACCGCGTGTGTGTCGCGGGATGGATATTCTTCGTGCGCACATGATCGCCGGGCCTGAATTTCGCCGGGGCAGGGGCAACGCGTCCGAATTTGCCGCGCACCATGATGCGCTCGACATCGTCAAGCGTGAACTTGCCGTGTTTGAGAGGCTTCGCCGGTTCTACCGCGTGACCGGCGACGAGTTCACCGGTTGTGATGTAGCCCTTGTCCATCAACAGGTCTTCGAGCCCGAGCTGCCATTTCCTGTAGTATGAACTGCTGAGATAGACGTGGGGCGGCAACGTCTCGCGATAGAAGCGTGAGGTGTCGATGTTGAATGCGCCTGCCGCACCCATCGCGCGCACCATGGCCAGCACGCGCGCTTCCCATTCAGCATGAAACATCGGCTCGTTCAGCTCCGGTTCGACCTTGCCAAAGCCGTCCATGCCGCCCATGTCGTGCACGCCATTCATCGTCAGCCACCCGGCTTTTTGGGCAACCCGGTGCCGATCATGGAGTCGCGCGTCACGAGCTCGGTGAGCTGCTGTTCGCTCCAGCCGTCGGTGCCTTCGGGTCGCATCGGCAGCACTAGGAAGCGCGTCTCGGCGGTCGAATCCCATACCCGAATCTCGGTTTCCTTCGGCAGGCTGACGCCGAAGTCGGCGAGCACGCCCCGCGGATCTTTCACAGCACGGGAACGGTAGGGCGCCGCCTTGTACCAGACCGGAGGAAGCCCCAGCATTTCCCAAGGATAGCATGAACACAGCGTGCACACGACCAGGTTGTGCTGCTCCGGCGTGTTCTCGACAGCGACGAGGTGATCGCCGACTCGGCTGACGTGACCAAGCGCACTCACGGCCTTGGTGGCGTCATCCAGCAGGGTGCGCTTGAAAACAGGATCGGACCAGGCTTTGGCAACGACCTGGGCGCCGTTGTGGGGACCGATTTTGGTTTCGTAGGCCTGGATAATGGCATCGAGTGCGGCCGGATCGACATAGCCTTTTTCGGTCAGGATGGTTTCCAGCGCGCGCACCCGCAGCTCGGTCTCGGACAATTCCGAATGGTCAGGGTCGTGGTGATTGTGATCGTGGCCTGTCATGGGCTGAGGATAAACGCAATATTCTGTCCATGTCGAGGCACAGACTCTGTTAGCCTTTCCGGATGGGGTTTTTGGGGCTACGCATCGCATTCGCCGTGACGGCGGCCGTTTCGGCGTGGCTCACGGCCGGCGACGCGCGGGCGGCCAACGGCGCCTTTGCGGTGGATGCCGCCGACATTTCCGAAGTCGGATCGTGCAAGGTCGAGAGCTGGATGTCGACCGCGACCAACAGCGATTTTTCGGCGGTGGCCAATCCCTCCTGCGTCGCCAATATCTTCAGGCCGGTGGAACTGAGCCTGCTGACCAACCGGTCCCGCAGTGACGGCGACTGGAGCACCAGTATCGCTCCCAAGGCAAAATGGAATATCGTTCCCACCGGAATCGGAAAATTCGGATTTTCATTCTATGCGGGCGGCTCGTTCGACGCACTGACCGGTGAAAATCTCACGGCCTTCGCGGTGGTGCCTGCGACGTACAGGCTGTCCGAAACCATGCGGATCAACGTCAATGCCGGCTGGCTGTGGGACCGCATGGCCGACCGGCATTACCTGACCTATGGCCTTGGCTTCGACTGGAAATTCACCGATGTATTGCAGC
>Ga0209526_10003776_pt1 | contig 10321 bp, 6 predicted proteins | sample JacPinW_OM2H0_M1_FD_188566 | JGI IMG/M metagenome (GOLD analysis project Ga0209526, IMG submission 188566) | Forest soil microbial communities from Algoma, Ontario, Canada - Jack Pine, Ontario site 1_JW_OM2H0_M1 (SPAdes) (version 2) | ecosystem: Environmental > Terrestrial > Soil > Boreal... | reverse complement strand
AACAAAGACGTAAATGGCCGGGACAAGCCCGGCCATGACGAACTCATTGCATTGCGAGGAATTTACGCCTGCGGCTGCGGCTCGAGCCCACCCGGTCCAGGCCGCGGGCGCGGGCGCCCGGCGGGCGGCACGGCCGAGCCGCGCGGCGTCGTCGGCTCAATCACCGACTCGCGCGAGGGCCGGCGACCGGCGAGCAGGTCCTTGATCTCGTCGCCGGTCAAGGTTTCGAACTCGAGCAGTCCCTTGGCCAGCGTTTCGAGATCGGCGCGCTTCTCATTCAGGATCTGCTGGGCCTCGGCGTAGCCGCCCTCGACCAGCTTCCTGATCTCGGCGTCGATCTTCTGCGAGGTCGCCTCCGAAATGTTCTGTTGGCGCGCCACCGAGTAGCCGAGAAACACTTCTTCCTGATTTTCACCGTAGGCCACGGTGCCGAGCTCGGACGACAGCCCCCAGCGCGTGACCATCAGACGGGCGAGCTTGGTCGCCTGCTCGATGTCGGAGGCGGCGCCGGACGTGACCTTGTCCTCGCCGAACACGAGCTCCTCAGCGACACGGCCGCCCATCATGATGGCGAGCCGCGAGGTCATCTGCTCGCGGCTCATCGAGAGCTTGTCGCGCTCCGGCAACTGCATGACCATGCCGAGCGCGCGGCCGCGCGGGATGATCGTCGCCTTGTGCACCGGATCTGTCGCCTTCACGTTGAGCGCCACGATAGCGTGGCCGCCCTCGTGATAGGCGGTGAGGAGTTTTTCTTCCTCGGTCATGACCAGCGACTTGCGCTCGGCGCCCATCATGACCTTATCCTTGGCGTCCTCGAATTCCTGCTGCGTGACCATGCGCTTGTTGCGCCGCGCCGCCATCAGGGCCGCTTCGTTGACGAGGTTGGCGAGATCGGCGCCGGAGAAGCCGGGCGTTCCGCGCGCGGTGGTCTTGAGGTTCACATCGGGCGCGAGCGGGACCTTGCGCACGTGCACCTTCAGGATCTGCTCGCGGCCGACCACGTCGGGGTTGGGCACGACCACCTGGCGGTCGAACCGGCCCGGGCGCAGCAGCGCCGGATCGAGCACGTCCGGCCGGTTGGTGGCGGCGATCAGAATGATGCCCTCGTTGGCCTCGAAGCCGTCCATCTCGACCAGCAACTGGTTCAGCGTCTGCTCGCGCTCGTCGTTGCCGCCGCCGAGTCCGGCACCGCGATGCCGGCCGACCGCGTCGATCTCGTCGATGAAGATGATGCAAGGCGCGTTCTTTTTGGCCTGTTCGAACATGTCGCGCACGCGGCTCGCGCCAACGCCGACGAACATCTCGACAAAGTCGGAGCCCGAAATGGTGAAGAACGGCACGTTGGCTTCGCCGGCGATCGCGCGCGCGAGCAACGTCTTGCCGGTGCCGGGCGGGCCAACCAGCAGCACGCCGCGCGGAATGCGGCCGCCCAGCCGCTGGAACTTGCCCGGATCGCGCAGGAACTCGACGATCTCCTGCAGGTCGAGCTTCGCCTCATCGACGCCGGCCACATCCTCGAAGGTGACACGGCCGTGCGCCTCGGTCAGGAGCTTGGCGCGGCTCTTGCCGAAGCCGAGCGCCTTGCCGCCTGCGCCCTGCATCTGACGTGACAGAAAGATCCACACGCCGATGAGCGCGATGAACGGCAGCCACGACACCAGGAGCTGCACGAACCACGGCACGTTATCCTGCTGCGGGCGCGCCGTGATGGCCACGCCCTTGCCGTAGAGGCGCTGAACCAGGGTCGGATCATTGGGCGCGTAAGTGTTGAAGGAGCGCCCGTCCGAGAACGTGCCGTGAATTTCCGGGCCCTGAATCACGACATCACGTACGCGGCCTTGATCGACCTCGGTGAGCAGTTGCGAGAACGAAATGTCCGAGGAGACCGAACGCTGGCCCGGATTCTGGAACACGGTAAACAACGCCAACAGCAGCAGGACGATGATCACCCACAAGGCGAAATTGCGCAGATTGGCGTTCATCTGTGTCTCTCTGGCGCCCGGCTCATAGGCGGGGCTGCGTGCATTACGCGATCAACCGGCCGTGTCGTCTGGTCTATTTAGGTACCACGCCGCCGTATGCCAAGCGAAAGGGTAAAATCCTAAAGAATTTGCGCCCCTTTGGTGAATAGCGGGACCACATGGCAGGCATCTTCCCGGTCATTTGAGGCGGATTCGCGGTTTGTTACCGCTTTTTACGGGCCGGAGCACGCTCGACCACGAGATGCTCGCGCGCCAGCGTGACCATGGCCCCGGCAAGCGTGCGGCGAAAGCGCCCCTCGCGGTTGGCCGCCAGCGCCGCCATGAATGCCTCAAGTTTACCCAGTTCGACTGGCCCCTCGTCTCCGACACGCGTAATGGCACGACCCAGAAGGCGCAGCGCGACCTCGGCCGGCAACGCACTGAACATTGGCGCGTCGATCAGGATGCTTTCGCGGGGTCCCGATGGGCGCGCCGCAAAGCGCGCGGCCGCGTCGACCACCGCTTCGATGGCGGCGTCGGCGCGGCGCATGCGCAAGGCAAGGAGCGAGAGCCGCTGCGTGTCGAGGCCCTCCGCTGCCAGCTGCTCGATCAGCGGACGCAGGCGTGAGCGCGCGAACCGCGGATCGCGGTTCGACGGGTCATCAACGAATGGCAGGGACTTGGCCGCGAGCGTTGCCAGCAAGCGCGCCTTGGGAACACGCAGGAACGGCCGAACCAGGATCATGTCATCGATCTGCGCGCTCGCCCGCGCCATGCCGGCGAGCCCGCTGATCCCACTGCCGCGCGCCATCCGAAACAGGATGGTCTCGGCCTGATCGTCCAGCGTGTGGGCGGTGAGCACGTGGCGCGCCCCGTGGCGGCGCGCCTCCCGGCGCAACAGATCGTAGCGCGCCTCGCGGGCTTTTTCCTGGATGCCGGTGCGCGGCCCGGAATGCACCCAGCGCAGCGTTCGGTGCGGCACACCGAGACTTTGCGCCAGCCGTTTGACCGCGGCGGCTTCGCGTCGTGCCTCCGGGCGCAGCCCATGATCAATGGTGACCGCGACCAGCCCAGGGCCGCGCCGTAGACGTTTGCGCCAGCGCGCGGCGAGCGCCAGCAGCGCGGTCGAATCGGGACCGCCGGAGACTGCGAGCAGCAGTGCCCGCGCGTTGGCGAGATCGGCAAAAAGAACGTCGGCTTCTGCGTCGGATAGCGGGTATTCAGCAGCCGGCACGCTTTTGTTCTCGCTCGGTGGCCTGCTTCACACTGTTCGACGCGCGCGGATACTTGTTGACGACTTCGCCCAGCGTCGCGCAGGCGAGTTCGCGCTCATGCAGGGCCGCGAGCGACTGGCCGAGGCGCAGCAACGCATCGGGAGCCTTCGGGTGCCTTTCGTATTTTTTCGACATGTCGAGGAACGCGGTCGCGGCGTCGCGGTAATTCTGGCGCTGGAACATGCTCTCGCCAAGCCAAAATTGTGCGTCCGCTGCCATCCGATCGCTCGGGTAGCGCTTGAGGAAGTCACGCAGCGTGTCCTCGGCAAGCGCGTAGTCCTTGCGCAGCAGGTAGCCGTAACCGAGATCGTAGGTGTCGCGCGGCGTCTGCGTCGGGGGCTGGGTTCCCGCTGCGTTGGGATTGCGCGTCGGCGGCGGCGGGAGCGCACTCACCGCCGGCCCGGTCGGCGCCAGCGTCGGGTCGCGCGCGGCCGCACCGGCCATGGTCGAGAGATCGAGCGGCGCCCCCGGTTGCCGGCCGCCGGGCACGCCAACATCTTCGTTCGCCACGATGGAGGGCGGGTTGCCAGCGCCGGGCGGCGACAGCGAACCCATCGCTCGCGCTGAATACCCGGTGTCGCCGAGCGCGCGCGGCGCTCCCGGCGCGCTGGGATTCTGGTTTGGATCGAACGCATCACCGCGCCCGCCGCCACCGGCGCCACTCGGAGGCGGAAGCGCACCGGCCGACCGCGGCGGCGGCGCCATCGCCTGTTGGCGCGCCCCGCCTTCGTCCTGCAGGCGCCGCAGCTGATTCTCAAGTTGCTGATTGCGAAACTGCAGCTGTTCGATCTGGCCGGTCAGCGCGCGTATCTGACCTTCGAGCTGATCGAGGCGAACGTAGATGTCGGAGGCCGACGACTGGGCGCCGGCCGGACCCGCGAGTGCGCAGCACAGCGCGGCGAATGTGAGGATACGAAACACTTGCATCATGGAGCACTGCCCGGTCATGGCGTTGAAGCGATCAAACTTAAGTGCGCGGCCCGTCGAAATTATGACTTGCGGCCTGTGGTCACGCGTCAATCACGCGCGCCGACGCCGAGGTCGAAGGTTGCAACACCGCTGAGATCCGTCGGGCGCTGCAGCGCTTCCGGATGGCGCAGCGAGCGCACCGTGTCGTTGTAGCCGGCCTGCCAGTGATCGCGCATGCTGGCCGCGGAAAACTCGTAGTCCTTGGATTGCTTTTCATAGTTCTTGGAGCGGTAGATCAGATGGACGACGCTGTAAACCTTGCGATCGCCGAATGAACGCAGGAGCCTGCCGGCATCGTTGTCGAGCCATTCGGGCGGCACTTTGTCGAGCGCTTCCGCGAGCGTCCGGCGGACCGTCTGCAGCCGCTTGAAATTGTCGGTGTTGGAGCGAGTGCGGCTTGAATACTGGATCTCCTTCTCCCGCATGATAACTTCGGCCAAGTCGGTGGGCGCGTCGCCACGCGAACTCCACAGATCGACCTGAAACGCGAGCGTGTCGTGGCGCTCGGCGGTCTCGCCGCCGCTCGTGACCCACTGCAACGGCGTATTGGAGATCAGGCCGCCGTCCCAATAAAGCTCGCCGTCCACCTCCACCGCTGGAAAGCCCGGCGGCAGTGCGCCGCTGGCCATCACGTGCTCGACCTTGATGGTACGGGTGGTGGAATCGAAGTAGACGAAGTTGCCGCTGCGCACGTTCACGGCGCCGACGCTGAACCGCATCTTGCCGGCGTTGAGGTAATCGAAATCGATGAGCCCCTCCAGCGTGCCGCGCAACTGGCTCGTGTCATAGTAGCTGGTCGCCTCGAGCGTTCCGGCCGGAAAGAGGAACGGCGGCGGAACGCGCGTGGTGAAGAATCCGGGCGCGCCCTGGATCAGCGCACCACTGGCCTTGAGTTGATTGAAAAAGCTCCGCGCCTGATCGCCGCGCCAATATTGTTGCATGAGATCAAGCACGCCGATCCCGGTCGGCGCGGTGATCCCCTCCCAAAACGCCCGCAGCTTCTCGACCCGCTTTTCGGGCGGGTTGCCGGCGATCAACGCCGCATTGATCGCGCCGATCGAGATACCGGCGATCCAGTCTGGCTCGAGTTTGGCTTCCGACAGCGCCTGATAGACGCCGCCCTGGTAAGCGCCAAGCGCGCCGCCGCCCTGCAGCACAAGCGCGATGCATTCGAACGGCGGGCGGTCCAGTCCTTTGTGGGACTTCATCATCCGCGGTTGCTCGTTCATGGGCAACTCCGTCGCTCGTGCGACACTGGGGTTTATGCGGGCGCGGCCGTCGCCTCGGGCTTCCTGGGCGTCTTCGCCGCACTGCGCGCCATCCGCCATTCCTCGAACCGGCGCACCACCACATAAAACGACGGCACGAACAGCACCGCAAGGCACGTTGACGCAAGCATGCCGCTGAACACCGCGATACCTATCGAACGGCGTGCGCTGGCGCCGGCGCCAGTGGCGATCACAAGCGGAACCACGCCCAGGATGAATGCGAACGAGGTCATCAGGATCGGACGAAACCGCAGGCGCGCCGCCTCGACCGCCGCCTCGACGATCTCCATACCTTCGGCTCGCTTCTCGCGCGCGTACTCCACGATCAGGATTGCGTTCTTGCTCGCCAGCGCGATCAGCAGAATGAGCCCGATCTGCGTGTAAAGGTTGTTGGCGATCCCGAGCAAGGTCAGCGCGCCGACGGTGCCGAGCAGCGCAAGCGGGACCGCGAGGATCACCGAGATCGGCTGGAACCAGCTTTCGTATTGGCCGGCGAGCACGAAATACACCAACAAAACCGCGAGTGCGAACACGTAATAGATCTGGTTGCCGACAATTTTCTCCTGATAGGACATTGCAGTCCACTCGTACCCCATGCCGGGCGGAAGGGTATGATTGGTAATCTGCTCCATGAGATCCATGACCTGGCCGGAGCTGTAGGCCTGCGCCTGCTGGCCGGAGATCGTAGCGGCCGGATAGAGGTTGTAGAGGCCGATGAGCGCGGGACCCTGCGTATTGCTCATCTCGACCAGCGTGCCCAACGGCACCATCTGGCCCGCCGGCGTTCTGATCTTGAAGTCAAGCAGGTCGTTGGGCCGTGCCCGGAAGCGGGACTCGGCCTGCACATAGACCTGAAACACCTGGCCGAACTTGTTGAACTGCGCCACGTAGCTCGACCCGAGGTAGTCCTCCAGCGCGCTGAACACCTGCCCGACCGTAACACCGAGCTTCTCGGCCTTGTAGCGATCGACGTTGAGATAGATCTGCGGCGCCGTCGCGCGGAATGACGTGAAGATCCGCTGCACCATCGACTGCGCCGCCGCGTCGGAGATGACGGTGTTGGTGACGTTCTGCAGCTTGTTGAAATCAACGCTGCCGTCCTTGACCTGGACGATCAAGGTGAAGCCGCCTGCGTTCCCGATGCCCTGGATCGGCGGCGGCGGGATCACGGTGGTCGCCGCCTCCAGCAACTGCGCGTCGAACTTGGCAGTCAAGGTCTTGAACAGCGAGATCAGATCCTGGCCCTTGGCTTTCTCTCGCACCGACCAGTCGTCCAGCATCACATATGCAACGCCGGCGCTGGGCAGCGTCGCGTTATTGTCGAGCACGGAGATGCCGCTGATCGTGATCACGTTCACGACGCCGGGCGTTGCCTTGGCGATGTCGGAAACCTGCGCCAGGGCCCGGTTGGTCCGTTCGAGCGATGCGCCATCGGGCATCTGCACATTGACCATCAGGTAACCCTGGTCTTCGTTGGGAATAAACGCGGTCGGTACCCGCGTCATCCCCCAGAACGCCACGCCGATGAGCGCCAAGGCCACCATCACCATGAGCGGGCTCACGCTCACCATGCGGCGAATGAGAGCCGCGTACCAATGTTCGGCGCTGTCATAGACCTTGTTGAAGCCGCGAAAGAAAAAGTTGCGCTGATCGGGCGGCACCGGGGGGCGCAGCCATAGCGCGCATTGCGTCGGCTTCAGGGTCGCGGCATTGATGGCGCTGATCAGCGCGGTTGCCGCGATGACCAGGGCAAACTGCTGATACATCTGCCCGGTGAGGCCTGGCATGAAGGCGGCAGGCAGGAACACCGACATCAGCACCAAGGTAATGCCGATGACGGGGCCGAACAGCTCGCTCATCGCCTTGACGGCCGCTTCGCGGCCGGACAGGCCGTCTTCCATGTGACGAGCAACGCCTTCCACGATCACGATCGCATCGTCGACCACGATGCCGATCGCGAGCACAATGGCGAACAGGGTGGAGAGGTTGACCGTGAAGCCGAGCGCCGCCATGGCGGCAAACGCGCCGATGATGGTGACCGGAACGGTGGTCGCGGGCACCAGCATCGCCTTCCAGTCCTGCAGAAACACCATGATAACAATCAGAACCAGAATGCCGGCCTCGAACAGCGTAATCCACACCTCCTTGATCGAAGCCTGGACGAAGATCGTGGTGTCGTACGGAACGACGTAGGTGAGCCCGGGCGGGAACGCCTTCTTGAGCTCTTCCATCTTGGCGCGGACCTCGCCGGCGACCGTAATGGCATTGGCGTTCGGCAACAGAAAGATTCCGATGCCGGCGGAGGGTGCATTGTTGAGGTTGAACGCCTGGCTGTAAGTCTGGGCGCCGATCTCGACGCGGCCGACATCCTTGATACGGGTGAGCGCGCCGGTCTGGCTGTCGATCTTCACCACAATGTTTTCGAAGTCGTCCGGGTCGTTGAAGCGGCCGGTGACGTCGACCGTATATTGGAAGTTCTGGCCGGTCGCCTGCGGGGGCATGCCGATCATGCCGGCGGAGACTTCCTGGCTTTGATTCTTGATGGCGTTGATGACGTCGGTCGGGGTGAGTTCGCGCGACTGCAGCTGATTGGGGTCCATCCACACGCGCATCGCGTAAGCGCCAGCGCCGAAGATCGTGACGTTGCCGATGCCGGGCAGGCGGGCAAGCTCGTTCTCAATATTGATGACGCCGTAGTTGGTCAGAAACAGGCTGTCGTAACGCTTGTCCGGCGACGTCAGGGTCACGAACTCCAGCACCGAGGTGGCCTTCATCTGGGTGATGACGCCCTGCGCGCCGACCGCTTGCGGCAGTTGCGCGAGCGCCCAGGCAACGCGGTTCTGCACCAGAACCTGTGCCATGTTGGGATCGGTTCCGATCGCAAAGGTCACGATCAGCTGGTAGCTGCCGTCGCTGGCGCTGGTGGACTGCATGTACAGCATGCCCGCCACGCCGTTGACCTGCTGCTCGATCGGGAGCGCGACCGTGTCCATGACGGTCTTCGCGCTCGCGCCCGGATAGCGCGTCGTCACCGAGATCGTCGGCGGGACCACATTGGGATATTGCGAGATCGGCAGCCGGGCCAGCGAGACGAGGCCGATGAGGACGAATACCATCGCCAGCACGTTGGAAAGAACCGGCCGCTCGATGAAGAAACGCGAGAACATGAGGTTGCCGTAGGTTCGTTTCGCGACGCAAAGGCTTTACTGGTGGAGATCATGCCCCGGCGGAACTATCCGCCCGCGGCGGGCACTGTCATTTTCTGCTTGTCGGGATCGACCTTGTTGCCGGGGATCGCGCGCTGGACGCCGTCGATGACAACCAAATCGTCGGGCTTGAGTCCCGACTCGATCACGCGGAGCCCTTTGTCGACTTGGCCGATGGTGACCGTGCGTTGCTCGACCACGTTGTCTTTGTTGACGACCAGAACGTAGCGCCCGAGCTGGCTCGTACCGATCGCCGTGTCGGGAACGAGCAGCGCCGGGGCCGGACGCCGGATCGGAACGCGAACGCGCGCGAACATGCCGGGGAGGAGCGCGGCGTCTTTATTCTCGAAGATCCCGCGCACCTGCAGGGTCCCGGTTGAGGCATCGATCTGAGGCGCGATGTAGTCAATGACGCCCTTGTGCGGATACCCTTCCTCGATCTGCAGGCCGATCTCGACCGGGACGTCGTGCACGTCCCGCATCGTCTTGCCCAGCCGGCTGAGCGCCTCCTTGACACGCTGCACGACGGTCTCGCTGACCTCGAAATAGACGTAGATCGGGTCGATCTGAACGACGCTCGCCAGCTCGGTTGGACCTGCATAGCCAACCAGCGCACCGACGCTGACCAGATGGCGCGACGCAATTCCGTCGAACGGAGCCGTCACCTCTGTGTAGCCGAGGTTGATGTTTGCCACCTCGAGGTTGGCTTGCGCGCCGAGGACGGCGGCGCTGGTTTCGGCGAGCTTGGTCTTGGCATCATCAACGCGAGACTGGGAGGCGAACTGCTGCTGCCCCAGCGTCGACTGGCGGCTGTATTCGACCTGGGCGTTGGCCTGCGAAGCCTTGTTGGCTTCGAGCGTGGCCTTGGCCTGATCGAGTTGCGCCTGATAGGTGCTCTGCTGGATGACGAACAGCAGATCGCCCTTTTTGACCGCGGCCCCGTCGACATATTTGATCTGTTCCAGAAAGCCCTGAACGCGCGCTTCGAGCTTGACCTCGTTGAACGCCTTGGTGTTGCCGGTAAGCTCAACGTAAAGCGGCACGTCTTGCTGCAGCGGTTGCGCGACCACGACCTTCGGCGGCGGCGGCGGAACATAGGCATTCTTCTCGCCGCATCCCGCCAGAACCGGCAGCGCGACGCCGAGAAGTCCGAGGGCGCGACCGGAGCGCAGTGCGCGCGCCATCGCGCGCAAACCGCGGTGCCCGACCGACAACGACACGTCAACCATACTCCGTTCCCCGCGGGCTCGTTTTCGCGGTGATACCATTTCAGAAATGGGAACGGAACAGCTTCGTGCGGGCGCAAAATTCGCGTGGACGCGCGCGTCGTCATTGCTGCGTAGCACGGGCGTCGCGAACGTGTCGCACAAAAAAGCAACCGGCGCCCCGAAGGGCGCCGGCCTGCCGTCCCCACCCCAACCCTGAATTACGAACTGGCGTTGAGCACCGTGACCGCGCGCCGGTTCTGCGACCAGCACGAGATATCGTCGCACACGGCGACCGGACGCTCCTTACCGTAGGAAATCGTGCGCATGCGCGAGGCATCGATGCCGCGCGAGGCGAGATATTCGCGAACGTTCTGGGCGCGCTTGGCGCCGAGCGCGATGTTGTATTCGCGGGTGTCGCGTTCGTCGGCGTGGCCT
>Ga0209526_10003775_pt1 | contig 10323 bp, 8 predicted proteins | sample JacPinW_OM2H0_M1_FD_188566 | JGI IMG/M metagenome (GOLD analysis project Ga0209526, IMG submission 188566) | Forest soil microbial communities from Algoma, Ontario, Canada - Jack Pine, Ontario site 1_JW_OM2H0_M1 (SPAdes) (version 2) | ecosystem: Environmental > Terrestrial > Soil > Boreal... | reverse complement strand
AAACGGAACAGACTTGGAAGTTGAACAGATTTGGAAGTTGAACAGATTTGGAAGTTGAGCAGACTTGGAAGTTTCCTATTCGACGACTCTGTTCGGCGTCGTGTTGTCCCTGCCGATCAACATGATCGTGCTTTGTTGGAAGCGCAACAATCAATCATCGAATGATCGAAAGATCGGCAAGACGATCGGTCGGTGAAAATAGCGGCAATGCGGAGTGTGCGCGGTTGCCGCCAACCGGGAAGGGACATATCGCAGTGCAACGACTGCACGTCTCACCCGTCGGCGATTGACTTCGCAATGCAGCGTCGCTTGAGGCGAACGCCGATGCAAGCGATGTTCTTGCCTGGCTCGCGCTGCTGCCGCGGCTCATCCCTACATCTAGTTTGATTTTTTCCCGGGCTTCGCGGGCTCAGCCGGGCGGGCGATGCCCCATGGATCATACTTCTTGTCAGGTTCGGGGATTCGCTCGAGTGCCGCGTTGTAAGCCTTCTCATCCACCTTCGGACGGTCTTCGACCGGTGGGCCGGATCGTCCTCCGCTGCCTTTGGTGAAGTGCTGGGAATGCGCGGGCAGCGTGAGCGACGAAAGGACGATCGCCGCGCCAACAAGGGATTTGATCGCTGTTGCTCTGCCGATCACGTGTCTCTCCTCGTTTGGTTATTCGGCTGACCCGAAGGCTTGCGAGCGCCGGGCCATGCACCCCGCATCCGGCGATACAGGCACCTCGCTTCTGGCGATAATAAGCCTCCGGCGCGTGCCGGATCGACGGTACGCGTCAGGGCCAAAGGCCCTCGGCGGCGCCTGGAATCGCGGCAGGCGCCAGCCAACACAAAAGGTAAGCCCTGCTGACGTTTGATCAATGTAAAGAGTGGGTGATGGTCCCATACAAATAAAATAACCCCTTGCGGTTGCATCGCGAGGGGAGATACGTTTTTGAGCACGCTGATGCGGGAATGTGCGATGAGCACCGACGCGAATGTTCCGGTGGATTTGGCGAAAAAGCCCGATCCTGGGATTCCGTTCTGGATGGGTGGGGTGGTTGTTCGCACCATTTTTCTCATCATCATGACGGTGATCACCGTGCGCGTCGCCGGCCCTCAAGTCGAAACGCTTCGGTCCGTCCTCGAAACACCAAGCGACCTCTTGCGGGTGGGATTAGGTCTCACCGTTTGTCTGTGGCTCGTCGCCAACATTTTCATTTTGCCCAAAGATACTGAAGCGTACCGGACCTGGCTGTATCTCGGTCCTGCCGTTTTGCCCCTGTCATTGCTCTGCGCCTACGTCGCTTGGTGACTTCCGCTCCGATTGGATTTCCAGTTTCGGATCGCTGTCGCAATCTCCTCGGCCTTCAGGTGTTGGGCGGATTTGGGCCTTGTCCCATTGCGCATTCGCGCCAGACCGGTGTCGTGCAGGTGGTCGGCCAGCCGCCGCCGAGCGCCAAAAACAGCGCGGCGGTATCGGCGAGACGATTGGCTTCGGTTTGCACGCGGATCACGGCTGCGACCAGGTAGGTCTGCTGCGCATTGAGGACGGCGAGTTGATTGACCTGACCGGCATTCAGCTGCTGCTGCACGACGTCGAGGCTGGCTTTTGCGGTTTCTTCCGCATGTACCGCCGCCTTCATGGCGCGCGCATCCGCTTGCAGGGCACGTAACGCGTCCGCGACATTCTGGAATGCGGTGATGACGGTTGAGCGATACAGCGCTTCGGCCTGTTCGAGCGCAGCCTCGGCGGCTTTCTGTTTGTTGTAGAGCGTGAAGCCATCGAAGATCGGCGCGGTCGCGCTCGCGGCAAGCGTATAGAATCCGGTTCCCGGCGTGAAGGCCTGCGCAAAATTGTAGCCGCTGGAGCCGCCGTTGGCCGAGAGCAGCAGGTTCGGGAGCCGGGCCGCGATCGATACGCCAACCAGGGCGCTCGCCGCATGCATGTTGGCTTCCGCCGCCCTGACGTCGGGCCGTTGATCGACCAGCTTGCTCGGCAGGCTGATCGGCAGATTGGCAGGCAACCTGAGATGGGCGAGATCGAACTTCTGTGCGATCTCATTGGCCGAATATTGCCCGGCCAGCGCTGTCAGCAGATCGCGCTGCAGTGCCAGCTGTTTTTCAAGCGGAGGCAGCAGTTGTTCGGCCGCGGCCAGTGCGGCTTCCTGCGCAAGCACGTCGGCGCGCGCCGCCTGGCCGTAATTCAACTGGCGCTTCAGGATATCGAGAAGGTTACGCTCGATCGCAATGATGCGCTGGGTCGCCGCGATCTGGCCGCGCAGCGAGGCCTCCTGAATCGCCGCCGTCACGACATTGCTTGTCAGCGCCAGATAGGCGGCCTCCAGCTGGAACAATTGCTGTTCGGTCACGGCATCCAAATCCTCGACGGCGCGGAAGTTGGCGCCCCAGATATCCGGCACGAACGATACCGTCAGCTGGTTGGTCACCAGTGAGTATGTGGTCTGCGGTACCGATCCGAGGTCAGCGCCGAACACGGTGCCGGCATTGGAAAACAGCAGATTCGCGGACGTCGAATTGCCGGTGACCTGCGGAAAGAACAACCCGCGCTGTGCCCGCGCATTGTATTGCGCGACCTTGATCGCCGCCTCGGCCGACTGCAGGTTCGGATTGTGATCGACCGCCTGTTTGACCAGTTCATTGAGAAGCGGGGATTTGAACGCCGCCCACCAGCGCGCCGAAACGTCGGTGCCGCTGACGAAGTGTTGGCCGGCAACGCGAGGGCCACCCCGCCCGGGATCAGGCGAGGCCAGCTTTCCGGGAACATAGCCGTTGACGTCGGGTACAGGCGCGGGGCTGAAATTCGGTCCCACGGCGCAGCCTGAAATCGCCAAGGACAAGATCGTCACCATCAGCGGCCGCGCGACAACGCGCCAGTTCCGATCGCAAACAACCCGATGGGGCGCAGCAAGCCGTCGTCGAGGATCATTTCGCACCAAGCCCGACATCAGATCGAATCCCTCAGAACATCCGACATTGCTTCCCCTCAACTTTCCGAACTGCCCTCGACGGCTACAGCGGCTGCGCTGTGGTCGGCGATCGACGTATCTCTCGAGAGGAATATCTTGCGGAGCGCGGGAGCCACGATCAGCAGCAGCAAGGGGCCGATGAACATGCCGCCCACGACCACCGTTGCCAACGGACGTTGCACCTGGCTGCCAATGCCATGAGAAATCGCAGCCGGCACCAGGCCGACACCGGCGGAGAGCGCGGTCATCAACATCGGCCGCATCCGTTGTTCGGCGCCGTGAAACACCGCCTCGGCGATATTCATGCCCTGTAACCGGAGTTCGCGGTAATAGGTGATATTGAGAATGCCATCCATCACGGCGACGCCAAACAGCGAGATGAAACCGATCGCCGCGGAGACGCTGAAATCCAGACCGGCGAGATAGAGCGCGATCAGGCCGCCGCCGATGGCAAAGGGGATGCCGGCCACAGCCAGCAGGCTGTCGCGCAATGAATTGAACAACCCATAGAGCAGAATGAGGATCAACAGCAGGGTGATCGGAACCACGATCATAAGCCGCTGCTTCGCATTCTGCAGATCGTCAAACTCGCCAGACCAAAGGATCTGGTAGCCGTTCGGCAGCTTGAGGGCCTTTGTGACCCGATCCTGCGCTTCGGCCACGGTGCCACCGAGATCCCGGCCCCGCACGCTGAACTTGATCGGAATGTAGCGCTGGCTGCGCTCGCGGTAGATGAAGGAGGCGCCGGTATCGAGCGTGATCTCCGCAAGTTCACTCAGCGGAACATAGCCATTGGTGCCGGACGGCGTTTGATAGGCAACTTTGACCGTGCGGATCGCATCGATGCTGCTGCGATACTTCGGGTCGAGCCTGACGGCCAAACTGAATTGCCTGTCGCCTTCCAGGATCGTTGTCGCGGTGGTGCCGCCGAGCGCCGCCTGAACGACCGTGTTGACGTCACCGGTGTTGAGGCCGTAGCGCGCGGCTTTTTCACGATCGATCCTGATGTTGAGATTGGGTTGACCCAGCAGGTGGAATATTCCGAGGTCGGCGACACCCGGGACCCTCGCCATCTCGGCCATCACCTGCGTTGCGAGCCCTTCCAGGATCTGAAGATTCGGCCCGACAATCTTGACCGAATTGGCGCCCTTCACTCCAGACAAGGCTTCCTCGACATTGTCCTGGATATATTGCGAGAAATTGAATCCGATCCCGGGCAATTCCTCACTGAACTCTTTCTGCAACTCCTCCGTCAGCTTTTCCTTGGTCACGTTCGCAGGCCATTCGTCGAATGGTTTGAGCGGCGCAAACAACTCGACATTGGAGAACGGCGAGGCATCGCTGCCATTGTCCGGCCGCCCATGCTGCGACACCACCGTGAGAACCTCGGGATGCCGCAGCAGAATCTCGCGCATCTTGCCGGTCGCCTCGGTGCCCGCATCGAGCGAGATGGTGGGCGGCATCGCCGCCCTGATCCAGAGGTTGCCCTCTTCCAATGCGGGCAGGAATTCACTGCCGAGCCGCGATGCTGCTCCTACACTCAAGGCAAGGAAGACGACGCCGATGATCACCGCGACCTTCAGGTTGCCGAGCGCCCAGCGGAGCACCGGCGTGTAAGCCGCGCGCAAGCCGCGCACGATCACCGTTTCAACCTCCTCGATGTGCCTGGGAAGCAGCAACGAAGCCAGCACCGGCGTCACCGTGAAGGTCGAGAGCAACGCACCGGCCAGGGCGTAGCCGTAGGTTCGCGCCATCGGGCCGAAGATCTGCCCTTCCACGCCCTGCATGGTGAACAACGGCACGAAGGCAGTCACGGTGATCGCCGCGGTAAAGAACACGGCCTTGTCGACCTGCAGCGCGCTGACGAAGATGATGCGCAGCCGCTCCGTCCATCGCGGGCTTGTGGTCGTGTGTCCCGCCACCGATGTCGGATCCGGTCCCCAATATCCTTCGGAAAGATGCCGCAGAAGCGTTTGTCGATGCTCCGGGGTCGACTGGAAGTTTCGATAGATGTTCTCCATCATGATCACCGCCGAATCGACGATGATGCCGAAATCGACGGCGCCGAGCGACAGCAGGTTGGCGTCCTCGCCCCTCAGCACCAGGATGATGATGGCAAAGAACAGCGCGAACGGAATATTCGCGCCGACGATGATGGCGCTGCGGAGATCGCCCAGGAAAATCCACTGGATCAGGAATACCAGCAGACAGCCGAAGATCAGATTATGCAGCACGGTATGCGTGGTCACCCCGACCAGTGAGCTGCGGTCGTAATAGGGAACGATCTTGACCCCGGCCGGCAGGCTTCCGTCGGTGTTGAGCTTCTCGACCGCGGCCTGGACACGCGGGATAATGTCGTTGGTATGCTGGGTCCGTCCCATCACGACAATCGCTGCCGCGATATCGTCGTCGCGATCTCTGCCCGCAATGCCGAGCCGCGGGACGTAACCGACCGAGACTGTCGCGACGTTCTTGACCTGGATTGGAAGTCCGCCCGACTGGGTCAGCACGATGTTCTCGACATCCTGGACCTTGTAGCCCTTGGTGACGTCATCGGCTCCGCCACTATCGACCAGCCCGATACCGCGAATATTGACCGATTGCTGGCCGACCGTGATCTCTCGGCCGCCGACATTGATGTTTGCGTTGCCAAGCGCGGCAATCAGCTGCGGGACGGTGATATTGTAGGCTTCCAGTTTCTCGAGGTTCGCATCGACGTTGAACTGCTTGGTGGTGCCGCCCCACGAATTGATCTGCACCACTCCGGGGATCGTCAGCAGACGGCGAGTGACGACGTAGTCCTGCAGCGTGCGCAGATTGGTAAGCCCGAAATGCGGAGGACCCACCAGTTGATAGCGGTAGATTTCTCCGACCAGGCTGGACTGCTGAATCTGGGCAACCTGATTGCCGGGCAGATTGACGTTTTGTTGCAGCATGATCGAGGCTTGCGAGAGCGCGAAATAATAGTCGACGCCGTAGGCGAACGTCACCCGGACAAACGACAGGCCATAAAATGATGTCGAGCGAACGTTGACAACGCCGGGCGTCGGATAGAGACCGACCTCCATCGGAATGGTGTAGTATTTCTCCATCTCCTCGGCGGACAGGCCCGCCGCCTGGGCCGTGATTTCCAGGATCACCGGGGCCGGGTTGGGGTAGGCTTCGATATTCAGCCGCCAAAACGCGACCAGCCCGGCGGCGCAGAACACCGCAAGCCCCAGGACAATGATCGCGCTACGCGTCAGCCCGAACTCAAGTAGAGACTTAATCAAGTGACCCCGCAATGTGTGTTGGTTTGACGAACCGGACGCCGTTCAGCCGGCGTCGCCCAGCAAGAGCTTGTTGCTCAGGAATACCGCGCCATCGGTGACGACGGTTTCTCCGGGCTGGAGGCCCTCCAATATCTGGCTCCAGCCATCCTGCTGCAGGCCCACCTTGACGGTTCGCTTCACGAAACGACGGCTGTCGCCGGTGACCCACACCGTCATGGTCCCGTCGCCTTCCCTGACTACCCCGGCGGCGGGCACCGCCAGCGAGCGAACCGGGTCGCCGACGCGAATGACAAAACTTGCAAACATCCCCGATCGCAGCAGATGCTGCGGATCCTCGATTTCGGAACGAACGAGCTGTCGATGGGAATTCGGATCGATCATCGATCCGACCGTCGTGACGTGTCCTTTGAACAGGGTGTCGGGATAGGCCGGCACTCTGACCTCGACTTCCTGTCCGACCTTGTAGGCCGGCGCATCGGTCTCGATGACATTCGCCAACATCCACATCGTCGACAAATCCGCGACCTGAAACGGCGCCGGCGCGTTGCCGGGCTGTGTCAGGAAACCCGGTGCCGCGTTGCGAGCGACCACCCTTCCGGAAATCGGACTGGGGACCAACAGCGTGGAATCGACCTTGCGTTGAGCGATGATCTGGTCGATCTCGGCGTCGGTCTTGCCGAAGATGCGAACGGCATTTCTCGCAGCCTTTTGGTTACCCTCCGCGGTTTGTTCGTCCGAGGTCGACTGATCGACATCCTTCTGGGCGCTGCCCCCGGCCTTCAAAAGCATCGTTACCCGCGCCAGCGTCCGCTTTTGCAGTTCAAGGACGCCGGCGCTGGCGAGAAGATTTGACTCGGCCTGAAGCAGATCGGGGCTGTCGATCGTAAACAGGATGTCGCCCTGCTTGACCTCATCCCCGAGATTGTAGAATGCCTTGAGTATTTTGCCCGGATACTGCGAAAATACCTGGACGAGCATGTTCTCGTTGAAGTCGATGGTGCCGACGGACGTCTTCAAGATCGCGAACTCGCGCGATGCGACCGGACCGACCTTGATCGAAGCTGCCTGCTTTTCCGATAATTCGACAATCGGCGTCTCGGCCGATTTGTCGGACGCGGGCCGGTCCGAGGCCGTGGAAGAGATCCGCTCTTTCCGCTCGGATTGGCCATCGGCGAGGCCGATGAAACCCTTGCCCCAAAAGAGACCGACTCCGCCGATCGCGATCAGAGCAAACCACACCACCCGGTAGCGTCTCGACAGGTTCCCCAAAACATTCACCTTGACTACTCCCACGAGAGGTGGCGACCCGGCTAACGCCATCAATCTTCACGTAAAATTCCAACCTAGCGACCCTAGGCTGGCGGGCTTACGCCTGCCTTACGAACGATCCCTCCGATCTCCTGCGCTGCTTTTTTTTGCGGCCTCGACATTCGCGGCGAATCGGATCGTGCGCGCTCGTGAGGGGAATTGTCGCGCCACGGCTGGCCGCGAAAATGCGGCACGCCGCATCGTGTATCCGCCTATTGAGCAGCCGCCGATCTTTTCGGACTTGGGCCGAATCCGGCGTGGCGCGGCGCGCGGCGCGCCGTCTCGCCTACCGCCACATCGGGGATTTCGGACCACCGTAATAGCGCATCGGCGCAAGCTGAACCGGCTGTTGCGATACAAGCTGCGCGCGGCTTTCATAGACGGCGCGATGGGCGTGCAAATGGCGCTTGTGACCCCTTGCAACGGCATCGCCGCAGAGCGCGGCCGTCACAATCCCGGTCAACAGAATGATGCATCCGGCCCGCGCGCTTCCAATCATGTGGGCCATATTAGGCCTCCGTAAAAACCGCACGCCCCTATTGGGCTGACCACATCGGATATTTCGGACCGCCGGAGTAGCGAAGCTGGCTGCTGCCGGAGTTCTCCGCGGTCGGCGCTCCCATGTCGCTGACGCAACCGGCGACGGTGGCGCACAGCCCCGCCACCGCGATCATGATTGCCATTCTGCGCTTCAGCACCGGCACTGCCGCACTCCTTGCACGCTTGACGGAATTCGCCGCGGCCGCGGATCTGATCGGTCGCGCCTCAATACTTCGCAAGGATCGGCCCTCCGAATTTGTAGTCCAGGCCCAGCGTCACGACCGAATAGGTGCTGTCGATGGTGTAGGGAAGCACGCCGGTGATCGGATTGCTGCGAACGAACCTGCCGAAATCGTAGTAGCGATATTCGAACTTTCCGATCAGGTTGTTGGTGATGGCGTAGGCGATACCGCCGCCGGCGGCCAGGCCGCTGCGGTGAACCGTGAATTGGTCGGTGCCGACCCCGGGAACGAAGTTGGTATGATCCAGATAGCCCAGTGCCCAGCCGCCGTCGAAGAACAACAGCAAACGGTCGACGGCGATACCGGCTCGGGCACGAAACGAGGCGCCATCCTTCAGCTTGGTCGTATCGATGGCGACCACCAGAGGGTTAGTGCCCGCGAAAAACTGAGTGGCATCGCTGCCCTTGATCCCGGACCAGAAACCATCGGCTTCGACGCCGACCACGATGCTGCCGCTCTGCACATTGTAGCCGACCTCGCCGCCGCCGATAGCGCCCGAGGAGTCGTAATTGATGGTGAAATTGGCAAAGGGTGCGCCCATGCCGTTTGCGTTGTTGAGATTGTGGTTGCCGAAACCGCCGCCGCCGTACGCGCCGACATAGAAGCCGGACCAATCATAGAGTGGCGTCACGATCGCCGGGGCCTTGCCATAGGCGGGAAGGTCGGCGCCGAGAGCCGGCGACATCAGGCCCAGCACCCCGAGCGAGACGGTGGTGAAAAGAATTCGCTTCATTGTTATCCCCTGTCGAACTGTTCTGCTGAAACGTCTGACGGTCTCTGCCGTCGCGATCCTTCCACGCATCAGAAGTGAATGATGATGTCCGCAGACCCGATGATGGCGTACTTCCGGTTCGGCAGAATGCCGAAGTTCGGATTGCCGTTGAATGCGAAGTTATCGATCGCCTTGTAATAGGAAACCTCGGGCCGGATCTCGATCTGCGGCGAGAACCAGTGCTGCCAGCCGATGCCGGTCTCGAGGTAGCGCGTCTTGATGCCGGTGCGCTGACCTTCCTTGTCGTTAACGAATTCCAGCCGATAGGAGATGTTGTCCAGCGGATCCGGTTTGTAGTTCAGATACATCAGGGCCGTCTGGAACTCTGCCGTGCAGCTGAGCACATTGGGGTTGCTGCATTGTGCACCGAACGGACCGTTGAACGGCATATATTGAAGCGAGAACGGCGTGCCTCCATTGGCGATGATGTTATTGGCGACAGCATTGTTCACATTCGCCACGTTGTTCTGGTGCTCGTCGTAGGATTCGAGCGAGATGTGCCACTGGTCATTGAACTTGTGGTAATAGGTGCCGCCAAACCATTGCAGGTTGTTGTAACCCCACTGGCCGCCATTGATGCCATTCGCAACGAGATTGATGTCGTCGTTGCCGCTATCGCTGGTCCAACGCACGCCGAGGGTCACGCTCGGCACCGCGCCCGGATCCTTCAGCATGGTCTGTCCGGGATAGAGCGCGTTCGGGAACGGGTTGGCGATCCTTGCCCCCCAATGCCACGGCATCGCCTCGGTTCCGACCGTCAAGCCCGCCTGGAGCATCCAGTTTTTGGTCACCGCCAGGGTCGCATCGATACCGGTGTTGGTGTAGTTGTCGAAGGTGTAGGTCATCGAGTGCGAGTACATGTAGTTGTTCGGCGCAAGCTGAGCCTCGATATCCGGGATCGAGATGTAACGTCCGAACCGGAGCATGAGTCCTTCCATCACCTGCGGAATAAACACCTCGCCATAGGCCATCGGCATGTCGTAGCCGTTGTTCTTGTTCTGGTTGAGGAGCTGGTAGCTCCAGAGGCCGAAGGCCGTGGTGTAGCGATAGTTCTCGCCGTAGATCGGCGCGAGACGGAAGCCCCAGTCGATATGATCCTTCTGGACCGTGTCGGGCAGGCGCTCGATATAGAGCACGGCCTGATCGAGCTGCACGGTGTTCGGATTGTAGCTGTAGGCGGCCGGCGCGTTGCCGCCGCGCACGGTGTTGGTGGAGAGGTTG
>Ga0209526_10003774_pt1 | contig 10323 bp, 8 predicted proteins | sample JacPinW_OM2H0_M1_FD_188566 | JGI IMG/M metagenome (GOLD analysis project Ga0209526, IMG submission 188566) | Forest soil microbial communities from Algoma, Ontario, Canada - Jack Pine, Ontario site 1_JW_OM2H0_M1 (SPAdes) (version 2) | ecosystem: Environmental > Terrestrial > Soil > Boreal... | reverse complement strand
GGTGCGGTTCGACGGCAAGGACATCAACGGCATGGCGACCGAGGAGATCGTGCGGCTCAGGATCGCCCACGTGCCCGAGGGCCGGGGCACCTTCACGACGCTGACCGTTGACGAGAATCTGCGCATCGCCGCCTACACCCGCAAGGACAAGCAGGGGGTCAGGGACGAGCTCGAGCGGGTCTTCGGCTACTTTCCGCGGCTCAAGGAGCGCGTGCAGCAGCAGGCCGGCACCCTGTCCGGCGGCGAGCAGCAGATGCTGGCGATCGCCCGTGCCCTGATGCTGAAGCCGCGCCTGATGCTGCTCGACGAGCCGTCGTTCGGCCTGGCGCCGTTGATCGTGGTCGAGATCTTCCGCATCCTGCGACTCATCAACAAGGAGGAGGGGGTGAGCATCCTGCTGGTCGAGCAGAATGCAGCACTTGCCCTCGAGCTCGCCGATACCGCCTACGTGCTGGAAACCGGCAGGGTCGTGATGTCGGGGCCCTCGTCGGTCGTGAAGAACGACGAGAACGTCCGCAAGTCGTACCTCGGGTATTGAGGCAGGAAAATGGAACAGTTCCTCCAGCAGATCGCATCCGGCCTCGCCAATGGCGCCATCTATGCCTGCGTGGCGCTGGCGCTGGTCATGATTTACGTGTCGACCGACCATATCAACTTCGCCCAGGGCGAGTTGGCGATGTTCTCGACCTACATCAGCTGGCAGCTCATGAGCTGGGGCGCCGAATTCTGGGTGGCGTTCGTGGCGGCGGTGGTGTTCTCGTTCATTATGGGCGTGGTCATCGAGCGGGTCATCCTGAGGCCGCTGCACAACGCGCCTGTCCTGTCGATCGTCGTGGTCTTCATCGGCCTTCTGGCGATCTGCAACTCGATGGCCGGCGCGATCTGGAGCTACCTGATCAAGGAATATCCTTCACCCTTCCCCAAGAGCAGCTTCGGCATCGCGGGCGTCATCGGGCCGCACCAGCTGGGCGTCGTGCTGGTCACGCTGATCGTGCTCGGCCTGCTGTTCGTCTTCTTTCGTTATACCCCGCTCGGGCTTGCCATGCGCGCGGCCGCGCAAAATCCGCAGATGGCGCGGCTGGTCGGCGTCCGCGTCGACTGGATGCTGGCGCTGGGCTGGGGACTGGCCGCTTCGGTCGGGGCGGTCGCGGGCTGCATGGTGGCCCATATCGTCTATCTCGATCCCAACATGATGGGCGGCATCCTGCTCTATGCCTTTGCCAGCGCCCTGGTCGGCGGCATCGGCAATCCGGGCGGCGCCGTGCTGGGCGGCTTCATCGTCGGCGTGCTCGAGAACATGGTCGCCTATGCCGGCAACCAGATCGAGAAGATCACCGGAGTCTACATCATCGGCAACGGCGAGAAGCTCACGGTGGCCCTGATCATCGTGATCTTCGTCCTGACGGTGAAGCCGGCCGGCCTGTTCGGCCGCGTCGTCGTGAAGAGGGTCTGACATGCCGGCCTTTCCCAAGAAGTGGCTGTGGGTCCTGCTGGCGCTGGCCTTCCTGGTGCCGTTGCTGCAGCCGGTCCTGCCGGATGTGGTCTCCAACTACCGGCTGTTTCTGGTCAGCACCATGATCATCGCCGCCATCGCCGTGCTGGGGCTCAATCTGCTGACCGGCTTCAACGGCCAGATTTCGCTCGGCCACAGCGCCTTCTATGCGGTCGGCGCCTACACGGCGGCGATCCTCATGGACAAGCTCGACATGCCCTACTACGCGACCCTGCCGATCGCCGCCGTGATGTGCTTCATCGTCGGCTACCTGTTCGGCCTGCCGGCGCTCAAGCTCGAGGGCCACTACCTGGCGCTCGCCACCTTTGCGCTGGCGCTTTCGGTGCCGCAGATCCTGAAATACAAGTGGCTGGAGGATCTGACCGGCGGCGTGCAGGGCATCGTGCTGTCGAAGCCCGAGGTGCCGTTCGGCCTGCCGTTGAACGAGGATCAGTGGCTCTACTACTACTGCCTGGTCGTCATGGTGCTGCTCTATTGGGCCGCCGCCAACATCCTGAACAGCCGCAGCGGGCGCGCCATGATGGCGATCCGCGACCAGTACATGGCGGCCGACACGATGGGCATCGACACCGCCCTCTACAAGACCGTCACCTTCGGCATCAGCGCGGCCTACACCGGCGTCGCCGGCGCGCTCTCGGCCTCGGCCATCGCCTTCGTGGCGCCCGACAGCTTCAATTTCTTCCTGTCGATCAAGTTCCTGATCGGCCTGGTCGTGGGCGGCGTCGGTTCGCTGGCCGGCTCGGTCGTCGGCGGCATCTTCTACGTGCTGGTCGACAACTCTGCCCAGGCGCTCTCGACGTTCGTCAAGAACGACCTCGGCCTGCCGTTCGACCTCTCGGCCTATACCGTGTTCGGCATCATACTGATCGTGCTCATGTATCTTATGCCGATGGGCATCGTGGGCGGCGTCTATTACTTGGTGCGCAGCATGCGCAGCCCGGACGCAAAGGCGAGAGAGCAGGCCCTCAAGCAGCGCACGAGCGGCTGACGGCGCCCTGCGCGGCCGGATGCGAGAGACCAACGTTTCAACAGCGAGTGAGGAGTAGTCGATGGCGTAAACCCAACAGGGAGAATCACCATGAAGACGACCAGGCGTACCTTCGTGGGCGGCCTTTCCGCCGCCGCAATGCTTTCGGGTTCCCGAGCAGCGTTCGCACAAAAGAAGTACGACGACGGCGCGACCGACAGGGAGATCAAGATCGGTCACACCAATCCCTATAGCGGGCCGGCGTCTTCATACGGGGTCATTGGCAAGGCCATCGAAGCATACTGGAAGGGCGTCAATGACAAGGGCGGCATCAACGGCCGCAGGATCAACTTCATCACCCTGGACGACGGCTACTCGCCGCCCAAGACGGTGGAGTGCATCCGCCAGCTCGTCGAGCAGGACAAGGTGCTGTGCACCTTCAATACGCTGGGCACGCCGACCAACACGGCGATCCACAAATACATGAACCAGAAGAAGGTGCCGCAGCTCTTCGTCGCCACCGGCGCCTCGAAGTGGGGCAATCCCAAGGAGTTCCCGTGGACCATGGGCTACCAGCCCGATTACCACACCGAAGCGGTCATCTACGCCAAGTACATCCTGGCCAACATCAAGGATCCCAAGATCGGCGTGCTGATGCAGAACGACGATTACGGCAAGGACTACTTCGAAGGCTTCAAGGAAGGACTCGGCAAGGAAGTCGGTCGCATCGCCAAGCACGTCACCTACGAGGTGACCGACCCGACGGTCGACAGCCAGGTGATCCAGCTCAAGGACTCCGGGGCCAACGTGTTCTTCAACATCTCGATTCCGAAGTTCGCCGCGCAGTCGATGCGCAAGGCGGCGGACATCGGCTGGCGCCCGGCGCAGTACCTGAACAACGTCGCGGGGCAGGTGACGACCACCATGAAGCCGGCGGGCTTCGAGAACGTGCAGGGCGTCATCACCGCGGCCTGGCTCAAGGACCCGACCGACCATCAGTGGGACGACGATGCCGAGATGAAGACCTGGCGGGAATGGATGGCCAAGTACATTCCCAATGGCAATCTCGGCGACGTGAACTACGTCTATGCCTATTCGGTGTCGTTCCTGATGGAGCAGACCTTGAAGAAGTGCGGAGACGAGCTGACGCGCGAGAACCTGATGAGGCAGGCGGCCAATCACCAGAAGCTGCGCGTGCCCGGCTTGTTGCCCGGCATCACAGTCAGCACCAGTCCGACCGATTTCTACCCAGTCCAAGCCTTGCAATTGCAGCGCTTCAAGGGCGAGACCTGGGAGCTGTTCGGCGACATCATGCACGCCGAAAGCAGCTAAAGGTGAACATAGCCGTGGTGCGGAAGGCCGCCGACCGGCGGCCTTCTTTTTTGCCCGATTTCAGAAGAAACTCCCCACCATTTTTTCAGGGAGGTGTTCGTGGCTACGAGTAGGCGTGGGTTCGTGGGCGGTGCGTCTGTATTGGCGTTGCTTTCGCGTTCGTCGGCCGCGTTCGCCGAGAAGAAGTACGACAACGGTGCAAGCGATACCGAGATCAAGCTCGGCCATTGCGGTCCTTACAGCGGTCCGGCATCCGCCTACGGCGTGATCGGCAAGGGCATCGAGGCCTACTGGAAGAGCGTCAACGACTCAGGCGGCATCAACGGCCGCAAGATCAACTTCGTCACCCTCGACGACGGCTACAGCCCGGCCAAGACGGTCGAAGTGGTGCGCCAGCTCGTCGAGCAGGACAAGGTGCTCTGCCTGTTCAACACGCTGGGTACGCCCTCCAACACGGCGATCCAGAAGTACATGAACCAGAAGAAGGTGCCGCAGCTCTACGTGGCGACCGGCGCCTCCAAGTGGGGCCGGCCCAAGGAGTTCCCGTGGACGATGGGCTATCAGCCCGACTACCACACCGAGGCCGTCATCTACGCCAAGCACATCCTGGCCAACATCAAGGACGCCAAGGTGGGCGTGCTGATGCAGAACGATGATTTCGGCAAGGACTATGTCGACGGCTTCAAGGAAGGTCTCGGCAAGGACGCCGGAAACGTCATCGCCAAGCTCGTGACCTACGAGGTGACCGATCCGACCGTCGAATCGCAGATCATCCAGCTCAAGGATTCCGGCGCCAACGTGTTCTTCAACGTGGCGACGCCGAAGTTCGCGGCGCAGGCGATCCGCAAGGCGGCCGACATCGGCTGGAAGCCCGCGCAGTACATGACCAACGTCTCGGCCTCGGTGACGTCGGTGATGAAGCCGGCCGGCTTCGATAATGGCCAGGGCATCATCACGGCGGCCTACCTCAAGGATCCGACCGATAAAAGGTGGGAAGACGACGCCGAGATGAAGACGTGGCGCGCCTGGATGGACAAGTACATGCCCGGCGCCAACCAGGGCGATGCCAACTACGTCTATGCCTACTCGGTATCGTTCCTGATGCAGCAGACGCTCGCCAAGTGCGGCGACACGCTCACGCACGAGAACGTCATGAAGCAGGCGGCGAACTTCCAGAAGCTGCGCGTGCCGATGCTGCTGCCGGGCATCACCGTCAGTACCAGCCCGACCGACTACTATCCGATCCAGGCGGTGCAGCTGCAGCGCTTCAAGGGCGAGACCTGGGATCTGTTCGGCGAGGTCATGGCGGCCGAGGGCAGCTGAAGGCTGCTCGGGAGCAGCCGATCTAGTGAAGAGGGCCGCCGAAGGGCGGCCTTCTTTTTTGCCCGATTCTGGCAGAAACTCCCGCACAACTCATAACGGGGAGGTCTGCAATGGACACGACTAGGCGTGGTTTCGTGGGCGGCGCGTCGGCGCTCGCCCTTCTGTCCGGTTCGTCCGCGGCGTTCGCGCAGAAGAAATACGATGACGGCGCCTCCGACACCGAGATCAAGATCGGAAACACCAACCCCTATAGCGGCCCGGCCTCGTCCTACGCCGCCATCGCCAAGACGATCGATGCCTATTTCAAGAGCATCAACGATGCCGGCGGCGTCAACGGCCGCAAGGTCAAGTTCATCTCGCTCGACGACGGTTATAGCCCGCCCAAGACGGTGGAAATGGTCCGCCAGCTGGTCGAGCAGGACAAGATCTTCGCGCTCTTCCAGTCGCTCGGCACGCCGTGCAACACGGCGATCCACAAGTACATGAACCAGAAGAAGGTGCCGCAGCTCTACGTCGCCACCGGCGCGTCGAAGTGGGGCGATCCCAAGAACTTCCCATGGACCATGGGCTTTCAGCCCGACTATCACACCGAAGGCGTGATCTACGCCAAGCACGCTCTGGCCAACGTCAAGGACGCCAAGATCGCCGTGCTGCACCAGAACGACGATTACGGCCGCGACTATCTCGGCGGCTTCAAGGAAGGCCTGGGCAAGGAGGGCGACCGCATCGTCAAGATCGTGACCTACGAGGCGACCGATCCGACGGTGGACAGCCAGATCATCCAGCTGAAAGATTCCGGCGCCAACGTCTTCTTCAACGTCTCGGCGCCGAAGGCGGCCGCTCAGGGCATCCGCAAGGCGGCCGAGATCGACTGGAAGCCGACGCACTACCTCAACAACGTCTCGGCCTCGGTTGCCGCGGTCATGAAGCCCGCCGGCTACGACAACGCCCAGGGCATCATCACGGCGGCCTACATCATGGACGCCACCGACAAGCAGTGGGACGACAACGCCGAGATGAAGGCGTGGCGCGCCTGGATGGACAAGAACATGCCGTCGGCCAACAAGGCGGACGCCAATCACATCTACGGCTACGCGGTCGCCGCCTTGATGACCGAGACCTTGAAGCGCTGCGGCGACGATCTCACGCGCGCCAATCTCATGAAGCAGGCCGCGAGCTTCCAGAAGTTCCGTGTGCCCCTCCTGCTGCCTGGCATCACCGTCAGCACGAGCCCGACGGACTACTATCCGATCCAGGCAGTCCAGCTTCAGCGTTTCAAGGGCGAGACCTGGGAGCTGTTTGGCGACGTCATGCACGCCGAGAGCAGCTGAGGCAGGGGATTGGATGACGCGAAGGGCCGTCGGCGAACCCGGCGGCCTTTTTCTTTGGGCAATTTTGCGCCGCAACATTGAAATCTTGTATACCGCCACGCGGCTTTTTCTCTTTTCACGGACCGTGATTCAGGCGACCCTCTTTCGCATAACAAAAAACCACAGGAGGGCACGTTGAAGACCAATAGGCGCACTTTTCTCGCAGGCGTTTCGACCGCTGCCGTGTTGTCCGCATCGGGCACCGCGTTGGCGCAGAAGAAGTATTCGGAAGGTGCCAGCGATACCGAGATCAAGATCGGCAACACCAATCCGTACAGTGGGCCGGCATCGGCCTACGGCGTGATCGGCAAGACGATCGAGGCGTACTGGAAGAGCGTGAACGCCGCCGGCGGCATCAACGGCCGCAAGATCAACTTCATCACCCTGGACGACGGCTACTCGCCGCCCAAGACCGTCGAGTGCATTCGCCAGCTCGTCGAGCAGGACAAGGTGCTGTGCACCTTCAACACGCTGGGCACGCCGTGCAACACGGCGATCCACAAGTACATGAACCAGAAGAAGGTGCCGATGCTGTTCGTCGCCACCGGCGCCTCGAAGTGGGGCAACCCGAAGGAATTCCCGTGGACCATGGGCTACCAGCCCGACTACCACACCGAAGCCGTCATCTATGCCAAGCACATCCTGGCCAACGTCAAGGACGCCAAGATCGGCGTGCTGATGCAGAACGACGACTACGGCAAGGACTACTACGAGGGCATGCGCGACGGGCTCGGCAAGGAAGTCGGCCGGATCGTCAAGCACGTGACCTACGAGGTGACGGACCCCACGGTCGACAGCCAGGTGATCCAGCTCAAGGATTCCGGCGCCAACGTGTTCTTCAACATCTCGACGCCGAAATTCGCCGCGCAGTCGATGCGCAAGGCGGGCGACATCAACTGGAAGCCGGCGCAGTACCTCAACAACGTGTCGAGCAGCGTCGCCACCGCCATGAAGCCGGCGGGCTTCGAGAACGTGCAGGGCGTCCTGACCGCGGCCTATCTGATGGACCCCACCGACAAGCAGTGGGTGGACAATGCCGACATGAAGGCGTGGGTCGCGTGGATGGGCAAGCACAACGCGGGCGCCAGCCTTCAGGATGCGTCCAACGTGTTTGCCTATTCCGTCTCCGTCCTGATGCACGAAACCCTGAAGAAGTGCGGCGACGACCTGACCCGCGAGAACCTGATGCGCCAGGCGGCCAACTTCCAGAAGTTCCGGCTGCCGCTGCTGCTGCCAGGCATCACGGTCAGCACCAGCCCGACCGACTACTATCCGGTCCAGGCAGTGCAACTGCAGCGCTTCAAGGGCGAGAGCTGGGAACTGTTCGGCGACGTCATGCACGCCGAAAGCACCTGATTTCACTTGCGCACGATGGGAAAGGCCGCCGGTTGGCGGCCTTTTTCTTGGCCGTTTGCCCTTTTCAAACTGCGTTTTTCGAGTGAACCTCACGGCATAAATTCCAACGAAGGAGGGGGCGTTGATTACCAGTAGGCGTGGTTTCGTAGGCGGCGCGTCGGTTGCCGCATTGCTCGTGGCGTCGCGTTCGGCGTTCGCTCAAAAGAAGTACGACGACGGGGCGACCGACAAAGAAATCAAGGTCGGCCATTTCTGCCCGTATAGCGGTCCGGCCTCGGCCTATGGCGTGATCGGCCAGGCCCACCAGGTCTTCTGGAAAATGGTCAACGACACCGGCGGCATCAACGGCCGCAAGATCAACTTCATCACGCTCGACGACGGCTACTCGCCGCCCAAGTCGGTCGAGGTGACGCGCCAGCTCGTCGAGCAGGACAAGGTGCTGTGCCTGTTCAATACGCTGGGCACGCCGACCAACACCGCGATCCATAAATACGTCAACCAGAAGAAGATCCCGCATCTCTTCGTGTCGACCGGTGCGTCGAAGTGGGGCAAGCCCAAGGAGTTCCCGTGGACGATGGGCTTCCAGCCCGACTACCACACCGAGGGCGTCATCTACGCCAAGCATCTGCTGGCCAACGTGCCGGATGCCAAGATCGCGGTGCTGATGCAGAACGACGACTACGGCAAGGACTACTACGAGGGCTTCAAGGAGGGCCTCGGCAAGGATGTCGGCCGGATCGTCAAGCACGTTACCTACGAAACGACCGATCCCACGGTCGATTCTCAGATCATCCAGCTCAAGGATTCCGGCGCCAATGCCTTCTTCAACATCGCCATCCCGAAATTCGCTGCCCAGGCGATCCGCAAGGCGGGCGACATCGGCTGGAAACCGGCGCAGTACCTGAACAACGTTTCGGCTTCGGTCGCTTCGACCATGAAGCCGGCCGGATTCGACAATAGCCAGGGCATCCTCACGGCGGCGTATCTGAAGGATCCTACCGATCACCAGTGGGACAACGACGACGAGATGAAGATGTGGCGCGAGTACATGACCAAGTACATGCCGCAGGCCAACCAGGCCGACGGCAACTACATCTTCGCCTATGCCGTCGGCACCATGATGCGCGAGACCTTGAAGAAGTGCGGCGACAATCTCACGCGCGAAAACGTCATGAAGCAGGCTGCCAACTTCCAGAAGGTCCGCATTCCGCTGCTGCTGCCTGGAATCAACGTCAGCACCAGCCCGACCGACTTCTATCCGATCCAGGCTGTCCAGCTCTCGCGCTTCAAGGACGATTCCTGGGAGCTGTTCGGCGACATCATGGCGGCTGAAAGCACCTGAGGTCTTCCGCTTCTTCATGCGCCTCTCCCCCGCTAGGGGGAGAGGATGGGTGAGGGGGCATCGAAAGCTCGTGCAACCCCCTCACCTAGCCTCTCCCCCTAGCGGGGGAGAGGAATATGAAGGGGAAGATAAAGAAGAAAAGAAATCGTCAGCGTTGCGTCGACCTGCGCTGCAGCGCTTGGCGGCATTCGGCGGTGTCGATGCGGCCGTCCTTGTTGATATCGCAACGCGCGAAGTTGCGGTCGGCCTGGGCCATGAACTCGGCGAGCGTCACCACGCCGTCCTTGTCGGCGTCGAGCAGCTGGAAATAGGTCGATTGCCGCTGCGCCTGGCGGTCGGTCGGCAGCACGCTGTTGCCGCTAGCGGGCGTGCGCGCGAACAGTTCGTCCTGGGTGAGTTTGCCATCGCCATTGGCGTCGAGTTGCTTGAAGCGCGCTTCCTGGGCGGCCTTCCATTCGGCGCGGTCGACGACGCCGTCCTTGTTGGTGTCGTAACGCATGAGACCGCGCGGAACGGCATTCGAGGCCCGGGCAGGCTTTTCGGGTGTCGCCACCGTGTCGTCGGGTGCGGCCAGCGTGGGGCCGGCGATGAGGAGCAGGGCAGCAGCGGACAGCGAGAGGAACTTCAGCATGAGAACATATCCTTTAAGTTGTATCAGGAGATGGAAATACACGTCCCATTTCCCTTACCCGGCCGTCTAAGCGCCGATATAGTCTGCCCCGCGACCGGAATATGGCCGTGTTGTGGTTTTGTTCTCAGGTTATCCACATGCCCTATGATTACGATCTCTTTGTCATCGGCGCCGGCTCGGGCGGCGTGCGCGCCTCGCGCATCGCGGCCGGCCATGGTGCGCGCGTCGGTATCTGCGAGGACTACAGGGTCGGCGGCACCTGCGTGATCCGGGGCTGCGTGCCGAAGAAGCTCCTGGTCTATGGCTCCAAGTTTGCGCACGAGTTCGAGGACGCCGCGGCCTACGGTTGGACCGTGCCCGAGCCCAAGCATTCCTGGGCCACTCTGCGCGACAACGTGCAGAAGGAAGTCGACCGGCTGAACGCCGTCTATCTCCGGCTGCTCGAAGGAGCGGGCGTCAAGCTGCACATGGGCCGCGGCCGGCTGATGG
>Ga0209526_10003773_pt1 | contig 10325 bp, 9 predicted proteins | sample JacPinW_OM2H0_M1_FD_188566 | JGI IMG/M metagenome (GOLD analysis project Ga0209526, IMG submission 188566) | Forest soil microbial communities from Algoma, Ontario, Canada - Jack Pine, Ontario site 1_JW_OM2H0_M1 (SPAdes) (version 2) | ecosystem: Environmental > Terrestrial > Soil > Boreal... | reverse complement strand
TCGACACTCACGGCGCCCGGCAGCTGCGGCAGCCCCGGCGGCCCCGGCGCCCGCTGGCGCGGACGTCTGCCCGGCAGGGGAGATGGAGACCGCGCCCCCTCCGGGGGATGGCGAACCGGGTACGTCGGCGGCGGGAGAAGCCGGTATCAGGGGCGGGACCAGGCGCACCGAAACCTTCTTGGGGACATTGCCGACCCCGGCCGGCTGGGCCGGCTGGGTCGGGAGAGGCACGACCTTCGCTGTCGGCGGCGTCTCCCCGACTCTTTCGGGGACAGGTGCGTAGTGGTCGACTCCGCGATAGGCCGTGAACCCGCTCTCCTCCGCCATCCGCTGCACCGCGGGGTCAGGCGAGATGATGGAGACGTGCTTGCCCATCCGGGTCGCGTAGTCCCGGAGCAGCTGGAAGTTGAAGCGGCTCTGCGCGAAGCGTGAGCGCGCGGGCAGCACCAGGGGGACCTCGGAGGCCTCGGTGCGCTTGATCCGCTCGATGACCGCCGGGATCTCTTCCTCGGTCTCGATGAAGATCGGGTTCGCGGCCAAGTCAGCTACCGCTCAGGTCTGGCGGGGCTCATGCCCTCATCGCCTTCAGCACGCCGCGCATGACCGAGCTGACCAGATCCCGATCCTCCGACTCGAGGCGGAGGCCGTGATTGGCAAGGCCCATCGGCCCCACGTCCTGTGCCGAAGTAAGCTGCCCTGTCGAGTCGATCAGGCTGCTCACCTCGGACGGGCCGAGGAGCCTGGAGTTTGGTTCGCGTGCGAAGGGCAACCCCTCCGCCCAGGCATTCTTCCGAAGCTCGTTCATCAGCTCGGGCAGCAGACTTCCGCCGCCGCAGAGGTAGATGTTAGTCGGTAAGCCCTCTCCTCTGGCGAGCTCGCGAAGGCAGAGAGCCAGTCCACGCAGCTGGACCTCGACGTCGGCAAGCAGGAGCCGGCTCACCTGGACGTCCTGCTCGGGGGCCAGCAGGCCCTCGGCGTGGCGCAGCTTTCGCGCTTCCGCCTCCTCGTAGGAGAGCCCGAGCTCCTTGGCCAGGCGGCGCGTGAAGGCGCGCCCGCCGAGGCTGAACATCCGGGTGCCCTCCACGCCGCCGCCCCGCAGCAACGCCACGTCCGTGGTGCCGCCGCCGACGTCGACGAAGACGCCGCCCTGCTCCCAGGCGTCGTCGGCTGCGCAAGCGCGCGCCAGCGCGTAGGGATGCGCCACCATGGCGGCGATCTCCAGGTCCAGCTCGCGCGCCAGGGTCTCGACAGCTGAGACCTGGGTCATGGGCGCGAAAGTGTTGAAGACGGTGACCTCCAGGTTGCGGCCCTGGAATCCCACCGGGTTGGTGACCGGATAGCCGTCCATCCGGACCTGGGTGATTGCTGAGTGGACGAGCCTGGCCTCCACCTCACCGTAGGATCGCTCCAGCTCCAGCAGATGCTGCGCCTCCCTGAGGGCGCGGCGCTCCACCAGCTGCAGCATGTTGCGCAGCTCGGACTCGCGGACGTTGACGGTGGGCCGCTCCCTCGGGTACGCGATCGAGGACGAGAAGCCCTTGACCAGCTCGCCGGCGATCCCGATGACCGCCTGGCCGGGGACAGTCCCCGCCATGTCCTCGGCGGCTTCAAGGGCGCGGTCGCAAGCATTGATCACCAGGTCCAGGTTGGCGATGGCGCCGTTCTCCATGGCGTCCGGGTGTTGTGGCTCACGCCCAACCCCCAGCACGTGGCCGACCGGGCCGTCGCGCCGGACCACCAGCACCTTGATCAGCTCGGTGCCGACGTCGAGCGCCGTGAAGTGACGGTAGTAGTCGTCACGGCTCTTGAGAAACTTGAACTGACTCACTTCAACGCAGCCTCCACGAGGTCGAACGCCTCCGGCGCTGGTTTGGTGAGCTTGCCCTGCGCCATCTCGGGCCTGCCTCCGCCGCGGCCGATAAGCGGCACCAGGCCGGTCGCCGGGTGCTGGCCGGCGAGGTCGCGCGAGACCTTGACGACGAAGTTGTCGGCGCTGGACACCACCACCACACCGGACCCGCCTAGAAATTCCAGGAACCGATCGGCCCAACCGCGCAGGTCGTGGCCGCCATCCGCGGGCACCTCTTCGAGCGCCAGCGGCACGCTCGCCTCCCGGCGGCGCGGTCCTCCCTGCGCCCCCTTGAGGTGGGCGGCGCGAAGCTCGTCTCGCAGCCGCTCGAGCTGCCGCTCCGACTCCTTCAGCTCACGCCGGATCTCGGCCACCCGCGCCTCCACCTGATCGGGCGGGACGCCGAGCGAGCGCGCAAGCGCTCCAAGCTGGCCCAGGCGCCTGCGCACGAGCGACTCGGCCGCCTCGCCGACCGTCATGTCGATCCGGCGCAGTCCCTGGCCGATGCTTGATTCAGAGGTGATCAGCGCGGGACCCACGTCGGCGCTGTTGGACACGTGCGTGCCGCCGCAGAACTCGCAGGTCCAGTCCCCGAAGCAGACCACGCGCACCCGATCGCCGTACTTCTCTTCGAAGAGGTGGGTGGCGCCGGTGGCGACCGCCTCCTCGTATGGCAGCACGCGGGCGTGAAGGGGGAGCGCAGCCCGAACCTGCTCGTTCACGCGAGCGTTGAGCCGCGCCAGTTCATCCTCGTCCAGCGACCGCTGGGAGACGAAGTCGAAAGTGGTGTGGTCCGGCCCCACCCAGGAGCCGCGCTGCAGGTTGCGTTCCCCGGTGAGCTCCTCCAGCGCCTTGTTGAGCAGGTGTGTGGCCGTGTGGTGGCGCATGATCTGGCGGCGCCGGCCGGCGTCGACCCGGGCCCGGACCCGATCGCCCAGCTGGAGCCGCCCGATGCGCACGCGTCCCAGATGCGCGATCACGCCTTCGTAGGGCCGCTTGGTGTCGTCCACCTGGACCTCTCCGTCCGGCCCGAGCAGGCGCCCGGTGTCGCCCACCTGGCCTCCAGACTCGGCGTAGAAGGGCGAGCGATCCAGGTACACCTCCACCTCATCGCCCTCGCTCGCCTGGGAGACCTCAGCCCCCTCCCGGCGCAGCCCGGTCACCCGGGCCTCGCTCTCCAGCTCGTCGTAGCCTGTGAACTCTGAAGCAGGCAGCGAGACCAGGTCCGCCCAGCGCTGCTGGATCGAGCCACGCGAGCGCGTCCGCTGCTGCTGCATCGCGGCCTCGAAGCCCGCTTCGTCCACCGGCAGCTCCCGTTCGGCGGCCAGCTCCCGGGTCAGCTCCAGCGGGAAGCCGAACGTGTCGTGCAGCCTGAACGCCTCGTCGCCCGGTATCTCCCCGTGCCTCGCGGCGATCTGCTCGAAGAGCTCCATGCCACGCTCCAGCGTGCGATCGAAAGCCTCCGACTCCGCGGCCACAGCGGCTCGGATCGCGTCCTCGCGGTCGACCAAGTAGGGATACCTGTCTCGCATCAGCTCGACCACGGTGTGGACGCCGTCAGGCAGGGCGCGGGACATGCCAAGCCGGCGCGCGTGGAGCGCCGCCCGGCGGATGACGCGCCGGAGCACGTAGCCCCGCCCCTCGTTGCCGGGGAGCACCCCGTCGCCGATCACCATGGTCATCCCCCGGAGGTGATCGGCCACCACGCGCTCGGAGAGCTGGCTTCGCCGCCGCGCCGACTCGCGGACGAAGTCCATCAGTGGGATCAAGAGGTCGGTCTCGAAGACGCTGGGGACCCCCTGGAGTATGGAGGAGATCCTCTCCAGGCCCATCCCGGTGTCGATGGCCGGGCGAGGCAGCGGCGGCAGGCTGCCGTCCGGCTGCTTGTCGAACTGCGGGAAGACCAGGTTCCAGAACTCGAGGAAGCGCTCGCAATGGTCCGGGTAGCAGTCCGGTTGGCCGCATCCGACCTCGGGACCGCGATCCCACCAGAGCTCCGAGTCAGGTCCGCAGGGCCCCAGCTCCAGCCCCCACCAGTTCTCGGCGTTCTCGTAGACCCAGTCTGACCTGACGTCGGTCTCCCGCCGCCAGACCTCCCGGGCCTCCTCGTCGGTGGGGTGGGTGGTCACCCGCAGGCGATCCTTGGGCAATCCCAGGCCGCGCTCGCGGTCCGTCGTCAGCTCCCAGGCCCAGGGGATCGCCCGCTCTTTGAAGTAGTCCCCGGTGGGGGCGAAGTTGCCCAGCATCTCGAAGAACGTGTTGTGCCGATCAGTCCGGCCGACCTCCTCGAGATCGCCCGTTCGAAAGCACTTCTGGCAGGAGGCCAGGCGGGGTGCGGGCGGCGGCCGCAGGCCCTTGAAATAGGGCTGAAGCGGCTGCATTCCGGCCGAGATGAACAGCGTCGTCGGGTCGTCCGCGGGGACAAGGGGCGCGCTGTCCAGAATCAGGTGCTCCCGGCGCTGGAAATGCTGTAGAAAGCGTTGGCGAATTTCAGGCCCGGTCACAGAACTGCGTAAGTTTACCGGCCACCTCGCCAGGACCTCCCTGGCCCTCCCCACAAGCCCGGGCGAGGGATTCCTCTTTTTTATGCGGGTTCGGATTCGGAGGGGATCTGTTCGCGGAGGTGTTCGAGAGCGGCCCGCTGGAGGCGGGATACGTGCATCTGGCTGATGCCGAGACGCTTGGCGACCTCAGACTGGGACATCTCGTCGAAGAAGCGCATGATCATGATCCGCCGCTCGCGTTCGTTCAGGTGCTGCATGGCGCGCTCCAGGATCTGCCGCATCTCGACCCGGTCGAGGTTCGGGTCCTCCCCGCCCACCGCCTCGGAAAGCTGGCGCCCGCCCTCCTCGGCATCCCCGCCCGTGGAGGCGTCGATGGACAGGGGGGTGAAGGCCGTGGACATCTCCATCGCCTCCAGGACGTCATCGGCCTCGACCCCCAACCTGGCGGCCACCTCACCGACCGACGGCTCCCGGCCGAGCTGGTTCTTCATCTCCTCGTTGACCCTGACCACCTGCTGGTAGAGCTCCTGCAGGCGGCGCGGGAACCGGATCGCCCAACCCTTGTCCCGGAAGTAGCGCTTGATCTCGCCCAGGATGGTGGGGGTGGCAAAGGTCGTGAACTCGTTGCCAAGCTTGGGATCGAAACGGTCGATGGCCTTGATCAGGCCCAGGTAGCCCACCTGCACGATGTCCTCGATCGGCTCCCCGCGGTTCTGGAAGCGCCGCGCCAGGAAGTGCACCAGCCCTTCGTAGCCGGCGACCAGCCGCTCACGGATGCGTTCGCGTTTTTCGGGGTCGCTGGTCTCCTGGTACTGCTGGTGGAGCTTGCGGAGCTCCTCTCGCTGCTGCGAAGCGGCGGAGCTCAACTGATCAGGTACTTCACCATCCGGTACCGGATCTGACGCCGCCCGCTGTCGACCTGATGGCGGAAATCGTCCACGAAGAGGCGGATCATCTCCCGAGCAAGGGCCTGCTGGACCTCGTCCTCCCGCCTTCTCTGGACTGAGCGGGCCCGTGCCGGCACCGTCAGCGCTTCTTGTGAGCGGGGCGCGATGGCCTCCACATCCACCGCGATGCCGCCCTCCGTCGAGGAGTAAGTGAGCTTCAAGGTTGCCGCCTCCCCCCACATCTCTTCGGCTGCCTCGATCGTGCTGCCGCAGGCCTGGGCGACGGCTATGCCGAGCTCATCGATCTTTTCCAGGCTGAATCCCAGCATGACGCCGAGCGAAGCGGCGACGCGCTTGGCCAGCCCGACGAACTCGCCTCTGGCCGGGATCTTCAGCTCCGCCAGCTGCGCCGTGGAAACGTCAGGCGTCAATTCGGTCTCTGTCATTGCGAATTCATGGCTGGCTGGTGGAGGATTCCAGCTCCTCGCGGCGCCGCCGAGCGGCGTTGATGCCGTCCTGGATGGCGCGGCGCATGGCGCTGTCGGGGTCGCTTGCCGCTCGGCGGGCGGTGCCGCTGAGCTCGATGGTGCGAGCCCTAAGGTTGTCGACCTGGCCGCGTCCTGGTCCCGAGGCAAGATAGGCGCCGGCGGCCATCCCCAGGGCCACGCCTACCAGAAGTCCCAAGCCGAAACCGCCGCTGATCTGTTCGTCATCCGCCATCCAGTCGACCTCCTCTTTCTCTCTCGTCCTGGGGCATCCCAGCGTACGAGCGCCACAGGCTGCGCGCGGCCACCTGGATTCCGTAAACGGTGGCGGAGGCACCCCGAGCGGAGCTCGAGGCCCGCTCCCCCAGGCCGTCGGTCAGCCGGGAAGCGCCCGTCCCGGCCGAACGCAAAATGACGTTGAGCGCGGCCGTGATGTCGTTGACGTTTCCCAGGCTTCCTCTGACTTCAGGTACCAACTCTCGCATCGCTTCGTCTGCCGTCTGCAGCGTTTCCTCCAGCACGGCCAGGGTCCGGTGCACTCGAAGCAGTGCCAGGCAGAGCGCCACTGTCACCAGCAACGCGCACAAGCCAAGCACGGCCCAGAGGACGTTCAGCATGTACATACCCTCATTGAGCGTGTCACGAAACTGTCAAGGGAATCTTATGGGCAGCCGATCGGCGAACGGTTGGAGCGCGATCGCGAAAAGCACGGCGGGCAGCAGGTTGGCCTGCCCCAATCTGAGAGCCGGAAGCCCCAAGACGTCCCAGGCCTGCCCGAGCAGAACGCCCAGCGCGGTCATCAGGAGCGCCGGCAGGTAGCTCCGCCGGCGGTAGGGCCAGAGCGCGTAGAACACCTGGGAGAGGATGAGGATCAGCAGCGCCGCCACGACCAGGCCCGGTTGGAGCCAGCCGAGGAGCGGGGCCGAGAGCCTCGCCGGAACGAGGGGCGTGGGATGTCCTGATATCACTCAGGTGGGTCCCCTGCCCGACGCATTCCAAGTCCCGACAGAAGCGGGCGTTTGGGCCGCGTTCGAGACTCCGGGGTCCCGTAGTCGAAGCTGTTGGGCAACGCGCACAGTGACCCCCGTCCCTGGCGAAGCAAAGACATAGTACCGGTGCCGCCTCAGCCCTTATTCCGCTGCGGCTTCAGCTGAATGCCGAGCTCCTCCAGCTGGCCCGGATCCACCGGGCTGGGCGCATCCATCATCAGGTCGACCATGGACTGCGTCTTTGGGAAGGCGATCACGTCGCGGATGTTGTCGGTGCCGGCCAGCAGCATGACGATCCGGTCGAGGCCGGGCGCGATGCCGCCGTGCGGAGGCACGCCGTACTCGAAGGCTTCAAGGAGATGGCCGAACCGAGCCAGGACGGTCTCTCGATCCAGGCCCAGGATCTCGAACACCCGCTCCTGGAGGTCCCGATCGTAGATGCGGAGGCTGCCACTGGCCAGCTCGTAACCGTTGCACACGATGTCGTAGGCGTGCGCGCGGACGTCGTAAGGCCGCTCGTCTATCAGCGGCAGGTCATCCTCCATGGGCCGGGTGAAGGGGTGGTGCCCGTAGGTGAGGTTGCCGTCGTCGTCCTCCTCGAACAGCTGCATGGGGAAGATCCACAGGAACCGCCACTCCCCCTCCCGCACCAGGCCTCGCCGGCGCCCGATCTCCGAGCGCACCAGACCCATCACCTTCTCCGCCCGTCGGCGGCGGTCGGCGGCGACCAGGACCAGGTCGTCCGGCCCCGCCCCTGTGGCCAGTCGAATCGCCTCCACCTCACCTTCGCTGAGGAACTTGTCCAGCGGCCCTCCGGGCAGCCAGGCCAGGCCCTTGCCGCCGGCGCCGCGGGCCATGGTGACCAGCTCGTCGAGTTCGCGCCGCTTCATGTCCCGACCGCCGGGAACCGCCAGGCCGCGAACCACGCCACCCGAGTCCAGCGCGGCCCTGAAGACCTGGGCCTGAGTGCCGGCCAGTGCTTCGCCCAGGTCCGCGATCTCCAGCTCGAAGCGCAGGTCGGGCTTGTCGGTGCCGTAGCGGAGCAGGGCTTCCTTCATGCTCAGCCGGGGCCAGGGAGTCGGAATCTCGACGCCCAGGATCTCCGCCCAGAGGCGTGACAGCCAGCCCTCGAGGAGCCGGAACACGTCTTCCTCTTCGCAGAAGGACATCTCGACGTCGAGCTGCGTGAACTCGGCGGCACGGTCTGCGCGGAGATCCTCGTCGCGCAGGCAGCGAGCGATCTGGTAATAGCGCCCGATGCCGGCCACCATGAGCAGCTGCTTGAGCTGCTGCGGCGACTGGGGAAGCGCGTAGAACTTCCCCTGGTGCAGCCGCGAGGGGACCAGGAAGTCCCGGGCGCCCTCGGGGGTGCTCTTGGTCAGGATCGGCGTCTCGACCTCGATGAACTCGTGCTCGTCGAAGTAGGTGTGGGTGATCTTGTTCACCCGGTGCCGGATCTCGAGGATCCGCTGCATCCGCGGCCGGCGCAGGTCCAGGTAGCGGTACTTGAGACGGGCGGTCTCTTCGGCCTCGCGCTCGTCGTCGACCGGGATGGGCGGCGTGCGAGAGGGGCTCAGCACCTCCAGGGCGCCGGCCATGACCTCCACCTCGCCGGTGCCGAGGGCCGGGTTCTCCGAGCCGGCCGGCCGGCGCTGCACGCAGCCACGCACGTGCACCACGTACTCGGCGCGGAGCTCGGACGCGGCAGCGTGAGCCTCGGGCGCCTCTGCCGGGTTGAAGACGACCTGGACCCGGCCCCAGCGGTCGCGAAGGTCGATGAAGATGAGCCCACCGTGGTCACGCCGGCGAGCGACCCAACCGTAGAGGTCGACCTCGCGGCCGGCGTCATCCGCTCGCAGGGAACCGCAGTGGGGGGCGTCGAAACCGCTCACAGACCGTTTCCCCCGGCCAGCAGGCGGTCCGGCAGCTCGTCCCAGCCCACCTCGCGCTGCTCCCCGCTCACCATGTCGCGGAGCTGCACAACCCGGCGCGCCGCCTCCCCCTCGTCCAGGAGGGCCACCCAGCGGTAGCCCGCCTTCCCGGCCGACCGCATCTTGGCCCGCAGGCTGCGGGCGGAGTAGTCCGCGGCAGTGGAGACCGCGACCCTGGCGATGCGGGCCACCTCGGCGGCCGCCACCGTGAGCTCACCGCCGCCGGGGACCACGAGGAGCTCGGCCGGCGGCTCCGGCACAACCTCCTGGCCCTCCTGAGCCAGCATCAACACAGCTCGATCGATCCCTCCGGCGAAACCCACGGCCGGGGTGTCCGGGTACCCGATGGCGGCGGCGAGGCCGTCGTACCGTCCACCTCCTCCCAGGGAGTTCTGGGCGCCGCCCAGAGCCGTGTGGTGAAACTCGAAGACCGTCCGGGTGTAGTAGTCGAGACCTCGAACCAGGTAGGGGTTGAGGCGATATTCGATGCCGCCGGCGTCGAGAAGACGGCGGACCTCCGCGAAGGCGGCGGCGCAGGGCTCGCAGAGGTGGTCGGTGATCTTGGGTGCGGCGGCCTTAAAGGGCGCGCACTGGGACTCCTTGCAGTCCAGCAGCCGCAGCGGGTTGGTTTCCAGCCGCCGCTGGCAGTCGGGATGCAGCTGGTCTTTGAGCGGCCGGTAGTAAGCCTTGAGCCTCTCCAGGTAAGCCGGCCGGCAGTTGGCGTCACCGATGCTGTTGAGCTCCAGGCTCACCTGCGCGATCCCGATCGCCGCCAGCCAGCTGCCTGCCAGCTCGATCGCCTCGGCGTCCCAGGCGGCCGAGCCGTCCCCGATCACCTCGAAGTCGAACTGATAGAACTGCCGGTAGCGCCCGGCCTGGGGTCGATCGTGCCGGAACATCGGCCCCAGCAGGTAGAGCCGGACGGGCTGGGGCGCCTGGTTGAGGCCGCCCTCGAAGTAGGCTCTGACCACGCTCGCGGTGGCCTCGGGGCGCAGGGCGAGCCGGGGTTTGGCATCGTCCTGGGTGATGACGCGGTAGATCTCCTTGCTTCCCACGTCGGTGTCGGCGCCGACGCCGCGCTCGATCAGCTCGATCGGCTCGATCATGGGGACCTCGATCTCCTGGTAGCCGAAACGGCGCGCGACGCGATGAGCGGCCTGCTCCACCAGCCGCCAGGCGGCCCGCTCCGACGGCAGGATGTCGCGAAGCCCGCGGGCGGCCTTGATCGCCTGGCTGGTGGTCACCCACAAATATTAAATAGGTGGGGGAGGCAGGCCTCCCCCACCGGCCCCCTCCCGCAAAGTGACGACCAGGTGTCGCACAGACAACTCATACGCCCGGCAGAGCCGGGCTATCTCGTGTCGCCTCTATAGGAAGGGGTTGGAGTGGCGTTCCTGGCCGATGGTGGTGATGGGGCCGTGGCCGCTCAGCACCAGGTGGTCGTCCGGTTGAGTCAGGAGCTGGGTCCGGATTCCATCGAGCAGCGCGCGGCCGTCGCTGTTGGCGAAGTCGGAGCGCCCGATGGAGCCGGCGAAGAGGGCATCCCCGGTGAAGAGGGCGTTGCCGATCTTGAGGGTGACGCCGCCCGGGCTGTGGCCGGGGGTGTGCAGCACCTCGAACTCGAGGCTGCCGGCCCGGTACGGCTCGCCGGGCCTGAGGGGGTCCACCTTCTCGAAGACC
>Ga0209526_10003772_pt1 | contig 10326 bp, 8 predicted proteins | sample JacPinW_OM2H0_M1_FD_188566 | JGI IMG/M metagenome (GOLD analysis project Ga0209526, IMG submission 188566) | Forest soil microbial communities from Algoma, Ontario, Canada - Jack Pine, Ontario site 1_JW_OM2H0_M1 (SPAdes) (version 2) | ecosystem: Environmental > Terrestrial > Soil > Boreal... | reverse complement strand
GGCTTTGGCTCGCTGCAAGGCGCAAGGCTTCTCTACGCCCACGAGGAGGACGCACCGTCTGTCAACGCTCGCCTGATCGCGGTCGGGATACCAGGCGCATCGGCGATCGCCCCGGTCGGGACGTTCCTCCGCGGGGGACCAATCCACGACAATCCGACGCTGGCGGCTTTCACGCAGCCGGGCCGCGTTCTCGACCCGACCCGAATCCTGGTCGGCAGCCGCTCCAACTTCGGAGCGCCGAAGGCCAACGCCGACCAGTCGGCCGGCGCCCTGCTCTCCATCGACCTGAATGGGGCAGTCCTCGAAGTGCCGCGGGACTTCGCCAGCTCGGGCGACCAGGCCTCCGCCATCGGCGGCGCTGTGCAGATGTACAGCGCCCAGAGCCCGAATTGGCGCAACGGCTTCTATAACGCCGGCGCGGTGACTGCGGACCAGGTCGGCGTGAGCAACCCGCTGGCCCTCTCCATAAACAATGCTTTTGGCCGCCTCTGGCCGGCCAACGCCCCGTACGGCCTCCGAGGACCAGGCTCTTCTTCCATCGACGACCCGGACGGCCGGCCGCTCAAGGGCGCACCGAATCAGCGCACTGGCGGCGTCTACTTCGGCAACCTCACCGGACGCCAGCCGGCGCAGCTGATCCCTGGTGCCTTGAATACGGCCGCAGTCGGCACTGCTTTCCTGGGCCGCTCACCTGACGGCAGCACGCGCGCCGTGTTCTGCGTCATCGCGGCGGACGGCAGCATCGTCCAGGAGCACACCGCCAAGGCGCTCGACGGTCTCGCCCCTGCAGGTACGGTCCAGCCGCTCCTCGGCCGCTCCCACGGCGGCGATGGCGGGGATGACAACCAGGGCGACGATCGTTCCGGCCGCGGGCTCACTCCCCGGCTCGGCGCGATCGTGAACTACACGCCGACCATCGTGCTGTACGTCAGCCAGCCCTTCGACCACTCGATCAAGGCCATCGGCCTGACCGTCGGCGGGACGCCCGGGAACGAGATCTTCGTGCCGACCACCAGCCGCGTCATCCGCTCGACGGCGTTGAACCAGCCGGTCGACCTGGCCCCGGTCAAAATCGAAACCGAAGATCCTAACTGGGCCAGCAACACCACGATGGAGGAGGGCACCGACCTCTACGCCTGTAACCGCGGCAACAGCACCGTCGTACGCATGCGACAGGACGGCTCCCTGGTGGCGGTACGCCGGATTCGTTTCGGCGGCCGGTCCCTGGGCGCCGCCCGACTAAACGGGATCTCCACCTCGCCGGACCACCTGAGGATCTGGCTGACCTACGTCGGGAAGCTGCCCGGAACGAGCGACGCACAGGGTGGAGTCCTGGAACTTCCCGCGTTCTGAACGACTGAGGTCACACGGGCTGGGCTAGGCAGAAGCGCTCTGGCGAGCCGCGCGACCGGCCAGCTCCGCCAGCACCTCTGGCCAGTGGAGTCGCTCGAACACGAGCAGCGTCGACGCGAGGCGGCCGTTTCTGAACTTGACGTGCTCGACGCTGAGAACGGCCCCGGCCGGCGTGTCGGTCACAAAGTCGTAGATGACGCAGGCCTCTTCCCCGTCGACGAAGACCTTGCGAATGTCATTGCGAACGATGATCGGCATGAGCCGCTGGAACCCGGCGACGAACGCTTCGACACCGCGAACAGTGTTGTCGCCCAGCGTGAACTCGACGTCGGGCTCGAGCATCGCCGGCAGGGCGTCCAGCCGATGCTCCCCCACTGCGTTGACGTACGAGGTGACCAGGTCGTGGATCTCACTCGCCACTTGCAATCCTCCTCAGTTGCGTGGGTCAGGCCACGTGCGCGTATGCATCGGCCATCAGCTGACGCCAGCGGCGCGGAGTGGCCGTTGGGGTCGACATGGGTACAGACACCCACCGGCGCATCGTCGGGCTCATCTTCGTGGTGATGGCCTCGCCCGCCGCGATGAGGCCCTCGGCCGTCTCAGGGGGCAGCTTCACGACCAGGTGGTCGCGATCCAGAAAGGCGAAGAACCTGCCCTCGGCGTTCAGGCCGTCTCTGCCGAACATCCGGCGACGGCTCACCCCGGGCCGGCGAAGCTGCTCAGCCGCCAGCTTGTCGAAGACCTCCCGGGCAGCCTCGCTTTTCTCGGTCACTCCTCTGCCCTCCTGGCTTCCGGGCTCAAGGTCCAGGTGTCAGCGCCAGGATCGGTGCCTTGCGCTGCGAGCAGGAGCCGGCCAAGGTAGTTGGCCCAGCCCTTGGCGTGCCCCTGAGCCCGGGAGTCGGGCAGACCCGTGTGCAGGAGGTCGAGCGCGGTGCCGTTTGCGGTGGGGGTGAGAGTGAACTCCACTCGAGACGAGCCCGGCGGAAGATCTGCGCTGCCGGCCATTCCCCACGACACCACCACCCGATGAGGCGGGTCGACCTCCAGGTACTCGCCCCGTATCAGGACCCCGTTGATGTCGACGGCGAAGCCGCCGCCCGGTTGCGGATGGAGTTCCGCGTGCTGTCCCATCCAGGCCACCAGTCCCTGCTCAGTGACCAGGTGCGCGAACACGACCTCCGGCGGAGCCTCGATGACGATCGAGGTCGAGAATTCAGCCATCCTGGCGCCCACCAGCCCCGCTGCGGCCGGATTCGGTCTCGGCGGCGCGCTTCAACGCGGCCAGGTGAGTTGGCCAGAAGCCATCGAGGAACTCCTCCACCACCCGCAGGCCGTCCGTCCTCACCCGGAAGAGATGCCGGGTGCCCTCGCGCTGCTCGCTGACCAGGCCCGCCCCGCGGAGCACTCGGAGGTGGTGCGAGACGGCCTGCTGGGACATCCCGACACGCTCTGCGATCTCCCCGACGGCGCCCGCCTGGTCGCGCACCAGGACCAGGATCCGGCGGCGGTTACCGTCGGCCAGCGCCCGCAGCGCCGTGTCCAGGCCAGCACTCGAAGCGGTCCGAGCGCCCATCACCCGATCCCGATCCTCATGGAGATCACGTGCACAAGCATACGCTTGTACAAGCGTGGAGTGGGAGAGCGTCATGGCATCGCCGCTGGGTGGGCGGGAAGGTTCGTCCGGTCAGCCGCTGGCCGGCAACCTTCCTATCAGCTTGGTCGACTTGCCAACCGCGCCATGAACGCGGCTTTGCGACTCTATCGGGACGTCACTCTCACTGAGGCTTGAGAGGTATTCGAAGAAGTGTCAAACGCTTGAGCCGTGATCGTATAGGCGACCCCTGCCTGTCCTGGAACCGTCCAATTGCATGAATATGGTGCAAATGGGGCGACACACGTGAGCGTCCCGTTCACGTAGAAGGCAACCTTCGAAACACCAACATTGTCCGTCGCGTTTGCTCTCAAAGCAACAACGGTTCCGCGCCTAACTGTAGATCCGTTTGCCGGTGCAGTGACCGAGACATTTGCCGGCTGCATTGTATCGGGAGGAGGTTGTGTCGGATACGCCCGATAGTAGATAAGCGCCCCCGGCTCACCGGGTGCCGATCCTTCCGAGAAGATGAATTCAGTGGAGACGAAGCCAACGCTACCGTTTGGAAGCGTCAACTGCGTATATGTCGGATTGCCGAACGACCTACTCCCAACATTCAGATGCAGCTGAGTTAACGAGTTCAGCGTTCTATCAAAGAGGTATGGGCGCCAGGTGCTGAAGTCGTTCTTGGCGCCCTGCCCTTCGATGATCGAATACGGCTTCCCCTTATAGAAGAAAGCATCCCTGTCGCCAACACTGCCATTAACGGTTCCCAAGCCGGTAAATAGTGCGTTGACATTCGAATCGGGCTGAGCCTGCCAAGTCGAGAAATTCGTCAAGGTTCCCACCGCTTCGCGATCTACGCTGCAGTTGCTGTAGTAGTGAAAACCGACATTAATAACTGAATGAGTAATGTCTGGATTGAGCGTCGAGGCATAAATATTGGGTGTTCCCTCGTGGCACGTTGACAGCGTCCTGTTCAAGGTGACTGTTGTGTAGTCATTGGAACGTCCGAGCAACGCGTCCAGGCTTCCATAATGCCGGAAAGCCAAACAGTGGCCGGACCCGCCGCAAATAGAGCCTGATGATTTCTTTTCGTATCCGACCACAAAGCCACCATCTGACAATGTAGCTATGGTCGGCTGAGAAGCATCGTTTTCAAGGGTCCATACATAATGCCAATTGAGTAGCGGGTCACCTGATGCCGCAGACACCGCCAACCGGACCTGGAAGGCGGTTCCGAATAGGTGATGGTATACAGCCAGGTACCCACCTGACGGATTTGGGATGATCTTGGCGGTATCCATCCCTACGTTCTGGTCATCAAGGGTGTTGTACTGATGTGTAGCTGCTGAAACATCCTCGAGTAATGTGGCCGGCTCCGAGGAAGCGGCTTGTGCAGTTGTTGTCAGCAGTGAGCTGATCGTGAGGCAGGCTAGCAGAGCCCACGGCAGCAGCCGTCCAGGGAAATGTCGCAGCGAATCCATGATCTACCCCCGTTTGACTGTACCCCGCCGCCAGGGTTGGCCTCAGGCGCTGGCCGCGGGCATGGTAGTGCTGCACGTCTGCCCTGTCAAGTGCGGCTAGAGTCACGAAGGAGTCTGCCAGGAGCCCCGTCGCGCCTCAAATCGACACGACCTGCTGGTGTCCTAGGTCCGTTGAGCTATCGTGAGAGTCAGCGTGTTGCTCAGTCCCGAAGTTGAACGCTGGTTTACACAGAAAGCTCCCCCAGCCGAGCAGGCCATGCGCCGCGTGCTGGATGTGTTGCTCAGCGCCGATCCCAGGCTTACTGCCTACATCAAGTACGGCAGCCTGAACGTCGGCTTCGAGGGCGACCTGGCGGCCTTTGTCCAGTCCAGCAAGAAGCAGGTCAACCTGATGTTTGGCCGCGGAGCCCGGATCAAGGGCGACTTCCCACACCTGGAGGGGACCGGTCCGAGCGCCCGCTTCATGCGCTTCGCGGACGTGGCCGAGGTGGACGGGCGCGCTAAGGAGCTGGCGGCGGTGGCGACAGCCTGGTGTGCGCTCGTGGAGCCAAAACCGGGCGGAGGTCGGCTCCCAGCCGGTCGCGTTGGCCCTCGGACCCGACTCCCCTAGCGCCCGCGGAGCCGGGCGGGTCCCGGCGGCCCGTGACAGGTAACGGCTACCAGACGACTACTCCGCCGGCCCACCCATGATCGCGCGCAACTCCTCGCGCGAGTGGATCTCGAGCTTGTCGTAGACGTTGCGCAGGTGATATTCGACGGTCTTCGGGCTCAGGAACAGCTTGGCCGCCGCCTCACGTGTCGTTTGCCCCTGGGCCAGAGCGAGAGCGATCTGCACCTCCTGCGGCGTCAGCCGGTGCCTCACGCTCTCGTCGCGCCTGCCTGGCACTTCACCGCCGGCTCCCAACTCAGCCAGCGCCCGCTGCGACCAAGGGGTGGCTCCCAGGCGGTCGAAGACCTCGAGCGCGACAGCCAGGTGGCGCCGTGCCTCGCCACGCCTGCGCGCCCGCCGCAGCCGCTCTCCATAGCTCAAGTTGGTCCGTGCCGTCTCGAAGGTATCTCGCGTGCGCGCGAGATGCGCGAGCGCCGCCTCGAAATGGGCCGCGAACTCGCCGTCGAGAGCAACCAGGCCGAGCGCGCGTTCCGCTCGGGCCAGTGCGAAAGGCTGTCCCTTGATTCGGGCGGCCTCCAGGAAGGCTTGGGCCTCGACGGCGGCGACATCGTGGTTGCCGAGCCGGACGTTCACCTCGGCCAGATCCGGGGCCGGGTCGATGTCGGGATCGTGGATGCCGAGCTCAACGTGAATGGCGCGCAGCCGAAGCAGCTGCTCCAGCGCCACGGCGGCCCTCCCACCCGCCAGCTCGTGCAGCGCCCGCGCCGCCACCATCCAGGCTCGAAAGAGCTCCATCTGGTGGCGATCGGCCAGCGCCTCGACCTCCACGGCGTGGGCGTGAAGCTCCGACGACCGGCCCTCGAGGGTATCGATCTGCGTCAACGCCGCCAGAAGGCCTGTCAGCCAGTTGTTCTGGCTCGTCTCCCGAGCCAGGCGCGCGCCTTCTTCGTAGTGGGCCCGAGCGGCCGCCCAGCGTTCAGTGGTGGCAAGATCGCGACCGAGGTAGTACAGCACCTGAGGCAGGGCCGCTGCCGGGGCGTCTGCGCGGGCGGCGGCGTGCGCGCGTTCGAGCAGGTCGCGGCCGGCTTCGGCCTCGCGAAGGAAGAGGCCGACGACCCCGGCGCAGACCATCAAGAGGGGGTCGCCCGCCAGCTCGGTGCCGCGAAAGAGCTCCTCGGCCGCTCGCAGGTGTCGCGGCCCCGCGTCTCCGAGCGCAGCCATGACCGCGGCACAGCCGTAGGCGGTGTGGGCGGCGATCCCAGCCGCCGGCGGGTCATCGGGGCGCACAAGGTCGAGGGCACGGCGCGCGGTGGCGAGCATGTCGGCCAGGCGGCCTGCCCCGAAACCGGTCAGCGTTGCGTACGCGAGCAGCTGGATGGCGCGCAGGCGGTCGCGCCCGACCAGCCGGGCCGCCGCACTCTGAACCAGCCGGTAGCCTTCCTCGACCGCGCCCTGACTGAGCGCGATGTCGCCGGCGAGCGCCTCGATCTCGATCTGCAGCCATTCATCCTTCACTCCTGAGCGCGCCTCCGCCAGAAGCACGACGGCCCGCTCGGCCTGGCCCGCCAGCCAGGCGCTCGCCGCGGCGGCAAAGAGCCGGCGGCTGCGCAACCCCGGGTCAGCGCTGAGCCGGGCGGCCTCCTCGAAGCCGGCGGCAGCCGCGGCGTGGCCGGTGCGCGCCCGTGCGCGACCGGCGGCCGCCTCCAGCTCGGCCGCCACCTGCTCGTCGGGTCCATCGGCAGCGGCAGCCAGATGCCAGGCGCGCCGGTCGGCGCTCTCCAGGTCGCTCATCACAGTGGCAAGCGCGCGGTGCACAGCGCGCCGCTCGGCCGGCGATGCCGCGTGGTAGACCGCCGCCGCCGCCAGCGGGTGCACGAACTCAAGGCTGCGTCCGCGTAGGGCCAGCAGTCCCGTCGCCGCCTCCGCCTCCTCCACGGCACTCTGAGGAAGGCCCGCCGCCGCCGCTGCCCGGCGCACCAGCTCGACCCCAGCCGTGCCCGAGGCCGCCACCAGCAGCAGCACGCTCCGGCCGGCGGCCGAGACCGCCACCGCCCGGCGCAGATAGGCCCGCTCCACTGTTGTCGAGATCGGCACCGGCAGCGGCGCATAGCCGGCGGCGGCCTCGAAGCGATGTGCCTCGGAGGCCATCTCGACCAGCGCCAGCGGGTTGCCGCCGGTCGCATCCATGATGCGGCGGACCACCTCCACTCGGAGCCGCGCGGGAGCGGCCGATTGCAGCAGCTCGGCGGCGGAGGCAGGGTCGAGGCCGCCCACCCGCGCCTCCTCCAGGCCTGCCTCGAGCAGGGGCGAAGGCTCGCCCTCGCGGATCGCGACGACAAGCGCGATTGGATCTGCCAGGAGGCGCCGGGCCGCGAAGGCGATTGTCTCGGCGGAGGCTCTATCGAGCCACTGGGCGTCGTCGAGCAGGACCAGGAGTGGCGTCTCCGCCCAGGCCGTCAGCAGCCCCAGGGTGGCGGCGCCGATCACCAGCCGGTCACTCTCGACCCGCTCGCCCAGGCCGAGAACGGCGCGAAGGGCCCGGGCACCGACCGGGGGCAGGCGGTCGACCATCCCAAGTGCCGGGTGGAGCAGGTCGTGGAGGCCTGCAAACGGGATGTCAGCCTCGAACTCGACGCCCTTCGCGCTGAGGATGCGCATACTTCCGGCCTCCGCCGCGGCATGGCGGAGAAGGGCGGTCTTGCCGATACCAGGTTCGCCGCGCAGGACCAGCGCCGAGCTCACACCCAGGCGGGCGTCGGCGAGGGCGCGCTCGATGCGGGCCACCTCGGGCCCGCGTCCCAGCAACACGGGCACAGGATGGCACGCCCTTCCAGTGTCCGAAAGCCCGGGTGGCCCACCTGATTCGAAGTTTCGCCTGCGCTCTTACCGTCACCCGAATCAATCTCATTGGAGGTGACCCAGATGGCAGTTGAGACTCAGGCGATCGACCAGGACAAGCTGATGGCATTCATCGGGCAGGTGGTGGGCGAGCTCGGCGCCACCGTCAACGCCGGCCTGATCGTCATCGGCGACCGGCTCGGCCTCTATCGCGGCCTGGCGGGGGCGGGCCCGACCAGCGCGGCCGAGCTGGCTGACCGCACCGGCACCACAGAGCGCTACGTCCGCGAATGGCTGAACGCCCAGGCGGCTGGCGGCTACGTGGAGTACAACGCGGGCACCGACTGCTACTCCCTGACGGCCGAGAAGGCTCTGGCACTGGCTGACGAGTCGAGCCCCGCCTTCGTCGGCGGCGCCTTCCAGCTGGCGCTGGCGTCGCTGAAAGCGACGCCGGAGATCGAGAGCGCATTCAAGAGTGGCGCCGGCTATGGCTGGCACGAGCACGACGAGGGCGTGCACGTCGGCTGCGAACGATTCTTCCGACCGGGCTACAACGCCAACCTCGTCTCGGCCTGGCTGCCCGCGCTGGAAGGCGTGACCGAGAAGCTCCGGGTGGGCGCCAGTGTGGCCGACGTCGGCTGCGGGCTGGGAGCCTCCACCCGCCTCATGGCCCAGGCCTTCCCGCGCTCGACCTTCAACGGCTTCGACTACCACGAGGGCTCGATCGAGCTGGCTCGCCAGGAGACCGAGGCGGCAAGCCTGGAGGGGAGCATCCGCTTCGAGGTTGCACCCGCTGCCGCTTTCCCCGGCAAGGGCTATGACCTGGTAACCATGTTCGATTGCCTGCACGACATGGGCGACCCGATCGGCGCCGCCCGCCACGTCCGCGAGGCGCTGGCCCCGGACGGCACCTGGATGGTCGTCGAGCCGCTTGCGGGCGACACCATTCAGGAGAACCTCAACCCGCTCGGGCGCGCCTACTACGCCTTCTCGAACTACCTGTGCACGCCCAGCTCGCTGTCTCAGGAGGTCGGCCTGGCCCTCGGCGCGCAGGCCGGAGAAGCCAGGATTCACGACGTCGTCAAGGCTGCCGGCTTCACTCGCTTCCGCCGGGCGGCAGACTCGCTGATGAACGCCGTCTACGAAGTCAGGCCGTAACGGAGCTCAGGGGTGGGAGCGCGGAAGCTCCCACCCCGCCACAAAGGTGGCGACAATTACCCAGCATCAAGCACAGATGAGAGCGCTCGAGCCCGTCCGCAGCGGCCACGCGGTGCGGGACGGCGTGCGTCTCAAGTGGGAGGTGTTCGGCGAGGGAGAGTTGACGATCTTCCTCCTGCCCACCTGGTCGATCATCCACTCGCGTCACTGGAAGCTCCAGATTCCCTACCTGGCGCGCCACGCACGGGTGCTGGTGATGGACGGCCGCGGGAACGGCGGTTCCGACCGTCCCCCGGGCCACGAGGCTTACGCCGACCAGGAGTTCGCGGCCGACGCGCTGGCAGTGATGGACGCGACGGAGACCGAGCGTGCTGCGCTGGTCTCGCTCTCGAGAGGGTCGCGCTGGGCGCTGTTGCTTGCTGCCATGCATCCGGAGCGGGTAAGCGCCGCAGTTTTCATCGGCCCCACGGCGCCGCTGGCTCCGGGAAACCCGGAGCGCGTGGATGCGACGCTCCATTTCACAGAACCACGCGACAGCTACGAGGGCTGGTGGAAGTACAACGCCAACTACTGGCGGCAAGACCACCTCGGCTTCCTGGAGTTCTTCTTCTCCAGGGCGTTCAGCGAGCCGCACTCGACCAAGCCCATCGAGGACGCCATCGCATGGGGGCTGGACACCACGGCCGAGACGCTGGTGGCGACGGCGGAAGCTGATGGTCTCGAAAGCGAGCGAGCCCGGCAGCTGGCTGAGCGGGTGAGCTGCCCCGTGCTTGTGATCCACGGCGATGAGGACGGGCTCATCCCGATTGGCAACGGCCAGGCGCTGGCGGCGGCCAGCGGCGGGCGGTTGCTGACCATGGAGGGCTCGGGCCACTGCCCGCACGTCCGCGACCCCGTCGCCGTCAACCTGGCCCTCCGCGACTTCCTGCTCCCAGTGCGGCCGCCAGCGCGCCGTCGTCACGCTTTGACGCGACCGCGGCGCGCTCTGTTCGTCTCCTCACCGATCGGGCTTGGCCACGTGCGCCGGGACATCGCCATCGCGCGCGAGCTGCGCGCACTCATGCCCGGACTCGAGATCGACTGGCTGGCCCAGCACCCGGTCACCGCTGTACTTGAGCAGCATGGCGAGCACGTCCACCCGGCGAGCTCGCTCCTGGCCAGTGAATCCCGGCACATAGAGAACGAGTCCGGCGGCCACCGGCTGCACGTCTTCGAGGCCTGGCGGCGGATGGACGAGATCCTGCTCGCCAACTTCATGGTCTTCCACGACCTGGTCGAGGAGGAGGACT
>Ga0209526_10003771_pt1 | contig 10328 bp, 10 predicted proteins | sample JacPinW_OM2H0_M1_FD_188566 | JGI IMG/M metagenome (GOLD analysis project Ga0209526, IMG submission 188566) | Forest soil microbial communities from Algoma, Ontario, Canada - Jack Pine, Ontario site 1_JW_OM2H0_M1 (SPAdes) (version 2) | ecosystem: Environmental > Terrestrial > Soil > Boreal... | reverse complement strand
TTTCTCGGTCACCTGGCCGACCAGCTTGAGCACGCCCGACACGCGGCCGGCTTCGTCGGTCGCCGAATTGAGCGTGGTGCCGTCGCCGATCTGGCCGGTCAGCACGCGCACCATCGAGGTTTTGCCGCCGTGGGTCGTGTGCGACGTCTTGAGCACGTAGGCGACCGCCTCGCCGTTGGGCTTGAGGCCGAGGCGCTCGACGGTCTCGGACACGCCCCTGGTCTCGTGGCGCAGCGCTTTCAACAGCCGCAACACGCCGTTGGTGCGGGTCGCAACCCCCATCAGCACCGGGCAGATCAGGCCGTCGTGCTGCTCCTTGGCGAGATCGTCGAACACCTTGTCGCGCGGCGGCGCGATGTCCTCGAGCAATTGCTCCATCAGCTCGTCGTCATGGTCGGCAAGCGTCTCCAGCATGGAGAAGCGCGCCTCTTTCTCGCGGTCAAGCGTGTCGCCCTCGAGCGGAACGATCTCGGAGGCCGCATGCTCGCGATAGACGTAGGCGCGTTCCAGCGCGAGATCGACAAAACCGACAACGGCCTCGCCCTTCCACATCGGAATCTGGCGCAGCAGCAGCGGCACTCGCGACGCCGGCTGCAGCATCTTGAGGACGTCGGCCACGCGGGTGTCGGCTTTGTCGATCTTGTTGAGGAACAGAAAGCGCGGGATGTTGGCGGCTTCAAGTTCGCGCAGCAGCAGCTGCAGCTGCGGAACCTTTTTCTCGTCGGCCTCGCACACCACGACCGCGGCGTCGACCGCCGGCAGCGCGGCGCGCATATCGTGAATGAACTCGATCGATCCCGGACAGTCGATGAAGGTGTAGCTCTCGTCCATGAACGTGGTGGTCGCGGCCGACATTTCCACGCTCATGTGGTGCTCGCGCGCCTCCTTGCTGGCATCGCCGGCCGAGGTCCCGGCGTCCACCGACCCCATGCGCTGGACCGCTCCGGTCCGCGCCAGCAGCGCCTCCAGCAGCGTGGTCTTGCCGCTTTGGAACGGCCCCACCAGCGCAATGCATCGGGGACCGGAATTGGCTCTCGGCATGTCCGCCTCCACACCTGCGGGCCTTCTTCTGGGAGGCCCTACCTCCTATGCTTTCAAAGCAGGTGCGTATTGGCAAGTGGCGGGGACCTTGGCCGGCCCCGCGGCGGGGTCAGCGCAGGTTCCCGCAAAAGCGTTGGATGCGCCGGCATGCCTCTTCGAGCTGCGGGGTCGCGGTAGCGTAGGAAATACGGAACGCCGGACCAAGCCCGAACGCCGAGCCCTGTACCACCGCGACGCCCTCGGTTTCCAGCAACTCGGTGACGAAGTCCTCGTCGTTGCCGATCACCTTGCCGGACGGCGCGGTCTTGCCGATGGTGCCGGCGCAGAACGGGTAGACGTAGAACGCACCGTCGGGCTTGGGACAGGTCAGCCCCTTCGCCTGGTTGAGCATGCCGACCGCGAGGTCGCGCCGCTCCTTGAACACGGCGTTGTGCTTGGCGATGAAGTCCTGCGGGCCGTTGAGCGCCTCGACCGACGCCCATTGCGCAATCGAGTTCGGGTTGGTGGTCGACTGCGATTGCAACGTCGCCATCGCCTTGATCAGGAACTCGGGAGCGCCGGCATAGCCGATGCGCCAGCCGGTCATGCAGAAAGCCTTCGACACGCCGTTGAGCGTGAGCGTGCGCTCGTAGAGCGACGGCTCGACCTGCGCCGGCGATACGAACACGAAGTCGTCGTAGACGAGGTGCTCGTACATGTCGTCGCTCAAGGTCCACACGTGCTTGTGGCGCGCCAGCACCTCGGTGATTGCCTTCACCTCGGCCGGCGTATAGGCGGCGCCGGTCGGATTCGACGGCGAGTTGAAGATCAGCCACTTGGTGTTCTTGGTGATGACCGCTTGCAGCATCTCCGGCTTCATCTTGAAGCCGTCCTCGAGCCGCGTCTTGATCACGACCGGGGTCGCGCCCGCGAGCAGCACGATGTCCGGATAGCTCACCCAGTAGGGCGCCGGAATGATCACCTCGTCGCCGGGATTGAGCGTCGCCAGCAGCGCATTGAACAGCACCTGCTTGCCGCCGGTCCCGACGATGATCTGGTTCGGCTTGTAGTCGAGGTTGTTCTCACGCTTGAACTTGCGCGAGATCGCGTCCTTGAGCTCCGGAATACCGTCGACCGCCGTGTACTTGGTCTTGCCGGCCTTGATCGCCTTGATGGCGGCTTCCTTGATGTTGTCCGGCGTGTCGAAATCCGGCTCGCCGGCGCCGAGCCCAATCACGTCGCGCCCCGCCGCCTTGAGCGCGCGCGCTTTGTCCGTGACCGCGATGGTCGCGGACGGCTTGATGCGCTGCAGCGATTCGGCGAGGAACGACATCACGATCTCCTGGTGTGGCGCGCCCTTGCGGACGCTCGTCGGCATCCGGTTACGCGCGCCCCACGTCCTAAAGCCCGGGCCGGGGGACCGCAAGCCACAAACTCACAGGAGTTGCACACAAATGTGAGAAGAAAGAAGTGCGCGCTGGCGCACCGTCGCCGGAAATTTGCTGCTGTAGCGCAGCATCAGCCCGCTTGTTGCGTTCCATTCGCGGCGTTGATGGCAAACCCGTCGCAATGGCGTCGTATTTCGCTGTTGTGGTTCGCGTCGTCGAGGCGTTAGGGTCGCGTTACGGGCCCGGTACATAGTTCTTCCAGAGAATCAGAACGGGCCAGCCCGGGAGGAGACGGCAGGAGACCGGATGTACACGCTTTACTCGATGCAGCGTTCGGGGAACTGCTACAAGGTGCGCTTGGCGCTCGCGCAGCTGCGGCTTCCCTACGACCTGATCGAGATCGACATCCTCAAGGGCGAAAGCCGCACCCCGGATTTCCTGGCCAAGAATCCGAGCGGCCACGTGCCGCTCCTGGAAGTGGCGCCCGGCCGCTACCTGCCGGAATCGAACGCGATCCTGTGGTACCTCGCTGGCGGCACGCCGCTCGCGCCCGACGATCGCATCCACCGCGCCGAAGCGCTGCGCTGGATGTTCTTCGAGCAGCACAGCCTGGAGCCCAATCTCGGCGCGGCGTGGTTCTGGCTCACCCTGGTCAAGGGCGGGCGCGACCTGCAGGTGCACGCGCTCGAGGATTGGATGGAGCAGGGTTACCGCGCGCTCACCGTGATGGAGAATCACGTGCGGACCTATCCGTTTTTCGCCGCCGACCATTACACGGTCGCCGACATCGCGCTTTATGCCTACACCCACATCGCGCATGAGGTCGGCTTCGACCTCACCGGCTTTCCCGCGGTGCGCGCCTGGCTCAAGCGGGTCGCCGAGCAGCCCGGCCACGTGGCGATGGATTGGCAGCCGGCCCGGATGGCGATCGCGGGCTGAAGGGCGGCCATAACACAGGTCCGTCGCGCGGCCGCCCAAATAGTTAACCGCCATTAACCGCGCGCCACCAAATTGCCCCAGCGTTTCAAACACTTCGCCCCAGAGGGGCCGAATACGCGCCGGTATCCGCCGCAAGAGTAAACGCCAACGCAAAAATACCAGCCGCTGATTCGCGGAGCTCGACGCCAATGACCGGGACACCGCCCGATGTGTTCGTGACCAACCGCCGGTACGCGCGCCGTACCCGGCTGTTCGTGGTGTTGATTGCGACGGCTGCGCTCGTGTTCTCGATTGCCGTGGCCGCCACCGCCGTGTCGCTCGGCGCGCGTGCGGAGATGTCTCACACCCAGCGCTGACGCGCGTGCGCATAAAGCGTTCCGGACCGTCAGCTTTGTGGCAGAGGCGAAGTCACCTGACTTCGCTCAATCACCTCGTCCGCGCGGGGATAATGGCGCTCGGCGCTCGGCGATCTCCATAGCGAGAATCGTCACGACTTGCCTTTGCGCTTTGGTTTGCGCCAGCGCCAGCGCATGGTGCGATGGGCTACGGTGGCGCGTCCAACGTTGAGCACGCGCGCGATGGCCGCATCGCTAAGCTCTTCGAGGAACAGGGCCAATACTTTCTCTTCGAATGCTTCATCGAAGCCAGCCGCATGGCGACCCAGGTTTTGCATGAATTGCGTTTTCAGGAATGGGGCCGGCTCGCGATGCGGTGCAGAGCGAGCGAGTTCGAAGAACCGGCTTTGTTGTGCGACCTTCCTCGCCTTCTCTCTGCGTTCAGGATTCCAACCTGAAGCGCTGCGCGACGCCGCGGACGTCAAACCCCGTGCCCACGGAAGCCCGAAGCGACGTCGGTAGTCGTCCGCCCTCATGTCGTGCTTTGCGGCCAGGTGTTGGCCAAGGCGCCGAAACCGTCGTCCGCAAAGCAGACACTCGATCGTCTCGCTATTGAAATAGCGCTCGACTTGCTGGCGCGTATGAAAAGACGGCGGTCGCCTGTTGGACATGGAGCGTTAGCGAATTGAGCTTGTCGGATTGACCCGTCACTACATCTCCGCAATTCCAAAAAATCGGATACCAGAATAACCATTATGTGTCATCTGGGTGAGGCGCGGTCCGTGCGTGCGCAGAACTGCTTTCGTGTGCGAGGATGGGCGACCGCTACGCCGGGGAAATTTCTCGTCAGCGAGAAAGCGCATATCAGCTTGCGCTCGGGAATACTCTCTCCGAGCTCAATGTATCGCGCGCATAAGCTAGACACGCGATGATATCGTCATGGGTAACACCGGGGTAATTTCCGACGATGTCGGCCTCACTCCACCTGTCGGCCAGGAGGCCGATCACAAATTCGACAGAAAGTCGCGTCCCGCGGACGACAGGTTTGCCAGCGAGCACTTCAGGAGCGAGCGTAATTCGAGAATGCTCGATCATCGTCGATTGGCCACTCCTTTTTTCAAGGCTGACATTACTCGAACCCGGTGTGCGACGCGATGCCAGAATCGCGATCGGCGCTCGCAGCCATCATAGAGGGCGCGAGGTGGCTTTGGCGAGGTTCTCGAGCTAAGCCGTAGGCAAATATGAGATGAACGCGCGTCGTTGCATCCATCCCTCCCCACAGAATGCGCTAGGCTAGCACATTCAGCGCTGTGGTTTTTGCGGCGGTGGGGTGTGGGTGAGCCACCAGTCGAATTTGGTCGGGCCGAGGCGAGCGCCTGCGCCGGGAACCAGCGTCCTCTCGCTCACCTTGACGCCGTAATAGGGCGCCGCCGGATCGGCGATCACCTTGCGCGCGTCGTTGTCATACTCGAGCGCCATGCGGACCGGTTGGTCGAGCGTGAACGTGTCGGGCCCGCCGATCTCGAGCGTGCCGTTGACCGGTTGCGCGAGAGCCGCCTCGGCGATTGCGGTCGAGACATCGACGGCCGCCATCGGTTGGAAGAGCACGGGCGGCAGGCGCACGGTGTCGCCGTGCATGGAAAATTCGGCGATTGCGCGCACGAACTCGAAGAACTGGGTGGCGTGGATGATCGTGTAGGGGATCGGCGAGCTCTTGATGATGTTTTCCTGTGCCTGTTTGGCGCGAAAATAGCCGCTGTCCTGCAGGCGGTCCGTTCCGACGACCGAGAGCGCGACGTGATGCTTGACGCCATCGGCGACTTCGGCCGCGGTGATGTTCTTTCCCGCGGCCTGAAAGAAGTCCATCGCGGCCCGATCTTCGAACGACGGCGAGTTGGCCACGTCGATGACAACTTCGGCACCTGCAAGCGCCTGCGCCAGGCCTTCGCCCTAACAGTGTTGACGCCCGTGCTTGGCGCAGCCGCAATTGCGTCATGACCCTTTTGCTTCAGCTGCTCGACGATCTTCGATCCGATTAAGCCGGTCCCGCCGATAACGACGATTTTCATGGCTTGCGCCCTTCCTGAAGATAACCCCACCGTGTTTGGGCGCGGCTCACGCAACTTGTCGTCTCGCGCGAGAGGTTCCGCGCAAGTGCCGGTCGAGCGTCCGAAGGTCGGTCGGTACGTCAATCCTTCGGTACGCAATCCCCGCCCAGGGGCCGCATATCCACTTCGCATTGCGCTATGGTTTGGTACACGCACGAGCGAGTGCTGGCATAAGGAACGCCACACCAGGGTAGGTTGGTGCCGCCTCGATCCCCGCCGCTCTTGTCGCTGGTAGCTTGAAACGACCAGAATTGCGGATGAGATCGACGCCACTCGTCATGACGACCGCGATTCTCGTTGAGCATCATTCCGAAACGAACGCAGGCGCGTCGATCACCTCCCTCACAAAGTTGGTGCAGCCGCTCGCCCTCTTTCGTTGGGCGGTCCTGCGCCTGAGCGGGCACGCTACCAAGCAGCGTGGCGCCGGAAATGATTACCGCTGCAGAAATAAGCATCGACTTGACGTGCATGTCCCCGTTCACCTCTTTGGGTACGCAGTGAAAATGTAATCTTTTGCCGCCACCGTCGAATGGCACGCGTATCCGCACTTGGCGTCGCTCCCATTTGGCGTAAACGCATCGGACGCGGAGTCGTAGAGAAACTGGGCGTAGACCCATCCATTCGTGTCCGGGAATCGGTTGGTGTCCTTTTCGATGAACGAAACCGATTTCAAGGTGTCTGGTACCATCACAAAATAGGGAGATTCCGGATTCCTTTTTGATGTCCACTCGATCTTCGCAACCTTGGAACCCTCGGGGAAATGCTTGCCATTACTGGGTATACCGTCCCTGTAAGCGTCGATCATCGCGGGATTGGCAACGATCACCTTGATCCCGTTTTCGGTCTGACTGACAGCGACATCCTGCCAGTTTTCGTATCCCCTGAACTCAGAAAACGCGAGCCCGTTCGGCACTTTCAAAGTGTACTTGTCCTGCGCGGCAAGGGCCATGCTGCCCAAGACAGCGAGCGATACCGCGATGATCACGATCGGCGAGGATGGAGTTCTTATCATGGCTCACTCCTGCGCTACTATTTGCAAGTCAAATTCGGTGGCGGGCAGTCGCGATTCCGGCGGTGGCTGTGCTGAGGACCGTTCGGCGCGACACGCTCATGCCGCCAACACCGTTCTCGTTGAAACGGACATGGCACTCTCCTAGTTTGCGAACTCCAATGAACGCAAACTAGCACCGCCAAACCTCAGGACACAGCGGACGCTGCGCGGTTCTGGCCTGCGTCTTTCCAAGGCGCCATGTCTCCTTTGGTTCAAAACCCGAATAGCTTGCCTATGGATCGCGGCGGACGATAACCCCCCTGTGGTCGCACGTTCATTGCGGAGAGTTGATTTCGGCAGGTAACATTTCGTCCCAATGCGACCGAACCGCCGAGCGCCGGAAATAGCGGAGGCCAAGGCGCGCCGGAGATTGCCTATTCGTCGAAGCCTACCCAACGGGTGAATGTTTCCAGCGGCTCGCGTGGCATATTCAATCGATTGACCGCGGCTTGCGTGTCCGCGTAGCCCAGCGACATCCCGCAAGTCACCATTTCCTCGGGATCGAGGCCCAACTGTGCGGCGATTATTGACTGGAAACGCACGAACGACACTTGTGGACACGTTGCCAAGCCTCGGACCTGCGCGGCGAGTATCAAGGTTTGCAAGAAGAGACCAAAGTCCAGCCAGCTGTGCTTCGTGAGCGCCTCATGGATTGTGAAGATCATGCCTACGGGTGCATCGAAGAACACAAAGTTGCGACCGGTTTGGCGCGCACGGGCTGCCATGTCACTGCGGTCGATGCCCAGCGCGGAGTAGTAGCGCCGTCCAAAATCGTCCACCCGCGCCCCACACTCCGGTGGCATAGGTTGGGGAAAGGGCGAGAATGGGGGCACGGCATTGCCATTATGCGCCCGCACGAGTGCCTCGCCCAGAGCACGCTTAGCCTCGCCGGTTAGCAAATACACGCGCCAGGGCTGGGAGTTGAAGTTGCTCGGTGCTGCACGTGCCGTTTCGAGGATTTCTATTAGCTGAGGTCTTGGCACCGGGTCGGGCCGGAATGAGCGGACGCAGCTGCGCGAACGGATCAGACCGTCGAGCATTCCAACGGCATCAGCGGTCTCGGAATGCATGCAAGTTGCTCCATTGGGCGGGCCCGCTTCGATGCCGACATTATCGGCAGCGTTCAACCTGCGTGCAGTGAGGTAAACGGCCGCAGCATGAGGCGCACCTAGCCGGCCCAACGATGGGCGCTGACCGGTTGCCGAAACGCCGAGCACTGTGGATATCGAGCCGCGTAACGCGTCCGCTTGGGGGCAAATGCTAATCTACGCTGCATCGGTTGGCGTTTGCTTCTGCAACGGTGCTGCCGATAGTGGCGGTTGCGCAGGGCAATCGCGACATGAGTGACGTGCCGCAGGGAGGAGCGAAATTGAGGACCATCACCCTTGAAGAGCACTTCGTGAGCCCCGGATTTATTGCCGGGCCAGGCCGCGAATTCATTGAACGACTCCGCAATACAGGCGCTCGCGGTGCGAAGATTTTCGAGCAGCTTCAGGATGTCGGCGACGGGCGCATTGCTGAGATGGACGCCGCCGGTATCGACATGCAGGTACTTTCGCTGAATTCTCCGGGGATCGAGCAAGCCGACGTGGCGGAGCAAGTCGCGATCGCCCGCGAGTCGAACGATTTCCTCGCGGATGTAGTGAAGAAAAATCCAAAGCGCTTTGCAGCCTTTGCCTCTTTGCCAATCGCGGCCCCCGAGCAAGCGGCCGATGAACTGGATCGCAGGGTCCGGCAGCAGGGCTTCAAGGGCACACTCATCAATGGCCACACGCGCGGTCGCTATCTCGACGACAAGTTCTTCTGGCCGGTGCTGGAGCGCGCCGAAGCGCTCACTGTCCCGATCTATCTCCATCCGACGGTGCCACCGAAGCCGGTCGTCGACGTGCTGTATGGCGGGTTTTCCCCTACGGTGAGCGCGGTGTTCGCGGCACCCGGTTGGGGCTGGCACATCGAAACCGCGGTTCATCTCATTCGCATGATCCTCGGCGGGGTGTTCGACCGATACCCCAAGCTCCAAGTCGTGATCGGGCATCTCGGCGAAGGGGTTCCATTCATGCTGCCGAGGCTGAACAAGAACCTACCGAAGGAGATGACCAAGCTTGCCCGCCCGCTTGCCGCGTATCTCCAGGAAAATGTCCACTACACCTTTGCGGGCTTCAATTTCCCGGCAACGTTTCTCGACCTGTTGCTGGAGGTCGGCGTGGAGCGGATCATGTTCTCGGCCGACCATCCCTACGGATCGATGGCGGAGGCGCGGGCGTTTCTGGACCACATTCCCGTCAGCGCTGCGGACCGGGAGAGCATCGCGCACGGCAATGCGGAGCGGCTTTTCAACCTGTAGACGGTGGGTTGGCCTCAAGCCTGGCGTGACTTGACGATTTACCCGAAGCGCAAATTTGCGAGAGCCTGCACTTTTCGGGGATCGACTCGTTAGCGGAATAGTTGGCCGCAAGGAGCGAGGCGGCGGCTTGTCCGCTACAGGATCATAAGTGGACAACAAATATCACGTGGCGATTCTTCCGCTTCTGACCGCTTCGAGCAGGGTCCGGAAATGCCTGATCAGTCTGCACCCAAAAGGCTCTGGGGTGGCTCGCCCAACTCGTCCGCCACAGTGGCGCTCAGTGCAGCCATCCAGAACACCATGTGCGCGAGAAAGACGATGGCAACCGCGACCGCAAGGGACTGAGCCGCCTGGGTCGGCAGAAGGGAGCTGTCGGGCTTTGTGCGTTTCATGCCTTGCACCATGCAAGAAGAAGGCCCAACCGCGCATTGCAGGTCGCAAGCGGCCTCGCGGAAAAATACTCGCGGGAGTCAAAAGCTTTCGTGACGCAGCTCACAGGTCTTCTACGAAAATTTGAGTAACGAGAAGCGGGAGAAATGTCCGCTCTGGGTCAAAAGCGGAAAAGCTCGATTTGAGCATTTGTGGTCCGCTTCACCCCCGAAAGCAGACATTCGTCGGTGCCGCTTGATTGTCCGCTAAGTGGGACTCATGCAGTGCAACAAATGAAGACGCTATTCGGGTTTGCGGTAGGTACAGTCGTCCTTATTTGGAAGGTCACGAAGACCCCGATCCGGCAGGTTGTTCGCGTCCAAGGCTTAGACTAAGACTAGCATTGGTGCTGAGGCTTCAACCTGCTGCACGAGCAGCGCGACGACACGGCTGGCGCGATGAACAACGAGCGCCGCATCGCAGAAGAGACACTGCGCGAGAGCGAGCAGCGCTGGCGCAGCTTGACCGAGGCGTTGCCGCAACTGGTGTGGTCCGCCACGCCGGACGGCGCGTGCGATTACTTTAGCCCTCAATGGACGGAATACACCGGCGTTGCCGAGAGCGAGCTGCTCGGCTGGCGCTGGATGGATGTCCTGCACCCCGGCGACCGGCAAAGTACCCGGCAAATCTGGACCGATTCGGTAGCGGGGCGCCGCGCCTATGACGTGGAATACCGCGTGCGCCGACACGACGGAACGCACAGCTGGTTCAAGA
>Ga0209526_10003770_pt1 | contig 10329 bp, 7 predicted proteins | sample JacPinW_OM2H0_M1_FD_188566 | JGI IMG/M metagenome (GOLD analysis project Ga0209526, IMG submission 188566) | Forest soil microbial communities from Algoma, Ontario, Canada - Jack Pine, Ontario site 1_JW_OM2H0_M1 (SPAdes) (version 2) | ecosystem: Environmental > Terrestrial > Soil > Boreal... | reverse complement strand
TTCGCCGCGGTGCCGCCGAGCAGCTTGCTGCCGGCGAAATCGGTAACCCCGGAATCTTCCTTGCTGGTGCGGCTGCGCTGGGTCTCGTTGGCGATGTTGGCCTTGTCGGTGATGTTGACGGTCACGGTCAGGATGTCGCCGATCCGTGCGGCGCGCTGGTCCTTGAAAAACGCGCGGGAGCCGTTCCGCCACAGCGAATTGGCGTTGTACGACACCGTCTCCGGCTTCGGCATCGGCATCTGCACCGGCTTGTAGCCGGGCTGCGCGGTCGGATTTTCGATCGCATTCAGCTTCGGCTGCTCGCCGATCTGCGACAGCCGGTCGATCGACGAACATCCGCTGGCGACGCAAAGCATGGCCAGCGACGCACAGGTGAGAACCAAACGATGACGCGTGGACTGGTGACAAGAACTGGACATGAACATTACTCGGTTTTGGGAGCGACTGACGAAAGGTTGCCGGCAGCGAGCGAGACGGGCATGGCCGTTTCATCCGGCCGGAGCGAGGAGGTGGTGTCGGAAGTGGGACGCGGGGGCATCGCAACCGAGATCGAGACCTGGCCGCGGCCGATCACGACACCCGATACCGTGCGTTTGGATTGCAGGTTGAGCACGCTGACGACGTCGCCTTCGGTGCCGCCCTCCAGCGCCTTGCCGCGAATGGTCAGATAGAGCCCGGTGGACTCATAGACCAGCGTCACGGTCTGGTCGCGCGTCACCAGATCGGGTTTTGCGAGATCGGCGGTCTTCAGCGCCTGGCCGGCGCGCAGCTGGCGGCGCGCCTGCATCCCGACCGCGCGGTCACGGGTAGCGGCATCGGCGCCGACTTCCGCCTTGGGACGGCGCTCGACCACCACGTCGGAAGATTTCAGCACCTCGTTGCGGTCGATGTTGCGGGCCAAGACCGCGGCTTCGATGGTTTCGATCGCGGTGCCGGTGAAGCGCAGCCGCGTTGGCGCAGCCACATTGTCGCCGGCGATCTCGAAGGTGACGTCGAAGCGGTTGTTGCGCGGCTCATACCTCGCCGAGACCGGCTGCATCGCGCCGCTGTTCGACGAGTCCAGCTTGAGGTCCGCCACTTCGCGGTCGAAGGTCAGGCTGAGATTGGCGGCCTCGCCAAGGCCATTGTGCCGTTCCAGCGCGTGCGCGACCTGAAGCTCGATGTCCCTGCCGTCGATCGTGCGGGCCAGCCGCGTCACCTGGATCTCGCGCAGATCCCTGGTATCGACACCGATCACCTGATGCGCCCGCAACGCCGCGATCACTTGTGCGGTCGGCAGCGTGCCGGTGGTGCCGAGATCGGGCGCGCGGTAGATCGCGATCTGCGCCGAAGAGCCGGCATTGTCGATGACGTCGCCGATCCGCACCACGTCGCCGGACACCGTGACATTGGCGCGCAACACCGGGGCTGAGATCACGTCGTCGCCATCCTGCGCCAAGGCGGACGCAGAGCCGACCGCAAGCAGGGCGGCTGCGAGGAGGAGGGAGCGCATCTTCATCATCAGCTCCCTTAGCGGAACAGCGCAGAAGTGGATTGCAGCATCTGGTCGGCGGCGCTGACCACCTTGGCGTTCATCTCGTAGGCGCGTTGTGCGGCGATCAGATCGGAAATCTCGGTGACGGCCTCGACATTGGCCTGTTCGAGGTTGCTCTGCTGCATGTCGCCAAAACCGTCGGTGTTGGCGATGCCGTCCTGCGGCGCGCCGGAGGCCGGGGTGTCGGTGAACAAATTGTCGCCGATCGGCTGCAGGCCGGCCTTGTTGATGAAACGGGTCAGCCCGATCTGGCCGACGGTGGTCGGCGTGGTCGAACCCGGCAGCGTCACCGACAACTGGCCTTGCGCGTTGATGGCGATGCCGGAGGCATTCTGGGGAATCGTGATGGTCGGCTGCACGGGGTTGCCCTGCGCGTTGACGACGCGGCCCTGCGCGTCCATCTGGAACGAGCCGTCGCGGGTATAGGTGAAGGTGCCGTCCGGCATCTGGATCTTGAAAAAACCTTCGCCGCGGATGGCGATGTCGAGGTCGTTGCCGGTCTGCGACAGCGTGCCTTGGGTCATCAGCCGCGGCGTGCCGACGGTCTTGACGCCGCCGCCGATGTCGACGCCGACGGGCAGGATGGTGCCCTGGTCCGAGGCCTGGGCGCCGACCCGGCGGACATGGTCATAGATCAGGTCCTGGAACGCCGCGCGCTGCTTCTTGTAGCCGGTGGTGCGCATGTTGGCGATGTTGTTGGAGATCACCTGGACGTTGAGTTCCTGGGCCGCCATTCCCGTCGCTGCGGTATAAAGAGCGCGCATGATCTATTTCCTTCAAGCATGATCCCGAAACGTGTCGCCGGTTTTCGGATCAGATCATGCTTAGTCAAAGAGTTAAGTAGAGGCTCGTTCGACCGAACGAACGCTATGCCGGGACGTCGGCGAGTTTTTCGATCGCCGATTTGTGCAGATCGCTCTGCGCCTGCAATAATGTCGCCATCTGCGTATACGTGCGCGTCACGTCGATCATGTGCGCCATTTCGATGACGGAGTTGACATTGGATTTTTCGACAAAGCCCTGCTTCACCTTCGAGGCGGTGTCGGGCGCCGGCGCCACCCCCGCGCCCGCCGAATAGAGGTTGGAGCCCTCCTTCAGGAGCTTTTGCGCGTCGGCAAAAGAGACCATGCGCAATTTGCCGCGCACCGCATCGATCCGGTTGATGCCTTCGAGCACGGTGATGTTGCCGTCGGTGGCGATCGAGATGTCGTGGTCGGTCGGCTGGAACACGATCGGGCCGGCGTTGCCGAGCACGGGATTGCCGGATGCCGTGACCAGCTGGCCCTGATTGTTGATGGTCAGTCCGCCGTCGCGGGTGTAGCGCTCGCCGGCCGGCGTCTGCACCACCAGAAAACCCTTGCCGTCGATCGCGACATCGAGCGGGTTCTTGGTCAGCTCGGTCGGACCCGCCGTAAGATCCTTGAAGGTGCCGCGGTCCTGCACGTAGCTGACGCGGCGGTCGCTCGGGATGAAATTGTCTTCGTGGGCGCCGGAGTTGAGGTACTCCTCAAACATCGACCGGTCGGCCTTGAAACCGTTGGTGTTGACGTTCGCGACGTTGTTGGCGATGACATCCATCTGCCGCTCCAACACCATCTGCCGCGAAAGTCCGACGAGAAGCGCATTCTCCATCGTGGTTCTCCCCTTGCTTGCGATCCGCGAGCAAAACCCTCCCAGGCTCGGTTTTGCGGATCAGGCGAACCGCCAAGCTCTCCCAAGCCGCGGTTCCCTGTGATGTCAGCGAAAGTCGTGCCAACTCAGAAAATGGCGATTTTATAGGGGTTTAAGCGCTCGGAAGCGGTCTTGCGAGGGCGGCAGAAAGGTCTTGTTGACCATGTTTGCCCGGCAAGTTTTTCCCAGTGGCTGCGCAAAAGAAAGGTTCCATTAACCATTATTACCGTAGCGTTCGATGGGTAACAAAGCGCGTGTGCGCTGGCGGCATCTGTCTCGCGTCCTGAAAAGCCCTGCTGGCGGCATCGCTTCACATTTTCGCAAATTGCGCGGGGCACGATGGCGGACAACGAGCAGGCAGAGGGAGCGGCCGAGGGCGCGGAGGCCGTTCCGGCGCCAAAGGGCAAACTCAAGCTGATCATCGCAGCCGTTGGGCTACTCGTCATCATCGGCTGCGGCGCGACCTGGTTCTTCTTCTTCCGCCATAGCGGTGAAGAGGTGCACGCCGAGGCGCCGCCGCCCAAGCCGCCGTCGTTCATCGAGGTGCCGGACATGCTGGTCAATCTGGTCGGCGCCCCCGGCGAGCGCGTGCAATATCTCAAGGTCAAGGTGATGCTCGAGGTCAAGGAAGAGAAGCTGGTCGAGGTGATCAAGCCGTCGATGCCGCGGGTCACCGATATCTTCCAGACCTATCTGCGCGAATTGCGGCCGGCCGATATCAACGGCTCGGCCGGCCTGTTTCGGCTGAAGGAAGAACTGACCAAACGGGTCAACCTTGCGGTGGCGCCGACCCAGGTCAGCGCGGTGCTGTTCAAGGAAATCGTGGTTCAGTGACGGGGCGGTTCTAGGAACATGGCGGGCAACCCTCTAGACGACCAGGATGCAATCGCAGCCCAATGGGAAGCCTCGCTTGATTCGGAGGATCCGGCGGAGGCGGCGGCGGCGGCTGCCGCCAATGAACTCTCCGGCACCATGGCGCTGCAATGGGCCGCCATGGTCGAAGACGGCAGCCGCGATTTCGGCGGCGGCAAGAACGGCGGCGAGCGGGTCCTCTCGCAGGAAGAAATCGACAACCTGCTCGGCTTCAATGTCGGCGAGGTCAGTCTCGACGACCATTCCGGCATCCGCGCCATCATCGATTCGGCGATGGTGTCCTACGAGCGTCTGCCGATGCTCGAAATCGTGTTCGACCGCCTGGTGCGGCTGATGACCACGAGCTTGCGCAATTTCACGTCCGACAACGTCGAAGTCTCGCTCGACCGCATCACCTCGGTGCGGTTCGGTGACTACATGAATTCGATCCCGCTGCCGGCCGTGCTGTGCGTGTTCAAGGCCGAGGAATGGGAAAATTTTGGCCTCGCAACGGTTGATTCCAGCCTGATCTATTCGATGATCGATGTGCTGCTGGGCGGCCGCCGCGGCCAGACCGCGATTCGAATTGAAGGCCGCCCCTACACCACGATCGAAACCAACCTGGTCAAGCGGCTGGTCGAAGTCGTGATGGCCGATGCCGAGCAGGCGTTCCGGCCGCTGTCGCCGGTGACGTTCTCGATCGACCGGCTCGAGACCAATCCGCGCTTTGCCGCCATCAGCCGGCCCGCCAACGCCGCCATCCTGGTGCGGCTGCATATCGACATGGAAGATCGCGGCGGCAATATCGAATTGCTGCTGCCCTATGCGACCATCGAGCCGATCCGCCCCGTGCTGCTGCAGATGTTCATGGGCGAAAAATTCGGCCGCGATCCGATCTGGGAAGGCCATTTTGCTACCGAAGTCGCGCAAGCGCAGATCGCCGTCGATGCCGTGCTGTATGAGGCCGAGATCCCGCTCAAGGAATTGATGAAGCTGAAGGTCGGCGACACCCTGCCGCTGGAAATGCGCGCCGACGCGCTGGTCGCCGTGCGCTGCGGCAGCGTCACGTTGACCGAGGGGCGGATGGGACGGGTCGGCGACCGCGTCGCCATTCGAGTGACAAAACAGCTGCGCAAACCCAATACCACCTTCGCGATGTTCGAGAAGGCCGATGAGCAAAACAAGGCGCTGGAGGCCCAATGAGTCATCTAATGGGAATTGCGATCGAGAGCCTGGTGGCGATCTTGCTCATGCTCACGATCGGCTATTGCATGCTGTTGAACAAGAGGCTGAAGCGGCTCAAGGCGGACGAACATTCGCTCAAGGCGACGATTGCCGAACTGATCACCGCGACCGAGATCGCCGAGCGCGCCATCGGCGGCTTGAAGCACACCGTCCGCGACGTCAACGAGAATCTCGGCAACCAATTGACCGCTGCGGCGCAAATGTCGCAGCAACTGAAGCGGCAGCTGTCGGAAAGCGAAAATGTCTTCCGAAGGCTTTCCCGGATCGTGACCGCCGCACGGCCTAACCCCGAGCCGGAGCCCGAACCCGAGCCGGTCGCACCAAAAGTGTCGGCGGCCAAGGCGGTTGCCGCGGCGGCGCAAGCGTTCTCCGAGCGCAGAAGGTCTGATGGCCTTGCCGCATGAAATCCTTCCGTGACATTCGCGTCCTTCCGGTTGTCCTGACCGCGATCTTCGGCCTTGTCGTGCTGAAGGTCGCGGGTCTTGTGCTTGATGGAGGCTACGTCTTCGACTATCAGCTCGGCAGCACCAAGCCGTCCTGGGTGCAGGACATGTTCAATTTTCCGACCGGCAGGAGCGATCCCACCGACGTCACCGGTTCGGTTGAGAAGCCCAAGGAAGAGGCGCCCAAGCCGGCCGCGCCCGCGGCGGAGGCGCCAAAGCCCGACGGCAGTGTGGTGTATCCGGACCGGACCCAGCAGGTATCGCCGTCCGAACGGGCGATCCTGGAGCGGCTGCAGGCGCGGCGGCAGGAGCTCGAAGCGCGCGCGCGCGAAATCGACATTCGCGAAAGCCTGCTCAAGGCCGCGGAGAAGCGCATCGAGGGGCGGGTCGAGGAATTGAAGGCGGTCGAGCAGCGGATTTCGACCGCGACCGAGCAGAAGAATGAAGCCGAGGCCGCCCGCTTCAAGGGCATCATCACGATGTATGAGGCGATGAAGCCAAAGGACGCGGCAAGAGTGTTCGACCGGCTCGAGATGTCGGTGTTGTTCGAGATCGCCTCGCAGATCGCGCCGCGAAAAATGTCCGACATCCTCGGCCTGATGTCGCCGGAGGCGGCCGAGCGGCTGACCACCGAAATGGCCCACCGCGCCGGCGCGGACAAATCGGCTTCCGCCGTCGAACTTCCGAAAATCGAAGGCAAGGTGCTGCCGCAAAAGCCAAATTGAGCCGAGGATATTTAACAGGTCCTTAAATCGCCAATTCTAGATTCGAAGGCGGAAATCGGCGTCCCGCCGGCGATTAAGGAATCGTTGAAACCGAAAGACTGGGCTTGCAATGGCGCGAACGGCTGCCGCTGGACTTTGGTCGCAAGCCCGCGCCGCCGCGCGGGCGGCCCGGCGTTGCCTCGGTGGACGCGTTTTGCTTGTGGCCGGCCTGATCCTGCTCGGGGTGATGTTTCCCGGCGCGAGCCGAGCGGAAGCGGTGAAGGGCGAGGCCTCGTTGTCGGCCGGCGGCGGTTTCGCCCGGCTGCTCTTCAAACTCGCGGAAGACGTCGAATCCGAGGTCACTACCGCCGGCTCCATCATCATCATCCGCTTCAAGCGCCCGGTCGATGTTCCGGTCGACCAACTGGCCGACGCGGTGCCCGACTACGTCAACTCGGTGCGGCGCGATCCCGACGGCTCGGCGATCCGGCTGTCGCTGGCGCGGCGGGTGACCATCAACACCATGACCGCCGGCGAGCGGATGTTCGTCGATCTGTTGCCCGACTCATGGAACGGTCCGCCTCCCGCTCTGCCGCTCGAGGTGGTCCGCGAGCTCGCCGAGCGCGCGCGCCTCGCCGAGCGCGCGTTGCGCCAGCAGCGCGCCGCCGCGGAAGCGAACAAGAAAGCGCCGGTTCGCGTGCGCGCGTTGGTGCAGCCGACATTTGTGCGGTTCGTGTTCGAGATGCCCGACGGCGTCGGCGTCTCCTCGGTATTGAACGACCAGAAGCTGACGCTGGTTTTTAGCGCCGCGCTCGCCTTCGATCTGGCCGATGCCAAGGTGGCGGCGCCGCCAAACATCGCCTCGATCAATCAGAAGATCGACATCGATACCTCCACTGTGGAGATCTCGCTGATCGGTGATGCCGATGTCCACTCCTTCCGCGAGGAGAAGAACTACATCGTCGATGTCGCCTTCCAGCAGTCGGAAAAGCCGTCCGCGCTGCCGCCCACGGCAGATGCCTCGCATGCTCCGGCGTCAGCCGCTCCGGCGTCAGCCGCTGCGGCGCCGGCGATGCATGCAGCGGCGGCGCCAGCGGCAACCGCGCCGGCCGCCCCGGAAAAACCAGTCGAGGCCGCACCGGCATTGCGGCCAGCGAGCGAGATCGCGGCGCCGACGTCGGAGATGATCGCCAAGCAAGCTAATATCGAGATCAAGCCTGAAGCTGCGGCGAAGATGCAGCCGGCACCGGAAACGCCGATGACTTCGCCGCCATCGAAGGAAGCGCCGGCGAAGGAAGCGCCAGCGAAGGAGGCAGCGGCGCCCGCCGCCCCACCGAAAGAAATGGCGGCGCCGGCAAAGGAAATGCCGGCGCCCGCCGCACCGGCACCGCCGAAAATGATGCCCACAGTCTCCGAACCGCAGCCGGCCGCAAACGCCGCCGACGGCGGCGCATTGGTAAAAGCCAAGCGAGACAGCGACGGGCTGCGGCTGATGTTCTCCTTTGCCACCGCGACGCCGGCGGCCTTGTTTCGCCGCGCCGACACCGTGTGGCTGGTGTTCGATGCGACAAAGCCGCTCGATATCGAACCAATCCGCAGCAATGGCGGGTCGATCATCTCCGACGTCAGCCAGTGGACGCTGGAGAAGGGCCAGGCCGTCCGCATTCGCCTCAATCGTCCTCAAATGCCCTCGTTCGCGGCCGACAATCTCGGCGGCGGCACCAACTGGACGCTCACCTTTGCCGACACGATGCAGACGCCGACGCAGCCACTGGTGGCGATCCGCAACATCACCGATCCCGCGCTTGCCAACGTCACCGTGCCGATCGCGAAACCCGGCCTCTTGCACCGGCTGGTCGATCCCGACGCCGGCGATACCATCATGGTGATCACGGCGCCGCAGCCTGTTCGCGGCTTCATCAAGCGTCAGGATTTTGTCGAGTTCTCGCTCCTGGAATCAATCCACGGCGTCGCGGTTCGTCCGAACTCCGATGACGTCACCGCCGAGATTGCTTCCGACAAGATCATCCTCGGGCGCCCCGGTGGGCTAACGCTGTCATCGGCCGAGGTCGGCGCGGAACGCGCGCCGGTCGCGATACGGCCGGTTTTCGACGCCACCGACTGGCACAAAAATCAGACGGAAAATTTCGTCGGACGACGGGATGAACTTGTCGCCGCTGTCGCGGCAGCGGAAGGCGACCAGCGCGCGGCGTCGCGGATCGATCTTGCCCGGTTCTATCTCGCGCGCGGCATGTATCCGGAAGCCAAGGCGGTTGTCGATCTGGTGCTGGCCGATGCCAAGCCGGGGTCGGAGGATCCGGCTGCCCTGATCGTGCATTCGGTCGCCTCCAGCCTGATGGGCCGTCCCCAGCAGGGGCTGAAAGACCTCGCCAATCCGGCGATCGGAACCAACAACGATTCGCAATTGTGGAAGGCGCTGGCTCTGGTGCGGCTCGGCAAATGGGCGGAGGCGCGGGAAAAATTCAAGAACGTCGAGTTAACGATCACCTCGCTGCCGATCGACCTGCAGCGCATCGTGATATCGGATACGATGCGTGCCGCGGTCGAGGTCAAGGATTACTCCGGCGCCGCCCAGCGCTCCAGCGATCTGGATGTCATTGGCCTTCCCGACGAGATGAAGCCCGCAATAGCGGTGTTGCGCGGCCGGCTGGCCGAGGCGCTCGGACACGACATGGATGCGCTGGATAATTACCGGCACGCGGTGGAATCGCCGGATCGGGCCGCGGCGGCCGAAGCCAAGCTCGACGAAATAGCGCTGCGGCAAAAGCGCGACGAGATCAGCCCGGCCGACGCGCTGCGCGAGCTGGAGACGCTGTCGGTGACGTGGCGCGGCGACATGATCGAGGTGAAGACGCTGGAAATGCTGGCGCGGATCTATGCCGATACCGGCCGCTATGGCGAATCCTTCGCGGCAACCAAGACCGCGACCAAGCTGCAACCCAATGCAGAAATTTCGCGGGCCGGCCAGGACGCGTCGGCGGCCTTGTTCGAGGAGCTCTATCTCGGCCCGAAGGGCGACGATCTGCCGCCGGTCGAGGCGCTCGGGATGTTTTATGAATACCGCGAATTGACGCCGATCGGGCGGCGCGGCGACGAGATGATCCGGCATCTCGCCGACCGGCTGGTCGCGGTCGATCTGCTCGACCAGGCCAGCGAACTCCTGCAGTATCAGGTCGACAAGAGGCTGGAGGGTGCTGCGCGCGCGCAGGTCGCAGCGCGCCTTGCCATGGTCTATTTGACCAATCGCAAGCCGGACCGCGCCATCGCAGCGCTTCGCTCGACGCGGATTGCGGATCTGTCCGGCGAACTGCGCCAGCAACGGCTGCTGTTGGAGGCGCGCGCGCAAAGCGACGTCGGACGCCATGATCTGGCGCTCGACATCATCTCCAATATCAATGGCCGCGAAGCGATCCGGCTGCGCTCCGACATCTACTGGGCATCGCGGCGCTGGCGCGAGGCCTCCGAGCAGATCGAACTGTATTACGCAGACCGCTGGCGCGATTTCAAACCTTTGAATTCGGTCGAGAAGAGCGACGTGATCCGCGCGGTGGTCGGATATGCGCTGGCCGAGGACGCCATCGGGCTGGCGCGTTTCCGCGAAAAATATGCGCCACTGATGAGCGGCGAAACCGATCGTGCCGCGTTCGAGACCGCCAGCAAGCCGGCCGGCGCCAACAGCGCCGCGTTCGCAGAGATCGCCAAGATGGCGGCAAGTGTCGATACGCTCGACGGTTTCCTGCGCGAGATGAAGACGCGTTTCCCCGACAACACCGCGCACGCGGCGCTGCCGCCGGAAGCGCAGAAGGCTGATCCGTTCCCGACCGGCGGGTTGCCGAGGATCATCGGATTGACCCGGGCC
>Ga0209526_10003769_pt1 | contig 10332 bp, 8 predicted proteins | sample JacPinW_OM2H0_M1_FD_188566 | JGI IMG/M metagenome (GOLD analysis project Ga0209526, IMG submission 188566) | Forest soil microbial communities from Algoma, Ontario, Canada - Jack Pine, Ontario site 1_JW_OM2H0_M1 (SPAdes) (version 2) | ecosystem: Environmental > Terrestrial > Soil > Boreal... | reverse complement strand
ACCGGGACCGTCCGCCAACAGCCCGGCTTCTGCCAGAAGTGTTTCACTGCGACGGGTTGGGCCGCACGATGGGCACCCAGTACCTGCAGCAGCCAATAGTGAGTATCAATCACGCACCAGATGAGAGCCGGGATTTCGGAAGTGACGGAGATACGTGTCGCCTTCCGAGCGCGAGCGCTTGCCTTCTAGACCGGACGCGGACCTCCCGCACCAATAGCGGCTCGACACGCCGAGTATCCTGGACTACCGTATTAGGCGGTTCGCGGCCGATCATCCCGAGGCACCCAGCCGCGCAGTACTGATCTCACCGTCACCACAAGGAGGTTGTCTTGAAATCCATCGCACGCCTGTTCAGTCTGTTGTTGTTCGTCCTCGGCACCTGGTTCCTACCAACGACGGCGCCGCTGGCGGCCGACGCGATGGGCGACATGACGTTTATCAATCCCGGAGACATTAAGTGGGGCGACGTCCCACCAGTTCTTCCCAAAGGTGCCAAGATTGCCGTGCTGACGGGGGATCCGTTCAAGCCCGGTGCCTATGTGGTCCGTTTAATGTTGCCCGCCGGGTACAAAATCCCACCCCACTGGCACACGCAGTCGGAAAATCTGACGGTGATCTCTGGCGCCTTCTATCTGGGTAATGGCGACACTCTGGATATGGCGCATGCGCATTTGCTGCAGCAAGGGGGCTACCATTCCTTGCCCGCCAAGGCTCATCATTTTGCCTTCACCAAGAAGCCGACGGTTCTCCAAATTCACGGCGAGGGGCCGTTCGATATCACGTACATCAATCCGGCTGATGACCCGTCGAAGGCATCAAAGTAGTGTCACGGAAGGATCGGTCATCTTTCAGATCGAATCATGCCCGCGTCCTGATTCGCAGGGTTCGCCGAGGGAACATTCACGGACGCGCCCCCTCAGCGGCCCGTGCTCGGGCGGCCTCTCACGCGGACCGAATGGCCGCTTCGCCGAGACTCGACCGTCCGAGTTGGGGTCGTCAGCGGACGCAGTTGGACAGCGCCGTCCTCTGCGTTCTGCAGCCTGACAGCTTCGGGCGTCATGACAGTTCTTCGCCACGTCAAAGATAGCGTGCAGCGGGTTCGCGGCTCATCGCGATTTGACCTGGTGTATTGCACAATGAGCGCATGGAATACCTGCGCTCATACCTCTTCCACGCGGGCTTCATACCGAGCGTGGCGCTGGTGCTGATTTTCGTTGCGCTCCTGCGGGCGGTACGCAATTCCATGTGGCGCATCGCCTTGCTATCGCTACCCGGCACGATCGCTCACGAGCTGGCGCACTTTGTCGTCGGGTTGCTCCTGCTGGCGAAGCCGCGGGGGTTTTCGATCTGGCCAAAAACGCAGAGCCATACCTGGCGGCTGGGATCGGTCTCATTTGGCAATATCGGGCTTCTGAACGGCGCGTTTGTCGCTCTCGCTCCGCTGCTTCTTCTGCCGATCGCCTGGCTGTGCGTCGTCGACGTGTTGCTGCCGCTGTGGAACGACAGTCAGTGGGGATGGTGGCTCCTTGCGGGCTATCTGACCGCCACTGCGCTCTTCGCTGCGCTGCCGTCTTTCCAGGACATAAAGCTCGGCGGCCGATCGCTTCTTCTCTACGGAGTGCTTGGTGGTTTTTTGTGGTGGGCGTACACCCACGCGTAGCGGCATCCGCTCTACGTCATCGTCGTAATGCAACGGCAGAGGTGTCGTCGTTTCGCTTGACCTCGACCACAGCCGCAGGCTTTGCCTGCAGGATGGTGGTCCAGCTCGTATCACTTCGGTGCGCGACCGGCGAGTCGGCATTCGTCATGCTGTCGCGCAGCAAGTCCGCGGTCGCGGCAGCGGGCATGGGACGGCCGAGCAGGAAGCCCTGGACCGTCGTGCAGCCCAAGCTCAGGAGGAGGTCGATCTGCGCCTGCGTTTCCACGCCTTCGGCCACCACCGCGAGCTTCAGGCTGTGCGCCATCGCAATGATCGCGCGAGTGATCGCAACGTCTCCCTCGTTACCAGCATCGCGGATAAACGATTGGTCAAGCTTGAGCTTATCGAGCGGCAGGCGTCTTAGGTAAGACAGCGACGAATAGCCGGTGCCGAAATCGTCGATGGCGATCTTGACGCCCATCGCGCGCAGCGCCGTCAGCGTCTTGAGCGCCGCGTCCGAATCGACCAGCAGCATGGATTCGGTGACCTCGAACTCCAGATAGTCGAGCGGCACACCGACCACGCGAGCGATTTCCTCGACGCGCTCGGCGAGCGCCGGATCGCTGAACTGCACGCTCGAAAGGTTGACGGCGATCGTGACCTCGGGAAGACCCTGCGCCAGCCAGGCGTTGTGTTGGATCAGCGCCGCGACAAGGACCCATTCCCAGATCCCCATGATCAGCCCGGCTTCTTCCGCGACACCGATGAAGTGGGCCGGTCCGAGCATTCCGAGCGTCGGATGGTTCCAGCGTATCAGCGCCTCGACGCCGACGATTCTGCCTGTGCGTATCTCTATCTGTGGCTGGTAGTACAGTTCGAACTGCTCGCCTTCGAGCGCCTTGCGCAAATCATGCTCGATCGAAAGCTGCTGCGCCGAGGCCGCGCGCATGGAATCCTTATAGAAGGAGAAGCGGCTGCGACCCTGAGCCTTCGCATGGTACATCGCCACGTCCGCATTCTTGAGCAGTGTGTCGAGGTCCTCGCCGTCGCGTGGATAGAGCACGATGCCGATGGAAGCCGAAATGAAAACCTCGTGCGTGCCCAGAACCATCGGCTGCGCGAGTATCGCCAGCAAGCGAGTCGCCGCCCGCGCCGCATCCTCTTCTGTTGCCACGCCGTTAAGGAGCACGATGAACTCATCGCCACCATGACGGCACACGTGTGGTTCCATGGCCTTCGCATGCGTCACGCCGGCGACGTCGTCCGGACGCAGGCCGCGCGTGAGCCGCTGCGCGATGACACGCAGCAGGTCGTCGCCAACCGCGTGGCCCAGCGTATCGTTGATGCGCTTGAACTGGTCGAGGTCGAGGAACATGATCGCGAACGCCGTGCCATCGCGCTTGGCGGTTTCAAGCGTCTCGGCGAGCTTTTCGTGGAAGCGAGAGCGGTTCGGAAGCTCCGTGACCACGTCGAAGTAAGCGAGACGATGGATTTGCTGGATCGCGCGGGTGCGCTCGGTGGCATCCTGGATCGTACCCACGAGACCGTTGACGCTGCCGGTGGCGCTCAGCAATGCTTCGCCGAGCACGTGCACATGGCGGAGCTCTCCGTCCTGCCCGTGGATGCGCACGTCGAGTCCCTCCAGTACATTGCCGCGTGCAAGCTGGACGATCCAGCGGCCGAACGCCCGGCGATCGTCCTCGTGAACGAGCCTCCGGAGCGCGGTCGGGCGCAGATTGAACTGCGCTGGATTCACGCCGAGGATCCGGAACACTTCACCGGAGCAGGCAACGCCGTTGCTCGCCCGCTGCCACTCCCAGCTTCCGATCCGGGCGATCCGTTGCGAGCGCGTCAGCTGCTTCGCCAGATTGCGGCTGGCGGCGTTTTCAAGCTCGGCCGCCTTGTACGCGGCCTTCAGTCTTTTCTCACGGCGCGCGACGCGGCGATACATTTTATCCAGCCCGTGATGGAGCCCGTCCAGGCCGGTCGACTTCGTATCGGCAAAAGGCGTTGCTTGATCACGGCTCGCGCCGAAACGCCCCAGTGCCGCCCGCAATCCCGCGACCGAGCGCGCCATGCGACGGCCGACGACGACCAGCGCAACGCTCGACAATCCAAGCGCGGCAAGCCCGTACGCCAATGCATTGATCCCGCCGCCGATAAGCAAGGGCAACAGCAACAAGTGCGCAAGCGCGACCGCGGCGATCGCCTGCCCCGTAAAGCTGTACACGAACGTCGCCCGTACCTTGCTGAACCGCCTTCGTGCCGACGGTTGAAGTGGGGGTTTCGAGCTTGTTTCTTGTTCTTGATCCAAGGGCGCCTCTTGCCTCCAGACGCGCCAATCGCGAGAAATTTCGCGGGAATGAACGCGCTGATGTCCGCAAAGGGTGCTGCGTAGTAGCTTGGGACGCAATGATCATGCCAATCTTCGCGCCCGGAGATCCGGGTTCCGATGTGGTGCAAGGCAACGCTACGGGTCACTCTCGGCCGATTTGCGCCAGCCGATGATGTCGAAGCGACCCTGAAAAGGCGTCGCGGATTGCGAGGTCATGGCGCAAATACGACGATTCCCTTCCGCCCTCCACCGCTTTACGATTAAAGCACGCAAATCGGGTCGGCACGAACGATTCCAATCGCACGCAGGAATACGTCAAACTTAACGACTGAATTCCCGGCGCCAGGGCTTGGCCATAAGCGCCAGTCTCGAGGGGTAGCGCGCAACAACCATTGCACCTTAAAGGAGAGAACCAGCATGACTGTCAAAATCGAAAAGAGCGGACCGGTGTGGACTGTCATTCACAACCGCCCCGAGGCCCGCAACGCCATGGATCCGGAGAGCGCCGATGCGCTGACGCGGGCTTTTCTTGAGTTCGATGCGGATGATGCGGCGCGCGTCGCCGTGTTGTATGGCGAAGGCGGCGCCTTCTGTGCTGGATGGGATTTGAAGTACGTCAGCACGCTCGATCAGAGTTATCCGCTGGGGGAGCTCGACATTCCGCCCGCACGACCTCGCGGCAATGGCGGCGACATTCCCCGTGGTCCGCTCGGGCCAACGCGGCTCGAGCTCGATAAACCGGTCATTGCAGCCGTAGCCGGCCCCGCCGTGGCGGGCGGGATGGAGCTCGCGCTGTGGTGTGATTTCCGGGTCATGCAGAACGATGCCTATTTTGGCGTTTACTGTCGGCGCTGGGGCGTACCTTTGATCGATGGCGGAACGGTGCGCTTGCCCCGCATCGTCGGCCAAGGCCGGGCGCTCGAAATCATTCTGACCGGACGCAAGGTTCCAGCAGAGGAATGTCTCAGAATCGGGCTCTGCGAATATCTCGTGCCGAATGGCGATGTACGCGCGAAAGCAGAAGAACTGGCCCAGGAGATCGCATGCTTTCCATCCGTATGCGTCCGGACAGACCGCCGCTCCGCGCTCAAGAGCCATGGTCTCCCGGTCCGCGATGCACTGATCCAGGAGTGGTACAACGGCCGCGAAGCATTGATCAAAGACGGTGCCGCGGGTGCCGCGCGATTCAAGGATGGTCTCGGCCGGCACGGTGACTTCACAAAAATCTATTAGTGGGGCCAGGCGGATCGTCAGCACCGTTCTCAGGAATAAGCAAGCGCTATGCGCCGGCGAAGAACATCGGATGGCACTTCCCGCGCCATCTTATTGACACGATGTTGTTATACGCTATGAGTGCGGCTAATCTTATCGTTAGATCGACTCACGAATGCCGTGTCCGCGAGTGTGCGATGGCCGGCGTCGCCTCCTCCAGCTCGGCCGCGATGCCCGCCTGCAATAGTCCAAGGGCGGTTGCCGGATCGTCGGCGAACTGAAACAGCGCAAGATCTTCGCGGTTGATCATGCCGTGACGGACGAGCGCATCGAAATTGATGATCTCGTTCCAGTAGCTCGACCCATAGAGCACGACCGGAATGTAACGACCAATTTTTCTGGTCTGCATCAGAGTCAGGATTTCGGTCAACTCATCAAGGGTGCCAAAGCCGCCTGGAAACACCACCAGCGCCCGCGCCAGATACGCAAACCAGAGTTTGCGCATGAAGAAATAGTGGAACTCGAACCTGAGTCCGCGCGTGATGTAAGGGTTCGGATGCTGCTCGCGCGGCAACCCGATGTTGAGGCCGATGGTCTTGCCGCCGGCCTCGGAAGCACCGCGATTGGCGGCTTCCATGATGCCTCCGCCGCCGCCGGTGCATACGACGTACCTGTGAGAGTGCGAAGGGAGATTCTTCGACCAGGTGGTGACCAGCCGCGCCAGCTCGCGCGCCGCGTCGTAGTAGTAGCCCAGCGGACCGTCGGCCGCCAGCCGAGCCGAGCCGAAGAAAACGATCGTGTCGCGAACGTGTTCGTGGTGGAAAGCGTGCAGCGGTTCCAGGTATTCAGCGAGGATGCGCAGCGGACGCGCATCGTCGCTGTCGAGGAATTGCTCGTCCTTATAGGCGACGGGATTGCGCGGCGGATCGGTCGATTTCACGGTTTCGGGCGCACTGCTGCAAAGTCGATAAAGCCGCGCGCGACATCGGTGCGGACAAGTTCCACCACGACGCGGTCACCGACATCGAGTCCTGCGAATCCGCGAACGACTCGGCCTTCGGCGGTCGGCCCAGAAATGCGCACCCAGGTTCCCTTGTCCGACGCGCCGGTGACGATGGCATCGAATCGGGCACCGATCCGCGAGGCGAGGAGCAGCGCTGCGGCAGACTTCCCGACCTGCCTTTCCACTTTTGCTGCATTGTCCTCCTGGTCGGTGCAGTGACGCGCCAGCGTCGTGAGTTCGTCGTTGGTGTACTGCGACGTTTGCCCGGTGAGCGCCGCCTTCAACAGCCGTTGCGTGACGAGGTCGGGAAATCGGCGGTTCGGTGCGGTGGAATGTGTGTAGTCTTTCACGGCCAGCCCGAAATGTCCCTCCGCTGGCTCGCCGGCGGCTTGGAGCGCATACTCGCCGGAGCCGAGTAGCTTGATGACAGCGAGCGAAAGGTCAGGAAAGTGCACCGGGTCAACATTACGGCGTTTAGTTAGGAAAGCATCCAGCGCAGCAGCGTCCGGCGTCAGTGGCAACCGCTCTCCCGATCCGGCCGCCAGCGCGACGATCCGATCCCAGCGCTTGGGTGCATGCAGCACCCGGCGCAGCGATGGTAAGCCTTTCTTGTCGAGATATCTTGCGGTTACGCCATTGGCCGCAATCATGAAGTCCTCGATCAATTCCTTCGCCCGGTTCTTTTCGTCTGGCAGCAGATCAGCCAGCGCACCGCTGTCAAATACGGCCCGGACTTCGAGTGTATCCAGGTGCAGCGCGCCACGCGCGTGGCGCACCCGTTTCAGCGCCTGCGCGGTCCGATCCTGAATACGTAGCTGTTCGTCCAGTCCGGGCACGGCCGCAAGCTTTGGCGGCGCGGGCGCGGTGCCCTCGAGCCACGCGGCGACACCATTGTAGGCAAGCTTGGCGCGATTAAGAACTGCTGCCCGGTAAATGTCGGAAGCCACAACTGTGCCGTCGGTGGCAACCACCATTTCCATCACGATCGCCAGCCGTTCTTGACTCTCGCCCAACGAAGTAAGGTCGGTGGACAGTTTTTCCGGCAGCATTGGAAAGATTTCTGCGGCGGTGTAGACCGAGGTGGTGTTGGTCCACGCGTGACCGTCGATCGCCGAATCTTTTTTTACCAATGCGTCGACATCGGCTATGGCGACGAGGATTTTCACCGCACCATCCTCCACCGGTTCGGCAACCGAGAGTTGATCGAGATCGGCGGAATCGTCATTGTCGATCGACGCCCAGAGGAGGCCGCGCAAATCGCGAATCGCGTCGCCGGACGTCGCGGCGGCCTGCGTGATTTGGTTGGTCTCGGCGATGACCGCAGGTGAAAAGTCCGGCAGCAGACCACGCTTCAGCATCGCATCGCGCGCGATGCTGTTGAGGTCGTCCTTACCAGGTCTGGTTGTTATTGCCATGCTCGAATGGGCCCGATCATGTCGATGACTCATTGTTGTGTGTACCGTCTTTGATCCAGACCTGAAATTTGGGCTCGGTTTGCGCGGCTGCGTACGCAGCCAAGGTCGAGACGGCGTACATCGACCCGAGTGTGTCGGCAAAGTAAACGAGCAGCACCTTGCCGCCTGACCAGTCGAGGAACAGGATGCCGAACACGGGAATCAGTGCCCGTGCAACTACATTCGCGGCGTGCAATACTGGCAGCGATACGGGCACGATGGTTACGGCGCCTGCCGATCGATCAAACGTTGATAGTCCCGACGGAGATCGCCAGCGGGTGCCTGGCGCGGCAAGTGCTGCAGCCGGGTGAAGCGTAGCGCGCGATAACAGCTAAGGTCAATGCTCAAGGACTCCCCACCGCTTCGACCCTGCTCAGCCGGAAGCCCACTGAAGCTCAACAGATCCGGCCATCCGGATTCGGCTACGACATCAGGAACCAGAGCCTGTATTTTTCAGCCCGGCGATCATGCTGACAAAGGAGGAATCATGAGTAACAACACTAGGCGCGAGCATCTCAAGATGCTACTTGGCATGGCCGCTCTGGGCGGTACACCCCTTGCCGCGCTGGCTGCGCCTACGGCGAAGCCCCCGGAGCCGGTTCCACCGCAAGGCATCGGGCACCGCATCGAGCACATTTCGTACAGCGACCAGGGCGGCCGGCCGGACGGCGTGCAGGTGATGGTCAATCGCAAGCACGTTTACGTCGGCCACATGTTCAGCGACGGCGTGACGATTCTCGACGCCACCGATCCGCGCAAGCTGAAGCCGGTCGGCTTTTTCACTGCCGGGTCGGGCACTCGCACGCATCAGCTGCAAACCGGGGAGGACATGCTGCTGCTTGCCAATGGCGCGAACATCGTAGCGATGCAGTCCTACGATGGCATGCGCGGCTATTTCGAGAACAATCTGGTCGACAGCATCACCAACCGGAAAAAGTTTCGCTCCGGCCTGTCGATTCACGACATCTCCAAGCCCGGCGAGATGAGGGAAATCGCGTTTCTCGAAATTCCGGGCTTCGGTATCAACCGGGTCTGGTGGCCGGGCGGGCGCTATGCGACCGTGGCCGCGCATTTCGACGGTTACACCGACCATATCCTCGCCATCATCGACCTGAAAGACACCACCAAGCCGGAGATTGTCTCGCGCTGGGCGCTGCCCGGCATGAACCGCGCGGCCGGCGAGACTCCCACGCTGCCGAAAGGCAAGCGCGCCGCGCTCCACCATATGATCACCGCCGGCAATTTCGGCTACGGCGCATGGCGCGATGGCGGGTTCACGATTCTCGACATCGGCGATCCGGCCAAGCCGAAGCTGCTGTCGCACATCAACTGGTCGCCGCCGTTCCCCGGCGGCACGCACACGCCGTTGCCGCTTCCCGGCCGCAAGCTCGCCGTGATCGCCGACGAGGCCAACGCGCAAGCGTGCGCCAAAGGGACGTTCCATACCTTCGTGCTCGATGTACGTGCGCCCGAGAACCCGGTGCCGATTGCCACCCTCCCAACGCCCCGGGACCGCGACTACTGTTCGCTTGGCACGTTCGGGCCGCACAACCTGCACGAAAACCGTCCGGGCTCGATGCAAAGCGAGGAGACCATCTTCGCCACCTACAACAACGCCGGCGTGCGCGTGTTCGACATCCGGGATCAATTCGCGCCGAAGGAAATCGCCTACTGGGTGCCGCCGATCCCGGCGAAACTGATCGATCCGCGCCCCAACATCGCGCTCGACGCGAAGACGGCCGACCTGTTTGTCACCAAAGAAGGGCTGATGTTCGTCAGCGACTGGAATGCCGGCATGCATGTGCTCGAATACAAAGGGTGATGGGTATTTCGATGACGCGACGTCGGTACTGTCCCATGGACGAATGCCCGCTGGAAAGATTCCCCAATTGGGTCACAGCGCATGCTTGATCTTCTCATTAGGAACGCGCTCGTCTTTGACGGCTCAGGCACCGAGCCCGCCGTCAAGGATGTCGCAATTGAACAAGGCAAGATAAGGGCGATCGGCCATTCTCTTTCTGAATCGGCCACGCAAGTGGTCGATGGCAATGGGTTGGCGCTGATGCCAGGCATCATCGACAGCCACACTCACTTCGACGCGCAAATCACATGGGACCCTTATGTGCGTCCCTCGCCAGCGCTGGGCGTGACGACGGCAGTCATCGGCAACTGCGGCTTCACCATCGCGCCATGCAGACCGGCCGACCGCGAAATCACCATGCGCAACTTGACGCAAGTGGAAGGCATGTCGCTGGACGTGCTGCGCGAGGGCATCGACTGGGGGTTCGAGACCTTTGCGCAATACATGGCGCAATTGCGCGGACGGGGCAGCGCCGTCAACATCGCGGCTTACATCGGACACTCCTCGGTACGCACTTATGTAATGGGCAAGGATGCGTCGACGCGTGCGGCGACCGATGATGAAATCGCGCAGATGCAGCAGATTGTGCGCGAAGCCATGCGCTCGGGTGCAGTGGGCTTTGCCAGCAGCACCAGCCCGGCCCACAATGGCGAAGGGGGTTTGCCCATGCCGTCACGCCTGGCGGAGGACCGCGAGATGGCAGCGCTGGTCAATGCCATGGGTGAATCAGGCCGAGGCGTCTACATGCTCACCAAGGGCGGCCACACGGCCGTGTCGTTTCTGGAATCCCTTGCAGCCAGCAGCGGAAGGCCGGTGATGATCGCGGCG
>Ga0209526_10003767_pt1 | contig 10334 bp, 9 predicted proteins | sample JacPinW_OM2H0_M1_FD_188566 | JGI IMG/M metagenome (GOLD analysis project Ga0209526, IMG submission 188566) | Forest soil microbial communities from Algoma, Ontario, Canada - Jack Pine, Ontario site 1_JW_OM2H0_M1 (SPAdes) (version 2) | ecosystem: Environmental > Terrestrial > Soil > Boreal... | reverse complement strand
GACCGTGGCCATTACCGCGCCGACGATGTATGAGTGCGAGCGCGACGAGGGCGGTATCCGGTCGAAGCTCCTCCGAAATCCCTCGCTCTTCAACTTTCTGGATCGTCCGGCCATCACCATCCCGATCCATGTGCCGGGAGAGGCTCCTGTTGGTCTCATGGTCGTCGGAGAGCGCGATCAGGATTGGCGATTGCTTAGCGTCGCCCGGGCTCTGGAATCAGTCCTGGCTAATTGAGTAGAGAGTCATGCCATATCTTCAGCTCGATGTTTCAGAATCCTATTCGCTCGACGCGAAGCGGCGACTCGCCAGGCAGCTGGGTGAGATCTACGCCCTCAAGATGCAGGCGGACGTGAGCCGTGTATCGGTTGCAATCCGCGAACTAACCCCAGGCGGTCTCTGGCGATGCACGCCGGGCGAGCCTTACGAAGCTGCACTCCTGATGTGCGACGTCAGAAAGGGTCGGCCTCCGGAACAGCGGGCCGAACTGGCGAAGGCGCTCATCGATGCGTGCGTCGACATTCTCGGGCTTCGGATCGAGCAGATCAACGTCGAGTTCACCCAGCACACTGGAGACGAAATGTATCATCCAATGCGCGGCGGATTGAGCGCCGATTGGCGGCCAGACGAGGTCGGTGAGACGCGTTCACGTACCAAGGCGTGAACGGAGAGAAGAAACCTGATGCGGTCGAACCCACCTCGCCGGTGGGTTTGCTTGGGACGCAATGCAAATGTGAGGTATCATGACGACCTATAAAAAGATCAAGATCGACGGACTTGACATTTTCTATCGTGAGGCCGGTCAAAGCAATAAGCCCAGGCTGCTTCTGCTGCATGGGTTTCCGGCCTCGTCCTTCATGTTCCGGGATCTCATCGAGCATCTGCGCCGCGACTTCCATCTCATCGCTCCGGACTATCCCGGCTTTGGTCACAGCGATGCGCCCGATCGGAAGACCTTTGCTTATACCTTCGACAATCTCGCTGACATTATCGACAAGTTCGCCGTCGCTTTGGGTCTAACGAAGTTCGGTCTCTATATGCAGGACTTCGGCGGTCCTGTCGGTTTCCGTCTAGCCAGCCGTCACCCAGAGAAAGTGTCGTTCCTGATCGTGCAGAACGCCAACGCCTACGAAGAGGGGCTGCCCGACAGCTTCTGGACTCCGGCGAAGACCCTCTGGAAGGATCCATCGCCGGGCAACTACGAGAAAATCCGGGAGGCCGCGATGTCGGACGAAGCGCTCGCCTGGAACTACACTCACGGCGTCCAGGACGAGTCCAGGATTTCGCCCGACAGCTGGTTGCTGCAACGCGCGCTTCTGGCGCGCCCGGGCAACAAGGACGCCATGGTGGACCTTCTGTACGATTACCGGACCAACCTCCCACTTTATCCGCAATGGCAGGACTATTTTCGGCGTCATCAGCCTCCGGCATTGATTGTTTGGGGCAAGAACGACATCATCTTTCCGCCAGTCGGGGCTCATCCCTACCGGAACGATCTAAAGAACGTCGACTTCAATATCCTCGACACCGGTCACTTCGCACTCGAGGACCACGCTGAGGCGATCGCTGCCCACATCCGGCGCTTTCATGCCTCGCTTACACCAGGCGTGGCGGCTTAACCAAGGTCTGTGGGGTAGATGAAATAGATTGCCTCGGTCTATGAAACACGGCCGTGGGCGCAAGCTCATGGCGGTGTCGTTCATCGCCATTCCCAATCGAAGTTCTCGCTATCAGAGGCGATTGACGATCGTACCATCCCCCAATCGAAACGAGTCGAATTTCTTTGCCCGCAGACAAGGCGGCAGTTCGGACCCGTTTCCATTGCGCAAACGGGTCAGTCATATCCGGCTGCGGTCGTCTTGCATCAGTTATCCGGCAACAACCAGTACAATACGCTGGTCGAGAACACCGCGCGGGTCCTCAACGAGCGAGAAGGCTCGAATGCCGATCTGGGGACAGGCTTCGCATACCAAGGGGCGGCGGCTGCCCTGTATCCGAGGGACCGCGACACCCTCCTCGAGATATTCTGGGATCTGTTCCGGCAGGGCATCATCACGCTCGGTTTGAACGACAACAACCCGCAATGGCCGTGGTTTCGCCTGAGCCGTTTCGGAGAGTCGGAGGCGGCACGGCAGCCGTCGTCTGCGAGCAGCTTCTCTTCGTGTTGAATCGGATTGCGGCGCTGAAAGCACTGACGACTGTTCCCAATAAGGCGGACGTAGCTCGCGTCGGTATCGTGACCTGGTACTACCGCGTCTACAGCGCAGCGTCGGCTATGATAGCTGCGGCGGACGGTTCCTTTCCGGACAACCACACGGACACCGCCCGACAATGGCGCCAGCGCTTCAGTGCGAAGGGGCTGACCATGCCGCCGTTCGCGGATTGTCGTTCGAGCCTCACGGCTGCAGCGGTTGCGAACGGATCGGTGCCCATCCGGGCTAGAGGCGTCCATTCACTGGTCGTCGAAGCCAACGGCCGAAACTGTCGTGGGAGGGTCTTCCCGATACCGATCGGGCATGTACGCGACTGGCGTCACCAAATGGTCTGATCAAGTGACCTCGTCAGAGGAGCCGGATGCGGCGTGTGCTGCAGATGCACACGGAAGGGGGTCTGAAAGGAACAACTGACCGTGGGAAAAGCTGCGCGAAAGATGAGGGCAGGCCCCTCGGGATCGGCTTTCAGGAGCAGATTCCAAACCAGTCCAAGCTGCTACGTTCAAAAGGCGTGGTGGTCAGCGTTGGATCAAAAGTCCGAATGAAATTCGGGCAGGTGAGCATTCGAGAGACGAGCGTGAGCAAACCCTCGGTGACGCGTCGAAAGGCTTTAGACACTGCCAAAACCGGAGGCGCTCGCATCCTCTGGGATGAATCTGTCAGTTACCTGGGTACTGGGCAGATGGCAGTCGGCGTATAGGGGGCGTGAAGCGGATGCAGGCTTTCGCGTGGAACTGCAGGAACCAGTCCCTGGATGCCAAGGGAGAAGCTGAAGCGGCTAAAACTGCGAGGCGAGAGTACCGAAGCCAGGGCTTGGGGCGGACCGACCGATAGTACTCCGAGGACGGGAGAGCCGGCCACATGGGGAAGCGGTCAGCGGTAGTTGAATTGTTCTTGGGCGACATGGACTCCATGCAACGGGAGTTACGGCCTTCTATTCAAAGAGAAGATCAGCCGACCATGGAAACGAAACTTGAACGGATAGCAGTGAAAAACTGTGAACCAACTGCCGAACAGCGTGGTGCGGGAAATCCGCACGCCACGTTGTGTGGGAGCGTGCAGCGAATCTAGCTACCATTCCAGCGGGTGTAAGTCCCGCCGACATAGGAGTCCAATCGATGTCGTAGTCATATCCAGCGACGGTAAGGGTGACCGCTCCGTCGAAAGCCTGGACGTAAAAGCCTCCTGTGGCTGGAAGCGTATTCCGGTCAGATCCGCCTACGGAGGCGAGCAACCTGATAGGCCGTAGCAGTTGTGAATCAGTGCAGCCCCGAAATGAACGCTCGCGTGAAACGGATTGTGGAGGTATCGGGAGTGTCGAGCCAGTGTTCCCTTGGCGAAGACCATGTCGGCATCGTTAATTTGGACGATACGATGTCTGAACTCCCCGGGGTCGGAGAGGGCGGCATGTCAGGAAGGAATGAGCAGCGAAGCTCGGAACCAGTCGCGGGTCGCTTAGGCGCTCCTGCACAGCGAAGACATCGCGTATAAGCCGCCATGCGGTGAAATCGCGATGTGCCCGCAAGTGGGGCGGATGGGGTCGATTAAGTGATGACGGCTCGAGACAACATAACTCGGGCAAGAGCGAGGACCCCTAGGGTAGTGGTAATCCCACTTCATGGTGGTGCACGATCGAGTTAACGACCCGACACTGTGCGGGATAAACCGTTGGACCACGATGTGCACGAAGGATGGACGCAAACTGGCCAACATGCCGCGGATGTCGGGAGCAGACTTAAGCTCGTGTGAAAGCCAGGAAGGCCCCATCTGAATAGCCAGCCTTCCAGCCGTATCGGGGTAAACTCGCCGTACGGAATGATAGGGGGGATCGAGGAAACGTCGGCATCATGCGAAGCCCGGTCCGCGCCTCGATCCTACCCGACCGGGGGCGGGCGACCGCCTCCGGCGACCCGGTGGGCTAGAGGTAACTCGCGTCCCTACCGCGAAAAAGCATTTGCTCACACAACGGGAAAAAGTGACCGGAAATGCATAGTCCGCGGCTCGGATTTCGCTACGTTAGCCCCGGATCAATACTTCTGCTCGATCGCGCATAACCAATGTTTGGCAAGGTTTGCCAAGCGGGCACGCGACGGGTCACGGTCGGACACTACCCGATCGACCTTTTCGACACTTGATCTGGCATAGTGTGGCGTCGTCCGTATGAGCTGCGAAACTCAACAGGAGATCGAGATGAAGAAAAATCCAACCCGAACCGTTCGAACACTGATTTACGGAGCAGCTCTGGGTCTGATGGCGATGGCGAGCCTTTCGACGGTGTCCCATGCGGAAACTGGTTCAGTTCGCGTCGTGTTCACCAAGGCGGGATTTATTGTGGGTGTTGGCGGGGGGCGGGGAATCCTGACCTTCCGGGGTCACCATTATCCGTTCACGGTTTCGGGCATGAGCTTTGGTGCCACGATCGGGGCATCGACCAATCAGCTGGTCGGACGGGCTTTGAATATGCACGCTCCCGGCGACATCGCCGGCACCTATGGCGCTATCGGCGCCGGCGCAGCACTGGCTGGCGGCGCTGGGGGTGTGCAGCTGCAGAACGAAAAGGGAGTGATTCTTCAGTTGCACGGCGTCAAGGTTGGCGTGGAATTGTCAGCCAGCGTTGGTGGTGTCACCATCACCATGGAGTGACGCAATCCCCGTTTAAGAAACCAGTGAGACGTCGTGAGCGGTTTCCTAATAGCCGGTGCTTTCTCTATCGACAGCGGCGGCCCTCACGGGCCACCTAAACCGGGGCGCAGTCGCCTGCGCCCCGGCCGGCATGCTACAGGGCGAACCTCACCGACATACGGTGACGATTCGTCCGTATGCAACCGCGACCTGTGTCTGCACACAACCGGGCGCCGCATACGCGGCTGCCCCCCCGTCACCCCAGTAGCTGTCCTATACGCCACCGCCCGGCGTGTGGTACGGCGGGCAACCCCGGCATAACTCATCGGCGTCAGAGGGCGACCTACCCTTGCTTCGGCCGACGACACGAGCGACGATCGCGAATTCAGCGATATTCCTTCGCTCAGGAAAAGGCTCTCGCCGCCGACGATGGTCGCAATCCCTGCCAGTCGTTGTGGTAGGAAGTTGTGTATGTCCCTACCTTCGTATCCCTCAGTGTGGCGCAGACGTTCGACATCGATGCCGTCAGGAGTATAAGTGGGTGCAGCATTGATGAGGTCCCTTATACCGGGGGCGCAGCTTACGATGGAGCTAAGTTGAAACAGTGCCGTCTTCACGTACAAAAGTGACCAACAGGTCCCAAGTAACCGCCAGCACGATCGGGCCAACGAAAAGGCCGATTATCCCATTTGAAAGAGTGCCACCAATAACGCCGACGATGATCACCCACATCGGCGTCTTCAGGCCGCGGGTAATGATAATCGGCTTGAGTATATTATCTACAAAATTCACCGGCACCATATAGACTGTAAAGATTAGCGCCGTTGATGTCTCCATCGTGATCCAGCTCCATATGATGACTGGAAGCAGAATCACCGTCGGGCCAATTTGAACAATCCCCAGGACGAGAACAAAAAACGCAATCAGGCTCGCACCCGGCACACCGACCGCTATAAGTCCGATGCCCGCAAGCAGGGCTTGCAATAGTGAAACGCCGATCACGCCCTGCGACACGTTTCGTATCGTCGCGCCAGCCAGTTGCATGAATTCGTCGCCGCGGCTCGAAACCCGCCGATGCAAAAACGAGGCAACAGCCTCGACCAGCGAAGGACCAGGTGAAAGCAGAAATCCGGCTATGATCACTGAAGCAAGGAATTGAAGAATCGCGGCACCAACGCTGCCCGCGGCCCCGAGCAAGGTGCTGCCGAGAGGCTTCAGATAAGGAGCGACTTTAACAAGCGCTGCCTTGAGATTGCCTGATGCGAGCTCCCAGAATTGGAACAACGGCTCGCCGATCAAGGGCCATTGTTTAACAGCCTCGATAGGTGGAGGAACGGATATTGATCCGGTTTCGAGGCTTTCGGAAATCGTCCGTGGAACCTCAAGCAAATCCCGGCCGAGCCAGGTTACAGGCCCAAAGACGATCACGAGCAGCAGAACTGTGATCAGTGCCGCGGCTAATCTTCGACGTCCGCCGAGCCATCTCGCCACCAGATCAAAAACTGGATAAAGCGCTACGGCCCACACCACACTCCATGCTACGGTCTCAATAAACGGACGAATGATTGACAGCGACAAAAATAGAAGCAGGCCCAAAAAAGCCAGCCGAATGGCCAATGCGATGACCGTTGCATTGAGTTTCTCGGAATCAATTTGGTGGTGTTCGATCACGTTGGTTCCCATGGAAGTGACGCACTGCTCGTGAAGGCTCCTTACGAACTCGTCCTACATCGCACGGGTGTTCGGTGTGAGTCCACCATTGGGGTTGCGATTGCCTCATCCAGTGCATCAGAAAATAGACATTGCATGAGACAGGGCAATTCAGCTGATCGCTATTGCATAAACCACCCATGACTCACGACGATGGACTGGCCGGCCAGGGCATTTGAACCGAAAGAAGCCAGAAACAGCGCGGTCTCGGCGACGTCGTCGATCGTCGTAAATTCGCCATCCACGGTTTCTTTCAGCATGACATTCTTGATGACTTCCTGCTCTGAGATGCCGAGTTCCTTGGCTTGCTCGGGTATTTGCTTGTCGACCAGCGGGGTGCGGACGAAGCCGGGGCAGATCACATTGGCGCGGACGCCATGCGCAGCGCCTTCCTTGGCGACAACTTGCGCTAAACCGATCAGGCCGTGTTTGGTGGTGACATATGGAGCTTTGAGTACGGATGCCTCCTTCGAGTGCACCGAACCCATATAGATGATGCTTCCGCTTTTCTGCTTGTACATCTGACGGAGCGCAGCGCGTGTGGTCAAGAAGGCGCCATCGAGATGAATTGCCATGAGCCGTTTCCATTTGGAGAATTCAAAATCGACGATAGGTGCCACGATTTGGATGCCGGCGTTGCTGACGAGGACGTCAAGGCGTCCAAATGTCTCGACGGCCTTGGCCGTTCCATCGTCCACCTGCTGCTCATTTGCGACGTCCATCGCGACGCCGATAACGCGCTTGCCACTGGGATCGATTTCGCGCGCAGTGGCATCGGCTGCTTTCTGATCGAGGTCCGCGATCGCGACCTTCGCGCCTTCGCGGGCGAAAATAATTGCGATCTCCTTGCCAATTCCGCTGGCCGCACCCGTCACGATTGCGACTTTGTCTTTTAGACGCATGGTAACCTCCTAAACAAATTGGGTTTCAGGCCAGGTAGTCGTGAACAACCTTTCCAAGACCGAGCGTGAGATCGGCGACGATGTGAATGCCTGAGACGATCTCCAGCGCCGGCAACTCGGCCAGAGGAGCCAAGGGGTGAGAGGCCAAGATAAGTTGTGCCGGCCCGGTCCAGGCGCCCTTCAGATCAACGTCCTCCAGATGGTATTCGACCAGTTCGCAGATGCGCGCGGTGCCGTCGACATGCGGCATGATCTTGAGCAGGAAATTGGGGGCAGCCAGCGAAGCGCTTACTGCCGCGAGGTCGGCCTGCTTGTGCTTGTAGCCCATGGCGCCAACGGCAATCTGCAGCAGACCGTAGTGCAGCCTGCCAACCAGCGTGTCGATCTCCGTCTTGAGGGTGGGTTGGGCAAGTTTCTTGGGAAAGCCCCAGAGCTCGCGGCCGCCCGCGATGGGGGGATGGTCGTTGAGAAACATGCAGTGCGTGTAGCCGCCCTTGCGACCCTGGAACGAGACCGGGATGACCTGTCCGCTCTCGGTATAGTCGCCGAACCCCGTCGAGTCGGGCATCCGGATGAATTCGAACTTCACCACGTCCCCTTCGATCCGGAGCGGTTCCGGCACAAGCTCGCGAAGTATTTTCGGGTCGGTACGGTAGGTGATGATCAGGTATTCGCGATTGCAAAAGCGATACGGACCGACCGGATAGGCTGGACTCGTCAGCGGCATGGCGTATGCCCTGCTTCGCACTTCACTTTCCTTCATCACGACCCTCGTTACGCTGTTGGTCGAAATCGAACCCTGCAGGAAAACTATTCCTGCCTGTAGTGGGCCCAGTCGAAGGTGCGAACGCCTTCCATCCTGTCGGGAAGCTGCGTGACCTCGGGGTGGGAAATGGCGCGAACGACATCCTCATAGCCGGCGGTCCAGTGTTCTTCCATGGTCCGGCGGGAGAACTCGTAGTCCTTGGCGATGCCTTCGTAGTTCTTGGCGTTGTAGATCAGGTGCACGATATTGCAGACCTTCTCGTCGGCCTCGGCCGCGAGCATTTTCACCTCGGGATGGTCCCGCAGTTCGTCGGAGATATCCTTGAGTAGGTTCGCGACGGCTATGCGGAGCTTCTGGGCCCTCTTGTACTGATCGGTCGCAGCCCGCGTACGACTGGAGAACTGAATTTCCTTCAGTCGCACTTCGGCTTCGCCCAGATTGCGCGGCAGTTCACCGCGCGCACTCCAGAGATCGATCTGAAAGGCCAGCGTGTCCAGCCGCGGCCGGCTGTCGAGCACCCATTGCAGCGGCGTGTTGGAAACGAGGCCGCCGTCCCAATAATATTCGCCGTCGATCTCGGTGGCCGGAAAACCTGGAGGCAGTGAGCCGCTGGCGATGATATGCGCCGGGCCGATGCGGTGGGTCGTGGTGTCGAAATAGACAAAATTGGCGGTTTTGACGTTCACCGCCCCGACGCTAAAGCGCTTGGCGCCGGCGTTGAGCAGGTCGAAGTCAACCAGGCGCTCAAGCGTCGCTTTCAGCGGAGCGACGTCATAGAAACTGAGCTGGTCGGCATTTGGCGACGGCCATAACAAGGGGGAGAGCAGGCGGGGTTTGAAGAAGTGCGGCGCGCCGAACATCATGATGCCTAGCGCGCGCGTCTGGTTGATGGCGCGATGGATGGCGTCGTCCTTGATGTCGATCGAAGCGAGATGCGGGACCCCCAGGGGTGGTGTGCTGACGGCTTCCCAGAACTCCCGCAATTTTTCGACACGCTTCTCTGGCGGATTGCCGGCGATCAATGCGGCGTTCACGGCACCGATCGAAATGCCGGCAACCCAATCCGGGTGGAGGTTGGCTTCCGCGAGAGCTTGATAGACGCCAGCCTGATAGGAGCCGAGCGCCCCTCCGCCTTGCAGCAACAAAACGGTTTGTTCGAACCGGCTATGTTCGATCCGAAATTGTTTTGCTTCTACAGGGTGCAAGGCATCCATGATCGAGAAATCCTTATTGTGGTGAGCCTGCCTCTCCGCCTTTCACCAAATCCGCCAGCAAATTCGCAGCCACCGTCAGCTTGGCGAGCGTCAGGCCACTGGTGGCGATCTCGTCCACCGAACGGCGGATGCGCGTAGCCTTGGGATGGGCCGCGAGCCAGTTCTCGGCGGCCTGCCGGCCGGACTGGCCGGTTGCAAGCATATCGGCTGCCAGTCCTCTTTCCGCGGCTGCGATCTGATCAACGGCGCGGTCGATGGCGAGACGTTCGAAAAAATCGTTCGCCGGCACGCCGCGTGCGGCGGCGATGATGCGGTCGAGACGGAAATTGGCCTCTGCTGCGAAGAAGGTCGTGGCCGTATCGCCAATGCCGCGGTTGGCGCGCTCTGCGACCGTCACGATATCGGGTGCGGAGACCAGGGCGTCGAGATCGGCGAGTTCGCCGGCAAGTTCCGACGGGACGCCGCCATCGGTCAGATCTTGCCGGCGCTTGCTGCGCCCGGCTTGGATGTCCTGCGGCAGGTTATTGTCGAGCCCGGCGGCGATCTCACGGATGCAAGGGCCGAAGCGCGAGATCACGGCTTCCAGACCGGCGCTGAAATCGACATTGCGCACATACCAGACCACGCGGGAGTGCAGCAGATCCTGAACCGCGGCGTAGAGGCCGAGCTGCAATTGACCGTCGATCTTGTTGTCGAGCGCATCAATCGCGTCGTTCAGCCGATTGAGGCCGTAGGATTCATCCACCGCCACGAAGGCCATGGCGATGGTGGGCACGTCGGCATCGGTCTCGTCGATCAGGCGCACCACGCAAGCCGGGCCGCCGCGATTGATCACGGCATTGGCGAGATTGGTGGAGATGATCTCCCGCCGAAGCCAATGGAATTCCACCGAATCGGGAAATTTGTCCC
>Ga0209526_10003766_pt1 | contig 10336 bp, 10 predicted proteins | sample JacPinW_OM2H0_M1_FD_188566 | JGI IMG/M metagenome (GOLD analysis project Ga0209526, IMG submission 188566) | Forest soil microbial communities from Algoma, Ontario, Canada - Jack Pine, Ontario site 1_JW_OM2H0_M1 (SPAdes) (version 2) | ecosystem: Environmental > Terrestrial > Soil > Boreal... | reverse complement strand
CCGCGGCCGGTGTGCCCGACATCGCCGAGCGGCTGCGCGCCGGAACGGATCTGGGCGGCACCACCTACAAGGTTCACCTCGACGGGCACGACCAGCTGGCCTACATCACCGGCGAGGCCGACGAGGGCCCGCGCCAGCACTTCTTCTACGTCTCCGACGACGGTGACCTGACCGCGCTGCGGTTCGACAACTGGAAGTTCGTGTTCATGGAGCAACGCTGCCCCGGCACCATGCAAGTCTGGGCCGAGCCATTCACCGAGCTGCGCGTCCCGAAGGTGTTCAACCTACGGACCGACCCCTACGAGCGGGCCGACATCACCTCGAACACCTACTGGGACTGGGTCATGAACCACGCCTTCCTATTCATCCCGGCCCAGGCCTACGTCGCCCAGATGCTGCAGACCTTCGCCGAGTTCCCGCCACGACAAAAGTCCGCCAGCTTCAACCTCGACCAAGTCATGGCCAAGCTGCAGGAAAGCGCCAAAAACGACTAAACTCCGGTCGGCACCCCGGACGTCACACCCCATTCGTTGTCGCTGGCGTCCGTCGCGGCAGCGACGGCGTGGTGCATTCGACGCCGCCGACGCCGAGCTACGTCGTCTGATCCGTGAGGGTTTCGATTCCGGCATTCCCGGCGAGCAGCTCGCAGACGCGGCCGGCCTGTCAGTGCCGCGGGTGTATCAGATCCGCGACGGACGACGCTAGTCCGCAAAAAGTCCGCAAGAGCACCGAAACGCAACCGCTCACACCAACGCCACCAACCTGCGTTAGCGCAGTTCGGGGCAGTTTTCCCAGCCTCCCCACGCCTTGCCAATCGCTAGGTAGCAGTTCGAGTTGAACAACTTCTACGACGAGTTCGCCAAGCCCTGGGACCGACGTCGCCTCCCGATGCGCTACGAACCGCGCGACACCGCCGTCGCGGTGTACGAATTCTGGCGGGAACGAAACGGTGGTGACCGACGAGTGCAAGGAGCGCCCCGAGCCGAGTCCACCTGAACGATGACATGCCGCCCGACCCCCTCATCGCGGTGATTGTCGGAAGGCGCGGTTCATTCGTTGCTTGAATGCTTCGTCGAAACGGCGGTAGGTGCTTCGCAACATGTGCCCCGGCCAATGTGCCGGAGTGAGCTCGACGGGTAGTAGCGGGTCGAGCTGAAGATGCCGGACCACCGCGATCGACAGCGCGAACTGGTACGCGAAGCTCACGGTCGCATCATCGCGTTCGGTTGGTGCGGCTTCGGGTTCGTCCTTCATCGCGTCGATGAGAATGATCGCGTCGTCGGCCCACGCGTCAAGCGCGAACAGCGATCGCATCGTGTCGGCGGTGATGTCCGTAGCCGCACTGTGGAAGTGGGTGCACTGCTGGTCGAGTACGGCTCGTGACATCGGAAGCCGTTGCGGGTCAAGGTTGTCCGGCCGTATCCACACTCCCTCCCTGAGTTCGGCCAGGTGTAATGCAGTGGCTGCTTTGCGCAGCTCGAGGCGATCGGCTGCTGGCCGGCGCTCAAGCGACACGATTGCCAGTTCCCAGGTTCCGTCCCATTGTCGCGCAGCCGCATCGTCGATCCTGGACGCCTCGTCGACGCGCTGGCGTCGTTCCGACAAACGCCCGGCGAGCGCATAGCTCCCGTCGTCGCTGGTGAGTTCTCCGGTGGAGACCATTCGCCACAGGCACGTGCGCGCGGCGCCCTCGCTGATGCCGAACAAGGAGGCCATCGCGACGAGTTCCCCCACCGTCAAATGAGGCTGATCGGCGCCCAACAAAGCCGACGCCAGCACCGAGCGCGCGCTCAGCGGGCGGTCGGCTATCAACTGGCTCACCCGGGTTCGGTGTTTGTCCACCGCGGACACCTGCCTATCTTCGTCGATCACGCGCGGCCAACAACGCGACACGGGCACATATATCACAGAATCGTTGACACGTGATGCCCATAGCGTGATACTGACACACATGAGCGCTCCGACAAAGTCCCTGGTTGCCGATGACGTGGAGATCGTTCGGCGCATCCTCGCTCATATCGACGCAGGCACCACCGACGAGGGTGAGGCTTGGCGTGAGCCCGTCGCGAACTACCTCGACCCTGGTCGATTCGCCGACGAACTCCAACTGCTGCGCTCGATGCCGAGCGTGTTTGTTCCGTCCGCCGCGATCTCGAGCCCGGGCGATCACGTCGAACGTGACGCCTTCGGCGTGCCACTTTTCGCCGTCCGCGGGCGTGACCAGCGGGCTCGGGTATTTCGCAACGCGTGTCGCCATCGCGGAATGGCCCTCGTCGAAGGCGCCGGCTGCTCGCGGGCGCTCGTGTGCCGGTACCACGGCTGGACGTACGGTCTGGACGGCTCGCTTTCGCACGTTCCCCATGCCGGTGCTTTTCCGGATCTGGACATGTCGACACGCGGTCTGGTGGAGGTCGCGAGCCGTGAAGTCGACGGCCTCGTCGTCATCGGCCCGTTGGACAGCCCCACGGTTGGCCCGTCGCAAGCCTGTGCCGATGCGGCGATGGCCGCGTTGACCGACGGGAGTCCGTGGCGGGCCAAACTACTGCCCGCTGAGCGGCTCCTGTATGTGGAATCCACTCGGCGCGAGATGAACTGGAAGGTTCTTGTCGAGCAGTTCCTGGAGGGCTATCACATCCGCTCGACGCATACGAACACGTTCTTCCCGCTGCAATACGATGACCTAAACATTGTTGAGACATTCGGACCGAACAGCCGAATCACGTTCCCATACCGCAATGTTGAAAGGCTCCGCGACCGTGCAGAGTCGACCTGGACGACGGACGCGCGGGTGACGTATGTGTATCAGCTGTTCCCGAACGCCATGGTGGTGACGTTCCCCGATTTCGTGCTTTCGGTAGTGATCGACCCGGTTGACGTCGGCCACTCGACGGTCACCGTGTCGGCGATGGTCACACCCGATGTCGCGCAACGAGCTTCGATCAAGACCAGCCAAGATGGTGAGCCTTTGGGTGCCAACACCCTACTCGCGCGGGGTGCGGTGGAAGACAACGAGATGTCGGCAGGAGTGCAACGCGGCTTGCATACCGGCGCGAACTCGTTTGTGGAGTTCGGCCGCCACGAAAGCGCGATCGGACACTTCCACGCTACCCTCGATGAACGGCTCGCTCGATTGACCGCGTGAGCCACTCGCCGCCGGATCGCTACTGTCGAGACATGGAGATATCGTGCGCGTTCGCCACCTCGTCCGACACTCCGGTGCACGCGGAGTTGGCCGAAGCGCTCGGCTACAAGCGGGCATGGCTGTATGACTCTCCAGCGCTCTACCCCGACGTGTGGATGGTGCTCAGCCGGTGCGCGGAACGGACGTCGCGCATAGGCCTGGGGCCGGGCGTCCTCGTTCCCAGCCTGCGCCATCCGATGGTTAACGCCGCCGCGATCGCCGAGTTGGTCCGCCAAGCGCCAGGCCGAGTAGCGGTGGCGGTCGGTTCGGGGTTCTCAGGCCGGTTGGCGCTGGGCACGCGGCCGATGCCGTGGCGCCGGGTCGCGGAGTACGTCCGGTGTTTGAAGGCGCTTCTCGCCGGCGACACCGCGGAGTGGGACGGGTCCGTCCTCCAAATGCTGCACCTGCCCGGCTTCGGGGCGGACCGGCCGATTGACGTGCCGATCCTGATCGGTGCCGATGGTCCGAAGGGGCTGGCCGTGGCGGCCGAGCTTGGCGACGGTGTCTTCTCCGCGGCCCTACCGCAACCCGACGCCGCAGGTATTACGGACTGGCGCGCGTTGCTGACGTTCGGCACCGTGCTCGACCGGGGCGAGGAGCTGGTGTCGTCGCGCGCCATCGACGCGGCCGGGCCTGCGGCGGTGGTGCTCTACCACGCCACATACGAGCGGGCCGGCGCGGCCGCGGTCGACGCACTGCCGGGCGGACGCGGGTGGCGACAGGCGATCGAGGCCTACCCCGAGAGCGAGCGCCATCTTGCGATCCACGCAGGGCATCTCGTCAAGGCGAACCCGCGTGATGAGCCGCATGTCGTCGACCTCATCCCGCTGGCCAGCTCCATGGCGCTGACGGGCACTGCTGAGCAGATACCGGAAAAGATCGCGGGACTAGCAGCTCTGGGAGTGACCGAGCTCGTTTATCAACCCGCCGGATCCGACATCCAGCGCGAACTCCGTGCGTTCGCCTCCGCTGCCGGGCTTCCCGGCTGATCGCGCCGCCGCGCTCAAGGCCGTTGCACCTCACGAGAATTGAGCGATGTGCCCGCATCCCTGTGGCAGGATGGCCTTCGTGGGCACCCGGTGGCGGGAAAGCGGTGTGCCGCGGGCCGGTGATTACGACGCGCGGTGGGATTCCCTGGCCGCTCAAGGCCACAACGTTCACGGCGAAGCGGACCTGGTCGAGATCTTGCTTCGCGAGTCGGGCGCGTCGCGTGTCCTCGACGCCGGCTGCGGCACCGGACGTGTGGCGATCGAGTTGGCACGGCGGGGTTTCTCGGTGGTCGGCGTTGACGCCGACGCAACGATGCTCGCTGTGGCGCACACCAAGGATCCGGCGCTGGAGTGGATCGAGGCGGATCTCACCGATCTCACTGCATTGGCCGATGCCGAATTCGATCTCGCGGTCCTGGCCGGCAACGTGATGATCTTCCTTGACCCGGGGACCGAAGCGACCGCGCTGCGTGAACTCGGCAGGCACCTGGCGCCTGGGGGGCTACTTGTGTCGGGCTTCCAGATTCGGGCGGGCCGCGTGTCGTTGGAGGAATATGGCAGGTTCGCGACGGCGGCCGGCTTTGAGCCGGTCGCGCGGTGGGCCACCTGGGACCGCGAGCCGTTTGCCGGAGGCAATTACGCGGTGTCGGTGCACAGACTGGCGAGCTCAACGCGACTTGTCGGTGGTGCGGCGCAGGATGTCCCCGGAACGTAAAGCGGTGCCGTCGGCTGGCGCCCCCGGGTAGGAGTTTGCAGTGGCCACGATCCGTAAGGAAGTAGAAATCCGCTCATCACCCCAGCGTGTCTGGGAGGCGCTGCGCGATGTCGGCGCGTTGCAAAGGCTCGCCGAAGGCTTCGTCGTCGACGCGACAATGGAAGGCAATGCCCGCGTCGTCACGTTCGGCAATGGCATGGTCGTGCGGGAGGACATCGTTTCGGTTGACGATGCAGCCCGCCGAGTCGTCTGGGCGATCGTCGGGCAGCAGTTTCACCACTACAACGGTGCGGCGCAGGTCTTCGACGACGACGGCGGCGCCCGCTTCGTCTGGACAACCGACCTGTTGCCTGACGGGCTCGCGGGCAACGTCGAAGCGATGATGGACGCCGGCATCGGCGCGATCAAGAAGACGATCGAGAGCGGATGAGAATTTCCTGCTTACTGGCGGTCGTCGAGCCAGTTGGCAATGGCGGCCACCGCGTCGCGATAGAAGATTGCGTACGGGCGATCCGCGACATATCCGATGTGCGGGGTAGCGAGCACGTTGTCGAGGGTCCGCAGCGGGTGCCCGAGGGGCAGCGGCTCCGTGTTGAATACGTCAAGTGCCGCTCCCCCAATCGACCGCGACCGAAGAGCGTCGACCAATGCCGACTCATCGACAATCGGGCCACGAGAAGTGTTGACCAGCAACGTGGTTGGTTTCATTGCCGCTAACTCCGCCGCCCCGACCAAGTTTCGTGAGCGCTCACTCAGCTTCAGGTGGATGGTCAGTACGTCCGACGTGCTGAACAGTTCATCCTTGCCGACGTAACGGGCACCTGCCTCCGCCGCCGCGTCCTCGGTGAGGTTCTGACTCCACGCGATGACGTTCATGCCGAAGGCGTTGCCAATTCGGGCGATTCGTTTACCGATGTGGCCAAGTCCCAAGACGCCAAGCACACGTCCGGCCAACTCGCTGCCGACGGATATCTGCCACTTGCCGCCGCGCACAGCCATGTTCTCGATGACGATGTTGCGTTCGGCGGACAGGATCAGCGCCCACGTCAACTCCACCGTCGAGGCGATCGTGCCGCCTGTTGTTCCGACGTGAATACCATGGTCCGCCGCGGCCGCCATGTCGATCGACGCGTTGAAAGGCCCGGTGGAGGCAATCATCTTCAGGCGCGGAAGCTGCTCGATGATCGCCCGCGGAAGCGGCGTTCGTTCCCGCATCACGAACACGATGTCGAACCCTGCCAGCCGATCGACCAGGACATTGGGGTCGGCGATGTGATCGTTGAAGACGGTGATGTCTGCGCGTTCGGCGACGGGGGTCCAGTCCGCCATTTCGAGAGCGACATTCTGGTAGTCGTCGAGGATCGCCACTTTAAGGCGCGCGGTCACGGCTGCGAAATCTCCTGGATCGCAGCGAGAGTGATCGGATCGACAATGCAGGTGAAGTGGTTGCTCTCCGGCGTATTCACCACGCGAACCGCCGGGTTCGTCGCTGCGAGCGCCTCGATCGCGCGGTCGGGGACAATGAGCGCACCGTTGAGTGGCTTGATGGCCCGCACCACTACGGTCGGCATGGTGAGCGCGCGCCAATGGTCGCTCCAGTCGCGCGGCCACTCCTGATAGAGGTCCTCTTCGGCGGCGGCCCGCGAGGTCGTCGGGCTCCACGAGCCGTCGGGGAGCTGTTCGAGTTCGTAGGTGTAGTAGGCGTCCCAGAACGGCGACCAGGGATTGATCACGCCGCCATCGCGAATCGTCTGGAGATAAGCGTCCGGCGTCGGCACGACCGCGTCGAGGCGATTCAGACCGGCGCGGATCGGCGCCAATGCCGCCGCGTCCGCCGGCCCGGTGTGATCGATCAGCGTGACGGTGCGCAGGCGATCCCCGTCGCGGAGTGCAACCCGCATGGAGATCAGGGCGCCGAGCGACCAACCGACGAGGTCGAATTCGGCCGCGCGGAGGGCGGTCGCGACGCCGAGGACGTCGCGGGCGTGGTTTTCCAGCCCGTACGTGCCGGGCGGCGTGACCTCGCTTCGGCCACGGCCGCGAAGGTCGATCGCAACGACCTGGCGGTCGTTGCCGGCCAGGCGCTGAGCGAGGTCGGTGAAGCTGCAGAGGTTCGCGGAGAGGCCGTGGACGCACAGGAGCAGGGGCGCGCCATCGGCACCCCACCGTCGGGCCCGGATCCGCCCGGAGGGCAGCTGCACGTCGACGTCCACCGGGCGGACTCTACGCGGGCCCACTAGGTGTCGAGCTCGCTGACGAACTCGCCGGCGGTCATGGGCAGGGAGAACATCGGATAGTCGTACTTGAGCGCGTTCTCGTGCTCCTCAACCGATGTCGCGGCGACGCAGTCGCTCAGGGTGATGACCCGGTAGCCGTTCTCGTAGGCACTTCGCATGGTTGACTCGACGCAGCAGTTGGTGAGGAATCCGCCGAGGGCGACGGTCGAAATTCCCTTGCTGCGCAGGATGAAGTCGAGGTTGGTGCTGGCGAAGGCATCCAGGCCGCGCTTTCCCTCGATCACGATGTCGCCGGCAGCCGGCGTCAGCTCGTCAATGATCTGCGCCCCCCACGAACCTTTGACGAATGCCTGGCCGTCGACGACACCCTTGAGAATGCCGTACGGCCGGTTGGTGAGCTCGCCATAGCCCTCGGTGAAGGCAATCGGGGCGTGCATGATCGTCGCCCCGGCATTCCGCGCCGCTTTCACGACTTCTCCCGTATGGGCGAGCATGTCAGTCCCGTCCATCACCTCCGAGACCGCCTCGTGCAACGCACCGCCCTGGGTGGTGAAGTCGTTCTGGTACTCGATCAGCACGACGGCTGTGGTCTTGGGGTCGATGGCCATGACCGCAGGCTAACCCTCGATCGCCGGCCCCGGAAGTGGCGTTCCACCGCCTCGGCCTGCGCGTTGGCGCGGGTCGCAAGCCCGGGAGATCAACGCCGTTCGTGACCGGGATACGTTGGTAGAGCCATTAGCGAAACGAGCTCGAAGAGAGGTCAACGATGGACGAGCCACGGCCGCCGTTTCCGCCCTTCGATATCGATAGCGCCATCACGAAAACTCAAGCCGCCGAGGATGCTTGGAATACCCGCGACCCGCATCGCGTCAGCCTCGGCTACACCGAGGATTCCGTCTGGCGTAACCGTGACCTATTCATCACCGGACGCGCGGAGATCGTCGCATTCCTCACCGCCAAATGGGAGAAGGAACTCGACTACGTCTTGCGCAAGAGCCTCTGGGGCTTCCGGGAGAACCGCATCGCGGTCCGGTTCCAATACGAATGGCACGACATCTCCGGCCAGTGGTACCGGAGCTACGGCAATGAATTGTGGGAATTCGACGACAGCGGTCTGATGCGGCGACGTGAAGCTAGCATCAACGACGTCCACATCAACGAGGCCGAACGCCGCTACTTCGGTCCACGACCCGCCGATCAGCGCGGGCAGGGCCACGACATCCCGGTCCGCTGAGACATGCCGCGGCGCCGTTCACTCAGCCGCTGGTGAACGCGTTGACGGCTTCGGCTACCGGGGTGTCCCCGTCGACCAGCTCCAGTGTGAGGCCGATCGTGCCGGGTTCGGTGAGCAGTGCGGCCAGCACCGCCGCGACATCGTCGCGGCTGATTTGTCCGTACCCCGTGGACTCCGCCAGCGTCACCCTGCCGGTGCCTGGATCGTTGGTGAGCCGGCCGGGTCGCAGAATCGTCCAGTCCAACTGGGCGCGGGACCGGACGTAGGTGTCCGCGGCGGATTTTGCACGAAGGTACGCCGCGAACACGGGGTCGGTGCCCTCCGGCGGCTCTCGGTCGGCACCCATGGACGAGATGACGAGGAATCGCCGCACGCCGGCCGCCTCCGCGGCGTCGGCGAATAGAACGGCAGCCGCATGATCCACCGTTTCCTTACGTGCGATACCACTTCCGGGGCCCGCCCCGGCCGCAAAGATCGCAGCGTCAGCCGATTTCAGAATGCGGACGACGTCTGCGACGTCAGCTGACTCCAGATCGCAAACCAGCGGCTCGGCGCCCGCGGTGACGATGTCCTGCTCGTGCTCAGACTTGCGGATGATTCCGACCACCTCGTCACCGCGAGACGACAGCAGATGCTCCAGACGCAATGCGATTTGACCATGCCCGCCGGCGATGATTATGCGCACGACTCGACCCTACGCCGCCGCAATTGTGCTGCTCCGCAGTCGGACTACCGCCGCTTTTCCGATCGGGGGCGCGTGGACCACGTCGCCCGTCCTCGGGCGTATGCACGCTGTCGGCGCCGCAAACGCATTACCAGAAACCGACGGTGTGTCTCAAAGCACAGCGACAGCGGATCACGCCAGACCGGCACCGGCGGTGGCTTGGACTCGATCGTCATAATGATTCCACTGTGACACAACGACACCCGTGGGTTAAAGCAACACACTGCGAATTGGATGGTCGCTGCGTGAAGCGTTGGTGCCGTGTTGGTTACATCGCCACAAACGATGGCTGACGCTGTGCGAAGGCACTACGTGGTTAACGGGGTTAACCATCTGCTCGGCATACCCGACGCTGCGATCATCAAACGAGGTGCCGCGGTACCGAGGGTCATGGCAGGTTATTCCGCCCGTACTCGTTCGACGACCGCGATGATCTCGTCGGCAACCAGCTGGGGCTGGTAGAGCATCAGGTTGTGGCCGCTGTCCGTCGTGGTCACGTTGGTGGTGCCGAGCTCGCTTGCGAGCTGGCTGTTGGCTTGCTGGATCTGCGTCAACCTGTAGTTGTCGGGCTTCAGTTGGGCGGGCGGCGGGAACTTGTCGGAGCTGAGGACGATCGCGGGCACCGTCGGCAGTGGAGGCGCGGCCCTGATCCGGGCATAGGCGTCGTCTGCCAGGAACCCTTCGCCGTCGGGGCCCGCCGGTGTTGCCGCATCGCGGTTGAACGCGGCATTCTGCACGGGATTGCCCAGCGATGGCAGAAACTCCGATACCGGATCGACCATCACCAAGCCGCTCACCAGTTCGGGTTGGGTGCGGGCCAAAAGGTCCGCCACCAGTCCTCCGTAAGAGTGGGCGGCTACCACAACGGGTTTCGAAATACCTTCTGCAGAAAACAGTTTCACAATATCGTCAACGTCTTGTTGAACATTGTGCGGTTGCGGTATCGGCGTTGAGCGAGTCACCCCGTCGGGACGGGTGTTTGGTCGGTCGTACGCGCACACACGCGTCGTTTGTGCGACCGTCGGCTGCGTGGCCGTCGGGCTCGGCTCGAGTTCGGCCGCCGCGATCAGGTCGTACGGCGACGACCGCACGGGGTCGTCCGCGGGGACGATGACGTTCCAGGCATCGGCGTAACTTCCCTTGCCAGGAATGATGAGGACGGTCGGGGTTCCTGCGCCCCGGCAGTCCAGGTAGATGCTTCGTCCGCCGCCGCTGCCAGAATTGCGACGAGGATCGGCCGGCAAACCGCCGTCATG
>Ga0209526_10003765_pt1 | contig 10337 bp, 10 predicted proteins | sample JacPinW_OM2H0_M1_FD_188566 | JGI IMG/M metagenome (GOLD analysis project Ga0209526, IMG submission 188566) | Forest soil microbial communities from Algoma, Ontario, Canada - Jack Pine, Ontario site 1_JW_OM2H0_M1 (SPAdes) (version 2) | ecosystem: Environmental > Terrestrial > Soil > Boreal... | reverse complement strand
AATACAGCTTTGCCGGGGAAATACTGCGCTTCTATATGGTCATCGCGCGTTTTCAGGAAAATTTCTACGAGGAACTCGGCAGATCGTTCGAGAGATCGAGTGCCGGGGCTGGTCGTGTCGAGTCGGAGCCCTTTCGACGGCCGCTGCCTCGGGAACTGACCAACCGCTTCGAGTCGTTTCTGTCGGTGGTCGAACAGAACGGTCCGGATCAACTGCGGGAAGCTGCGCGCGAGTTGCGGGACGGCGGCGATGATTCACATTTTCAATTGTTGACGGTTTTCTGGAACGGAACTGAGACGGGGCCGCTGCCGCCGGGTCCTCACGATTTTTTCGCCTGCGCGTTTCTTCAGCCTTATGCGGCAGGCATTCGTTCACGGTCAAGCGTGCGCTGGAGCGGGCCGACACCGTATCGATGTCCGTTTTGCAAACGGAAACCGGGCCTGGGCGTTCTGCGTCCGCTGGGAGACGGTGGCCAGCGTTCTCTGGTGTGCTCATTCTGCCTCGCAGAGTGGGAGTTCCGGCGCATCGTCTGTCCAGGATGCGGGGAAGAGAACCATGCCAAACTTCCGGTCTATACCGCGGAGGAACTCAAGCACGTCCGCGTGGAAGGTTGCGACAGTTGCCGGAGCTACATCAAGACGGTGGACCTCACGAAAAGCGGACTAGCCGAACCTATCGTGGATGAGATGGCATCGATCCCACTCGATCTGTGGGCCCAGAAGCAGGGATACGCGAAGCTGCAATGCAATCTTTTGCAGCTTTGACCGAAGAAGCGAACGACAATCTAATCTATCGTTGACAAAGTCTGCGCTGCGAAGCAAAACACCCCCTCTCGCGAAACTCCCCCTCGCGAATTCCCATTGACCCGATTCGTTAGGGACGCTAGTTTAGGAACGCGCGGGGAAAACCGGTACGACTGGCCGCGAACGAGGGGAGAGAAAATGATTTGGAAAGCAGAAGCTCCGGATGCTTTCAAATGCGCTCTCCGCGCATTGAAGAAGGAGATCTTCGGATTCAGCTTCGACTACCCTCTCCACACTGTTCCAGAAAGTTCGGCGAAAGATTCTCTGCACTATCACCTCTATAGTGACGCGCTGGCCTGGGAGGCGCTGCGGTTGGATCCCAACGGCATTCCCAGGACCTGGTATCGAGTGACAGGCGCCGCTTACTGGCCGGCCTACATTGCGTGGTACGGACTGGTCCAGTTAGGGCACTACCTTCGGCGCGGGGATGAAGCGAACCTGAGCGCTTTCCTCAAACAGGTTTCCTGGCTGGAGGAGAATGCGGTTGCGCGCAGCGACGGCGCGACGGTTTGGCCGATGAACTTCGATTACCCCAACGGCCCAGTGCTGCTCAAGGCGCCATGGATCTCGGCACACACGCAGGGCTTGGTTATCAGTGCTCTGGTTCGCGCGTGGCGTCTGACGAAGCGGCCCGAGTTGCTGGAGCTTCTCAAGAATTCCGCAAAAGTATTTGAGCTCGATGTCGAAGACTCCGGAGTCCGGGTTTCGATGGACGGCTACACTCTGTACACGGAGATTCCGGGCGGACCGGTTCCGGGCATTCTCGACGGTTTCATGACCTCGCTTATCGGTCTTTATGACTTGTATGTCGAAACCGGAGATCCTGTGGTGGGCCGCTTGTTTGAAGAGGGAATTGACGGGCTCAAGTATGCTCTGCCGCGCTGGGACTACGGAAGCAAGTGGAGCTGGTACGGTTGCCGCGCGTATCTGAGTCCGCCCGCCTATCACAACTTGAATTGCCTCCTTCTGGAGGTGCTCGCGGGCTTGTCCAGGGAGCCGCGCCTGGCTGAATACGCGCAGCAATGGAGCCCCAAGCGACGCTCGGCACTGGACCGAACCGAAATCTATCTTGGCTTCCTGCTCACGAAAAATGTGAACCGTTTGCGGCATCGGACCTGGCGTCATAAGGCGGACAAGACTTCCGCATCTCCTCGGACGCTGGTGCCGGTTTCCGTTCCACAGGCAGTGTTGGACCCGAGTGACCGGTAGGGTGACGAACAGGGACAAGGCGCCGGTATTTGTCGTTGGTTCGGCGCGGTCCGGGAACACGATGCTGTATCACATGCTCCTGTCATCGGGGCGCTTCCCGGTTTACCGAACAGAACCGTGCGTCTTTGATCTGCTGATTCCGAGATTTGGGGACTTTCGCAGCGTTGCCACCAGGCGCGAGTTGATGCGCTGTTGGCTTCGGACCAGACAGTTCCGGCGCTCCGGCCTGGATGCCGAAGAAATAACAGAAAAGGTTGTGAGCTCTGTGACCACGGGCGGCGAATTTCTGCGCGCCGTGATGGAGGAGATGGCGCGGGCTGGCGGTTTTCAGCGCTGGGCTGTGTGGGGCCCCGATAATCTTCTCTATATTCCGACCATCAAAGGGCAGATTCCGGACGCTCTCTTTATTCATGTGATCCGCGACGGACGCGACGTGGCGTGCGCTTTGGATAGGAGAGAGTTCATTCGTCCTTTTCGCTGGGACCGGCTCTACCGCCTGTACGTTTCCGCGCTTCATTGGATGTGGAAAGTCCAAACCGGCCGACGCCACGGCCAGGCCATCGGATCGGACTACATGGAGGTCCGCTTTGAGGAACTGGTGCTCCATCCCGAGGAAGCGCTCGCGAAAGTCAGTACGTTCATCGGCGACAATCTGGATTATGAGAAGATTCGCGAAGCAAAAATCGGCGCGATCCGTATTCCCAATACATCGTTTACCGAGGAATGGAAGGCTGGAAGCTTTTCGCCGGTGGGCCGGTGGAAGCGGCAGCTTTCGGATGATCAGGTGACTCGGCTGGAGGGGCTGGTCGGAGAACTTCTCGTGGCGCTTGGCTATCGTCTATCTCGCGCTGAGAGTACTCCGGTTGAAAATCCGACACTCGGCTGGAGGCTGCGAGCAATGCGAGCGATGTATCCCTCCTTCTATCAACTGAAAGAATGGCTCAAAACGGCGACTCCGCTGGGACGCTTCGTCAATATGAATCGCTTGCACATTGACCAATACGAAGATTCGGACGACGTCGAAAAAGGTGCGGCTGCCCGCGAGAGTGCCGGACTCCTGTCCAGCAGCTCATCGGGTAGTTCGGAGACCCGAGTGTAGAGATCCCGGTTTCCGGTCAGGTCTAATAGTAAGATGGAGTGACTAGTCTGCCGATTCTTCAGAGAGAATTGGTCATCGAAGTCGAGCTTATAGCGCGTCGATGTATTTCTAACCAACGCGGGTGAAGTAGGCGATGGGCCCGACCAGGGTCACAGCGGCGGTGCCGACTCCGTCCCACCCGCTCCAAATTCTTCCCGCACCCGCGGTTGTCGTCGAATAATTTAGTCTCAGATAATTTAATCTAGTTTCTCGTTGATCGGAGAAGCTGTGAACGTATTTCACATCGTAGGCGCCCGTCCAAATTTCATAAAAGTGGCGCCTGTGATGAACGCGCTCAAGACGCGCAAGCACGTTGTCCAGACCCTGATTCATACCGGCCAGCACTACGACGCGAATATGTCGGACGTGTTTTTTGAGCAGCTTGGCATTCCGGCTCCGAATGTGAACCTGGCGGTTGGCTCGGGCTCGCCTGCTTGGCAGACCGCCGAAATCATGACTCGTCTCGAGCCGGTGCTGTTAGACGGCAAGCCCGACGTTGCGCTGGTCTATGGCGACGTCAACTCAACGGTCGCTGCGGCGCTGGTCGGCGCGAAACTCGGAGTGCGCGTCGGCCACGTCGAAGCCGGACTACGCTCCTTCGATCGCACCATGCCGGAGGAAATCAACCGGCTGGTCACCGATCAGCTTGCTGATATGCTCTTTACGCCTTCCGAGGACGGAGACATTAATCTTCAGAAAGAAGGAATTCCCGCCGAAAGAATCTTCCGCGTCGGCAACGTTATGATTGATTCGCTCGTGAGGCTTCTGCCCGCGGCGCAGCGTCAGAACCGAAACCGGCTTCCCGAGCGCTATGCATTGGTCACCTTGCATCGTCCGGCCAATGTCGACGACGGCGAAATTCTGAAGCGCATTCTCCAGTCTTTGCTGGAGGTCAGCCAGGATCTTTCCGTCATATTTCCGGCGCACCCGCGGACCCGAAAGCGCATTGCCGATTTCGGACTGCAGGCGGACCAGCTACAGATCCTCGACCCGCTGTCCTATCTGGAGTTTCTTGGCATGCAGTCCCGCGCAACCGTCGTCATTACCGACTCCGGCGGCATCCAGGAAGAGACCACGTACCTTGGCGTTCCTTGCCTGACGCTCCGCGAGAACACCGAGCGGCCGGTTACGGTTTCCTTGGGAACCAACGTTCTTGTCGGACGCGATCCGGAAAAACTGCGTTCCGAACTCTCCCGAGTCCTGGCCGGCAACGCAAAGAAGGGAACCATCCCTCCTCTTTGGGACGGTCACGCGGGCGAACGAATCGCCGCTTTGCTCGCTGGCTAGACGACCTGCTAAGTTATTCGTAGAGACGCGGCTTGCCACGTCTACCTTCCCCCGTGAATCGGAATTTTCCAGCAGCCTCGAACATGGAATCAAAGCAACTGGGAAACAAAGGAGTTCCGGCGGGACGTGTTGACGTCTGGAGCGTGCGTCTCGACGAGCCGGCGAGAGCGGGCTCCGAGGTCGGCGTTCTGTCTCCCGATGAGGTCGCGCGAGCCAGCCGATTTCACTTCGAGAAAGACCGGATTCACTTTACCCAATGTCGCTCTGCACTTCGGGACCTATTGGCCGGCTATCTCGCAATTCCTGCCGCCGAGATCCGTTTCGAGTATCTGGCCAGCGGCAAGCCCCAGCTCGCCGCCGCGCAGAATCCCAGCGCGCTGCAGTTCAACGTATCCCACTCGGCAAACATGGCGCTGATTGCAGTTGGCGGCGAACACCGGCTGGGCGTCGATATCGAAAAAATTCGTGGCGACGTCGATACCACCACATTGGCCGAGCGATTCTTCTCGCTCCGCGAACGCGCTGGCCTTCAGGCGCTACCGGATCATCTCCGCGTGCCGGGTTTCTTTGCCTGCTGGACGCGCAAGGAAGCCTTCCTGAAGGCCACAGGTGAAGGACTTTCTTTTCCACTGGCAGATTTTTCCGTCACCACTCACCCCGATCTTAATCCAGAACTTGAAGAGATCAAGGGAAACACGGACGAGGGGAAGCAGTGGTTTCTGACGGACCTCAGCGTCGTCGATGGCTTCCGCGCGACGGTGGCTCGCGAGCGCTCTCTTTACTGCCTGGAAACCTATGCCTGGAACTGACCCGCTATGCGCCTCCCGCCTCCGTCCTCATCCCGCTAAGCTGTTGCTAATGAATGAATAAGGAGCCTTCTGGTCAACAGTAACATTAATGTCCTAAGGATCTAATTTGGGCAACTTCTTACCAGCAACACGCAGGAACGCGACGGCAATGCGCAGAAAAATCTGCAGAACATTGCATATCGCCCACGTTCTCAATCGTCTCGCGCGAGTCCTTTCGCGTGGTGGCGGGTTAGTATAAGAGGGAAGAGATGTGGGCTCTGTATGGCAGGGTGCGTGCATCTAAAGATAGGTGGCTCGAAGCTCCCGGAGCATATTCCGGGCAGGGGGTTAAAGATGAGGTTTTCGTTGGCGGTTGCGATCGTACTGGCGGTTATTAGCGTGAGCGGCTTGGCTCAGGAAACATTCAAAGTTAAGCGCTCAACCCCCGAAAAGGCACCGAGAAAAAGCGCGCCCGTCGGCAAGACAGCGAGTCCGGTAGCTTCCAATGGCACCTCCAAGGAATTGCAGACTCTGGAACGCCAAACCGCCAAGACCTCCGCGCCGTCTCGATCTGTGGGCAAGAAGACGCCGGGGACAGGCTCTGGGCTGAAGCCGGTAAAAGATAAGTCGAATCCGCCAATCAACTTCGGTAGAACGGGCGGCAAGGGTGGAGGAACGAGCCTCCAGAGTTCGAACCCGTACAAGGGGCGGCTGAAGCAGAAGCACGCTCGCAACTAATCACGCTCGCCAATCAAGTAAGAAAGATCGCTACAACGCGAGATTCATCGCGAAACACTAGAGCGATCCGGGGCTGGGACTGCCTGCGCTACAGCTTTTGCGCTGGGCTCTTTGAGGGAGTATTTCAGCAGGCAATACAAGGCTCGCACGCCGTCCTTCCATCCGATCTTTTTGCCTTCTTCGTACGTGCGCCCCCAGTAACTGATTCCTACCTCATAAATGCGCAGCTTTCGCCGCGCAACTTTCACCGTGATCTCAGGCTCGAAACCAAAACGATTTTCCTCGATCGGGATCGACTGAATCACTTCGCGCCGGAAGACCTTGTAGCAGGTTTCCATGTCGGAAAGATTGATGTTGGTGAGGCAATTGGAAAGCAGAGTGAGAGCCCGGTTGCCGACCGAATGCCAGAAGTACAACACTCGATGCGGCGCGCTGCCCAGGAAGCGCGAGCCAAAAACTACGTCCGCTTTTCCCTGGACCAAAGGCTCGAGCATCAGCGGATACTCCGCCGGATCGTATTCCAGATCGGCGTCCTGAATAATGACGAAGTCGCCCGTGGCTTCCTGAATGCCGCGGCGGAGCGCCGCTCCCTTACCCATGTTATACGGCTGAAGAACGACGCGGATCTGCGGATATTCAGACTGCAGTTCGGCCAGGATCTCGCGCGAGCCATCCCGCGAGCCGTCGTCCACGCAGATCAGTTCGATCTCCATGGGAACCGAGAGCACCTTCTGGACCACCTCTCGGAGCGTGGCGCGTTCGTTATAAACCGGCATCACGACGGAGAGTTTCATGGCGCGCCTGAGGGAAGGCGAGACTCCTCCAAAATCCATCACGATTGTAAACTGCGCGTGCGACGATGCGCGTGTCCGCATCCAAAAAGGCGTAAAGGATTTCCCGCTTCGGAATGGCAACGCCTCCGATCACCCGAGCAACGAAGGCAACGGGCCGTCGTGGGTGGCTTCAATCGTGAATGCGATTGGCACCAGCCAGTACTGGAAGGATACCTCGATCATCATTACCTGGGATGACTGGGGAGGCTGGTACGATCACGTGCCGCCGCTGAAGATTTCCAACTCCTATGAATATGGATTCCGGGTGCCTCTCATCGTGGTATCGCCGTATGCGAGGCCGGCGTACATTTCGCCTGTGAACCACGATTTCGGCAGCATCCTGAAATTCATCGAGGATATGTTTGGCCTGACGACGGTAGGGCCCGGGGACGGATACGCGGATTCCCGGGCGGACGATCTCTCCGATTGCTTCGACTTCAATCAGACGCCCCTGCAGTTTCAGACGATCGCGGCGCCTTTGAAAGCGGAGTATTTTCAGAATGACAAAACACCGGTGAAGGACCCGGACGACGATTGACCGCAATAATATTGACCGCGACATTGACCTCCTACGAGGAGGCTCATCCTAAGCCCTAGCGGTCGCGATGCACCGTGCCGGGCGAGAAGGCGGGCAGGCAAAGAGCGATGTACTCGGCGCCGCCAGCGCATGGTGTTGAGTAGCGAACCCACTCGCCGCGGTGCGCGATGACAGCTTGCCCGGCCGCCACATCCAGTTCACCGGATTTATGCTGCACCCGCAGCGTTCCCCGCAAAACCACGGTGTACTCGTCAAATTCCGGAGTCTGGCCCGGTTCCTCCCAGCCTTCCGGACTGCGCATGTGGGCAACGCTGATGCCGGAGGTCGCGGTGTTGACCTGCCCGACATATTCTTCAATGACCTTCGGCTTGCTTCCGGCGGATTCGATGCGCGTAGGATGCGGAATCAGAGTTGGCATGGTGATGAGGCATCGTAACAACCCACGAGCGCGCTGCACAACTCGCCGTTGCTGCGCGTAGTTATTTAAGTCATGCGGTGGAGTGACGGGCGTCTCGCCCGTCCTTTGGCAGCCAAGTGCTCTCCGCTAGCAAGATCGCGGCCTGGGGACGCCACCCGGTCTATACTCGGATTTTGCGAGGAGTAACGCGGCCGGCATGCGAGACAAGATCCTATGAAGATCGTAAGCGCGGCGGAAATGCGCGAGATCGATCGCGCCACCTCGGAGCGTTTCGGAGTACCTTCCATCACCTTGATGGAGAACGCCGGCTCGGCCGTCGCCCGTTTCGTCCTCTCCGATTATCCGCAAGCGGAGCGCGTCGCCATCGTATGCGGCAAAGGCAACAACGGCGGCGATGGATTCGTCGTCGCCCGCAAGCTCGTCGAAGCGGGCCGTGCGGTACGCGTTCTTCTGTTGTGTGATCCCCAAGAGCTTCGCGGGGATGCGGCGGCAATGTGTCAGAAGATGCTGGAGACTCTCCGGCCACTAAACATTGCGCCCCAGATAGTGCGCGAGGCGAGCGGGCTTGATTCGTCCGATGCGGCCGAGATCTTCGCTGCGGACGTGATCATGGATGCAATCCTCGGCACAGGTTTTCATCCGCCGGTCAGTCCCCTCTATGCAGCAGCAATCGGCAAGATGAATGCGGCTTCGGTTCCGATTGTTGCCGTCGACATTCCCTCGGGCGCCAATGCCGATGCCATGCAGGCGCAAACCGCGAGTGGCTTTAGCGACAAAGCACGTGCCGATGCCATCGTGACCTTCACCGCTCCGCGTCCGGCACACGTTTTCGCGGGGTTGAGCAGCGGGGCAACCGTGATTGCTCCCATCGGTTCGCCGCCAGAAGCAATCGTGTCGCAGCTCGGACTTCATCTGAGCACTCCACCCGATTTCGCTCCACTACTCGCGCCCCGAGTGCGTGAGGGCAACAAAGGCAGCTACGGACACGTGCTGGTGATTGGCGGATCGCTCGGCAAAGCGGGTGCGGCGGGGATGGCGGGATTTGCCGTGCTCCGAGCGGGCGCCGGCCTTTCGACAGTAGCCGCGCCGTTGTCCGTGCTCCCCACCATAGCGTCCTTTCATCCCGAAGTAATGACCGAGCCGCTCGCAGAAACTAAGGATGGCACGATCTCATTGCGAGCGCTCGGACCAGGCCTCGATGCGCTTGTGAAACGCAAGACGCTCGCAATTGGCCCAGGCATCTCGCGCAATTCCGAGACCGCCGAATTCGTGCGCACGATCGTCAAGCGTGGCGCCTCGTCGTCGGTCGTCAACATGGTGGTGGATGCGGACGCGCTGAATGCCTTCGAAGGATCGGCCGGCCAGCCGAACGGCCGCGGACGAACCGTCGTCATCACTCCGCACCCGGGGGAGATGTCGCGCTTGACCGGCTTGAGCATTGCCGAAATTCAAGCAAACCGCCTGGAAGTCGCGCGAAATTTCGCCCGCGAGCATGAGTTGATTGTCGTGCTCAAAGGGCATCGCACCCTAATCGCAGCGCCCGATGGCTCCGTCTGGGTGAATCCCACAGGCAATCCCGGCATGGCAACCGGAGGCACCGGAGACGTTCTGACGGGAATGGTAGCCGGCCTGATCGCGCAACATCCGCAGCATGCGCTCGAAGCCACCGCTCTCGCCGTCTATCTTCATGGACTGGCGGGGGACCTGGCCAGTGAATCCATCGGCGAAAATTCCCTCGTGGCGACGGACCTGGTGCGCTTTCTGCCCCAGGCGTTCGCGCAGATGCGGCAGCAAAAATCTGAGGAGATTCGCTTTCATGCCTAGCGAAGCACACGTTGGGACAGCCGCCGTGGGCTGTCCGGGGCGAAACCCCGCGACGCTCTTGAGTGTCAGGATGAACGAAAGTCTTGGCGACCTGCGCGCGCGTGGACAGCCGAAGGCGGCGGTCCCTACGTAGTTCTTGCTCGAGACTAGCGCGGAATGTAATTGTCAAGCAGCGTTAGGAACTGCGACCCAAGGTTCATCATCCGGGCTTGGGCGGCATCGGGGGCCTCGCCGTCAAGCATTGGGGTCGTGAGGCGAACCAGCCCGCCGTCGCTGCGATTCATACGCACCGAATCGGACACCAGGTAATACTTGGCCCAATACTCGCTGGCCACCTCGCGGCCGTGAGCCTGAAACCAGTACAGCACCAGTTCCCGGTTTCCCCCTTTTGAAACCACGTATCGATTGGCAGGGAACGAAGATCCGTCGGGACTCGTAATCTGAACCACCTCCCGTGAAGTCGGAACCCATCCTGCGCCGGGCAGGCAGTGGTTCGGCGAATGGATCGTGTCGCCGGCCTTTTGCGTCGGAAAGTACGCAATGTAGAGACTGATCGGTGGCAATGTCGGGTGGCTCGCGTTTTCGTAGTCGCGCACCAGAAACTCGCCCGGCCCGAGGATGTCAAGGGTGTCCTGGTCGAGAACGCTGTCGGTTCCCGTCCAACCGTCAATCTGCGGGGGCAGGGAACTCAGAGACTCTCGCGGCGGAAAGAACTCGCTGCGCGAATGGGCCTGGAGCACGAGCGCCGTGGCCAACATGAT
>Ga0209526_10003764_pt1 | contig 10337 bp, 9 predicted proteins | sample JacPinW_OM2H0_M1_FD_188566 | JGI IMG/M metagenome (GOLD analysis project Ga0209526, IMG submission 188566) | Forest soil microbial communities from Algoma, Ontario, Canada - Jack Pine, Ontario site 1_JW_OM2H0_M1 (SPAdes) (version 2) | ecosystem: Environmental > Terrestrial > Soil > Boreal... | reverse complement strand
AGGTGAATGACGCGGCCGGCGCGGTCGAGCAGCACGGCAGGGTCCGGCATGCCGGCGACGACGGCGCTGACCGCCGCGGTTTCGACCGGGTTGACGCCGCGGACGTCTTCGCGCGATGCGACCGCATCGTGCAACCGCCACGGCACCAGGGCGGCGGCGGCGATACAGCTAAAAACCGCGGCGGCGATGGTCAGCGACAGTTCGCCGAAGGTGACGAGGACCACGAGCGCCAGGCCCGCGGCGAGCAGGATAATGGCCGAATGCCGCAGCCGGTCCGGCCACGGCGAGAAAAAGGAAGAAGAAGGAGCGTCTATCGCCATCGGGCCGGCTCTCTCTCAGTCGGTTTCGTCAGGCGCCGGTGTCCCGGCGCTCTCTGGCGTAGGCGGCTTCGCGCCGCGGTTCGGCGTCGAGCACCGGCGTCGCCTGACGCAGGCGCTTCATGCGCGCGCCGATTATAACCTCCCGAAACGTCAGCAAGATTACAGATATGACAAACGGCGCAAGATAATAGAGGACGCGGAACAAGAGCATCCCCGCCAACAGCTCTTCGCGGTCCATCTGCCACAGCCCGACCAGCATGGCGGCATCGAACACGCCGAGGCCCCCGGGGGAATGGCTGGCGAAGCCCAATAGCGTCGCCGAGACAAAAATAACCGCGACCACGACAAAACCGAGGTTAGGCTCGTCCGGCACCAGCACATACATCGCCAGCGCGCAAAACCCGAGATCGACGATTCCGATCGCGATCTGCAGCAGCGTCAGCGGGCCGCCGGGCAAGATCACCGTCCAGGGCCCGCGCCCGACCCCTCGCGGCCGGGCCCCGACCCAGACCACATAGGTCAGGAGCCCGAGAATGATCAGGAAGGCGGCGATGCGGTTGAGCCAGGGCGGAAGCTGATCGATCGCGGCTGCGGCTTCCGGATGGCAGGCGATCCCCAGTCCGAGTACCGCGGCATTGCCGAGCCAGAAGGTCAGGCCGGCCAGGAAGCAGATCTTGGCGACGTCGATCGCGTTCAGTCCCCAGGCGGAATAGATGCGATAGCGCACCGCGCCGCCGGTAAAGACGCTGGCGCCGACATTATGTCCGATCGAATAGCTGGTGAAGGCGGCGAGCGCGTTGACGCGGTAGGGAATATCGCTGCGGCCGATCGCCCGAACCGCGAACAGATCATAGAATGTCAGCGTGAAATAGCCGGCGGCCACGAACAACGCGGCCAGCGCAATCTGGCTGGGCTCGGTCTGCTTGATGGCCTCGATGACGTCGTCGACATTGATGCCGCGGAGCATATGGTAAAGCACGTAGCACGCGATGCCGATCACGGTGACGCTGACTGCAACCGCCAGCTTATGCAGGATTTGCTTCTGGCGCAGAAACGAGACCGCCCTGCGTATTGCTTCCAGCATCTCCACCTCGATTACGATCCCACAGCGACGGCGCCGGCGCGAACGCCGCCGCCGGCCCCCCGTTTGTTCCCGGCCACGACGTCGTAGCGTGTTTCGAGCCGAAGTGGAATTCGCTTGGTGTGAATAAAACGCGCTCCTTCAATATATTAGCGGAATCCTGGCGCCGGGATGCACAGTTTTGCTGCATTCACGCCGGCAGCGCAAAGTCCCTGAGCCGCCATCATGTGCACAGGGAGTGAAGTTTTCGTGATCTCAGGCCGCCGGTTTGGCCGACAGCCGCTGGAAAAACAACAAATCGAGCCGGAGCCGTCCCGACGAGCCCCGTCAGCAAGGCGTGGATTTGGCCGCGGTGATGGGTCTGGTGGTTGAACCAATGCGCCAGGGCAGGCGCCAGTTGCTGCTCGAACTGCTCCGGCGATGAAACGCGGCGGTATTTGATCGTGCCCGCGATGCGCGCCTCGTCGAGCCGCTCGACGAAATCGACGATCCGCCGGTCCTCGGTTTCGCGCGCGACACGGAGTTCGTCGAGGGTCTCGAACAGGATCGCATCGAGCCGGTTCGGCGCCTCGCCCTCGCCGGTAAAGCGCTGCATCCAGATCCGGTCGGTCACCAGCAGGTGGTTGAGGCTGCCATGCACCGATTTGAAGAAGGCGCCGCGGTCGGCGCGATATTGTTCGTTCGAGAGCCGCGCCGCGGCGTCGTAAAGCCGGCTGTTGGCCCAGGCGTTGTAGTGACCGAACATCCGGTAATGGGCTGCGGGAGTCATCGATACCTCTGGTTCGCAAGCTGCAGAAAATCAGGCCGCCGGTGCGCTGCGCGCGAGCACCCAGTCGCGCAGCCACGATCCCACCGCGCAACCGGCCAGATATAAGGCAAACATCATCAGGCCGAGGTCGAGCCAATAGCCGGGGCGGCCGGGAACCAGACGGGCCAGTGCCGCCGCGACCAGTGCTGCCACCAGCACCGCCAGCCAGCGCGACGTCACCTTCGATACGCCCGGACCGCGATGAACCACCGCGATCCAGCCCATGGCGAAACCGAGCAGCAGCGACGTCAACAGCCAGCCCCAATGAAATGTCACGAAATATGCCATGCCTTACCTCACCGTGAATTCGATGCGGCGGTTCTGCGCCTTGCCTTCGTCGGTATCATTGGTGGCGACCGGCTGCGTGCTGCCGTAGCCCGTCGCCGTGAACCGGTCCGCGGGCAGGCCTGCCTTGACCAGATAATCGGAGACGGCCTGCGCGCGCTTTTCCGACAACGCCTGGTTGAAGGCATCCTCGCCATCGGTGTCGGTATGCCCGGCAATTTCGATATTGACGGTCGGGCAGCGCAGCGCGGTTTCGATCAGCCGGTCCAGCAGCCCCGCCGAATCCGGGTCGATGGTGGCGCGGCCGGATTCGAACCGGATTTTTCCCTTGGCCAGCAGATCCGAAAACAGCTGCTGGCATACGGTGGCATCGACCGGCGCGGACGCGGGCTTGACCGAGATATCGGCCTTGACCTGCCAGCCTTGCGGGAAATCCTTCAGCAGCGCGGCACGGATCTGGGCAGCCGCGGTGTCATACAATGCGTCGCCCGAAATTTTCACCTCGCGATCGGACACCACCAGCGTGCCGGTCGACAGCCGCGACAACGCGCCCAGCGCCGGCACCACCGCGCCGGCGAACCCAGACGGCGCGCCGACGCTGGCCTTGAGATTGTCGACCACTTTTTCGCTGAAAAATTTTCGCCCGGCGGCGGCCGCAATCGCCGCGTGGACCGCGTTGTCGGGCACATAGCCGGTCAGCGTCACGGTCACCGCGACCGGGTCCTTGTAGGCCTGGAAGATATAGGGCGGCGCCTTGATGTCGTTGGCGGCCACCGAAAAACCCTCCGGGAGATTTTTCAGCGCGGCGGCAATCGCTTCGCGGCCGCCGAGGTCGCGCGCCATTCCGGAAAGACTGACCTTGCCATCCGAAATCGCGACCTTGCCGTCTTTCAATTTCCCGATCTGATCGACCAGCAGCAACGCGGCATTGTCGAAACGCGGCGGCGCGCCGCGCGCCAAATTCATCTGGTCGGCGACTTCGACGCCGCCGAGAGCAGCGCGGGCCGCCTCGAGCAACCTGCCCTTGCTGGCCGGCAATGGCGCGCTGCCGCCCAAGGTGACCCTGACCACGTCGCGCTCGGCCGACCAGACGAACGGCTTGGCTTCCGGCACCAGCCTGGTTTCGTCGTTGACCAGCCGGACGCCCGGCACCGCTTCCACCGAGGCCACCGCACTTCGGCGGCCTTCTTCCGAGAAGGCATCCGCGGCAAATGTGACATCGCGGCCGGCAACCGCGATCCTGCTCTTGTCGAGCACGGTATCCTTAAGCGCGGCGGTCGAGCGGGCGGCCAGATCGGTTTCCAGCGGGAGCGTGTTGGTCCAAGCCGCGATAGCCCAAAAAACAACCAGTGGAATGACGCCCGGCCACCATTTGCTGCTCCACTTGAAAAGTCCGTGCATTCGGCGTCCTGCGGGTCTGAGAATTGAGAGAAAACAAACCCTTGCGGGGCTGTCAAACCCGAAATAACACAGGATCGGTCCGGTGACGGACGGCCTGCCCGACTAACCGTTTCTTCAGCGGTTTCCCGCTAATTTCCAAAGCGCATCCCAACCGGCCAGTTCTTGTTAATGAAGCAATTCCGCAACAACGTCATCCGCGCCGGACTGGGAGCGCTTTACTTCACCGGAGCACATCATCTGCTGCGGCCGATTTTCTCGGGCGTCGGCGCGATTTTCATGCTGCACCACGTCCGGCCGCGCCGCGACGTCGAGTTCCAGCCCAATCGCCATCTCGAGGTCGCGCCGGAGTTCCTGCGCGCGATGCTGGCGCATCTGCGCTCTCATGGCGTCGACATCATCACGATGGACGAGGTGCATCGGCGATTGATCGAACGCAATTTTTCGCGGCGATTTGCCTGCTTCACGCTCGATGACGGGTACCGCGACAACAGGGATTTCGCGCTGCCCGTGATGCGCGATTTTGACGCACCGTTCGCCGTTTATGTCGCCAGCGATTTCGCGCAAGGCAGCGGCAGGCTGTGGTGGATCGCGCTGGAGATGGTGATCGCCAAAACCTCCTCGATCGAGGTCGCGATGGGCGGTGACGCCGTCCGCCTCGATACGTCCACGCCGGCCGCCAAGCAGGCCGCGTTCGACCGTCTGCACGGCTGGCTGCGCGCGTTGCCGGGCGAGCATGACATCCATCGCGAAATCGGCGCGCTGTGCGCGCGTCATGGCGTCGACGAAATCGCCATCTGCCGCGACCTCTGCATGTCCTGGGACGAGCTGAAGCCATTCGCGGAAGACCCGCTGATCACGATCGGCGCGCATACCATCACCCATTGCAATCTCGCCCGGCAAACCGAGCAGATCGCCGGCCATGAGATGGCGATCAGCCGGGCGCGAATCGAAGAAACATTGCAGCGTCCGGTCGTGCACCTCGCCTATCCCTATGGCGACAAGATCGCCGCCGGCGCCCGCGAGTTCGCGCTGGCGCGCGCGGCCGGATTCAAGACCGCGGTAACGACGCGGCCCGGCATGATCTTTCCCGAAAGTGCCGATCATCTGACCGCGCTGGCGCGGGTTTCGCTGAACGGCAATTATCAGGACACACGGATTTTTCCGGTGCTGACCTCCGGCGCCGCCACCGCGGTATGGAACGGCTTCAGGCGCATCGACGCGGCGTGAGTCTACCGCCGTATCTGCGCTTCCCTTCCCTTCTCCCCTTGTTGGAGAAGGTAGCGCGCGAAGCGCGCCGGATGAGGGGTCTCTATCAGCGGAGACAGACCCCTCACCCGCTCGCTACGCTCGCGACCTCTCCCCGCAAGCGGGGCGAGGTGAAGAGCCTCACGTCTCGATCTTCACATATTCGAAATCGCCGGGCTTGTTGTCGATCCCGACCTTGGGCGGCGAGATCCAGGGCGCGAAGCGGCCGGTCTCGGTCACCGGCGTCATCAGCGAGCTGATGAAATCACCGTCATCGGCCGAAGGCAGCCAGTCGCTGTTGCGCCTGTTCCAGGTCGAATCGTCGATCAGCACGCCGTCCGGTGTGGCGTGGATGTCCCTGAATTCGCCGATCTGGCGGTGGAATGCGACATTCGGCAAGGTCAGCTTGAAGTCGTAACCGGCCGTCGAGATGATCTTGTTCCAGCGCAACAGGCCCTTGATGCAGTCCTGGGTGTAGTCGTCGCGCAGCCGCATGTTGAGCGCGGTCAGCGCCGGCTCGTCGACGCGCTTGATCTGCCCATCCACCAGCTTGAGCACGGGATAGGTGTCGTTCTGCAGGCGGTGATCGTCGTTGATCTGGGTCTCGTGGAAGCGGCCCTTGATGCCGGCATTGAAGGCATTCGCCGCATTGGTCGACACTTCCGAGCCGAACAGGTCGAGCGACAGCGAGTAGTGCAGGTTCAGCTTCTTCTGGATGGTCGGAAGATCGATCACGCCGAGCGCGCGCACCTTGGCGACATCGGAGGGGTCGCTGAGGCCGGCGGCCTTCATCGCTTCGCAAGTCCGCTGCACCACGCGGCTGATGCCGGTCTCGCCGACGAACATGTGATGGGCTTCTTCGGTCAGCATGAAGCGGCAGGTGCGCGACAACGGATCGAAGCCGGATTGCGCGAGGCTGTGCAGCTGCATCTTGCCGTCGCGGTCGGTGAAGTAGGTGAACATGAAGAACGACAGCCAGTCCGGCGTCGCCTCGTTGAAGGCGCCGAGCATGCGCGGTGAGTCGGCATCGCCGGAGCGGCGGCGCAACAGTTCATCGGCCTCCTCGCGGCCGTCACGCCCAAAGTATTTCTGCAGCAGATAGACCATCGCCCAGAGGTGGCGGCCTTCCTCGACATTGACCTGGAACAGGTTGCGCAGGTCGTAGAGCGAGGGCGCGGTCTTGCCGAGATGGCGCTGCTGTTCGACCGAGGCAGGCTCGGTGTCGCCCTGGATCACGATCAGCCGGCGCAGCGTGGCGCGATGCTCGCCCGGCACTTCCTGCCAGGCCGGCTTGCCGTAGTTTTCGCCGAACGGAATCACGCGGTTCTCTTCCTGCGGCGCCAGCAGGATGCCCCAGCGATAATCCGGCATCTTGACATAGTCGAACTTGGCCCAGCCGCGCGGATCGACCGAATAGGCGGTGCGCAAGTAAACCAGCGACTGCTGAAAGCCGTCCGGCCCCATGTCGTTCCACCAGTCGATGTAACCGGGATGCCAGCCCTCCAGCGCCTTGAGTACCTGCCGATCTTCGCTGAGATTCACGTTGTTGGGAATCTTGGTTGAGTAATCGACGTTCATGATGTTCATGGCGGGGTCTCCCGTGGTGGGGTTAGTAGCGAATGGCGAGTAGCGAATGGCGAGTAGAAGAAAGTAGACGAGGAGGACTGGCTTACTATTCGCTACTCGCCACTCGCTATTCGCCTCTTACACTCTCGTCATATCGAACTGCGCCTTCTGGCCGGTGCCGTAGCGGCGCAGCGCGCCGTCCTCGCCGACCGCGTTGGGGCGCTGAAAGATCCAGTTCTGCCACGCCGTCAGGCGCGAGAAGATTTTCGATTCCATGGTTTCCGGTCCGACGAAGCGCAGATTGGCTTCCATCCCGGTGAGACTGTCGGGCGAAAAACTGGTGCGCTCCTCGAAAAACACCCGGATCTCGTCGTCCCAGTCGATATCGTCGAGCGCAAACGTGACGAGGCCGAGCGCTTCGGCGGCTTCGGCATCCAGTGCCTCGCCGATCTTGCCTTGCGCGCGCGCGACATCTTCGGGATCGGCCTGGAAGCGCGACTGCAGCCGGGTCAACCCGTGGCTCATCGGATACGGCCCGAAATTCATCGCCGACAGTTCGATGGTCGGGGGGCTGCGGTTATCGCCCTGCCTCGAACCGATCAGCATGTAGGAGCGGTCGGCCGCGAACACCAGTTCGGCGAGGGTGCCGACGAAGCAGGAGCCGGGCTCTACCAGCGTCACCAGCGTGCGCGAGGTGACGTCGATGCGCTTGAGCACCCGCTTCCAGTATTGCCTGATTTCATTGACCAGCCAGTGCGCCTTGTTGGCTTCCAGAAAGGCGTCGCAGGCCAGCACATTGCCGCGCTCGCCATGCGACTTGAACACCAGCATCGCGGTCTCGAGCTCGTTGATGCGCAAATGCAGGATGGCGTCATCGAGCTCGCGCGCCACCTGCAGCGGCCAGAATCTTGCTCCCTGCGCGACCATGCCGTCGGTATCGGCGGGCGGAGCTTCCTCGGGCGCCTGAATCGAGATGGTGGCGATGCGCTGGGCGCGGTCGATATCGACGCTGACCAGGCCATAGCGGATGCCGTTTCCGTCGAAGCTGCGCGTCAGCGGATTTAGCGAAATGCCCTTGCCGTTGCCGTTGCGCTTCGAGGCGGCGGCGAATTCGCGTGTGCGCTCGGCCACCCTCGCTTCAAGCTTGCTGTTCGGCACGATCTCGTCGACCAGGCGCCATTGCACGGCGCGCTTGCCCTTGATGCCTTCCTCGATGGTGCAGAAATAATCGGCGTGATCGCGGCGCACCTTGCGCTTGTCGACCACCCGCGTCAGCCCGCCGGTGCCCGGCAACACCGCCAATAGCGGCACCTCCGGCAGCGCCACCGCCGCCGAGCCGTCGTCGGCCAGAATGATGTGATCGGTGGCAAGGGCGAGTTCGTAACCGCCGCCCGCAGCCGTACCGTTGATGACGGTGAGAAAACGCTGGCCGGAATTTTCGGATGAATCCTCCAGGCCGTTGCGGGTCTCGTTGGTGAATTTGCAGAAATTGACCTTGTGGGCATGGGTTGCGCCCGCCAGCATCCGGATGTTGGCGCCGGCGCAGAACACGCGGTTCTTGCCGGAACGCACGACCACCACCTTGACGCCGGGATGCTCGAAGCGCAGCCGCTGCACGGCGTCGGCGAGCTCGATGTCGACGCCGAGATCGTAGGAATTCAGTTTCAGCTGATAGCCTTCGAACAGCCCGGCATTCTCGTCGACATCCATGGTCAGCGTCGCAACGTCGCCATCGACGTCGAGCTTCCAGTGCCGGTAGTGCTGTGGATCGGTCTGAAAATCGATGTACCGCGCGCCATGAGCGAGGACGCGATCTTCACCGGGCTTTTCGCCAGCCATTGGGCCACCCTCATTTGTTCTTGGTTATTCGCATAACATGCACAATAATGCATGTTATGCGCGAAGTCTAGCCCTCCCAAGGACAAAATCTGCATTTTGCTTCATGTGCGGTTGACGACGCCGATCGCCACCCAATCGGCTTTGGACAGCAGCGGCAGCGCCAATTTGGCCTTCAGCAGCGCCGCCAGGGCCGCGGCCGGAAAACCGTCGGCAAATCCGGCGCCGCCGGTGACCGCTTTGCGCAGGGCATCGAGCTCTGCCAGAGCCTCGCCCAAAAACCGCGCCGCGGCGTGCGGCTTTTGCATGCGGAGCCGTAGATTGGCATTGGCGATCTGGATGCAGGCGCGAAGCAGGATCCGCTCGCGGCCGCCCTGCGGGGCCGCCGCCCATACCGTCTCCAGGATCTCCTGCGCTTCCCAGAAATAGCCGGCGTCGTTGAGCGCGAGCCCGTAACGCAGCGCCGGATGGCGGGCGGGCACATAGCCGCGAAAGCGCGACGGCACCAGGAGCTTGGCTTGGGCCAGGGTCTCGTAATCGGCCCCGGCCTCGGCGGTCTCGCCGGGGACATAGGCCCATTGCGGCAAGGGGAGATTGGCGGCGTTCAAGGGCGGGATGCTCATCGGGGCATCGCCACGGAAAATGGCTCAGGCGGCCCGCCCCTGCGAGCCTTCGTCAATGCGAAAAACCGCGTTTGCGAATTCCAAGATCGCATCCAGCGTCGCCCCCGGCGCTTCACGATGCGGCGAATGTCCTGCCCCTGGAACGATCGTCACATCGACCGGACAATAGCACTCTTCCTGCGCGATTTCGATCTGGCGGATTGTCCCATACTGGTCGTCCGACCCTTGCACGATCGCCACCGGGACCCGGATGTAGGCGAGATATTCCGAAATATCCCAGTCTCGAAATTTCGGGTCGAGCCAGGCGCCGTTCCAGCCATAAAAGGCGTTGTCGACGTCGCGGTGCCAGCGCGCCAGTTTTGTCTTGAGGCCGGTGGTCTCGTAGGCGGTTTTGATCTCGGCGATCGAGTTCACCGAGATATCTTCGACGATGAAATGCGGGGCGATCATCGCCACCCCCTGCACGCGATGATCCTGATGGGCGCCGGCATAGATCGCGGCGATCGAGGCCCCGTCGGAATGCCCGAGCAACAGGCCGCGGCGAAAGCCGATCTGGTCGAGCAGCCTTGGCAACACCTCGAGCGCCTCGATCTGCATGTAGTCGAGCGGCCGCGGCAATTTTGCCGGCGATGAGGCGCCATAGCCGGCGCGCGAATAGAGCAACACACCGGCACCGGTTGCGGCCTGAAGTTTTTCGGGAAAATCGCCCCACAGCGCGGCCGATCCGAGACCTTCATGCAGCATGACGATGGTCGGCGCCGCATCGGGCGCGGGACCGATCATGCGGTATTCGAGATTGGCGCCGCCGATCGTGAGGAAGCCGATGGGTTGCAATACAGTCATATCTCTCTTTGGCGTACGGTCCGAAAACCCAATTCGTCATGGCCGGGTCAAGCCCGGCCATGACGGTTAGTTACTGGTGCCTTCCCGCAATTTAAACCGCTGGATCTTTCCGGTTGCGGTTTTCGGCAAGGCGTCGACGACGTCGATCCAGCGCGGGTATTTCCACGGACCGATCTTCTGCTTGACGTGCTCCTTTAGCAGTTCATGCAGGCCGGCGGTGTTCGCATCCGCGCGCAAAACGACAAAAGCTTTCGGCTTCAACAATCCTTCGGGGTCGGCTTCGGGCACCACGGCGGCTTCCAGCACCGCGGGATGGGTGATCAGCGCGC
>Ga0209526_10003763_pt1 | contig 10338 bp, 8 predicted proteins | sample JacPinW_OM2H0_M1_FD_188566 | JGI IMG/M metagenome (GOLD analysis project Ga0209526, IMG submission 188566) | Forest soil microbial communities from Algoma, Ontario, Canada - Jack Pine, Ontario site 1_JW_OM2H0_M1 (SPAdes) (version 2) | ecosystem: Environmental > Terrestrial > Soil > Boreal... | reverse complement strand
CGCCGGCAGCGCCGGCGAGGCGGCGACGGTTGCTCGCCAGGGTGCCGAATGGATCCTCAACTCCTATCTCGGCGCGCAGCATCAGCCGGTCATGCAGCGCAGCTTCACACCGGCCGGCGTCGACCCGCTGCAGCGCTATCTCGACGAAGTGATCGTGCACGGCACGCCCGACAAGGTCGGCGACGAAATCCTGCGCCTGCGCGACGAGATCGGTCTCGACTATCTCCTCTGCGCGCCGCTCAGCCATCAATCCTTCATGCTGCTGACCGAGCAGGTCCTGCCGCGGATCGCCTGACAGGCGATGCGGGGCCTTTTTCTTGGCAGTGCTAGCCCCGTCGGATACACTTTCCGACGCTGTTGCGGATTAATATATGCCTTGGACGAATGGTCCTCTTACCGTCTATCACGGATGCCACGATGTTTCGGCAACGAGCATCCGCGCGGGCGTTAACACCGCGCACTGCCGTTTGCGCACTGACTTCGGGATCGGCTTCTACACCACAACCAGTTACCGGCAGGCTGCGTTCTGGGCTAACGGTCAGTACAGGCGCGCCAGGCGCAAGGGTACACCCGCAGCTTTTGCAGTAGTGCTGCAGTTCGTCTTGCCGCGTATACCGCTTGGCAGCCTGAGCTCGCTCGTATTCATCATCGAGAACTCGAATCCTGACTATTGGGACTTTGTGACCCACAATCGAACCGGTCCCCGGCCGCATTATACCGTCGGAAGCTTGGCTGGAAACTACGATGTGGTTTACGGTCCGGTCAGCTTGTGGCCTCAGCTGCTCGTTATTAAGGACTGCGACCAGATCAGCTTTCATAACGCAGGCGCAATCTCTGCATTGCCGGTCCCCACAACCCGAGCGGCTGGGACAGCAAGTGACCCTCTATTGAGGCCCTAGGCTATGGCAATCTCTCTTCAGAACACCGTCTATCCCCGCAAGGATGAATACTGGCGCGTGGTTGAGCGTACCCTCGATAATGTATTTAACGGCAACCCCGCCGACGCCCGTCGGTTGCGACAGGAGATCGACACTCTGTCCGATGATGAGCAATTGATTTTCTATCACGCAGAGCCCCTCGACGTGGCAGCTGATCTCGCCGACGTGACGCCGTCGTCGACGCAGGTGCAGCAATATGATGCACTGGCTCAAAACCTGGGCTGGATCTAGCCTAAGGCTTGGGTGCAACGCTTCCGCAAACGGAGGGGACGGTGAGCGGTATTATCGAACTTCGCAAAGGTGATCTGTTCGACGGACCGAGCGACCTCGTCGTACTCCCGTGCTCGACGGTACCGACGGTCACACGGTTCGTGGCTGATCACCTCAGTAACTTCGACATTCGTGCGCCCAAGCGGCGGATGCTGCCTGGTGAGGTCGTAATAGAACCTTTCCGAGGATCGGAGAATATTGCTGCCTACGTCGCTTTCGCCGCCTCTGTCACTGTTCCAGGCGCGACGAGGCCAGATTTGGTCGGGCGAATCGGCGAGGCATTGGGTCGATTCACAGCCGAAAACTCGTCTGTGCAAATTGTTGCCGCACCGCTGCTGGGGGCCGGGGCGGGGGGTCTCCGGAGCGAGGAAGTTGTAAAATCGCTCAGTTCTGCGTTTCTCGCTTATTGCGCCCCACGGGCGACCTTACGCATTTTCGTCCGTCATGAGGACGTGTTCGCGCGTCTTCGGGCGCTTCCGATCTTCGCTAAGGGAAGCGGGGCAGAGGAGCATGTGTCCTCCGGGAAAGAGGCTCCCCGTGTATTTGTCAGCTACACCAGAACCTCAGAAAGACATGAAACTTGGGTAAAAGAGCTGGCAACGTTTCTGCGAACAGAAGGGGGGATAAATGCGCGCCTGGATTTGTGGCACCTCTCTGCGGGAGGAGATGTGGCTCAATGGATGTGCAACGAGTTGGATCTGGCGGATCGCGTCCTGCTGATCTGCAACGAGGTTTACGCCCAACGAGCCGATAGGCGGCATGGCGGCGTCGGATGGGAGATAAGATTGATACAGGGTGATCTCTTGATGTGCCAAGACACCCTCAAATATGTTCCGGTCGTATGCTCCGAGAATGTCGAGGCTGCTACGCCGAAATTTCTGCGGACGATAAAATGCCTCCATTGGGATCCGTCAAAACGAGAGGATCATTTCCGTGAAGAACTCGTTAACGCTTTGTACAATGTGTCTTTAGAGCCGCCGCTGGGTTCTCGGCGCGGGCTGCCCTCGTGAGTTACGGAAGGACTGTATCGGAGCTTTCTGCCTACAACCTGCCGTCAGCCATCAATTACTCACGATGCTGACCGGCCAGGTGCTGCCGAGCATTACGTGAGCCCACCGGCAGAAGCAGGTCGGCGGGGGACACAGCGGATGGGGGTTGGCCGTCTGATGGGCGATCTGTCCCACGACTGACAAATCGCCGAGTTCCCATCGGGCAACTGATACTTCCGCTTCCGCAATCGTTCGCCTGGCTGCGCAAACCTCCAAAGCCGCCCCTCGTGGTCATCAGCCGCTGGATCGTCGTCACCCCGGCACAAGAGATCGCTCGCGGGACCACGTGCAATAATCGTGGCCAGCACGCCGGCTTTCATAGCTGTACCCGATGTCATTCTGAGGCCGCCGCGGCGTCTTCCTGGATCATTGCAGCACCCTTTTCGCCGATCATGATCGAGGGTGCATTGGTGTTGCCGGTGGTCACGGTCGGCATCACCGAGGCGTCGATCACGCGCAGCCCGCCGACGCCGCGGACTCGCAGCCGCGAGTCGACCACGGCCATCGGGTCCTCTCCCATCCGGCAGGTGCCGACCGGATGATGGAGGTTCATGCCTGCCCGATGCATGAAGTCGATCAGTGTTTCTTCGGAGCTCGCATCGGGCCCGGGCATCGTCTCGACAGCGCTGTGACGGGCGAGCGGCGGCGCGGCGAAGATCTGCCGGGCGTGCCGGGTGCCGGAGAGCAAGACCTGTTCATCGCTCGCCGCCGACAGATAGCTCGGGCGGATCGCCGGCGGCGCGAGCGGGTCGGCCGAGCGCGCCATGATCGTGCCGCGGCTGTCCGGCCGCACCGCGCATACGACGATCGTCATGCCCGGTTGTTGTTCGAGGCGGCCGATTCCGTTCGGGTCGTAGCTGCCGGGTGTGAAGAGCAATTGCAGATCCGGGCTCGCCAGCCCTTCGCGGCTGCGACAGAACACCATTGCGGTGGTGACGCCGAAGGTCAGTGCGCCGCGGCCGGTGGCGGCGAACCGTCCGACCTCGCGGGCGAGCCGCACGCCGCGCGCCAGCTGGTTGATAGACACCTCGTCCTTGACCCGGTGTGTGACGCGGACCGCGAAATGGTCGGACAGATTGGCGCCGACACCCGGCAGCTCGTGCACCACCTCGACGCCGATCGACCGCAGATGATCGGCGGGACCAATCCCCGAGATCTGTAAGAGGTGCGGCGAGTTGACGGTGCCCCCGGAGACGATCACCTCGCGCGACGCTTGCACCCGGCGCTCGCCGCCGCCCTGCCGAAACGCGACCCCGGTGCAACGATGCCCCTCGAACAGCAGGCGGGTGGCGATGGCCTTGGTCTCGACGCGCAGGTTCGGGCGCCGCCGCGCTTCGGCCAAAAAGGTGCGCGCGGTCGACCCGCGGAAACGCCCCCTGCGGGTCATCTGGGAATAGCCGACCCCCTCTTGCTGCGCACCGTTATAATCGGAGGTGAACGGAAACCCGACCTGTTGCGCGGCTTCGACAAAACGGTGGGTCAGCGGCAGGATCGTCCGATAATCCTCGACGAGGAGCGGGCCGCCCTTGCCGCGATATTCCGAACTTCCCGACACGTAATGCTCGGATTTCTTGAAATGGGGAAGGACATCCGAATAGCTCCAGCCGCGGCAGCCCATCTGTGCCCAACCGTCGTAATCGGCCGGATTGCCGCGGACATAGAGCATGCCGTTGATCGAGCTGGTGCCGCCCAACACCTTGCCGCGCGGCCAATGCAGTGAGCGGTTGGCAGTCCCCTCCTCGGCCTCGGCGTAGTAATTCCAGTTGACCAGTGGGTTCGCCCGTAGGTGCAGTGCCCCGGCCGGGATGTGGATCATCGGGTGCCAATCGGTCGGGCCGGCCTCGAGCAGTACGACTTGCGCTCCACCCTCGCTCAAGCGGTCGGCGAGCACGCAACCCGCCGATCCGGCGCCGACGATCACGTATTCCGCATGCAGATCCGTCATAGCTTCGATCTCACCGCGTACTCCCCGTCATTCCTGCGAAGGCGGGAATCCAGGGCAACGGCAACTTTTCGCCCTGCGACGCCGGCCCCCCGCTTCCGCGGGGTTGACGGTAGGATGTTGATGGGCCGGGTTCAAGGACCACCGTCCTCGGAGGCGTTTATCTGCCTTTTTGCTATGAAGGGTTGGTTCGGACGGGGAGGTGCCTGGCCGTGACAACCCACGAAGACGATCATCGGCCTGATCGGCCCCACAATTGTCGCCAGTCTCCGATGCATCCCGTTGTAAGGACGACGTGTTCGCGCACGAGAACGGAGGTCAGCCGCGGTCGACATTGTCGGAAAGGCCGGCGACTTTTTTGACGAAATCAAGCGGCCCGGAGAAATCAAACGCGTTGTAGACGGCGTTAAGGTGGTTGAAATGCGGCGCCTGGGCAAACTGAACGAAAGTAAGGCGGTGTCCGGCGTAATCCGAGTTGAGCAGATCGCGCGCAAAAGCCAGCAGCTTGCGGCGGTCCTCAGCTCGCCAATTGTCATTGAGCGAGTAGAACTTTTCGAGCCAGTCGCGTGTACCCGACGCCTCGAAAGCCGCGGCACTCGGCGTCACACAGATCTGGCCGCCGCACAGTTCGCGCGTGATATGCATCATTTGCGGAAGGTTGGCGCACGCATGAACGCGCCCGGCATAGAGCAACGACTGGTGCGGCATCAACAGGCCGCCCGGGCTTCTTTGCGCTTCGGCAATTGCCGCAACCAGATGAGCGTTGATGCCCTCCCGGTAACAGACGAGATCCGCGAGCTTCTCACGAACCGCCTGCAAGCGCTCGAGGCCGGTTTGCTGCGCATTCCACAACGCAGCGCCGATCATCATGTCGGCGACATAGAGGATTCGCAGGACATACGGAAAGGCCGAATACCGGTGCAGGGTGCCGCGGATGTAGGAGGCCGCACGCGTATGGCGATAAAAGAAGACGTCCTCCCAGGGGATCAGCACATTGTCGAGCACGAGGAGCGTATCGACCTCGTCGAAACGGTTGGTAAGGGGATAGTCGGCAGTGTTGCTGCGGCCCGCGAAGCCCGAGCGGCACAGATGCTTCGCCCCGGGTGCGCTCATCTTGACAATGCAGCCGACTGCATAATCGGATAATTCTTCGTCGCTCCAGGCGCCGACCGTCGGCTTTAGAAAAGCCTGGTCGGCGTAAGACGCAGCGGTCTCGTATTTGGCACCGCGCAGTATTATCCCGGCATCGGTTTCCTTCACGACATGCACCATCATGTCGGGGTCTTGATCCTGGGGGCGTCGCGATCGGTCACCCTTGGGGTCGGTATTGGCGGAAACGTGAAAGACATCCTCGTCGAGGACGCGGCCGATGTGACGCTCGATATTGTCGCCAAAGCGCGGATCGATGTCGTTGAGCACGTCGCGCCCGTCGAGCAGTGACCACATTTCGCCGACCGTCTCGTCGCCGACGCGAGTGACCACGCCCCGGATGTCGTTGAAATAGGCGTCGAGCGCGCGCCATTTCTCGTCCCAATGTGCTTTTTCGGTCGGTGGCCGCAGCAGCGTCGAAAACTGGCCGCCGCTCTCCTCGAACGCCATCACTGCAGCGTAGTCGGGCTCGCTGGCCATGTCGTACATGCGGGCCTTGGCGTCGACGATCGGCTCGAAGGCCGGATGCACCGTGACGTCGCGGACCCGTTCCCCGTCGATCCAGATCTCACGCCCGTCGCGCAAGGCGGCGCGGTATTGCTCACCGGTCCGAATCATTTACCTCTCCGGGTCATCCGGGGTCGCCGGGGAAAATCGCCTTCTTCAGGATCGCATGAATGCCCCAGTTGGCGTCCACTACCTGGGTCACTCCGAAATCAACCGCGACCGACATCAGCGAAATCGCTTCGTCCTCGGACAGCCCCTTCGTCGTCATCAGGAAATGCCGCATCTTGCGAAACGCGTCCCGCATCGCGAGGTCGATCGAGGATTTGGCGAAAATCTCGCTCTGCGCTGTGTCGCCGAGTTCCGCCAGATAGTTGGCGAAACTAAAGCCGTGAACGACCCATTCGTCGGAGGTCTCCAACAGCGGATAGCCGAGATCGGCGAGTGGGGTCCGGGCCAGCCGGTCCCGCTTGTGCAGGACCAGCTGAAAGGTGCCGGTCAGCGAGCATTCGATCGCGGTGCCACACAGCTCCGAATCCCCTTGGCTCGCATGCGGATCACCCACCGAGAACAGCCCGCCCGGTACCGCCACCGGGTAGTACATCACTGCGCCTTTGCCGATCCGCCAATTATCGATGTTGCCGCCGACATAGTTCGGCGGGATCGAGTTGACGATTTCGGTCTCCTTCGGAGCCAGCGCGATGACGCCGAAATGCGGACGAACCGGGATGCGCAGGCCTTTCAGGATGCTGTGGTTCTCCTGCACGAGGGCATGGTCGACCGGCACACCGGGATAGTCGATGATCCGGTGCACCACGCCGAACGGATCGGTCTGCGGAACCCAGCGGTAGTTGTAGACCGCCCGCGCCCAATTGCGGCCACCCGTTGTGTCGAGTTCGTAGATGGTGATCACCTCGCGCGGCTTCGGCTCGGTCAGCAGATCATTGTAGTGAAAGCCCCACCATGCCGCGGCATTGCTGCCGAAAGCACGGCCCTCGAATGCGGGATTGCGGCAGCCGCGCGGCTTCACATCCAGGATCCGCACCTCGAGCACGTCACCTGGCTCGGCATCTCGTACAAGGACCGGACCGGTGCAGATGTGGACGCCGAACCCTTCGCCGGCGCCGCGCCCATGGACCGACGCATCCATCGGTCCGGCACCTCGGCGGTCGACACTCTTGGCGTCCTTCGTCCAGTGAAAGACGCTCTCGGCGCCAGGGTCGCCCTCGATCATGCGCGCATGATCGTCATAGGCATGGTGGGTCAGCGTTTCGATCGTGACGAAATCCCCCGACTTGACGGAGAGAACGGGTTTCAGCGACCGGCTGAAATAGCCCCAATGCACCGTCGCAGCGGTGGCCGACAAAACTTGGTGACTGGCTTCCCCGGTTGCGCTGGTATGTCGATTTGTCGTTACCATCCTCATCTTCCTTAGGGGTGACCCACGCACCGATCATCATCGTCAATTTCGGCCTCTGCCAAGCCGCGAACGAGCTGAAGCGCGCCCTCATTGTTGCGGCCTGCAAAAGAGAGTGAGCAGCCGACGGTTATTCGCAGTGCAGCAAAGTGTGTGCCGCCCGACAAACCGGCGACCCGCAAGACGGATGCGCGCGCCGCTGCTGCCGCGGTTTTTGCCGAATTGATTAATGTCAGGGCACCCGGAGCAGGTTTTGTGCAGCAGCATGCCCCCCAACCAGAGCGACCCGATCGCCTGGCGGTGGGGACCGGTGCAGGGTTTGGGGTGATGCCCGCCTGAGCGCGCCCGGTCGCCGCCAAGTTCAGCATAAATGCGGGCCAGTAACAGGTGCCCGACATCAACGAGTCGGCTTGTACCATCGGACTGCGGCGCATACCCGGTTACAGAGCCTCACCCAAAATTACAACTCCTTACTAAGCTGAATTAATAAATTCATCGTAGAGTTACATCGTCTCATTAGGTTCGCAGTCCGTAACGGCCAATGAGGAAGATGATGAACGATTTTCACCATCGTCTCGAAGGGGAAATCCCGCGGCTTCGGCGCTATGCCCGAGCCCTGACCCGTAACGCGGTTCGGGCGGACGACCTCGTGCAAGAAACACTCGTCCGGGCGCTCTACAAGGGACATTTATGGCAGCCTGGGACCGATTTGCGGGCCTGGCTCTTCACCATCATGCACAACCAGAATGTAAACGAAATCAGGCGCGCCATCCGCGATGACGCAACCGTCGACCTGGAGAATTGTTCTGCGATCCTCACCGCGACGACCGATCCGACGGCTTCGCGCCAGCTGTGCGAGTTGGATCAGGCGCTTGCGCAGCTTCCGGAAGAGCAGCGTCAGGTCATTCTTCTGGTCGGACTCGAAGGGGTGAGCTACGAGGACGCGGCAGCGATCCTCGACGTGCCGATCGGGACCATCCGCTCGCGCCTGTCGCGCGGGCGTGAGTCCCTGCGCAAGCTGATGGATATGGAGGTTAAGCCAGCGAGCAGTGCAGCCTTGCGAAACTTAGGTCCGAGGCACTCGGGCGATGCACCCCCAACCGTCGCTGCCGAGGAACACGCACTCCCAGGGCTCGACTGACCACTCACGACCAGCTCCGCAGACCCGGAATGGCCTTCACCCGGGAATCCAGTCGGGGACGTTTACGCCCGGTCTGGGCGGGGTTATTCAGTTATTCGGCAAAGTGTTAGGAACTGCAGAAGTCTGCACCATGAAGACCAAACCAGAAAGTTATACGAGCTTTAACGAGCGTTCGGTTGTTCTACGTCAGCGCCGAAACTTAAAAATGGCGAGCTCGGCCCACGCTTACGTTCGCGGCAACACGCTGAAATTCTACGAATGGCTGACTGCAGCGGATAAAAGGGGTGTTCCGGAAGGCCCGCCGGTTTGGATTTGCGGTGATTGTCATGTCGGAAACTTAGGTCCCCTCGCCGCTACTGACGGGCAGATCGAAATTCAAATCCGCGATCTGGATCAGAGCGTTATCGGCAATCCCGCGCACGACCTGATCCGCCTTGGCTTATCCCTTGCCATGGCAGCCCGCGGCTCGGATTTGCCAGGGGTCACCACCGCGAAAATGATCGAGCAGCTGACCGAGGGATACGAGGAGGCCCTCGCCGAGAGAGATCCCGACCTTGGCAAGAAGCCGGAATGCGTCCAGGTCGTCATGCGTAGGGCGGTCAAACGAACCTGGACTCAACTCGCCAAAGAAAGAATAGAGGACACGAAGCCTAAGGTTCCCCTTGGCAAATCGTTCTGGCCACTATCCTTTGACGAGAGGCGCGCGATCGAGTTGCTGTTTGCGACGGAAGAGGCTGGCCGGCTCGCGACTTCGCTGCACTGTCGGAAGGATGACGCACCCATCGAGGTGCTCGATGCTGCTTACTGGGTCAAAGGGTGCAGCTCGCTTGGCCGCTTACGCTTTGCTGTCCTGCTGGGCGTGGGCAAGCGCTTAAGCGACGACGGTGCGTTTTGCCTGATGGACATCAAGGAGGCCGTCCCGGCAATCGCGCCATGTTTCGAAAACCTAACGCAAAACGATGCGGTACGCGTCGTCACAGGTGCCCGGCACCTCTCGCCCGCACTAGGCGAGCGCATGATTGCGGCGCATCTTCTGGACAAACCCGTGTTCCTACGCGAGCTCCTGCCCCAGGATCTTAAACTCGAAATCCCGCAGCTGACGCGCGAGGAGGCGATGAAAGCCGCCAGATATCTAGCGACAATTGTGGGTGAGGCGCACGCCCGGCAAATGGATCACTCAACGCGGCAGGAATGGCGGAAGCTGCTCGATCGTGACCGCTTTTCGCGCCTGGATGCCCCTTCCTGGTTATGGTCGAGTGTCGTCGAGCTCGTGGCTAACCACGAGGCGGCTTATTTGGAGCATTGTCGAAAATATGCCCTCGACGCCACGGCATCCGAGTGAGGAATTCACGAGCGAGTTTCTGGGCGATTGCAGTGGCTGCCGCGGAGGTGTGGTCGCTAGAGACGGTATGGCTATGTCCTCACTGAGAATAGGCGAACCCGCCCCTGACGAGGCGGGCGGCCGTCCAGTTCTCCGGATTGATCGTGAAGCCCCGACGGAGTGAATCTAGGCAACCGCCCAGCTCTGTTGCCAGTAGCCGAAGACAGAGGCTTCAGGGCCGGTGGATCAGGTAAGCGAGTCCATAACCAAGCGCCCCTGCGATGAGCAGAGCGGTCAGCGGTTGGTCCGCCGTATAGCGGCTCACATACCCACCCGCGCGGCCGTCTGTTGACAAAGTGTCGTCGCGGCTTGACCGGCCTCGTTTCCCACTTCGCGAACCGCACCTTGGATAGCATCGCCCGCCCTTTCGATAGCATCGCCCGCCCGTGCGACGGCCCGACCACCAACGGTCGATGCTTTGCGTGCCAGATCAGCGGCCTTGTCCATCGCCTCCTCGGCGCCTGCCCGAAGATCGTGGAGCATGCCCTTGCCCTGATCGAGCTTGCCCTGAACACCTGTCTCTGTCTCCGCGGCGAGGTCGCTCACC